>WBZO01000049.1_pt1 | contig 306572 bp, 283 predicted proteins | sample 5204261 | NCBI WGS metagenome assembly WBZO01 (sample SAMN12412400, study PRJNA552823) | activated sludge metagenome | isolation source: activated sludge from anammox sidestream of wastewater treatment plant... | place: USA: North Carolina | collected 2017-09 | reverse complement strand
GCCATCCGGCACTACATCACGGTTACCAATACACACCCCAAACCTTTCACATGGACCAAGACCGCCGACGAAATCCTGGCCAGTGTCGCCCGATTTTGTCAGCGAACTTCAGAGACAGGACACTAGTCGGTTGCGCATGTTTGATGGCGACCCTCGTCTCCGGGGTAACGGTTGTGAAGTAACCGGTGGGATGGATGGGGTAAGAACTACACGAGGCAGCGGGAGGGTGGGATGGTGAGAAAATCGCCCGATCGCCGTGCCACCCGCTCGAATGCACATTCCGATCAATCGAACTCGTTTGAACTTGTCCAAAAATCAGCTCCAGCGGGTCCTGTCCCCAACCCAGCGCATCCATCCTCGCGTGCCGCGCCGGCTCTATCACAGAGAGGGCTGCGAGCGACGAGATACGCTTCTACGAGAACAGATCCATTTGCTGGGCTGGTCCCGCCGGTGCTTCGATGCGGAGTTCTCGGGCCGGTGCGGAGGGAGCGGTCGCGGTTGGGATCGCCGGTGGGGGCGGAGTCGAGTGTTTGTCCAGAAATGCCTTCAGCTTCTTAAAATCTTCCTTCAGTACCGGTAAGAGGTTCCCCTGGTGCAGTGCGGCCGCGGGATGCAACAGCGGGAAGATGACGAAATCCTTCAAATAAAACGCCTGGGCCTTCACCTTCGTGATGCCGACCTTGCGTTCGAGGAGGGTTTGCGTCGCCCAATTCCCGAGCGTGCAGACCAGCTTCGGGCGGATCAGCTGGATTTGCTGCAACAGGAACGGCTTGCACGTGTCCACCTCGTCCGGTTCCGGATCTCGGTTGTTGGGGGGGCGACACTTGATGACGTTGGCGATGTAAATCTCGTCGCGCGACAGCCCGGCCGATTGCAGCAAATCATTCAGCAACTTGCCCGCCGCCCCGACGAAGGGCTCGCCTTTCAGATCTTCGTTTTGCCCTGGCGCTTCCCCCACGAACATGATCGAGGCGTGCGGGTTGCCGACGCCGAAGACTACCTGGCTACGGCCCAGCTTGGCCAGTTTGCAGCGCTGACACTCGTGGAGCGATGCGGCGAGTTGTTGAAGCGGTGTGTGAGGAGCCGGCATGGGTACGGCCACGATAAGATTGGGCGCATCTTAGGCGCGGCCGGAGGGGATGTCAATGCTGGAACCGAACGGGCCTCATCGGACCAGAGCGGCCGACAGGCTATGCGCCCAGGGCTTCCGCGCTGCGTTGACCGCTCAGGATGGCGGACTCCAGTACGGCAGGCCAGCCGGTATCGGTCCAATCGCCTGCGACCAGGAAATTTCGAAAAGGACTTTGCGGCAGGGGCCGGTGTTGTTGCGCGCCCGGTCCCACGTCGAGGATGGCTCGTTCCTCCCGGTGACAGCGGGCTCCCAGCACCTGCGCCGGCTCTGAAGAGGGAAAGGCTCGTCGCGACTCCTCCGTTGCGGTGGCGATCAGCTCCTGATCGTGTTTCGCCGCAAGCGTCGGGTCTCCCACGGCGACGGCCCAGACATTCGAGGTCCGTTCCTGCAGGACTTGATCCGGCTGCCGAATCAGCCAATGGAACGGTCGCCGCTCCAACAAGGCCACCTGGCTCTCGATGCTTGCTTGGTCGAGGCGGAGGTGCACGAGGACGAGCGGCGATTCCGTCAGGCGCCCGAGCTGTTGGAAATAGGCATAGTGGGTGACCACCCGCTCCGGGAGCAGCGCGGTGAGGTGACGGCGCGGTAGAGCGGCGACGTACCAGTCGGCGGTGAACGACTGCCGGTCGGCAAACTGGACGGAGGACACCCGATCGGATTCGAAGCGAATGTGACTGGCCGTGGTATTGAATCGAAACACCACCCCCATGGCGTCCAGGCGGGCCTTGAGCGGTGCGATGAGGCAGGCGGCGGCGTTCTGAAGGGGGACGACCATTTTCGTGGCTTGCGCACCGGTGAAGAAGCTCCGCCGCAGGGTGCGCATGAAGATGGCGGCGGATGCCTGTTTGATCGACGCCCCGAGCAGGAATCGCGACAAGGTGTTCCAAACCCCGTTTCTCGCCTCTTCGGACTGCCCGATGCTGGCCAACCATTCATCTGCGTTGCGCATCTCGAGGTCATTCGGGAGCGGGGGATCCTGTTCCCATGTCCGTTCCAGAAACGAAAGCAGGTGCCAGCGGTCCCGCATCGAGAGCCCTTGGAAGAGCGTCGTCCCGAGCAGGGTATTTAATGGGGACGGCAGGGGAAGATGGAGAAACTGGACTCGCCCTCCGTCGGCCTGCAGAAATTCGATCGGGGTGTGCCGCAGGTGCTGCAGGGCCGTGTTGCGATCCAGTTGTTTCAGGAGTGCCCAGGTTGCGGTATGGGCGCCGAGGAGGAGAGGCGGCGGCGCATGGGTCAGACGGCCTCCGACGTGGGGGGCCTGTTCGGTGACTGTAACCTGAAAGCCGCGCTCACGCAGATGGAAGGCAGCGGTCAATCCCGCGATGCCTCCACCCAGGATGAGCACCTGCCCGCTCATGAAGAGGCGCGTTGGAAACGGGAGCGGAGCCAGACCCCGGCGGCGAGCGCGAGGCGATGGCTGGGTTTGAGCGAGATCCGCGGTCCGAAGATCCGATAATCGGCTTCTTCGATCCGCTGGAGGATGCGGCTGTAGACCGCCCGCATGATTTCCGCGACGGTCAACGCGCGCTGTTCGTGCGGAGGCAGGGATGCCAGGGCTCGGTTGGCCTTGGCGTAAAATTCCTTGGCGCGTTCCACTTCAAAGCGCATCAGGTCGGTGAAGGCGGGCGTTTCCCGTCTGGCGAGCAGTTCGGCTTCCGAATATTTGAATCTGGCCAGGTCTTCCAACGGGAGATAGATGCGCCCGGCTTCGGCGTCCCCGCCGACGTCCCTCAAAATATTGGTCAATTGAAAAGCCATCCCCAGGTTCACAGCGTAGTCTTGGGCGCGGGGCGAGGTCGCGCCGAACACGTGCAGGCAAATCAGGCCCACGACCGACGCGACGCGGTAACAATACAGCGAGAGGTCATCGAACGTGGCATAGCGGAGGCGACTAAGGTCCATCTCGACGCCCTTGATGAGCTCTTCGCAGTAGGCCTTGGGAATGCCGAGTTCCTTAGCATGTTGCGCCAGGCTGATGGTGACGGGGAACGTCGGGGTACCCTGGTAGGCCGCGTCCAACTCCTTGCGCCAGCGCTCGAGTTCATGTTGCGGGTTGCTCCCGGGAGGAGGTTCGTCGACGGCGTTATCCACTTCCTTGCAGAAGGCGTAGACCGTGTACATGGCCTCCCGCCGAGCTTGAGGAAGGAACAGAAACGAATAGTAGAAATTGCTGCCGCTCTTCTTGGTGAGCGTCGTGCAGTAGGCCTGGGCTTGTGCAGGTGTCATGTCGGGTCGCCGGCCGGCTCGTTCAGACTGACCGCCCTGTCCGAGGGCGGAGTGGGGACACATTCGGGGTGGAAGAGACCGGCCATCGCTTCCACACCGTCGACCAACCGGGGGCCGGGGCGACTGAAGTACGAGAGGGCATCCACAACATGGACGGCGCCGTTCCGGACGGCGCGTAAGTTGGCCCACTCCGGTTCGCCGGTGTGCGACGGCAATTCCTCCATGGTGCGTGCAATCGTAAACCCACAGGGCATAAGCAGGATCACGTCCGGGTCGGCCGCCTGGACCTCCGTCCACGTGATGCGTCGGGACGGCTCGCCCGCTACTCCCAAGGCATCGACGCCGCCGGCGGCTGTCACCATATCGGGCACCCAATGACCTGCCACATAGAGCGGCGAGAGCCACTCCAAACAGAGTACCTTGGGACGGCCGGTCGCAGCGGCGAGCGCGAGGCGAATCCCGTCGAGGCGACCAGACAGCCCGGCCCGTAGGTCGAGCGCCTGCTGTTCGTCTTGCAGCGCGCGTCCGATCACAACCACGTCGTCCAAGACCTCCGTCAAGCGATGCGGCGAGAGGGACACGACCGCCGGCTGTGGGTATCGGTGTCGGACGAGCTGCTGCAACTGCGGCGGCGTCACGGCGCAGACGTCACAGAGGGCCTGCGTAATGATCACATCGGGAGCGGCGGCATGAAATGCCGTCTCGTCCAGCTCGTACAGCGGCTGGTGAGCGGAGAGGAGCGTTCCCACCTGGGCATCGATTTGTGCGCTGTTCAAGCGCCGGCTGTCGACCCTCGGGCGCACCATGACCGGGACGGTGCGCACGGATGGGGGGTAGTCGCATTCGTGGCTGATCCCGACAAGGTCCTGGGCCAGACCCAACGATGCCACGACTTCAGTCGCCCCTGGGACGAGCGAGCAGATTCTCATGGCCGGTGATCCGCCGTTCTCCAGAGCCGTTGCCGCAATTCATCCAGGCTGGTCTCCGCCAGCGAGTGGGTGATGGCGTCGGCTTCGCCAAGGTCCTGGACCGTGTGGGTATTGGCTACCGCCAAGACCTTCATGCCTGCCGACCTGGCGGCCCGGATGCCGGGAAGGGAATCCTCGATGACGAGGCAGTCCTTTGCCTGCAGGGCTCCGTTGCCTTCCGCCCGATTCAGTCCTTCCAGCGCATGAAGAAACGGATCCGGCGCCGGTTTGCCGCGGCTGACATCCTCGGCGCTCGTGATCTGGCGAAACTGCTTCCGGATACCGGCTTCCTCGAGGATGAGTTCGATTTCCGGGCGCAACGCGCCTGAGGCGATCGCCAATCGGTATCGGTCCGCCGCCTCGTGGACCAGTTCCCGCACTCCGGGAAAAATCACCAGCCGTTGTTTCACGGCGGCGAGATAGGCCGTTGCCTTGCGCGTCATGAGGTCTTTCAAAAGCTGCGGTGTGATCGGGCGCTGGTTGGTCTGGAGTGCGGCCATGAAGCAGCCGCGATCATCGAAGCCCAGATAGTCGGCGTAGTAGGCGGTTTCGGTCAGCGTGATCCCTATGTCGGCCAAGACCCGTTGAAGCGCTGCGAAGTGCAGCGGCTCGGTATCGGCGATGACGCCGTCAAAGTCGAAAATAATTGCGCGCATGTCGGTCATCGGTCGTGATGTGTCCGCTCTCGGGCCTGTTGTTGTCCGGTCCTGATGTTTGGAACGGAAACTGTGTTGCCCCGCTTGCTCGGGGAGCGGGGAACGCGCGGGCATTATAACCTCCGGGGGAGCGGATGCCAAGAAACAGGACGGCCCGCCCTTCGTCAGGGCGGGCCGATCATACACGTATGGCAGGATGTTGAAAACGCCAGCCGGCTTCGTGCTCGCGTCGTTCGGAGGTTCAACGTACGGCTCGCAGTACGACTCGTCTCCCCGCTCGCTGCGGCCTCGCCGGACGGTCGTTTTGACCATCCTGCGTATTTTTCTCACGCTGTCTCAGAAGCTCCATTTTTCCTAAGGCATCTCATTCGATCAGCGCTTCGGCTTCAGGCTGCGTTCCGAAATCCAACCCTTGCGCCCATCGTCCGTCCGCACGGCGTACACCCAGCCGCTCTTCGCCCATTCGCCGTCCATCACGGTCAGCGTGGTGCTGGGCGACACGGTGGTGGCGGTTTTAGTTCCGGCTGCGTTGTTGAACAGGGGGATCGGTGCGCCCGGGCGGGCCGGATCGGCCACGATCACCACGCGCTGGCCTTCCCCGAACAATGGTCCGGCGACCGGAGTGACCGGAGCCATCGGCTTCCCAGCGGGGGCTGGAGTCGGGGCCGGGGCAGGCGCCGGTACGGCTGCGGCGGGTGGTTGCGGTTTTGCAGGTACCGGAGAAGGGGCCGACCCAGCCGGAGCCGGAGTAGTGGTCGCCGCGGGAGGAGGCGGTGCCGTGGTCGGAGTCTCCCCAGCGTTTGGACGAGGACTAGGGGGCATGGGTGCCGCTTGCTGAGCCTGTTCGCCGTCGCCGCCTAGGTAGGGTTCCAATAGCAGCATCACCCCATCGGGATCGTATGCGGCGTACCCGGCCACTCCGAGTACCAGCAGTAGGAGTATCCATAGCAACGGCTTCTTCCCCGACCGCTTCGGTGCGCGCATCGGCGGCGGAATCGGAGACGTATGGTCGTCGAGATCCTCCTCGGTGAATTCAAGATCAGGCTCAGGCTGCTGCGCAAAGAAAAGAGGCAGGTTCAGCCAATTACCGGTGAGCGCGGTTACACCCTGAGAAGCCAACATCGAGAACCTCCCTGGTAGAATCACGGCACGGGGTCAATACCAGCTTAGGTACTTATCACCGGGTCCCTACCCTGTCAATTTTGTTCCAGAAATCGACAATCCGGCCGTTTGCCGACGATCGAGTGACGGCATCCGCTCGCGTCGGAAGGGGTGATGTTCAGGCGTGGTTGCTGATTAAGGCTTCAGCTCACGCGCGGCATCGCAATATTCGATTTGCGCACAGGACATCACCTGCGCATCCCGGCTGCCCGAGCGGAAGACCGTGAGCCCCTTGCACCCGAGACGATAGGCGAGCAAGAAGGCCTCGGCGACATCGCCGCGGCCGGCGCCCGGCGGGAGGTTGATGGTTTTCGAGACCCCACTGTCGCTGTGGCGCTGAAAGGCCGCCTGCATACGCACATGGTGGGAGGGAGCGATGTCGTGGGCTGTGACGAACAGTTGTCGAATGGCCCGAGGAATCTCGGTCATCTCTTGAATCGATTCCTGGGCCGCCACGCGTCGGAGGAGACGAGCGGAATAGACGCCGGCTTGCATGGTCAACCGCACAAAATCCGGATGCACGCTGATCAAGCGTACGTCGTCCATCACGGTGCGCATGAAACTGACCCCGTAGAGCGGCTCGATGCCCGGAGAACAGTCGGCGATGATGCTGATCGTGCCGGTCGGCGCGACGGTCGTCACGGTGGCATGTCGACGAGGCGCCTGCGTGGCGGCCATGCGGCTCCCGGCAAAGGCCGGGAAGGGACCACGGGATCGTGCCAAGTCGACGGAGGCCTCGTGTGCCCGCTCGTGAATGAACCGCATCACGCCTTCGCCGGTCGTGACCGCATCGGCCGTGTCATAGGGGATGCCGAGGCGTATCAACAGATCCGCGAAACCCATGACGCCTAATCCGATCTTCCTTGTGCTCTTGGTGCGCTCTTCGATCACCGGCAGCGGGTAGTGGTTGCGATCGATGACGCCGTCCAGGAACCGCACGGCCGTGGTGACGGCGCCGGCTAGGCGGGGGTAGTCGATCGTCGGAGCGTCCGGCGATCCGGTGACGAAGCGCCTCAGGTTGAGCGAGCCCAGCGTGCAGGATTCGTGGGGCAGCAGGGGTTGCTCGCCGCAAGGGTTCGTGGCTTCGATGGCGCCGAGCTGGGGGGTCGGATTTTGGCGGCCGATCGTATCGAGAAACACGACGCCCGGCTCCCCACTCTCCCAGGCCGCCTGCACGAGCCGGTCGAACACCTCCCGGGCAGGGAGGCGGCGGGCCTGCTTGCCGGTTCTGGGATTGATCAGGGCATAAGTGCGACGCTGATCCAGGGCGGTCATGAACGCGTCCGTGATGCCTACAGAGAGGTTGAAGTTGCTCATGGCGCCCGGTTTCCGCTTCGCATCGATGAAGTCGAGAATGTCCGGGTGGTCGATACGCAGGATGCCCATGTTGGCGCCGCGCCTGGTGCCTCCTTGTTTGATCACGTCGGTGGCCGTGTTGAAGATGTGCATGAATGAGACGGGACCGGAGGCAACGCCGCTGGTGGTGGCGACGCGATCGTCTTTGGGGCGCAGCCGGCTGAAGGAAAATCCGGTGCCGCCGCCCGACTGATGGATCAGCGCTTGATGCTTGAGCGTGTCGAAGATGGAATCGAGGGAATCCTCGATCGGCAGCACGAAGCAGGCCGAGAGTTGCTGCAGCGGCCGCCCGGCATTCATGAGCGTGGGCGAGTTGGGCAAAAAGTCGAGCCCGCGCATGAGCCGATAGTATGCTCCGCCGGTTCCCGCGAGTCGCGTGTGGGCGGGATAACCGGTCTCCGCTCTCGCGATGTCGTCGGCCACGCGGCGGAACATTTCGTCGGGTGTTTCGACGACGCGGCCGGCGGGGTTCTTGGTCAAGTAGCGCCGGCGCAACACGGCCAGCGCGTTGCGGGAGAGCGAAGGGATCGTTGTCGGCGATCGTCGCATGGGCTCACGGTCCTTCCGGGTGCGTCCCATCCTGATGATTATATGCAACCGGACCGAGAAGTACTATCGCGTCCGTGACCGGCCGGTCCGCGATCGGATTTCCTTCCGAAGGGGCTTGCAACTTCGAACATCCGCATTGCAGAATCCCTGACACCGCTTCGGAGTCACATGAAATCCTTTCGCGAGGAACTCTGGTTCGAAACCAAGACCCGCCGGGCATTCGTGAACATCACTCCCCAGGTGGAGGCGGCCGTCAGAAAGAGCGGCGTCCGCGAGGGACTGGTCCTGGTCAATGCGATGCACATCACGGCCAGCGTCTACATCAACGACGATGAGGCCGGCCTCCTGCAGGACTACGAAAAGTTTCTGGAACGCCTGGCGCCGCATGAGGCCGAGTATCGCCACAACGAGACCGGCGAGGACAACGGGGACGCGCACATCAAGCGGCAACTCATGGGGCGCGAGGTCGTGGTTGCGATCACGGACGGCAGGTTGGATTTCGGTCCCTGGGAACAAATTTTTTACGGCGAGTTCGACGGGCGGCGGCAGAAGCGCGTGCTGGTCAAGGTCATCGGCGAATGAGCGGGACCCGGCGTCCAACCTGATCCGACGGACGGCGGATTGAGCCTCGCACGGAACCTCGTTCGCGCTTGCCACGTCTAGGAAAGTTTGGCAACATGATTTGCAGGCAGAGTCGATACCACGTGACGATATTCTGCGTCGGCGCGGGAGGCTGGCGATGTTAAGTTGGGCACGGCCCGATCCGCTCACACGCGATCTGATTCACCTCATCAACGCCCGTCGGCACGATCACGGCGACACGGATGCCGCGATCGATACGTTGCAGGCCTTCATCGAGCAGGGGCGGGAGCAGGACCTCCTGACGGTCCTGGCTGCGCTCGACGAGGAAATGGCCGAGTGGCTCTTCGACCTCGTCGCCGAAGCGTCCTGTTCGGTGGTAATGGATGGGCCGGTCGACGACAAGCGCTCCTATGCGGTGATGGCGGCGTTGGAGTTACCGCTCCAGGCGAATCTGAACCAGCCGCTGGGATTGAAGATCGATCCGGTCGCGACTGCCGACCTGCTGCACCGGCATCTCCAGATTCCGACCGGCGTGGTCGTCCGGGTGGAGCCCCGTCTCCTGACCGACGCCACGCTGGAAGGTTTGACGCTCCAAAGTTTGAATGAACACCTGGCGAGCATCGCCGATTCCCAACGGACGCCGGCGATCGCCTCGCGGCTCTATCCTCCGGTGGAAAACACGGCGTTTCTCTTTTTCGAACTGATCGGGTTGCCCGACCCAGGGTTGCCGGATTCCTTTGAAGAAACCGACCGCCGTGCTTTGCTGAGCGGTCTGGTCGAGCAGTGCGCCGAATTGGCCCTGGCGCCGGATACGCTCGAGGTGCCGGTCTACGCCTCCTATGCCCTGTTCGATGCGCAAAATGCCGTGAGACTGCACCGTCTGGCCGACGAAACCGCCGCCGTGTGGCGGGATCTCGAGCCGCTCGTGCGGGCCAGGACGATCGTCCATCTGCATACGCAGTGCGGGAACGGTGTGTATATGCCGGTCTGGACCGATCTGTTCGATCCCGAATTGCCGGACGACCATGGTCCCGTGTGGACCTCGCCGGACGTCTGGGTGTTTACGGCCGACCTTCCCATTGAATGGCCGGGCGAGATGTTGACCAACCGTCTGTTGGCGGAAGGCTGCACGCGCTTCGAGAACCACATCGTCGAAGCTCCGGAAAACTAGCGTCCGATTCTCCATCCACGAGGAGATCTTTGGCGGGTCCATCACGATTCGGCGCCATCGTCGTCGTCAGCCTCCTCAGCCTATTGGTCCTTGGTGCGGTCTGGGGCCTGGTGATCTATCTCCTGCCGCAAAGCGAAGGGGAGTCCGCTCCGTCCCGCATCGTCCTCACGCCTTTACCGCAGACCCCTCCCTCCCAGATGTCTCCGGCCGAACCGGCGCAGCCGGCCCACGGTTCTGCGCCGGTCGTCGTGCGCGAAGCGCCGCATGCGGCGGAGGCACGGTCCGCTCACCCGGTGTCGCCGGAAGGCGCGCGGGTCCCGCTGGGGCTGGAACTCAAATGTGACGGTGAGGTGGAGACGCTCTGTCCCGAATCGGATGGGCCGGATCGACGGGCCTGCTTACAGGAGAAGCTCCGCCAGGTTTCGGCACCCTGCCAGCAGGTTTTACGCGATCGGTTGGTGCGGATGAAGGAAGCGATGCAACACCTGCGCACCGCCTGCGAGGCCGATGCGAGGCGTTTCTGCCGGGACTCGCCGGTCGGGGGCGGTGCGATGATCCAGTGTTTGGAGGAACATGCGCAGGAAGTCTCGGACCAGTGTTTTGAGTTGCTTCCGAAGCGGGGGCGTCTGCTGAATTAGGCCGCCGCTTTCTTGGCGTCCCGCAGATGGAACCGGAGGCTGATCCCCGCCGTCTCCACGACGTCCCCGTCCAGCAACATCTGTTGCCCCTCGATCGGTTCCTTGTTGACCAGGACCTTCTTGCCCCCTTCCACCGGGCTCACGTAATAACCTTCGGGGCGGCGTCCGATTACGGCCGCCGACTTGGGCGCGAACCAGCCGGTCAGTCGGATCGCTGCGTCCTCTTGCGATCCGATGAGGGACACTTGTTTGGTGAGTCGGTACTGGGATTGCGCCGTCTTACCGGAGAGCACCTCGACGACGCCGACTTTCTGCGGAGCGGCCGTCTTCGCCGATGCCAGTGAGGCGGCCACGACCATCGTTTTGTCCGTATCGGCGGTGCCCAATGTCGGTTCGGTTCCGGCTGGGGCGAGGTCTTCGTGTCGGAATATGAGGCGGTGGGTGCCGATGCGGATGCTGTCCGTATCGCGCAGCTGCTTCCGGTCGACTTTCTGCTCGTTCACGAACGTGCCGTTCGTACTCTGCTGGTCCTCGATGAAGAGGACTTCCTGCACCTTCACAATGCGGGCGTGGTGACCGGACGCGGCCGGGTCTTCCAAGCACAGGTGGTTGTCCGGCTTGCGGCCGATGGTGAAGGGGGTCTGCGGGATCTCGAGTTCCTTCGTACCGCCCTGCGGGGCTTTGACCAACAGCTTCGGGAGACGGGATGTGGCGTCGGACATGGAGATTCCTCCTTACTCGCCCACGGCGTGGTTGGCGAACCAGGGCCCGCGCAGGCGGTCCCAGATTCCCGATCGGTGTTTGATCAGGCTGACGGCGATGACGGTCGTGTTGTCGGTACCTCCGGCGGCGTTCGACAGTTCGATGAGCCGTTCGGAAAGACGTTGCGGGTCCGAGATTTCCTTGATGGTCTCGAGGATGGTTTGCGGTTTGACACCGGCCGTGAGTCCGTCGGAACAAAGCAGCAGTACATCCCTGTTCAGGACAGGGACTTCGCTCAATTCCACGTCCACGGTCGCGTTGACGCCCACGGCCCGGGTGAGCACGTGGCGATGCGGAACTCGTTCGGCATCGGCGACCGTGAGAAGGCCTTGTTGAATTTGTTCGCTCACCAATGAATGGTCGATGGTCAAGGGTTGCAGCGAGTGCCCCCGGGCCAGATACAGTCGGCTGTCTCCCACATGGGCGATCGAGAGGATGTCGTCGGCCAACCAGGCCGCGATGACGGTCGTGCCCATGCCGCCGCGGTCGGGATGCCGGGCCGCTTCCTGGTGGATCGCCGAATTGGCGGCCCGGACGGCGCTGGCGAGCCGGTTCGTGCGAGCGGAAAATTCGGGTCTGGCGACCCCGAACAGGGGAGCAGCGGGATCGTCGGCGGTCTCCGTGATGTGACGGTGGATCATCTTCGCCGCCCGAGCGCTCGCCACTTCACCGGCGCGATGACCTCCCATGCCGTCGCAGACCACGAAAAGGCCTAGCGCCGGGTCGGCGCAATAGCTGTCCTCATTGTGGCGGCGACGCAGACCTGTGTCGGACTTGGCGCCGTGGACGGCACGTAGCTGGCTCATGGCCGGCACCTACCTGGGCATCACCTGATAGACGTCGCGGAGATCTTGCGCAAAATCGCTGGCGTGGCGATAGCGATGGGGCACCTCTTTTTGCAGCGCGCGGTCGACGATCGACTGTACCCGGGTGGGGAGGTCGCGCCGGTATTTCATCAAGGGCGGGTGGGGTGACTTGGAGATCTTCATGACGAGGGCGGGCATATTTTCGGCATCGAACGGCTTTTCCCCCGTCAACAGTTCGAACAGGACGATGCCAAGGGAAAAGACGTCGGACCGGCCGTCGACGTTCTTGCCGGCCGCCTGTTCCGGCGACATGTAGCGAGGGGTGCCCAGGATCATGCTGGTCTGAGTCTTCGACTGGCTGGCGACCTTCGCGATCCCGAAATCCATCACCTTTACGAGCCGGTTTTTGAGGATCATGATGTTGGCCGGCTTGATGTCCCGATGGACCACGTCCTGACTGTGGGCGTAGTCCAAGGCTTCCGCCACCGTGGCGACGATCTGTAACACCTGCTTGGCCGGGAGCAGCGCTCCCTTCTGGCAATAATTCGCGAGCGTGGTGCCCTCGAGATATTCCATCGCGATATAGGCCAGGCCGTCCTGCTCGCCTGCGTCGTAGACGGTGACGATGTTCGGATGCGAAAGGCGGCCCGTGGATTCAGCCTCACGGAAGAACCGATCGCGGAACTGTTTAAGTTCCTCGGGGCCGTCGATTTCATCCAGCCGCATGGTCTTGATTGCGACGAATCGCTGGATGGTCGGGTCCTTGCCGAGGAAGACGACGCCCATCGCGCCACGTCCCAGTTCCTTCACGATCTGATACCGGCCCAGTGCTGTCGGCTGGCTCCCCGTCCGGATGATCACCGTCTCGCCGGCGCGTGATTGGGTTTGAGACAGGGGCTCGGGCGTGGGCTCCTCCTCGACGGTAGTCTCGCCTTCGTCCTCCTCGACGGGGCGTCGGCGGGCGGGGCGGGCAAACGCGTGGGTGAGGGCATCGGCGTGACGCACCCAGGCAAACGTCAGCCAGGCGGCGGAGCCGATCAAGCTGCCGGTCACGATCCAATTGTAGAGCGGCTGTCGCGGAACGCCGATGACGGGAACGGCATGGGCTTCATAGGCCTTCTGCGCCACGATGACGATGATCAGGAGGGCGATCGGAAAGAGGATGGAACGCAGGAAGGTTTGGCCCTTTTCGTTGTCCTCGAGTTCATTCCGGGCCCTGGCTGCGGCCAGCCAGATCATGAGCAGGCACAGCCCGTCGGCCGCCAGGCGAACCGCCTGCGCCGCATTCATGCCGAGTTCTTGGACGAAGGTATGGGTAAACAGGGGCAGCGTGGCCAAGACGGGGCCCACGAGGATGGCCAAAATGATAACGATCAAGTAGGGGCCAATCCAGCCCCAGGACGTGGTCATGTGTGTGGAGTTCTTGGAGGTTTTGTATCAGTGTAGCGGAAGGGGGAGGAGTGTCAACGAAAGGCCGGAATACTGCAGCGGCACCGGTCGGCAGCGTCACGGGCCGGAGGCAATGCGGAACCGGCCTAAAGTGAGGTGAGGAGGGGAACGTCGTTGGTTATGCGGTGGCGGCTTTGCGGAGCGGGTCCAGCAGCTTCTCGGAGACCTTCAATTGGCCCTTCCCGACACCGACTTCGATATCCGGTTTGGTGACGCCGTGAAAATCGCTTCCGCCTGTGACCAGCAGGTCAAAGCGTTTCGCGAGGTTCAGGTATTCGGTGGTTTGGCTGGGAGTATGGCTGCTGTAATGGACTTCCATGCCGCCGAGTCCCTTGCTCTTTAGTTCGCCGACCAACTCCGCGAGCCCCTCAGCCGATGTGCGGACCCACGTCGGGTGCGCGAGGACCGCCACCCCGCCGGCCTCTTGAATCCATTTGACCGCGTCGGCCGGTTCCGGGAGTTCCCGTCCGATATAGGCCGGGCGCCCGTCCGCCAGAAAGCGATCGAAGGCTTCCTTGGCCGAGGACACGACTTTTTTGTCCATGAGCACACGTGCGATGTGGGGACGGCCCACCGACTCGGTCCCTGCCAAAGCTCGGACTTCGTCATAGGTAATGTCGATGCCGAGGTCGTTCAAGCGCTGGATAATTTTGGGATTGCGGGTGTGGCGGCTTTCGCGAAGGGTGGCCATGCGTTGATTCAAGATGGCGTCGGTCCACTTCAGAAAGTAGCCCAGAATGTGCAGTTCACTTTCACCAAACCGGGAACTGATTTCCACTCCCGGGATGACCTCGATGCCCAGTTCGTTCCCGACTGCGGTGGCTTCGGGAATCCCCTCCGTGATGTCGTGGTCGGTGATGGCCAAGGCCGTGACATTGGCCTGTTTGGCCATCTGTAGGACCTCGCGAGGTGAAAAGCTGCCGTCGGAATGCGTGGTGTGAAGATGCAGGTCGATCCGGCTCATGACGAGAAACGAGGCCCCGCTTTCTGCGCGAGCAATCGCGCGGTAAAGACCGGTCCGGCGCCCTGGCCGCTGTCGTGCTCGCCTTCATCGTAATGCAAAACACGGAGCGGGGAGGTCAGCCGGAGCAATTCGTTGTGCCCGAGGCAAAATTCCCAGCGCCGCGGGTGTTGGTGGCGAAAGTAGTTGTCGATCGTAAACGTTTCGTAGAGCAGTACCCCGTTCGGCTTCAACGCGTCCATCAGCAGGGGAAACAGAGGCCGGTGTAGGTAGAAACTGACAATCAGCGCATCGAACTGTTCGGTGCCCAGGCTTGGCGGCTGTTCGGGGTCCGCTTCGAGATCCATCGTCCTGGTCGTCAGGCCGGAGAATCCGCGGGCCTTGGCTGCCTCCATTAACGACGCCAAGGCATCGGTGTCCCGGTCGACGGCGTCCACGTCCATGCCCTGCGACAACAGGTAGAGCGCATTGCGGCCTCGCCCCGCCGCCACGTCCAGCACGCGGCCTTTGGGAAGTCGCGCTATCTGTTGGATGAGGAAGGGAGCCGGGGACGGTTCAAGCGACCGCGCTTGCTGAGCTGCTCTTGTCCGTTCGAGGCGCACACCTACTGAGCCGGCGACGACCGTCAGCGGCGCGCGGAGCTTTCTCACCCAGATCCGAAGCCTGTCGGCGGGGAATTCGGCAAAGACCACGGCCACGAGTTTCTCGGCCAGTGCTTCGAGCAGGTGACAGGTTTGAGCCGTCCCCACGGCGGCCAGGCGCTCGGCAACCCTGGCATAGTCGATGGTATCGGCCAGGCGGTCGGACGCGGCTGCCTCCTCGATTCCCGTTTCCAATTCCAAATCGATTGCGATGGGCTGCGGACGCCGGCGTTCTTCGTCGCTCACACCGCAATGGCCTTGAAATTCAAGTCGTTCGATTACGATCCGTTCAGGCATCTCGGCATTCTCATGGATGGGGTCTGTGGTGTCAAGCCACGGTGGCAGCCTGTTTCACAGGCAATATCTTGGACAGGACCGACACAACCGGACGAGGTTGCTCATTATCCACGAAAGGATAGTTTACGCAGTCCACCAAGAGACGACGGGCGGATGGGGATGAGGGCGGAGTGGGCGGGGGTGTCGCCATTGAGTGACCGGACGGAGGCCGGCCGTGCGGCAGAAGGAAGCAGCGATTGCGGCCTCCTCATCGCCTTGGTTCACCATATAGAATGTTCCGCCCGGCGACAGGTTCCTTGCGATGCGGCCGATCAGGCATTCCGGCTGCAGCATCGTCAGGGGCAGTCGCCAAGCCAAGACGGGGGCCGGCGTCACGAAGGGAAACCAGGCCGTGATCAAGTCCGCCTGTTCTTCGACCCGGCAATAGTCGGCGACGCGAAACGTCGTGTCCGGCAGGTCGGTCAGGTATCCGGCCACCGCATCATAACGGCTGTACCCGCTGGAATAGAGCCGGTACCCCTCCACATCGACACCAACCAACTGTGCTGGGCGGAAGAACGTGTGCAAGGTGCGGGCGTACCAGAAATTCGCACAACCGACGTCGGTCATACATGCGGTCTGAGGCGGACGTAACCCTGATTCCGTCCAGGATTGGTCGAGGATGTCGAGGTAATGGTAGTTCGCTAGGGCGATCCGTTCGCTATAGAGAGACTCGAAGGTCACGCCATAGCGGGTAGTCAGGACGGCGATTCTCCTGGCCTGCCATGGTTTGAGTCCGGTCAGGCGGCCTGCAGGTTGTTCCTGATAGGGCTGTCTCGTCCAGCGAATCTGTTCCGAGAGGCGAAACCAGAAACCGTGGTAGGCGGATCGCACTCGAACGGTCCAGGCGAAGGTCGCCTTCGGGAAGTTCTGTGAATAGGAGCCACGCGCCATGGAGAGGGTCCTTCAGCTTTCTCGGCTCAGCGGACGCGTAACTGAAGGCGATGGGATACGACTGAGTTTGGGGACGGAGTACCATCAGGCCTCGCCGGTACCGATCCAACACCGTTCCCTAGGGGAGACGTTGAGTGGAAGCATCCAGCACGGTCAATTGCGAGGGGTGTCGACCCATGGCGGTGGCCTCAATGGAGCGGCCGTACTCGTTTTCTGTCCCGTTGCCGCGGACGGTGAGGGTATCCCCGGGACGGAAAGAACTGCGAAGGCCGTCGCCGATATCCAACGGAAGCCGGATTTGGGTGCCGTCCGATAGAATGAAGCCTTGAACCAGGTCTTTGGATGGATGGATGAGTAGCACCTGGATTTGGCCAGTGGCCTGCATCTCCGTGACCGACAGATGCGCTTGCTCTTGCAGTGGGAGATCCAATCGGAGAGGTACGATAAATGTGGTGCCGGTGGAGAGATTGCGGATAACGTCCGGACGGATCCGCGTCTCGTGACCTTCGCGCAACCCGTAAATACTGATGCGATCGCCAGGTTTAATGGCCCGGCGCAACTGGTCTGCTGCGCGAGAGGTGACATAGAGCTGCGTACCGTCGGTGAGCAACAAGCCCTCGATTTCTCCGCGTGGATCGATGATATAGAGGCGAACGGTACCTTCGCCGACCGGAGTCGTACCGGTGACACCGCCCTCCGGCAGCGGCTCGGAAGAGACCCGGTTCCCGGTCGCAGCGGGAGCCGCGGAAAGAAATTCCATGGAAACGAGCAACAGGGCGAGGATTGAAGGCACACGTGACAAGCGAAACATATGCACACCTCCGTCCGGCTTGTGGTGCTGAGTAATGTACCTCCATCGTGACAGGGTGTACGACTAGGCGTTTCCCCCGTGCCAAGAGACTCCCTCCTTGACTCCCGTTTTCCCAGGCTCCTATAATTCGACGATTCGGACGCCATAACCGGCTGATTCGCTGTGATAAATGGCTGAGTTTACCCATTTCAACGAGTCGGGACGGGCGCGGATGGTCGACGTTGGGGCCAAGGCCTCGACCGAACGTGCCGCGACGGCCCAAGCGATCGTCTATCTCCAGCCGGAAACCCTGGAAAAAATTCAGCACGGCAAAATCGCGAAGGGCGATGTGCTTGCCGTCGCTCAGGTGGCGGGGGTAATGGGGGCCAAGAAGACCCCCGACCTCATCCCGATGTGCCACCCCATCCTCCTGACAGGCGTCGATATCTCCTTTAAAGAAGAACCCCAACCCAACCGCGACGGGCTCTGCGCCATTACCATCACAGCCACGGCCAAGACGACCGGCCAGACCGGCGTTGAGATGGAGGCCATTACGGCAGTCTCGGTTGCGGCCCTGACGATTTATGACATGTGTAAGGCCGTCGATCGCGGCATGAGCTTCAGTGACGTCTGCCTGTTGGCGAAGTCGGGTGGGAAGTCCGGCACGTATCTGCGGGACGGCCAAGGTTCAGGGCGAGGTTGAGGAGCACGGCGATGGTCACGGTCCGCTTGTTTGGGATGACGAAGATGTTGGCGGGGAATCAGAGCTGCCTGTCGTTGGCTTTGGGTGAAGGTCGGCGGGTCAAGGACGTGATCGGGCTCATTGATGCGGCCAACCCCCAAATCGGTGAGTTGCTCCATAAGAAGAAGGTATTGGTGTCGGTGAATCAGGAAATCGCCCACGAAGACCTCATCGTCCGGGACGGGGATGAGATCGCGTTGTTGCCGCCTTTTGCCGGCGGCCTATAAGGCCGTTACACATCGTTCGTGCATCGTGGTTCGCGAAATACGCGAGACGCTTCACGAGATACGGGGTGCCGGCGTGTCAGAAAGGCACAGAACGGAACAAGGAGTCGCCAATGAGCCTTGAGCAGGCTACCAATACAGAGGTTCCGGTTGCGGATGACGAAACCGCCATGCTGGTGCGGGTGCAGCGGGAAGATTTCTCGATCGATGAGGAATTGCGGCGCGTGCGGGCCAGGTCCAAGCGGATCGGCGGCATCGCCATGTTTTTGGGAACCGCACGCGATCGGTCCAAGGGCCGCGACGTCGATGGCATCACCTTCGAACATTACGAAGGGATGGCGCAGAAGAAGTTGCGGGAGATTCGGGAGCGCGCGCTCAAAGATTTCGATGTCATCGAGGTGTTGGTCCTCCATCGCCATGGGGATATCGGTATCGGTGAGAACATCGTGCTGATCATCGTGGGAGCTGAGCACCGTGCCGAAGCCTTTCAGGCATGCAAGTGGGCCATCGACGAACTGAAGCAGATCACCCCGATTTGGAAGTTGGAACATACGACGGAAGGGGAGGTCTGGGTCGAGGAGCATCCCTAAGCGACGTAAGGGAACGCTCGCACAGCCTGGAGGACGACCCGGCAAACGCGTACAGGACACCACGGCGCCATTGAGATCACCATGGATCAACCCATCCAAGACCAACCGGTACCAGCGATTCACGATCGGCTTGCGCGACCGCTGCGGAGCCTGCGAGTCTCCGTCACCGATCGCTGCAACCTCCGCTGTAAGTACTGCATGCCGGAAGAGGATTATGCCTGGTTGCCGCGTGAAACGATTCTCACGTTTGAGGAGATGGCGGAACTGGTCGGCGTCTTTACCGATCTGGGCGTCGACAAGGTGCGGTTGACCGGGGGCGAGCCGCTGCTGCGCCGCGACTTGCCGCGGTTCGTGCGGATGTTGTCGGAGAATCGGCGGATTACCGACATCGCGCTCACGACCAACGGCGTGTTGATGGCGGACCAGGCTGCCGATCTGTCGTTTGCGGGTCTGCATCGCGTGACGGTCAGTCTCGATACACTGCGCGCCGACCGTTTCCGGGCGCTCACCAGGCGCGATCTGCACCACCAGGTCTTTGATGGGATCAAGGCCGTCGTGAAGGCCGGGTTTCCCGCGCTGAAGTTCGACACGGTTGTAATCAAAGGTTACAACGACGATGAACTTGTCGACCTCATCGAATATGCCAAGACGGCGGGCGGCGAGGTCCGGTTCATCGAGTACATGGATGTCGGCGGGGCGACGGATTGGTCCATGACCCAGGTCTGTTCCCGCGCCGAAATGCTCGACGTGATCGGCCGCCACTACGGCGGCGTGGAGCCGATCGTCGAAAACAGCGTCGCGCCGGCCGAACGGTTCGTCTTGCCAGACGGCACGAGCTTTGGCATTATTCCCTCCACGACCACGCCGTTTTGCCGAACCTGCGATCGCAGCCGGTTGACGGCAGACGGCATGTGGTATCTGTGTCTCTATGCGAAGGACGGCTTGGACCTGCGGGCGCCGCTTCGCGCGGGCCGAAACCGTCAGGAACTTGCGGCCCTGATCACCAATTCCTGGGAACGACGGGCGGACCGTGGTGCCGAGGACCGGAAGGCGCTGGAAGCGCTGGGCCTGCGGGAACAACGTCTCATCGAAGTCGACCGCCTGAAGGAAGACCCCCACCTGGAAATGCATGCCCGAGGGGGATGATCGTCGGTGCCGGCCGGTCCTGATCACGGGACGGCTCGCGTGCGTCTCTCGGAGCAGTGGATGCTCGATCCCCATGCCCTGACAATGCTCGGTTTCGGGTTCGTTCTGGGGTTGCGTCACGCCTTGGACGCTGATCATCTCGTGGCCGTGTCCACGGTGTTGGCCGAACGGCCCTCCATGCAGGCGTCCACCTCCGTCGGATTGTTTTGGGGGCTCGGGCACACGTTGATGCTGCTCTGTGTGGGCGCCGGCGTGATGGCGTTGAATCTGCAGATCCCCGATTTGCTCGCGAATGCGTTTGAATTCGCCATCGGCCTGATGTTGGTCGGCCTTGGGGGATCGCTGGCTCGGCGAGTGTATCGGGAACGGTGGCACTGGCACGCGCACGACCATGACGGCCATGCCCACGTGCATCTCCATAGTCACCGAGTGCAGGCGGATCATACCCACCTCCATTGGTATCAGGGGTCGTTGCGGCCGTTGTTGATCGGTATGGCCCACGGCCTGGCCGGATCGGCGGCTCTGGTGTTGATGGTCCTCTCCACCGTCAGCGGATTCGGTCAAGGGATTGGGTACATCCTCGTCTTCGGGGTCGGATCGATTCTGGGCATGGTGGGAGTCGGTTTGGTCTTGAGCATGCCGGTCGTCTGCTCGGTTTCGTTCGGCCCGCGGGCCTACTGGGCGGTGCAGGGGTTTGCCTGTGCGGCCAGCATCGGGCTGGGTCTCGTCATCATGGTGCGGATCGGATTCGGGGGCGGACTGTCCTGACCGGTCTCCTCGTCGGCGTGCATTGAGCGCTGCCTGCACCACTTGTCACGCAATTCTGTGTGCGCCTATCCGACAGGTATGCTATTCTGCCGCGCAGTGTCGACGCGTGATCAACCGGGCCCCTTTCGATGGGGCGGGCACGGGGCACGGCGATGAAGGTCGACGTGCTCGGATGCCACGGCTCCGACTCCCTGGTCAGGGGTCCGCAGGGGCCGGTCCAGTGTGGGACCTGCGGATTTTTGTTCAACGGCCGCGTGCTGGTCGACGCCGGGACGATCGGGGCTCGACTGTACCTCGAGGATCAGAAGCGGATTCGTCTGGTGCTGCTGACGCACCTCCACTTCGATCATATTCGCGCCTTGCCGACATTGGCCGATAACCTCGTGGGAGAAATCGACGAACCGGTGGTCGTGGCCGCGATTCCGGAGGTGCTGAAAGGGCTTGCAACGCACATCTTCAACGGGGACGTGTATCCGGACTTTTTCAGGCTGCCGGATCCTGCCAGGCCGATCTTCGTGCCCCATGCGTTGACTCCGGGGCGTGAAGAGATGCTGTGCGGCTTGGGCATCACCGCCGTACCCGTCAATCACCTGGGGCCTGCCGTCGGGTTTCTGATCCGGGACGGCGAGACGACGGTGCTGATGAGCGGCGATACCTACCAGACCGACGAGATCTGGCGAGCGGCGAAGCAGGCAGTAGGGCTACGGGCGGCGTTCATCGAATCTTCGTTCCCCAACGAGTTGAGCGACCTGGCGCAAGTCTCTCGCCATCTGACTCCGGCGTTGCTGGCGGAGGAATTTTCGAAGGTGGGGCGTTCCGATCTCCCTGTCTTTGCGTATCACTTGAAACCTCGATTTCGTGACCGGATTCGGATGGAGTTGGCTCGGACGGGTATTCCGAAAGTGACCGTGGTGGAGGAAGGCCAGACCCTTCAATTCTAGAGGACGAACATGGCGTGGTTTAAAAAAGGCAAGACGGCGGAGTCCGATCCCCCCAAGCGTTCCAAGGCGGCCGAAGGTATGTGGTTGAAGTGCAACCATTGCCGGGAAATCGTGTATCGAAAAGAGGTCGACCGGAACAACAAGGTGTGCCCCAAGTGCGACTATCATTTTCCGATCTCCGTGATCGAACGCATTACGCTGCTGGTCGACCTGGGCACGTTCAAGGAATGGGACGCGGAACTGGAGCCGCAAGACCCGTTGGCGTTTCAGGACACTCGGACCTACAAGGATCGAATCAAAGCGCAGCAGGAAAAGACCGGGCGGAAGGACGCGATGGTCATCGGCGAAGGCGCGATCAACGGCCGCAAGGTCGCCTTGTGCGTGTTCGATTTCGGCTTCATGGGCGGCAGCATGGGCTCGGTCGTGGGGGAGAAAATTTGCCGGGCCGTGGATCGGGCGTTGACCGCTCGTCTGCCGCTGATTTTGGTAACGGCCTCGGGCGGGGCGCGGATGCAGGAAGGCATCCTCTCGCTCATGCAGATGGCGAAGACCTCGGCGGCGATCGCGAAGCTGGGAGAAGCGAAGCTGCCGTTCGTGTCAATTTTGGCCGACCCGACGTTCGGTGGAGTCACCGCCAGTGTCGCGATGCTGGGGGATGTCATCATCGCGGAGCCCAAGGCGTTGATCGGCTTTGCCGGTCCCCGGGTCATCGAACAAACGATCAAGCAGCAATTGCCCGATCAGTTTCAGCGCGCCGAATTTCTGCTGGAGCACGGCATGATCGACATGATCGTCGAGCGTAAGCAGCTGAAAGAAGCGCTCAGCACGCTGGTCGGCCACTTCTAGCGGAAGCCCGGTCGTCGGACACCCTCCATGACCTATTCTGAGACCGTGCAGTTTCTCTACGGCCTGCAGCAGCACGGCATCAAGCTGGGGCTCGACACCATTCGCACGTTGCTGGGGCGGGTCGGCGATCCTCATCGCCGCTACCCGATCGTGCACATCGGCGGGACCAACGGCAAAGGCTCGACATCCGCCATGGTGGCGGCCATCGCGCAGGCAGCGGGCCACCGTGTCGGGCTGTACACCTCGCCACACCTCATCGATTTTCGCGAGCGCATACGCGTGAACGGGGAGATGATTTCCGAGGCGCGCGTGATGGCGCTGGTCGAGCAGCTGCAGGCGGCAGCTGCGCCGGATTTGGCCCCGACATTCTTCGAACTCACCACGGCCCTGGCCTGCCTGTACTTTGCCGAAGCCGGTATCGACCTTGCGGTACTGGAGGTCGGATTGGGCGGGAGATTCGACGCCACGAACGTTGTGACCCCGACGGTCACGGCGATCACGACGATCGGGCTCGACCATGAACAATATCTGGGTTCCACGGTGGAGGCGATTGCCTTCGAAAAAGCCGGAATCATCAAGCAGGGGATTCCCTTGGTGCTGGGGCGAGTCGGAGAAGCCGCGGGTCGCGTGATCGAAGCACGCGCCTTGGCCGTGGAGGCGCCGCTCTTTCGACTCGAACGGGAGTTCAGGACGGAAGGAGCGACCCCGGCCGATTTTGTCTATGAGGGCCCTATCGGCCGGCACGAGCACCTGACTTGTGTCCTGGATGGGCGGTATCAAATGGACAATGCAGCCTGCGCGATCACGCTGTGCGCGATGGCCAGGCAGGCCGGGATCCTGATGCCTGATTCGGCCATTCGCGCCGGGCTGCGTGCCGTCGCCTGGGAAGGCCGGCTCGAAATCGCGGCGTTACATCCGGAGATCCTATTGGATGGAGCCCACAATCCGGCTGCGGCTGAAGCATTGGCCGACTACCTGGCCGCTCGGCGGGCAAGACGGCCCGATGGTCGCATCTGCCTAGTGATGGGGATGATGCGCGACAAACAGCCGCAAGGATTCTTCCAACCTCTCCGGCCCTTCATCGATGAGCTGATTCTGACGCAAGCCGATCTTCCCCGGGCCCTGCCGGGGGCGGATCTTCGCACTGCACTCCGAGATCTGGCGCCGTCGGCGCATGTGACGGCCACGCCGGCCGACGCGCTGGCGTTGGCACGTCGGCTCGTAGACCCCGACGACCTGATCTGTGTGACGGGCTCCCTGATGCTGGTCGGAGAGGTCAAAGCTCTGCTCCGCGGGTGCCGCCTGTCTCCCGTTCGTGGTTGAGATGGGGGCTGGCCGCTGTTCGACATGGCGTAGTCGGCCGGCGCTATTGTTGCTGGTGTTGCGATGGTCGCTTTGCTGCTGGCTGGCGACCGCAACTCCTTTGTGGGCACAACCTGCCTCGACCAGCGGCGCACCATCTCCCACCAACCAGCCGCTGAACGTCATTGCCGAGCGTATCGACCACCTCCAAGAACAGGACATTTACGAAGCCGACGGGTCCGTGGTGATCACCCAAGGCCCGTTTAAGCTGACGGCCGATCACGTCACGATCAAAACTTTGCCGGGGACGCTCATCGCGACAGGTCATGTCCATCTGGTCGACCCGACCTCGGATATCCGTTCCGACCAACTGGAACTCAACGTCAACACCGAAGCCGGGGTGGTGACGACCGGATCGTTGTTCGTCAAGCCGAGTAATTCCTATCTCACAGGTCGACTCCTGCAGCGCATGTCGGAAGATCACTACCGTATCAAGGACGGGACCTTTACGAACTGCGACGCGGGCGAGGGGGAGACGCCGGCCTGGCGCTTCAAGTTCGAGGACTTGGACGTGAGAACCGGCGAGAGTGTGGCGATGAAACGGGGGTGGTTGTGTATGAACGATGCGCGGATCCTACCGATCCCCACGTTGACCTATCCCTTGAGCAACCGGCACAGCGGGTTCCTGATTCCCACACCCGGATACGACAACCGATTCGGGCTCCATTATCAGCAGGGGTACTTCTGGGCGATCAACCCCAGCCATGACATGACGATTTCGCCCTCGTACTACTCGAATCTCGGGTACGGCAGCGATTTCGGGTATCGGTACTATCTCGATCGTCGGTCGAGGGGAGAATGGTTTGCGAGCGTCCTGCAACAGACGAAGTTGCCGAACGTATCGGGAGTCGACCAGGCCGGCGGCGGGGAACGACGGCTTCGCGGCATCATCAGCGGCACGCATATTCAGCAGGTGACCGACACTTTGCTGGTGCATGGCCAGGCTTCGTTCGTGTCCGACCGGACCTATCTGCAGCAATTGAGCAACTCCGGTGCACAACGGGCGTCTCCGAGCGGTGAGTCGAGTCTGTTGGCTACCCAACGTCTGCCATACGGCAATGCCTATTTGCTCGGCCAGTTTCTCCAGCCGTTGAATTTCGGTGGTCCCGACACGTTCCAGCGTCTGCCGGAAGTGGGCTACGTATTGCCGAATACGTCGCCGTTCGGGCTACCGTTCCTGGTCAACATGGACAGCAGCTTCGTGAACTTTTTCCGCGAAGAAGGCTTCGGGGTCAACCGCATGGATTTCACGCCGGGTCTGGCCACTGACGTTATCGACGTCGGTCACGTGGTCGGGTTCACGCCGCAGTTCAAGTTCAAGGAGGTCTATTACACGCGCGGCGTCGAAAATTCGAACCCTATTCACCGAGAGACGTTTTGGGCGTCGTTGGACGCGACTTCGAAACTCAGCCGTCGCTACATGGGCAGTGAAGGCGGGAGCCTGCTGCACACCATCGAACCGAGCGTGATGTATGAGTATGTGCCGGGGAGCGACCAATCCAAGATTGCGCAGATCGACCAGCTCGATGATTTGCCCAAGAAAAATTTGCTCACCTATGCCTTGCGCAGTCGGCTGTTGGAACAGCAGATCAATGGCCAATCGTTCAATTGGCTTGATTTGACGCTGGCTCAGAGCTATCACGTGGGGGCGGTGCAGACCAGGGCGAGGGAATTTACGCCCGGCGTGCTGCCGTTCCTGGGGTCGTTGACCCAGCCATTGCAGCCGGCGACGGTAGCGGTGGAAGGACGGAAGCTGTCCGATCTCTGGATGCGGGCCGTCATCGGCAACACCGCGCCCAACTTCCTTCGTCCCCCTGGATCGCAACAAACATTGGGCAGGGATCCGGTCGGCGGGCAGATGTTACCACAGACCAATTCCTACCTCACCGTGGATGCATTCCTGGACCCCTATCGTGGGACGTTCAGCCAATGGAACACGGACCTCCGGGTACAGCAGTCCAACTATTGGTATGCCGAAATCGGCCAGCGGTTCAGTCGTGACGGCAATCGGGTGCGACGCGGTGATATCTGGAATCCCATTTCTTTCAATGAAGTCTATGCGCCCACGGCGGAGGTGCAGTTCGTCACGGCCGGCGCGGGATTCCGAACGCCCTGGGGCTGGACCTTCGGCGCCAAGGGCTACTACGATGTCAAAGGCGGGCGAAGCCCGGAATATGATGTGGTGGCTCTGTATCAGAATCCTTGCAAGTGCTGGTCCCTGGGGTTGTATTACCTGCAGTTCCCGGATCGGCAAAGCTACTCGTTCATGTTCAGCATGACGGGCATCGGCTGGACGGAGAATTTCGGCACGATTGTGGTGCGCTCGATTCTTGCCCCCTTGATGATCGGGGATCGCGGGCTTCCCTGGGCGGCGCCCGGTGGACCCTACGGCCGTCCGCAAAGTACGTATCCCGCGCCGTCGATGCCGATCGGCCGATACTAAGGCCGATGGACCTCGCGGCGTGTCGAGCTGGGAGGTGTGAGCCATGGGGGTGGCGGCAAAGCTGCGGGATGTGTCCACGCGGTATGTGCTGATCTCAATCGTAGCAACGATCTTTGCCGGCCAGTTCGACTGTCCGCCGCCCGCCCGGGGTGAGGAACCGTCACGGGAGTTGCAACGAGCCAGAATTTTTCTGCAGGCGGGAGATTTTCGCCGTGCGCTCGGATCCTGCGAGGCCGAACTTGGCTCCTCGCCCTCTCCGAGAAGCTACGTCTTCCTCGCCTACGTCTACCATGCGGTTCATGGCTATTTGGATCACCTGGCCGCCACCGACCAGTGGGTGCGGGTGGAGCAACTGTACCTGAATCTGGCTGCCTGGCGTCTTGATGACTTAGTCGATCCTCCGGATGTGATGGCTCGGATCGCCAAGGAGCTGATTCAGCAGGCGGTGCTTCGGCAGGCCGAGGTGACTGTTGCCATGGCAAGTCGTTTGGATTCAGCGAGCACGGCGAGTCTTTGGGAGCAACAGCGACGATGGCGCGAGGCGCACCCAGACGACTGGTGGTTCTCGGTCCCGCCCGAGTGGGCCTGGTAGCCGCTTATTTGACTCTCCGCAAAATCGTGTTATAGGATGACTGCCTGGTTCAGGGCAGACGTGAGCCCGAATTGTTGCAAGGAGGAGATGCTGTGGCAGGTGACGCACTCAAGGTAAGCGAAGCAACGTGGGACGCCGACGTGATGAAGGCGCCGGAACTCGTCATGGTGGATTTTTGGGCGGTGTGGTGCGGGCCGTGCCAAATGGTGGCGCCGATCGTCGACGAATTGGCCAAGGAATATGCGGGCAAGGTTAAGGTCCGCAAGTTGAATACGGACGAGAATCCGGAAATCGCCGGAAAGTATCAGGTGATGAGCATCCCGACGATCCTGTTTTTCAAAAACGGGCAGGCGGTGGAACGATTGGTCGGGGCTCGGCCCAAGCGGCAATTCAAGGAAATCATCGACTCGCTCCTCGCGCAACATTCCGGTAGTGCCTAACCGGTCAGGCTTCCAGCGCGATGCTGACCGAGCTGCGAATCGCGAATTTCGGCGTCATCGAGCAGCTGGCCCTGCAGTTCGACAAGGGGTTCACCGTCTTCACCGGTGAAACCGGGGCCGGGAAATCACTTCTCATCGATGCCGTCACGCTCCTCGTCGGCGGCCGAGCCTCGGGTGAGCACATCCGTGCTGACGCCGAGGAGGCCGACCTCGAAGCCTCCTTCCTCCTTTCTCCCGATCATCCCGTGCTTGCCACCCTGGAAGCCAAAGGATTCGCCAGGCCCGGCGAGCCGGAGATCATCGTCCGACGGGTCCTGTCTCGCACCGGGCGTCATCGGACCTTCCTCAACGGCAATTTGTGTCCCGTGCATTTGCTCGAGCAACTCGGGGGTGCCCTGGTTGATATCCATGGTCAGCATGATCAGCAGTCGCTCCTGTCCGCCCCCGTTCAGTTGGAGGCACTGGATGCGTTCGGGCGCCTCCAATCACTTCGCCGCGAGTATGGCAAGGTGTATGAGGAGTGGCGGGGCCAGGCTGCGGCGATCGACCAGTTGAAACAGGAAACGGCCAAGCGTCGTGAACGCGAAGAATTGCTGCGATTTCAATTGCAGGAGTTGTCCGAGGCCGAGCTTCAACTTGGTGAGGATCAGGAGCTGGAGCGGGAACGGCCCCGCCTGGCCCATGGCCGCCAACTCAGAGAACTGTCGGATCAGGTCTATGAATTATTGTATGCCGGCGATTCGGGAATCCTGACCACGCTCAGCCAAGGAGAGAAGGTTGTTGCTCGATTGGAATCCATCGATGCGGGCACGGCCTCCTGGAGTCAAATCCTGTCGGATTGTGCCGTCCAACTTCGCGAGTTGGCCGACCAGGTGCGCCGCTATCGTGATGCGGTCGAAGACAATCCCGAGCGGTTGGTCGAGATCGAACAGCGGCTGGACCGCTTGCACCGGTTGAGCAAGAAGTACGGTGGCTCGCTGGATTCAGCCTTGGCACAGCGAGAGGCCTTGCGGGAGCAGGTCTCCCGTCTGGAGGGCGCGGATGCCGAGCTGGCTACTCTTGAGCATGAGCAGAAGACGCGGGTAGAGACACTGCGGAAATTGTCCGATCGACTGTCACGGAAACGGAATGAGGCCGCAGGAAGGCTTTCCGGTCAGGTCTCACGGGAATTGACGGCATTGCGCATGGACCGGACGCGGTTTTCCGTGTCGGTGGCGCCAGCGCCAAGCGACGGTGCCTTCGGTCCAACCGGCAACGACAACGTCGAGTTTCTGTTTTGCGCGAATCCCGGCGAGCCGTTGAAGCCGCTTGCGCGTGTGGCCTCGGGCGGCGAGCTCTCACGGGTCATGTTGGCCCTGAAAACGATCTTAGCGGACGGTGACCAGGTTCCGGTGTTGATCTTTGATGAGGTGGATTCCGGAGTAGGAGGGGCGGTGGCCGAGGTCATGGGCAAACGCCTGCGGGCGCTGGCACGGTACCACCAGGTGCTAAGCGTGACGCATCTCCCCCAGGTCTGTGCCCAGGCCCATACCCATTTTCTCGTAGAGAAAGAAGTCCGGCAAAAGCGGACGGTGACTCAGGTCCGCCGGCTTGATCGGGACGGGCGTGAGAACGAAGTAGCCCGGATGCTCGCGGGAGTGACGGTTACGAAGAACGCCCGGGCTGCGGCCGCCGACATGATCGGCAGCGCGAGGGAGGAGGACTGACCTCGGCTCAGGAGTCTGGGGTCGACGTCGGTGTGGCGGCGATGGCCAGGGCAGGCAGCGAGGATTTGCACTCGCGCACGACCCGGGCGAACAGCTCCGTGAGCATCGGATCGAAGTGCGTATCGGCCTGGAGCGTGATCTGCCGGATCGCATCATCGATGGAGAGCGGTTGCCGGCCCGGCACTTCGACGGTGAGGTTGTCGAACGCCTGCGCAATGGAGACGATCCTGGCGAGCAACGGGATTCCTTCTCCTCGAAGGCCGTGCGGGTAGCCCAGACCATCGAAACGTTCGTGGTGGTAGGCGACGATTTGGCCTACCTCAGCAGGGAATCCCAATGGGAGCAGCATCCGGGCGCCGACGTCGGGATGCTGGTGGTCGCCGTCTTCCTGTCCGGCCTGATGCTCGGCCTTGAAGGAATAGTGCGCCTGCGCGATCTTTCCGATATCGTGCAAAAAGGCTCCGAGCGCCAAGGCCTTTTGCTCGGCGACCGGGAGGTTCAGCCGGTTGGCGAGGAGCGACGCATAGAAGCTCACGCGGCTCGAGTGATTCAGGAGCTGACGGTCCTTCGCCTCCAACAGATCCGACAGCAGGGGAATCAAGGAGGTCGCGTCGCCTGGAGCCGTTTCCGACTCACCTAATGACTTTCCGATTCCATAGTAGTTCGACTGAATGTCTCTCCAGGCCCGCGCCGTCTCCTGCTCCGTGCCCCAGAGTGCCGTCGAGGTACGGAGGAAGGACCGCAAGTAATCCAACCGTTGCTTCTTTTCCAGAGTTTGATTGATCAGGGTGATGAGTTCGGTGACGTTGAAGGGCTTCAGCAAGTAGCCCGCTGCACCGTGGCGAATGCCTTCCATGGCCGACTTCAGGCTGCCGTATCCTGTGATGATGATGACTTCGACGTCAGCATGGTCGTGCTTGATATCCTGAAGGAGGTCGATGCCCTGGCGATCGGGAAGTTTTTGGTCGAGGGTAATCAGGTCGATGTGCTGGTCTTTGAGGACTTCGAGGGCCGACTTGGCGTTTTCGGCTGAATGGATCGTAAAAAAGGGGCGAAGAATGACTTTCAGCGCGTCGCGTGGTCCTGCCTCGTCATCGACGACGAGTACCGACGGTTTTCCGATGGTGTGATTGGCTTGCGTATAAGTCCCCATCCAGAGCACTCCCCGGGTGAGATGCATTTCGCGCCATGCGAATAAAAGGCAATTATCATGCCTTTTCACGCACTTACGCGAATGGTTCAATATATTGTCGCTTACGAATGCTGCCCCACAATATCTAGAGGTCCTTGATCTTTAATGGATCCAGGCCATTGAAAATCGGTGGAAAAAATGAGACAGCCGCGACGCCTCACGAGTGCCGACCGTGTCATTCTTGAGACAGGCCTGGCTCGTTGTTCGATCCATTATCGGGCCTGCTGATCCCCAGCGTATCCATTCGATACTTCAGCATCCGGCGGCTAATCCCCAGCATCGTAGCGGCATGGGTCTGTACGTAGTTCGTGCGTTTGAGCGCATCAAGGATGATCTCCCGCTCGAATTCCATCACCGCCTTTTCGAGGGACAGTCGGCCGGCCAGGGTGTCGTCGCGCAGCGAGGACGATCGTGTATCCGCCCGGAGAATGTTGGGCAAATGTTCCTGGGTGATCACGTTCGAGCCCTTAGACCAGATAAACGCCTGCTCCACGATATTTTCCATCTCTCTGACGTTCCCAGGCCAGGGGTACCGCGAAATCAATTCCAGCGCTTCCTTCGTAAATTCCTGCGGCGGCCGCTTTTCTTCTTCGATGCGCTTTGCCAGGAAATGCTTCGCGAGGAGCGGGATGTCTTCCCCGCGGTCGCGTAAGGGCGGGAGATACAGGGCAATGACGTTGATACGGTAATACAGGTCCTCACGGAACTGGCCTTTGCGCACCAACTCATCGAGGTTCTTGTTGGTGGCGGCCACGATTCGCACGTCCACCTTGATCGACTGCACTCCGCCGATACGGGTGAACTCCCGCTCCTGCAACACGCGGAGCAGCTTGGCTTGTGTCGTCGGGCTAAGGTCGCCGATCTCATCGAGAAAGAGCGTGCCGCTGTTAGCCAGCTCAAACTGTCCCACGCGGCGGGCCGTGGCGTCGGTGAACGATCCCTTCTCGTGACCGAACAGTTCGCTTTCGATCAACGTTTCCGGCAACGCCGCACAGTTGAGTGCGATGAAGGGGCGGTCGCGCCGGGAGCTGTTGTAGTGGATGGCCTTCGCCACCAATTCCTTGCCTGTTCCACTTTCTCCGGTCACGAGCACCGTCGTGCGGCTGTCCGCGACCTGTTCGATCTTGGCGTAAATCTCCTGCATCGACGGGCTCTTGCCGATCAGGTTGTGGAAGGCGTAGCGCTGGACGACCTGCGCGCGCAACTGACGCACTTCCCGCTCCAACTCCTGCGAGTTGAGGGTGCGATCAATGACGATGCGGAGTTCTTCAACGTCGAACGGCTTCGACAGGTAGTCGGCCGCGCCCAGCTTCATGGCATCAACCGCCGTCTTCACCGACTTGGTTCCAGTCAACATGATCACGGGGACCGAGCGGTTCTCGCTTCTCATCGTTTGCAAGACCGACAAGCCGTCCGTACCGGGGAGGATGACGTCCAGCAAGACGAGATCCGGCGTCTCCCGCTTGAATGCCTCGAGCCCTTCCGCTGCGTCGGCCGCCTCGGAAACGTCGTAGGTTGGCTCCAGGACGGTCTTGAGTGAGGCCCGGACGCGCGGCTCGTCGTCGACGAGCAGTACCCGTTTCTTCATGTTACTCCCGTGGTGCCGAGGCCGTCGTGTGTTTCCCGATGGCGGGCAGATAGACCGTGAAAGTCGATCCCGTCCCGACGTGGCTCTCGACGCCTAACTCGCCGTGGTGTTCGCGGACGATTTGATGGGCGATGGTCAGCCCGAGCCCGGATCCTTCGCTTTCGCTGTTCGAGTGTTTGGTCGTGAAAAATGGATCGAAAATGTGTTCGAGCTGATCGGGCGGGATTCCCCGGCCATGGTCCTCAACCCGCAGTTCGACGCGCGAACTTCCGTCCGGTCTGGCCGTCACGCGCGTTCTGACGCAAATCTCTCCGCCGCTGTCGGGGGTGGCGTCCAGGGCATTGAGGAGGAGGTTCATCAAGACCTGCTTGATTTGCTGACGATCCAGCGAGAGCGGAGGCAGCGCGGGGTCCAGCTCGGTGCGCAGTTGAATCCCCCGGCTCGATGCTTTCGCGGATACAAAGCACATGCAGGACGCCACGACTTCGTTGAGGTCCTCCTCGGTGGGGTGGGGGCTCATGTACCGGGCATAGTCGAGGATGTCGTGGAGCAGTCGTTCGATCTCATGCACGTCTTCAATCGCTACGCGACTGAATTCCGGAATGAAGACGGGGTCGTGCTGGCGCTGGGGAGCGAGCTGAACGAATGTCTTGATCGAGGTCAGAGGGTTCCGGATCTCGTGGGCAAAGCCGCCGGCCATGATCTCAAGGGAGCGCAGGCGGTCGGTCCGGCGCAACAGGGCCGAGGACCGGCGAAGCTCTTCTTCCCTGCGCTGGTGTTCAAGGGCGTTGCAAGCCACGTCGGCGAGCGCTTCCATCACCGCGGCCGTCGCTTCGTCCCACCGAGCGGGCGCCGATGCGGGACCCAAGGTGCAGAAGCCGAGCAGCTGATTCCGACTCATGAAGGGCAGTCCGACGGCGGCATCGACGAGGCGTAGGGCCTCACAGGCTTCCTCGTCTGCCAAGTGAGCGAACCTGCGGCGGCGACCGAGGATGGTCGGCAGCGGGTGATCAGCAGCAAGCACGCATTCCCGCTGTGAAGAAGCATCGAGAGCCAGGTACGCAAGCCGCCGGTAGCATGCCTGGTCCTGGTCGCGCAGCCACAGCGATCCCTGCGGGACACACGCGCGACGGCTGAGGTGCTCGAGGATGCATCGGCCGGTGGAGGCGAGATCGGGGTCGCCGCAGATGTCCCGAGCCAATTGCCCGATGGCCTTTGCGGTTTCGCCGACGCTGGACATCATGGAGGCAGAGTGCGTGTGGTTGTGCAAGGCCGTGCCGCGCATGGGAAATACAAATACGTAAGAAGGGAGGAGCAGTCTGCGTCCGCCCGTGCACCTCTGGTGCTATAGGGGCGGAGTATACACCCGGCTTTTTCTTTCAGCCAGCGGAAACAGGCTTTTCGACAGTCGCGACGAGGGTGTGGCCGGTCATGGCACGTTGGATGGTGGGAATGGTTCGGGTGGCATGTGCGACCAGGTCGGCAAGAGAGTCTTCTTCAAACGCCTGCAAGCGTCCGGTACGTAGACTCTCACAGAGATGCGCCATCACGGACAGGGTGACGCGGGCCTCGCCCGTGAATTCGTCCAGCCCTAACTCTTGCAGGTGCGGCCGGTAGAGCGTCGCGGGATCGGCTCCGATCCAGAACGAACTGAACGCGAGCTTGCCGCCCGGCTTCAGTACACGGAACAGTTCCCGAAGCGTGTGGAGCGGAGATGGAGCAAAGCTGATCGCAAGGTTTGCGACAACGCGGTCGAATGAGTCCGTTGCGAACGGCAGCGATTCGATCGAATGACTCAGTGCCCAGTGTGGTTTCACCGGCGGGTGGCTCGATATGCACCCGGAAAACATGGTGTCGAGCCGGTCCAGTGTTTCTTGCGCTGCCGCTCGGGCGTTGCGCAGTACGTCGCAAGAAAAGTCGACGCCGACGTACCTAACAGGGGCGGATTGTCTCCAGGCTTGAGAGCGTAGCCGGTATGAGAGGTTCAGGAGCAGCGATCGCGCGAACGAGTGCACTCCGCAGCCGACGTCTAGCAGCCTCGCGCCTTCATGGATCGGCTGTGCAAGCTGATACAGTTGATCCGTCAATTGCCAAAAGGCAGGCAGTTCATCCAGGACGGCCGTCAGTCTGGTGAAGCTGGTCCATAGGTCTACTGTGGGCTGACCACCGGTGGCTTCCGTCGTGCGCAATTTGTCCCGTTCCAGTCGGCAGCGGATTGCGATTGCGCGTCCGAGCGGTGGTGGGCTCGATGAGCCGGCCTCGACAAACTCACTGCGAGGGGTACACAGCTGATAGAATCGTTCCCATTTCTCTCGGAGCGACGTCGGGACCGTTTCCGCCGCTTCGAGGGTGAGGCCGGGGATGGTCTCAAGATGACCTTGAGAGCCGATTGCCTGCATCGCTTCGGCGACCAGGGCTTCGGGAAGCGGCGGAATTGGCGATCCTCCGGTTTCGGGGGAGGACCGAATGATCGTCGTCTCCACGCGGCAGCGTCTCAAGTCTGCCCGTGAGGGCTCGAAATCGGTCAAGTTGCATCCGACGGCATCCGCCAGGAATCGATCGATGTCGATATTCAAGCCCATGAGATTGCCGATGCCGAAACGGTTACGGTTGATGTGGTCTTGAACGAGGTCTCTGTGATGCAGTCTTTCGAGGCTGCTCCGCAGGTCGAGGGCGGGGTTGAGCAGGACAAGACTCCTTAGCGACGAATGCCAGTCGGAGCGTCGCGCGGCGATGCGTCCGACCAAGTCCGGGGCGATCAACGTGACGGGCGAGTCAGGCCATTGTCGGCGGATCCATAGCAGCACTGCATCCAGGTCGTCCTCCATCGACGACATCGTGACCTGTTGGTGAGAACCCTCGCTCAGCCCGATGTGGTTGGTGTGATCGTACCTGACGACGCGGATGCCCCGAGCCGCCAGGAAGTAAGCGAGGGCGACATAGGCCGTCTGTGTCTGGCCGAATCCGGGAGCGAGCACGAGGCTCGGCCGGGGCGTTGCTCGTAGGTGACGGAGAACATCGTGACAGAGTGCCACCGAGAGCCCGCGGCGATTTCGTACCGTTCGCGAGAGCGTGATGATAGCCGAATCCGCGATAGGTTCCGCAAGGTCGAACGGCGTACTCGTCCCTTCAATCAGCAGCCGCTGGACGACTGCTTCCTGTTGCTCAGACAGGTGCTGGAAGCGGATGCCGAGCCGAACTGGAAGGTCGCCTGCGCGATTCGACGTCGTGGCTTCGCTGGCCGGGATGGGTTGCGTCCATACGACGAAGCCCGTCCACACTAGCTCTGACGTGGGCGAGCGGAATGGACCGGCTGTGTGAGCTACAGGGCCGATAGGCACCAATTGAACCGGTTGGCGAAGCGTGATCGTGTCGGGTCGACCCTGGATCTCGACTGCGGCTCCGGTTCGGCTCAGATTGACGATCAGTCCGAGTGGGCGCGGGGCATGTTCACCCGGCAGATTCAAACGGATCGGAATGGCCAGTTTCAGGCGGACCGCTTCCCTTCGCTCCCGCGTTGCTTCTTCCGATCGCTGTGACGTGTCGCTTGCGGGGCCGAGAGTGGGCAATGGAATCAGGCCTTCGATCGACAGGGTCGTTGAACCGGCCAACGCTCCGTCAAGCAGTGAATCGATGACTCTTCGATCGTGGTCGCTTGGGGGGGTAAACGAAATGGCAATCTCCCTGGTCCTCTGTTGAGCCGCGCTGGCGGGAGAGGGGCGTTCATAGACGGTGCCCTGCAATTCCAACAGGCTTACGGGGGTCTTCAGCAGGAGGTAGGCCGGTTGCAGATGGAGGGAGGTGTCTACATCATTGAGGGCCATCAATGCTCCACCGGCGCTGATATTGCGGATCAAGCCCGGGTATCCGCTGCTGCCGATCGCCACCTGCACAGGGAAATTGACCGGGCGACGCGCAAACCGTCGGCGGTCTGCCGGCAGCTCCGGCTTCCGTTCCTCCACCGTACGTGCCGGCTTGTCCTGAGTGCCGGGTGATGACAGCGTCGTCGGGGCAGGGGAAGGCGCAGGCTCCAGGCGATCGACGGCGGGAATTCTCAGCGTAATCAAGAGGCCCGCTTGTCGCGTGCTGTCAATTTCGATTGCCCCGCCAAGGCGGTGCACAATCTGATGGGCCTGGACGAATTCCACCGCCGAGGCCGTATCCATGCCGGAGGGGGTAGCTCGTGCCGGGCGAATGATGGGCTGATCCCGAATGGTCAGCGTGACGTAGTCGCCCGCCTGAGCGGTGTCGGTTGCCGTGGTTCCCTGATAGGGCGCTGCCGGGGGCAACCGGATCGAATCGGTGCGTAGCTCGAGCGGAGTCATCGCTTCCACGTGTCGCTGGGCATAGGAGATGAGGACGCGCAGTAATGTCTCCAGGCTTTCCGGATTGCCAAGTATCGATGGCAGGCTCGGATGGAGGTGTGTCGTGATACGGAGTGGGGAGCGAGCCTGTTCGTCTTGTAGCCGTTGCAGCGTCTGGCTGATGAGGGCGTTCAGGTCGATGGCGAGCGACGGCTCCGCATGTGCCATGGTGCTCGAAAGTCGGCGGCTCAGTTGGCTGGCCTGAATCGCATGGGCTGCCATGGTTTCGAGCGCTTGTTCAATCTTCAGGTGCTGAAGCGTGGCCAACAGGCGTTGCGAATCGTTCAAGAGGCCCGTCAACGGCTGCTGGAGTCGATCGGAAACGGTCGCCGCTTCCCGACTCAATGCAAGGCGGCGGTCGGATTCCCGCAGCTTGCTCTCCAATTCGAGCAGTCGACCCTGCTGTTCCTTTTGTTGCGACACATCCCTAATGAGCCCGACCGTGCCGAGGTATCGGTTGGCACTGTCATACAGACCCTTGGCGGTCACCTCCGCCACAATGGTGTCGACCGGCCGGCCGGGGTGGGCCTTCTTTTGCAGCGGGATCTCCAGTTGTCGGATCGACCGGCTTCCTGCACGACGCTCGTTGACGCGAAATCGCGCGAGCGGTTCCTGGAGGGATGGACAGAGGATGGAGTAGTGACGGCCGGCGAGCTCTTCCGTGCTGTAGCCCAGTAGCCCGGTCACGCCGGGACTCAGGTAGACGAATCGTCCTTCGCGATCGAGCTCGTAGAAGATATCGCTGAGGGTCTCGACCAAGCGAAGGTGGCGCTGGAACGTTTCGTCCAGTTTGGTTCGGAGATCGCGTTTTTCGATGGCTTCCTGGACATAGAACAACAATTCGGTGAGGAAGGCAGGGGAATTCTTGAACAGCAAAAAGTCAACGCCGCATTGCAGGGCTCGAACGGCGGTCTCTGAGTCACTGCGATCCGTTTGCAGGATGACCGCGGCGTAGGGAGCATTACGTCGGAGGCGCGAGATGATGTCGACGCCGCTGTCCGGTGCAAGATTCTGGTCAACCAGAATGACGTGCCACCCCCCTTCCTGGCTGGCCGTAATCGCATCGTCCGACGTGTACACCGCCTCGATGCGGCAGTTGGGGAAAAATCCTCGGAGACTGGAGGAGACCAGTTTGATTTCCTCTGCGTGCGTATTCGCGAGGAGAAACTGAATTGCGGGTTCAGGCGACGACATAGGACGTGAGCGCAGCTACCTTCATCAGATTCGGCGAATGTCCCGATGACGCGGAAGTGGAATCGTCGCCTTCAATGGGTCCATTGTGCCCTGTCCAGATTGGAATGCCGAGTGTCTCAATAGCATACACGCTTCGGCCGCGCACAGTCTGCGACCCGAGGGGGATCTTTATACTTTCGTAGGGGAACACGACTGAGCGATGAGGAGAGGCTAGTTCAACCTATTGTATTGAAAAGAAAAATCGTGCAGTCAGAGGGAATATCCGAGGACCGCAGTGGATAAACGGTCATGTGGATGTTCAGAGTAGGGGGGGCAGCCCGCTACGCGGGGGCGCGGCGGACTGCTACGAGTGCTGCTAGGGCTGAACGGCCGCAGTGTTGGTTCCCTGCGAGCAGGAACCTGGCGTCATATAGAGAAGGTAGTTCCCCATCCCGTGCTGGATGTTCGGGTTTTGGAGCGGATGGTGATGCACCATCACCATCTCATAGTCGTCCTTCTTCGTCACCGGAAAGCCTTTGGCATCTTTGTAGACCTGGTGCGGCAGGAAATCACGGAAGGTTCCTTCTGAATCCACGTCCGGCACCGTGCGAAGCAGCGTCTCTTTGGTCGTTTTATTTTCCAGTGCGATGAGCAAGAGTTCATCATGTCCGTGGGGATAGGCGAATTTCACACAACCGTCCATGTTGAACTTCAAGGGAGCGCTGTGAATCGTGACCCCCGGCTTGATTTCGATGCCCTCGTCCGTCTGATCCGCTCCACGTTGCCCGAACTTGCTGTAGCAGACGATATTCACGCCCACCTGATAGACATCCAATTCCTGGATCTTCTTCCCCTTGGGCGCGACGTACATGGTGAACCGTGCCATCACGTCCTTGGTCGGTGGGGCCTTGTGGTAGAACGCGACAATCGACATGAGGTTTTGCCCCTTTCCGAGCTTCACTCCATAGCCTTCCGGAAAGCGCGCTTCGGTCATTTCAAGGCCGGCTCCCGCGAAGAACAGCGGTTCCCCGTCGCAGGATACGCTGGGTTTGTCATTGTTCAGCATCAGGATGTGGTGCAGATAGTTCTTGGGAAGCGGCTGCCCTTCCTTGGTGAAGACCTCGGATTTGTACCCGATCATGTAGGTGTCCTCCGGAAGTTGGAAGACCTTCTTGGGCATGCTGGCCGCCAAGTCACCCTCGTGTGCGGTCGGGAGGTCGATCGGTCCAAAGGTCAGCGTGACGGTTTGGTCGGTGATTGCGAGCGTGGTCTCTCCGAGACTCGGCATTGTGGGTATGGCGTGGTGATCGTGCCCACCGTCGGCAAGCGCGGCACCGGTCATTCCAATGATCAGGCACATTGTCGTCAGCACACGGTTCATAGCCCCTCCTTCAGGTCACGGTGGGTTGGCCGCACGGGTATGAATCAGGCACCCATGGGGTGCTCCATCGCACAAGCTGTATTTACGGGTTTGACGGCGGCGGAGTGAGTCGTTTCCACACGACGTTGCCGCCACGCATCCGAGGCGGGATATTGTTCCGGTCGCCGACACGGAGGTACCACCAAATGCCCTTGGCTTGGATACCATCTTCGGAGAGGACGATTTCGAAGCCACCCTCCCGGTCATTGCCGGTCTGAGTCCAGGTGCCCTGCCACCGGCGATCGTTGAAGTTGGTCGTGGTAAATTGGCCACCTTGCCAGGTATAGGGGCCGTTCCCCTGGCGGTCCAGGGTAGCGCGGTAGGATCTGTTTTCTTCGATCTCGGTGACTTCCCACTCGCCGCTCAGGTCATACGACTCGCCGCCGGCAGGAGGTGCATCGGAGGTGCGGTGGACCAGCGGAGTGGTACCGATACGACTGCCTATCATTCCGTCTTCGCGATGTCTGGCCGATTCATGCCACGAGACCAGCACCCATCGTCCGTCCCGACGTTCCAGGACGCCGGTTTCGCGCAAGGGCAAGGCGATGCGCTGAGTCATCTGGCGTTCCGTCACATAACGGATGTACTCGAGTTCCATGGCGAACCAAGCCACGTCCCCACGGGTCCACATCCGTAAGTCGGTGATCGGAATTTCGAGTTTCGTCACGGATTCGAACTCGCTGCGCATTTCATCGGCAAGCGCGTCCCATCCAAGGTATTTCCGGCCGTCGAGTGTGTACCCGATTGCATCCGCATCGTGGGCCATGTACTTGGACATGGTGGCCAGATCACGTTCGGCATTGGCCCGAACCAGGAGGCGCAGCGTGGTTTCCGGATCCCTCGGGTCCTCGGCGCAAGCCGGGGCGGCCATGAGCAGCCCTACGAGAGGAAGAAGCGGAAGCCAACTGAGTATTGAGCGCCGACGCAAGGAGTTGTCAGATGGATAGGCAACCATACGAAGGAAATTCGCATCCACTCGGTGCAAAGGCTACCTTCCGGTTCCGGGGGTTGTCAATGCCTAATTACCCTCTTGGCTGGTTGCGACCTTGCAGATAACGACCGTGACGTTGTCGATGCCGCCATTGGCTAGGGCCGCTTGAATCAACTCCAGCGGAAGCGTTGCCGGTGTATCACGCGATGAGAGCGCGATCTCAAGAATCTGCTGCTCAGTCAGCATCTTCGTCAATCCGTCCGAACAGAGGATCACCATGTCGCCATGCTGAAGGGCGGTGGGAAACAGATCCACTGTCACCGAGGGGCCCAGACCCATCGCGCGGGTCAAGACGTGTCGTTCCGGATGCGTGGCAGCCTGCTCCGGTGTGAGGTATCCGAGGCGGATGTAATCTTCGACCAAGGTGTGGTCCCTCGTCAGTTGAGTGATGGACCGTTCCCGCACGAGATAGGCTCGACTGTCGCCTACATTGGCGATCAACAGCTGAGATGGAATCTCGCTCGATGCATGCGCTGCGACCAACGTCGTGCCCATGTTCCGGTACTCGGGATGGGCTTCCCCATAAGCGAGAATCGCGTGATGCGCCTGCTGCACCATGGTCGTCAAGGCTGCAGATCGCTCCTCCTCCGTTGCGGCGGAGGTGCAGGCCAATGACGACGCGAGTTTCGCCAGGGTTTCGATGACCAGGGCACTGGCGATGTCGCCGCCGGCGTGGCCCCCCATGCCGTCGGCGACCGCCCAGAGGCCGGATCGATTGTCCACTAGAAAGGCATCCTGATTGGAGGAGCGGATTAACCCTTGATCGGTACCTCCATATGCAATCCACGTCGGCATTATCTGACACTCAAGAGGGGTGAGGCGTCGGCATGGGGTCCATACCGAGCGACGAGTTGCTCGTAGACCAAGTCCGCGAGGGGTTCGAGGTTCCTCGTGTCGGCTTCGTTGTATCGAACGAGCCGGTCGAGCGCATCCTCATCGCCGCTCCGATAGCGTTGCCAGAGACGCACGGCTTCCCAACCGTCGAGGTCTCGAAGGTCCTCCGCTCGAGCAATGTCCAGCTCGCGTTCGATGTGTTTGAGTCCGCCCTGAAGGCCGAGTCGTCTTGCGGCAAAGCACAGATCAAAGTGCGGCAGGTCGACGCGGAGTCCCGGAAACTGTGCCTGCAAGTAGGGCACGTCGAAGACGCTGCCGAAAAACGTGATCAGCAGATCCGACTGATCGAAGGCATCCTGAAGGCGTTCCTGCGTGAGTGACTGATGCCGAATCAAGGTGGTCATGCGGCCTGGTCGATACAATCCGACCACGGTGACGTGGCCTTCCTGCGCGGACATACCGGTGGTTTCGATGTCCAGGTAAAGCGCTCGGGCGCCGAAGGCGCGGAACAATCGCCAATGGTCCCTGGTGTGAAGGCATCGCGCGAAGTAGGCGGCGTTGCCTTGCTCGAGCGCGGCCTGCGCGGCGACGAGTTGGCCGTCGTAGAGCGATTTGCGGCCCGCGGACATCCCCGGGAGGTGTGGCTCCCGGAGAAACGTGCTCCACTCGCGCACGCCTTGCTGCCAGAGGCGGCGTTCGGTTGAGGGGCCGATGCCGGCCAACAGAACGAAGGTCGATGTCAACATCTCGGGACAGTCTCGAACTGGTGGATTGTAGCCTTGATTTCAAGGGATAAACAAGTTAGAGTCCGCTGCTGGCGCGGATTTTCAGCGTTCCGACCACTGGGGCCTTTTCAGGTCATTTCAGGTCATTTATGGAGCACGTGACGGGATGATGACGACGAACGGGAATGGAAAGCGCATCCGCATTCGCGTGGGCGGAGTCCAGATCGAGGCGGAACTCAAGGGCAACCGCACGGCTCAGGAAGTGTACCGGGCTTTGCCGGCCGAGGGGCCGTTGAACGTCTGGGGAGAAGAGTTTTACTTCAAGGTGCCTGGGGTCAAGGATCATCGGGAAACCGCCACGACCCAGGTGAAGGTCGGCGACGTCGCCTTCTGGGGAGCCGGGCAGGTGCTGGCCATTTTCTTCGGCCGCACACCGATGAGTATGGGGGCGGATCCCGTTCCAGCGGATCGGGTGAATGTGATCGGCCGGGTCGTCGGGGATGCGGCGGTGCTGCGGCAGGCCATGGCGGCAACCAGCATTCGCGTCGAGCCGGTCGAGCCGGCTCCCGGCTCAGGTGCTGCCTAACACCGGCTGTTCAGATCGGACGGTCGGGTAAAGGGGAATCGTATGAGACTGGCGAAGGAACGGGTCCATCATATGGCGGAATCCCTGATCGCGCGCTTACAGGCGCTCGACTTCCTGGACGTGACGGGAGACCGCAAGGCTCTGCGCGATGCCTTGGAACACACCATGACCGAGGAATTGGCCGTCGAGGATCGCCTGAACGCCGAAATTCGCCAGATGATGAAACAATACGAACGCCAGATTGAACAGGGGCAGGTCGATTACCAGAAAATGTTCACGATGATCAAACAGAAACTGGTGCGGGACCGGGGGCTCATCATCTGATGATCAGCGACGACAAGGCGAGTCATCTCTCACACCTCATTCTCGGGACGCTGAAGAAGAGTGCGCTGTGTCGCCTCAAGGAGGATGACGGCAAGGTCCTGCGCGAGATCAAGCGTGTGGTGGCTGCCGAACTGGCGTTGGAGGCGGACATCGATAAGAAGGTGCGCGCGAAGCTTGCGTCCTACTCGCGACCGATCGTTGAAGGGAGCGCCGAATGGGACGTCTTGTATCGCAAGACTGTCGAAGAAGAGCAGAAGAAACGAGCGAAACCGTGACGCAAACATCGGATCAAGAGGTACCATCATGCGATTGACCACGTGGCTGGCCGTGGGGCTGCTCCTCGTCTCGTTGTCGGCGTGCGCGAAGTCGAAGCCGAAGCCGCTGGTACCGCTGCAGCTTGGGATGGGGGCGACCGCCCAGGCCATCGCCCTGACGGCTCAGGGGAGTGAGGCGTATCAGAGCGCGCAATTCGCGGAGGCCAAGAACTACTTCGGGCAGGCGGTCAAGGCGGCCCCGGACTCCGGACAGGCCCATTACAACTATGCTTTGGCATTGAATGCCCTCGGAGAGACCGAGGTGGCTCATCAGCAGTTTATCGAGGCAGCCAATCTGGCGCCCGGCGATAAGATCATCTGGGATTCACCGGCCTTGCGGCCTTTCGGCAATCCTGAAGCGCCCAAAGGGCCTCCCAGGGAGCACCCGTACGGCACCACAAGACCAACCATTGGAAGCGGCCCGCGCTGATCACGCGAGGACGAGATAGAGGAGTGGGTACGATGGCGAGTGAGTTGGAAGTCGGCGCCAAGGCGCCGGAGTTTTCGTTGCCCGATCAGGACGGCAAGGCAGTCTCCTTGAAAGGACTCAAGGGCAAGCAGGTCGTGCTGTATTTTTATCCGAAGGACGATACGCCCGGTTGCACCAAAGAAGCCTGCGATTTCCGTGATTCGCAGGCGCCGATCAAGAAGACCGGCGCGGTCGTGCTCGGTGTCAGCCCTGATGGCGCCGTGTCCCATCAGAAGTTTATTGCCAAGTACGGCCTGCCCTTCGCCCTATTGAGCGATGAAGAAAAAACGACCGCGAAAGACTACGGGGTCTGGAAGCTCAAGAGCATGTACGGCAAGAAGTATTGGGGTATTGAGCGGAGCACGTTCGTGATCGACGAAGAAGGGCGGCTCAAGGCCATCTTCCGCAAGGTGAAGGTGGATGGGCATGCAGACGAGGTGCTGGCTGCGCTGAAGGCCTAGGTTACCGCGCGTCTCTGCCGGGGACGCCGGTGCCCCGATCGATATGGATCCCCTCGAGAAAACGTCTCATGCCTACCGGGCGGCAGCCCTGTCCCTTCTGCCCGGCCTCGGTCACCTGTACATCGGCGAAAAACGGGGGGGCCGGTTCCTGCTGGCAGGTCTCTTCCTCATTGTGTTGTGGCGGTTTGTACATGCCGCAGCGCTCGTTCCGTTGGTCGGGCTGGCTCTCTTTTGCATGTGTGATGTCTATCTGACCGTGAGCCGAGACCGCGGTCTTCTTGAGTAGTGGACTGACGGAGGGAGTCGGACGGTGGATCACCGAGGACGGATCGCGGGCAGAGCCGAGCTTCGACGGTGGATGTTCCTCCTGAACGGATTCGTGCTCGCGGCCGTGCTGGGTTGGGTATCTCTGCTGTCGGCGGGGGACAGGACCAACGGCCTCCTTACGCTGCGTGATGGGCTGACTTCGCCGAATCAACCGGTACGGGTCGAAGCTCGATTGGTGCAAAAGGGGCTGCTGGCCGATGTTTCGTTGGGAGGGGAGCCGCTGCAACTTGAGGTGGACGGAAGGCCCGTCGCCACGGCGATGACTGGCGGGGACGGGCGCGCGTTCTTCGAGTATGTTCCCCGGGTACGTGGCCAGAGCCGGATGTCGGTGTCCGTGAACGGGTCGCCTCGGGTGGACGCGGATCCCGCCACGGGGCATCTCTTCGTGTGGGAACGGCGACGCCCGATTTTGCTCGTCGAGCTGACCGCCGTCATGGAACGAAGCGACACGGATACATCCGGGTTCCCGAATCTGCCGGTGGGAAAGCCTGAGGTTACCCTTCCGGATCCGTTGCCCGAGGCAGCGGACGAATTGGCCAAGCTGACGCAGTACTACTATAACGTGGTGTATCTGGTGCCGGGCGAGCGGGAATCTGCAGGAGCCGGCTCGATAGAAACCGTTCAGCGATGGCTCGCAGATCATAAGTTTCCGCTGGGCTATGTGCTCATGGCAGCCGCAGGGTCGGCCGGTGCCGGGGCAGTCATCGATCGATTCAAGCAGGAGGGATGGACCACATTGAAGTCGGGCGTGGGGCGAAGCCGCGCGTTCGCGGAGGCGTTTCTTGAACGGCGTCTCGAGGTCGTTCTGGTGCCGGAACCTCCCAAGGGGGACGCGCCCCGCAAAGCGAAGGTGGCCAAGGACTGGAAGGACGTACGGAAACTGTTATAGCCAGGCCGGGGGTGGGGAGCGGTTCCTTCACATCCCGAATCGTGCTAAGGTGGACAACCCGACAGGGGTTGAAGTCACGTACGAGGTGAAGGAGTACAGGACGTCATGCTGCTTCAGGGAAAAAAAGGACTGGTCATCGGGGTTGCAAACAAACACAGCATCGCCTGGGCGATCGCGCAGGCGGCAGCGCGCGAAGGCGCCCAGCTGATGTTCAACTACCAGAACGAGCGTCTTCGGGAGAACGTCGAGGAATTGGTGGCGACGTTGCCCGGTTCGTCGGCTTGTGCCTGCGACGTCGGGGATGATGGGCAAATTGAAACGTTGATGAAGGAAGCCGGCCAGAAGTTGGGCCGGATCGATTTTCTCGTGCATTCGGTCGCGTTTGCACCGCGCGAGGAACTCACGGGACAGTTCGTCAACACGACGAGGCAGGGTTTTGCGACCGCGCTCGACGTCAGCGCCTATTCCCTCGTGGCGGTCACACGGGCTGCTGTTCCCTTCATGACCGAGGGCGGATCGGTCGTCACTTTGACCTACCTCGGCAGCGAGCGGGTTGTGCCCCATTACAATGTGATGGGTGTCGCCAAGGCGGCGTTGGAAGCGACCGTGCGGTACTTAGCCCACGATCTTGGCCCCAAGAATATTCGTGTGAACGCTGTCTCTGCCGGGCCGATCAAGACGCTGGCCGCGCGTGGCGTATCGGGTATCAGCAAGATGGTCGATCACCATCGGGAGTTTGCGCCGCTTCGCCGGGCTACGGAGCAGGGTGAAGTGGGGGACACGGCCTTGTTTCTCGTCAGTCCGCTCGGGCGAGGGATCACCGGGGAGGTGATCTACGTCGATGGGGGCTATCATATCCTCGGGTCGTTGGCCTCGGTGGAGTAACCCGGGCGGGCGGTCGTTTCCGGAGCCTCTGCCGGAATGTGTCCCGCGCGTGTCGGCCATGTTCCAATCCTGGCCAGCCCATCCTTCCTGTCGTCACAAACTGCTGCCGGTTGTTCGAGCGGTGTTGTGCGTCCTGTCCCTGTTGAACGCAGTCTGGGTGACCTGCGCCTCGGCCCGCGAACCATCTGATCGTGAGGAGGAGGGAATGCGGGGGGACGTGCTGGCCGTAGTAACGCATGATGCCCTGCTCAAACAAACCGATCGCTATGATCGGGACGGACGTGTCTTGGGGCGGCTGCAGGAAGGCGTCGAGACCTCCCAGGGGCTTTGGCCGTTGCGATTCGAATACGAGTATGACCAAGCGGGCCAGCGGCTCTCCGAGAAGGTGTGGGATGGTCGCGGTGAGTTGGTCAAGGAGACCAGGGCGGGCTACGACGAAAGGGGCAACCGTGTGGCGGAGGTCACCGCCTGGGCCGACGGCACCTTCGACGATGCGTCCTTCTATGCATTTGACCCGGACGGCCGCCGTGCGTTGGGGTTGCACTACAACGCGCCCCGGGTGATCAACCGGAACCGATATGCCTACGACGAACAGGGCCGATTGGCGCGCGAGACCTTTTCCAGAAATTATCGATACGATCGCGCCGGTGGCCCGCTGGTCATCTCCGCTCTGTTCGAGTTCGGCTATGAGGTACAGTCCCGATATGACGAGCAGGGGCATGTTCGTGAGAAGCGGGTGACGGATCTGGCCGGGCGTCTGCAAACGCGGTCGGAGTTTGCGTATGACGAACGGGGGAATCAGGTCGAAGAACGGGTCTTCGACCCCAACGGGAAGCCGACGGAGCGGAAGGAGTATCGATATGAATACGATTCCGCCGGTAATTGGACGAGAGAGACCATGACGTGGTGGAAGACTCAGGGCACGCCTCAATTATTCAGGACACAAGTGCGGTCCCGCGAGATTCACTACTACGAAGCCCGCTGAAATCTCAGTCTTTTCAACATCCTCTTCCTCGCCTGTCTCCCTTGTGGCCGATCAGGTGCGGCTTCCTTTTGCGGGGGGCCTTCCATTAAGATGGACTCATTGCCATTGCATCGAATTTGAGGCTTCGGCGGATGCGGGCCAAGACGAGTTTTCACTGTCAATCCTGCGGGCATCAGGCTCCGCGCTGGCTCGGACGCTGCCCCGACTGTGGAGGATGGAATACTTTCAAGGAGGAACGACAGCCCTCCGCTCCCAAGGGCCGGCAGTCGCTGGTGAAGGCCGGCCATGCCTCGGCCACTCCCATCTCCGACATTGAGGTTGTGGGAGAAGCCCGGCGGGGGACCGGCCTGACGGAGTTCGATCGCGTGCTCGGTGGCGGGGTCGTGCCGGGATCCGTCATGTTGATCGGCGGTGACCCCGGGATCGGGAAGACCACGCTCCTTCTTCAGGCCCTGCCTCGTCTCGCTTCGTCCGGCGAGCAAGTGCTGTATGTCTCCGGCGAGGAATCTCCCCGTCAGATCAAGATGCGGGGCGAACGCCTCGGCATCGGGGATCGGCACCTGCTCATCCTGGGCGAAACGTCGTTCGAACAGATCATCAAGGCGATGCAGGAGATCCAGCCGGCCGCCGTTGTCATCGATTCCATTCAAACCGTCTATACCGAGCAGCTGACCTCGGCACCGGGAAGCATCAGCCAGGTGCAGGAGGTGGCCGGGCAACTCATGTACTTTGCGAAGCGCACGGGTGTGCCGGTATTCATCATCGGCCATGTCACCAAGGAAGGCGCGATCGCCGGCCCGAGGCTGCTGGAGCATATCGTCGATACGGTGTTGTACTTCGAGGGCGACAAGAGCCACAGCTACCGTATCCTGCGCGCGGTGAAGAACCGGTTCGGGTCGACGAACGAAATCGGCGTGTTCGAAATGAAAGAGGGCGGGCTCGAAGAAGTCGGGAATCCTTCCGAGTTGTTTCTTGCGGAACGTCCGCAGCGCAGCACGGGATCGGTCGTGGTGTCGAGCCTGGAAGGCACGAGACCGATCCTGGTCGAGTTGCAGGCGTTGGTGTCCCAAACCAGCTATGCCATGCCCAAGCGTATGACGAACGGGGTGGAACTCAATCGGTTGACCCTGTTGTTGGCGGTCATGGAGAAGCGGTTGGGCTTGCACCTGTCAGGACAGGACGTCTACGTCAATGTCGTCGGCGGTATCCACATCGATGAGCCGGCGATCGACTTGGGAATTGTCGCCGCGGTTACTTCGAGCCTCAGGGAAACGCCCATCGACTTTACGACGTTGGTGATGGGGGAGGTGGGGCTCGGTGGTGAGGTGCGGGCGATCAGTCAGGCGGAGGTCCGAATCCGAGAGGCTGCCAAAATGGGATTCAAACGCTGCCTGTTGCCCGATCGGAACGTGGCCAAACTCGAGCCGGTTGCAGGCATCGAACTCATCGGGATACACGAAGTGGGAGATGCGCTGGATGTCGTACTCGCCTAACGGAAGACAGAATAAGGAGAAGGGGAAAGGGGCGGTGGGCCTATTCAACGCCTTGGCCCGTTGCCTTTTCTCTTGTGCCTTGGCGCTCCTTCCCGGCTGCGCGTTGTTCGGTGGCGAGGAACGGCCGCCGTTGAGGCAGGCCACCGCGGAACAGCTCACGGCGATGTTGCAGGAGCAAGCCGACGCGGTTCAGACGATCAAAGGGCTGTTCAGTGCCAAGATCACGGGCGGGATCCTGCCGATCGGTCAACGTATCCAGGGGACCGTGCACTACCGACGACCCGGTGCGATTCGATTGCGCGGCTTCACCTCCGTGGGCAGTGAGCTCTTCGAGTTCGTGCAGGCGGATGATCAGTTCACCTTGCGTCTTCCGACGATGGGGCGGGAGGTATCAGGCAGGCCGTCACAAACGGAGCGGATGGGCAACTTGGCCAGGCCGTTCCAATTGAGTGTCTGGGCGATGAGCGGAGTAATCGGGGCTCAAGCCGTGGGAGCCGGTGAACAGGTGCGCCTCAGCGAAGACGGGGACCGGTATCGGTTGGACGTGTTGACGAATAGCCCGGCCGACGGAAGCGTACCGATCGTGAGCCGACGCATTTGGTTTGAGCGTCGGAACCTGCTCGTGGTGGAAGAAGAGCGGCTCGCTCCGTCCGGGGAGGTGGAAGCCTCGATGCAGTTTGAAGACTACCGGGTGATCGGACCTGACGGCGAAGCGCCGATGCCGGCCCAAGCAACCGACAAGAGGTTGCTGCGGCCGTTCAAGATTTTTATGAAGGATCGCCAAGGCTCCGGTACGCTGCAGGTGACCTTCGTTGAACTGATCTCAAACGAACCGATCAAACCGAGTGAACTGGGGCACGTGTAGGAACGGACAAGCGGCAGGTATGAAGGTCCTTGCAATCGAAACGGCGACATCCTGGCAAAGCGTGGCGATCACGGAGCAGGGACGCACCTTGGCTCTCATCGAGCAGGATGCCGAAGGGTCTCACACCAGGCTGCTCATGCCGGCCATCGACCGTGCGCTCAAACAGGCGGGCATTGGTCTGCGTCATCTCGAAGGCTTGGCCGTCTCGATCGGACCCGGTTCGTTCACCGGGTTGAGGGTCGGGCTTGCGACGGTGCTGGGTTTTCGATCGGTGTTGGGAATTCCCGTCGCGCTCGTGCCGACGCTGGAGGCGATGGCTTGGCGGCGGAAGGATGCAGGGGGCTTGGTCGTGCCGGTGCTCAAGAGCAGAAAGAACGAGGTCTACTGGGCGGTATATGACTGGCTGCCGGGAGGACTGCTGAAAGCTTGCGGAACCGAGCAGGTCGGCACACCGGAAGCGCTGGCACGGTCCCTCGTCGAGAGCGGAGAGGCTGTCGTCTACGGGGATGGCTGGCTGGCCTACGGCGCGGACGTGCGACGGTTCATGGGAACGAAGGCGGCCTACGTGTGGGAGGTGGACCTACAGCACCCATCGGCCTTGGCAGTGGCGGAGGCGGCAGGGGCGCGATTTGAACGCCACGAGGTGGCGGGAATCGGCATCACACCGCGGTATGTTCAGCGGACGGAGGCGGAAGTTCAGTTCGAGCGGCACCAGGACCGGTCTTCGGTGGAACGGCGGCGTGATCGGGTGGCGAGCAAGCTGAAGCGGGCTGGCCGGCCCAAAGTCGGCCGCGGTGGCCCCGGCTCCGCGTCGCGGGCGCAGGAGTCGGAGCAGTGATGCAGGATCAATCAGTTGCGCGGCCCAGTCCGATGTCGGTCACCATCGAACAGGCGACGACGGACATGCTGGACGCATTGTTGGCCATCGAACAGGCTTGCTTCTCCTCCCCTTGGACGCGCAAAATGCTCTCTGCCGAACTGTCCGGCAATCCATTTGCAAACTTTTTGGTGGCGAGAACCGTGGGTACCTCTTCGAGACCAGCGGTCATCGCCGGGTATTTTTGTTTTTGGATCGTGTTCGAGGAGCTTCGGCTCATGAATCTGGCTGTGGTGCCGGAGTTTCGCCGCCGCGGGGTAGCAACGCAGTTGGTCTGCGCGGCCCTACGAATGGGATTGGCGAAGGGAGCGACCAAGGCCATGTTGGAAGTCCGCGCGTCGAACCGAGAAGCCCAGGCCCTGTACTGGAAGGTGGGATTCCGTCAGACCTCGACGCGAGTGCGATACTATGTCAGCCCGGAAGAAGATGCAGTGTTGATGGATCTGATTCCTTTACGACTGGACGCGCCTTGCCTCAAGGGGCAGGGAAATCATACGGCGCCAGGCGGTACGGTCGTCGCCATCTAGCTCATTCATTCAACCAGGAGGTGCCTCATGCTGACGGAGACAGCAATCGCAGACCGGTTGCGCCAATCCAACACGGAATTCCGTGAACTGGAAGCCTCGCACCATCAGTTGGATGTTGCATTGGCGGAACTGCAACGGCGTCATGTCCTGACGCCCGCCGAAGAATTGACGAAGCGACAGCTGCAAAAAGAAAAACTGGCCAAGAAAGACCGGATGGCCGAGCTGATTCGAACCTTCCGCTAACACTGTTGCCAACATGCAGTGGATCAGCCGGTAGAGCATGCCGGCTGCGGCAGGGGGCTCGGAACGGCGGAGAATCAGTGCGGTGATCAAGGAACGGGATGCTCGCCCCGCTTGCTACACATATTCAGACGCTGAAACGGCGCCTGATCATCATCGCAATCACGCTCTGCGCGGCTTTCGCCGCCGCGTTCGCCTATTCGGCCGAAATGGTTGCCTGGCTCAACCGGCCGTTTCCGAATCAGCTCGTGTTCTACGGACCGACCGAGGCCCTCTTCGCTTCGATCAAGGTGTCGTTCCTGGCGGGCATCGTGATCAGCCTACCGATCATTTTCTATCACTTCTGGAAGTTCATTGAACCGGCGCTGCTCCCCAAGGAGCAGCGCTGGGCGATTCCGCTTTTCTTGCTGGCGGGTTTCCTGTTCGGGCTCGGGCTCGTCTTCTGTAATCTCGTCATTCTTCCCCTGGTCATCGATTTCTTCGTCAGCTTCGGTATGGACCGCGACATTACGCCGGCTTTGGGGGTGGGAACTTACATTGATTTCAACGTGAAGTTCCTGCTGATCTTCGGCTGTGCCTTCGAGCTGCCGCTGGTCCTGACGCTGCTGGCCAGGGTTGGGGTGGTGACCTCCGCCGCTTTGGCGGCATATCGGAAACACGCGATCATGGCGGCCCTGATCGTCTCGGCCATCGTCACGCCGGACGCGACGATGTTCACTATGTTATTGATGGCGGTCCCCCTGATGGTGCTCTACGAGATCGGGATTCTGGGTGCCAAGATTTTCGGGCGCAGCGGCGGACCCTCCTCCGGCGTGAATTTGCCGCTTGATCCTGATATACCGATCGAAACGGCCGGGCATCGAGTCCGTTGACTCCTTGGCCGTCGATTCAGAAAGGTAGGGCGTGGTGATGCCTTCACGCACAGTGCTCTTCGTTGTGCTCGCGCTGACCCTGTGGACGGGAGTCCTCTGGGCTGCCGAACCGTCTGCCTTTCCCATGCAAAATGTTCCAGGCATGCAACAGGGGCACCCGGAGCAGGCACCCGGCGGTCCCATGGAGAGCGGCACGGCCAGCATCCAGGCCTTGGCTGCCGCCACGGACGGGACGGTGTACGCGGGGTCGTTCGGGATGGGGATCTTCCGCAGCGGCGATCGCGGGGGAACCTGGGCGTCGGTCAACGACGGTCTGACCGATCTGTTCGTACTCTGCCTGGTTACGGCGAAGGACGGAACGGTGTATGCGGGGACATTCCGCGGGGGGGTGTTCCGTTCCCGCGATGCAGGCAAGACCTGGAAGCCGGTGAATGCCGGCCTGAAGCGCCTGGAGGTCAAGGCCTTGATGGCGGACGGCAAGGGCCTTTATGCAGGGACCGGGGACGGCGTCTACGTGCTGAATGCCGCCACGGACAACTGGTCGGTGGTCACGACCGGTCTCAACGATATCCTCGTGCATGCCTTGGCCCGCACTCCCGACGGCGCCCTCTACGCCGGGACATCCGGCAAGGGCGTCATGCGCTACAAAGAGAAGGAGCAGTCGGCTGGCTGGGTCAGATTGCGGCAGGGCCTCCGCGACCATGAGGGCCTGGTTGAAAATTTCATCCGCGTGCTGACGGTGGATAAGAAGGAAAACGGGATCTTCGCCGGCACCTTCGACGGCGGCGTCTTCCGGAGCGGCGACGGGGGCAAGACGTGGATCCCGATCAGCCGGGCGCTGCCGAACGATTCGATCCGCGGCGTGATCAGCAATGAGCGTGGGGTCTATGTGGCCACCGGCCGCGGCATTTTTAAGAGCGCGGATCAAGGCAGGCAATGGATGCCTTTGAACAAGGGGCTCAGCAACCTGTCGATTCAGGTGTTTATCGAGGGGGACAAAGGCGTCCTGTATGCCGGCACGAGTTCCGGCGTGTTTCGCAGCGATGACGACGGAGCGTCATGGATGGCGATGAGTCAGGGCTTGGAAGGTGGGACCGTGGCCCCCTTCAAATTTTGAATCGGATGGAGGGAGAAGACTGATCATGAGCGGACAAGGCAATGCACCGAAGGCAACCATCAGCGTCTCGTCGAAGGGGGAACCCTGGGGTCAGATCGTGCTCCGGTTCTTCCCGGACGTCGCGCCCAACCACGTACAGAACTTCACCACGCTGGCCAAGCAGGGATTCTATAACGGCACGACGTTTCATCGCGTCATTCCCGGGTTCATGATCCAGGGCGGTGATCCCAACAGCAAGAGCGCCGATCGGGCGTCACACGGCATGGGTGGACCGGGCCATCGGGTCAAGGCCGAATTCAACAGCAAGCCGCACAAGCGGGGCACGTTGTCGATGGCACGGGCGAACGATCCCGACAGTGCGGGCTCGCAGTTTTTTATCTGCGTGAACGATGCGAACTTTCTCGACTGGCAGTACACGGTGTTCGGCGAGGTCGAGAGCGGGATGGACGTCGCTGATCGTGTCGTCAGCGCGAAGCGCGACGGCCGCGACAACCCCCTCGAGCGGGTGGAAATGACGGTCACCGTCACCGAATAACGCGAGACGGGCACGGTGAGACGTAAGGTCATCAGGACAAACGGAGTGCCGGTCCGAATCGCCGTTTCACGTCTGTCGTCTTACGTCGTTCGAAGCGCGCTTCTTTGCATACTTGCCACGGCTTGCGCGATTCCTCAGGTGCCCTCGCGGACGGTCTATGAAGATCCCGTCAACTTCGTGCGCTTGGAGTTGGATTCGACGGTCCTTCCTGAGTGGCAACCGAGCTACCTGACTCATCCTGCGGTCTTCAGTCAGGAACAACTGAGGCGTTTGTTGCGGGGACTCACGGTCCAAGAACACCGTGTGGCCCTGCAACGTTGGCTTCAGGGGGAAGCCCGCCGAGTACCGGTGTTCCGCGATGACGAAGTCGAACTTCTCGTTCCGCACCTGGTCCAGGCGTTGGCGCTGGCCAAGGAGAACGAGCGGGTGACGTTTTACCTGAGCCAGCCGCAGACGTCGGTGAAGCGGGTCATTACATCAGGCGGGCTCTACGTGAAGGGCACGGATCTGCACGTGATCGTCGGGAATTGGCAGGTCGTCTACGGCATTCCGGCCTACGGTATGATCTACGACCGCCGCTATCCGATGAACCCGACGACGTCCAAGGGGTTCGACCTGCACTTCGACTTCGATCCTGCCATTGTCCAGCTGGAGTCGAGCTTTTGGGATTGGCTGCTTGCCAATTCGAAGGACGAACTCGTCATTGACCTCACCAAAGTGTTTCCGGGTCAGCCGGTCTGAACCCCCGCTTCGGTCTCATGTCGCGGAGTTCGTGACGCGTCATCCCCGGCATGTGCTCCGGAGGGGGCAGCGCGAGATGCGCACGAGGCACCACGACCGACGTGGGCGTCCGTGCCTCTCAGTGCCATTCCCCATAGCAGGGGAGCGTGAGGTTCAACGTTTTCTGGAAGGTCTTGCAGTCGATCGGCAAGCTGCTGTCATGGACGGGCGTCGGGTAGGTCGTGATCTGAAGGGGCTGTGTAGCAGCCGCTGAAGGAAGCGGGGCAGCGCCGGCCTTCAAGAGCGTGGCGCTGTAAAAAGTATCCCCTTGCGTCCAGAACAACACGCTCTGGTTGAATTTGTCTTTTGCATTCGGGTCCGCCCCTGCTTTCAAGAGAGCGGTGAACATCTCATGCCCCTGATAGGCCTGGCGCGCGGCGGCGACGAGCGGCGGCAATTCGTATGCTCCACCCTTGCTGTCAGGGTTCGCTCCCGCTTGGAGCAGCGCAATGACGTTGGTCAACGACCCGTTCACGATCGCCCTGTGCAAGGGCGTCCAACCCTGACCGTCGCGGTGGTTGGGGTCGGCGCCTGCTTTGAGCAATCGGCCGACCACCTCCGGATGGCAATCGTCTCGGCCGAGTACCGGCGGCGGTGTGACGAATGCGAGCGCGGCGGATCCGTCGTCCGATTCTTCATTCGGGTCGGCACCGGCTTCGAGCAACAGGCGAATCGTCTCCGGATGTTTGCAGTCCTGCGCCGCCATCATCAGGGCGGTGATGCCGCCGGCGGCTCGCGGCCGGACGCTGGCTCCTTCGCTGAGCAGGAACGTGACGTTGGGTACATGTCCCGCTCTGGCTGCCGCCATCAGGGCCGTGTAGCCGTCCGCCGTGACGGTGTTGGGATGCATATGGCCGTTGATGAAGAGCGCGAGGACTCCCGGTGGGGCGTAGGCGGCGTTACGGACGAATTCGAAATTGTTGAAGGGAATGTTCCGGGCGGCTAAGAGAGCCTGCGCATCCTCCGCCGACGGTCGCTGGCAGCCTCCCAGGAGGAGCGTCAACGCCAAGGTCGATGCGATGCCACCCATGCAGGCGGAGCGCGTCATAGGGTAGTGAGAGCCCTACAGGTCCCTCGAAGCTTGTCGTTCTGCACGCGCGCGCAAAGACCGGCTTCTGCTCCACGGCTGACCAGCGTCAGATGGCACAGGTCCTGATCGAGTGAATACCGGATCGCTTGGCAGCGCTCCAGTGCGTCGGTCCTGATCTCCGTCGCGCTGTCGTCCTGCAACCGCGTGTTCACCGTACGGCGGCATGCGCTGTTGAATCCCGGTGGAAGTTGTTCGCACCAGGTCGGTTCCTTGAGCGCGATGGCAAGCAAACTCCAGCAACGGGATTGGTGCCATTGCTGCGGGTCCGGCGGCAGTTTCGCGCAAGCCTCGGGTTCCCGCTTGGCAACGGCCTGACAGACGGCATAGCTGCCATGATTCCCCGTCCCAGCGTAGATCTCGCAGGCGTTGTTGTCGCCGCTTCTCGTCACCGCCGCCTCGGTGCATTCGGAGATTTGCGCGGAATAGCCGAGATCACGGCACCCGCGCCACTCCCCGGTCTGCCAGACCACATCAATATGACAGGTGAGTTGGTCGCGTTGCGTGGTTGTTCTGCCGCACAGGCTGAGATCCTTGGCTGCCTTGGCCAGATCTTTCCAGCAGGCGGGGCCGAGGCGGCCAGGGTCAACAGCCTGAACGGCCTCGCATACGCGCATGCCTTTGCTCCAATTGGCGGCGAAGGCCTTTTTGTCCGCCCGGTGACCGACGGCCGTCCTCGGGTCCGAGGGCGGAGGCGTCGTCGCGATCTTGCGTGCTTCCAATGTGGCGGTGCCGTTCTTGTCCGTTCCGACCATACGGTTCCCGCTGATCCAGACGTCCTTCTTATCGTACAAGCCGCCGGCCGCCTTCCCGATGATGAACTCGGTATCTTCAAAGACCACGTGATTGCCGGCGGCCTGACCTTCGACCAGTAGGCGGAAGTGATCCGGCCAGTCCATATAGCCCAGGAGTTGCCCGTTTTCTTCGACCTGCTCGAAGACCAGCGTAAACGGATGGCTCTCGCCCTTGAAGCTGATGCTCCCCTTCCAGACGGAAGGGGTGAGTCGGTAGGCAGTGTTTGGCGAGGGCCCGGAAAATTTCGGGATGACCACCTTTTGCATGATGGGGATCAGAGCGATGCCCGCGACCAGGAAGACCGCCATCTTCGTGACCGGTGAGAGTGGAGCCTCCGTGTGACGGCGAATCGGTCGGCTGGTCGCTGAGGCGGTTTCGACCGGTGACTCACTCGCCTGAACGGCGGTCAGCCTTGGGAATACCCACCAGTCGAGTACGAGGTTGAGGATCACGCTTGTGAGGGCTGATCCCACGGCGAGCGTGAACCCGATAAAGGCGCCCATCATGATTGCGGCTTGCATGAAGTGAGGCGTCAGCGGTTGCGAGGCTGTGGAGGCAGCCAGCGAGGCGACGATGATCGCCCCCGCCCCCGATCCGCCCGTCATGACCGTACACATGGTGCTTACTCGAGGTCGGATCGAGACGAGAACCGAGGCGCCCATCGCCAGCAGCAACAGTTCAACGGTTAGCAGGCTTTGCCGGTCGGACGAGAGGAACTTCGCGCCGACCCAGGTTCCGCACAGCGGGATAGCCCAGAGGTAGCTCACGAGGCTGATGACGAGGCTTGAGAGGAGGGCGCTGATCCGGCGCATGGAGCCATTCCTTCCGGAGACGGGAAACCTGCTCAACTATAGCAGCCTCCCGGAAGAGTGCCGGCTATGTTTCCCAACAGAAGCGATCGGTTGGCATAGGGCGACAGGGGCGAACTTGTATGGCATACTTGCTGAAAACACTGAGCAAACATGCGGATATCCACGTATTGGCTATTCATCGTCATTCTTCTGGCCTCCGACCTCGCGCGGGCAGAGGTATTTTATTGGTCGGATCCGGACGGGACCGTGAATTTTTCCGATGCCGCGCCGCCAGGGAAATCCGCGAAGCGGCTTAAGGGGTATGACCAGTGCCCTCTCCGAAGGGAAATCGTCGAGCTTGATGCAAGCGACAGGGTGAACTTGGGCCTCTGGCTGTACCTGGGGGCGCCGCGAATCCCCGATGTATCCCATGACCGTCGCCGTGATCAAGAGGAACGGTGGCTGAAGCGGCAGGGGGAGTACGATTCTGATGTGAGGGCCTCCCGTATGATGCGGCTCAAGAATGAGATCGTCAGAGAGACCAGGCGTTGTGGTGCGGGAAACGAGCAGGCCTGTGACTGTTCACGGAGTCTCTTTCACGATCCTCCACGTGGATTTGCACCGGAAGGCTATAGATCGCCTGGCGGCGATCCCATCCCGGCGTGGTCCACCCAGTCGACGGAACGAGGGCTCGAGAGATAATGAGGTATGCACTCCTCTCAGCGGTGGCGCTGTTGCTGCTTTGTCCGGCGGTGTCGTGGTCCGTGGCATTTACCTGGACGGACGATGCGGGTATCGTCCATTTTTCCGATGTCCCACCGGAAAACGGAGCGGCTGCGATGCTTCGGTTTGACGAACCCTGCAGGCTCCAGCAGGATGTGCAGGCGAACGATCGGCTTCGGGCCGTCGTGATTCTCGGAACGTTGCTTGGCGGGACGGACGAATCAAACGCGCGATTGGCTCGGAAGCGGTTATCCGAGCAGTACCACGCGTTGGCGTTGCCGCTCCACGACTTGGAGGAGTTTTGCAAAGGGGGCGACCAGGTGGCCTGCGCTTGTTTGGCCGGCATGGTAGACCGGCCGAAACCCTGGAGGTCCTGGTGAGCCGGTGCGGAATGGGAACCGTGCTGATCGGGCTCGCCCTCCTGTGTGTGCCGGAGTCTCTCTCCGCCGAAGTCTACGCGTGGACTGATCAAGAAGGGATCGCCAACTTTTCCGACAACCCTCCGCAGGATCAGACTTACGAACGCCGGCTGATGCCTTCCAAGTCGAACCGATACATGGATCGGGCGAGGGATTTGGCGATGCGGTGGGAGCAGGCGAGTCCCTATGGGGGAAGCTGCGATACGGAAGAAGTGCGGCGAGTGGAACGGCAGTATCAGGAACTCTATCAGGAAACGCAGAAGGAATTGCAGTATTGCAAGGAGGGAATCGTGGCTTCCTGCCGCGCGCTGAACATCCCGACCCACCTCACGCTCTTGAGCAGCGCAGTCACGCTGCAAGCTTACTTGCCGCCGCCGGTGATTCAACAGATGCTGGGGAGTGACTGGAATCGCCGGACACGCCCATGGAACTGCCGGTAGCAGGATGCCGTCGGCCGTTCAGCGTCCCTCGTAAGGCGTTCAAAGAATCGACCGCAGGGCTTGCGGTACAGGCGGGACGGGACCGGTGTCCGTGTCCTCGGCACTTCTCTTGTTAGTATTTTCTCTCCGAACCGCCCTCCAACAATGGAAGACCCTCTGATCCCTTGCCGGCCGCATCCTGCCGGATGAGCAGCTGCAGGTTCTCCATGTCGTAGCCGCGCGTGGAGTAAACCAGAGTGACCTCTGCGATCTTATAATCGAATTGCGTGTCTGCCAGCCGCGTTTGCGCCGCTGTCACCGCCACTTCGGATTGCGTGACCTCGACCACAGTGCCGAGCCCCAGTTTGTACCGCTGCTTGGAAAGCTGGAGAGCTTCCTGCGCGGTCTTCACCTGTTCCTCCGCCAGCTTGATCTGCTGTGCCAGCGTGATCGTGTCGAGATAGGCATTGGTGACTTGCTGCGTCAGAGCCTGTTCGATACCGGTGGTCGCCGCCGAGGCTGCTTCCCGTTGAGCGCTGGCTTCCGCGACTTGGTTCTCAATTAGAAACCCGGTGAACAAGGGCATCGAGACCATGGCGCCGGCCATCCACCAGCCGCCGGTTTGCTGGTTCTGTCGGGGGTCGAATGGATCGAAGGTACCGCCGCTCGCGATGGCGGATACGGTCGGGAGATATTGGCGCTTTACCGCAGTCAGCCTTGCATCCGCCGCCGCCGTCTGTTCGCGCGCGCGCTTCACTTCCGGGTGCGAGAGACTCTCGGTGATCAGTTGGTTAAGCGGTTTTTGCGGCCGGACGTCCACCGAGACCTCTTCCAATACGTAGTCGTCCGGTCCCACGACACCCATCGTGCGGTTCAGTTCTGCGAAGCTTGATTTCAGATCATTGCGGGTTTTCACCAGCAAGGACTGTGCATTGACCAACTCGACCCTGGCCAAGTCGAAGTCCAGCTTGGATTTCAACTGCTGGCGGTAGAGCGTTTCAATTTGGCCCGCGATTTGTCCGCGCTCGCGGACGGTTTCTTCGGCAATCTGGACCAATCGCCTGCGCTTGAGGCTTGTCAGGTAGGCCCGTTCGACTTGGACAAGAACCAGCGCCCGCCGTGCAGTCACGTCCTGTTCAAATGAATTGGCCGCGAGCTTGTTCGACTCCACCAGGTTGCTGGTGTAGCCGAAATCGTACACCCGCTGGTTGGCGATGACGCCGCCGGTGAAGGTGGTTTGGTTCTCACGGAGCAGGCCGCCTCCGATCAGAAACCGCGGGTTGGTCACCCCGGCTCCGGCCACGGTGTTGGCATTGGCATAGATCTGGGGAAAGTAGAGCGAGCGCGCCTGCTCCGTTCGAGCTTGGGATGCTTTCAAGTTCGCCGTCCCCTCCGTGACCAAAGGGTGGTACTTCAAGGCGTTGGCCGCGGCCTGTTGGACGCTGAGGAAGGTGCCTTGCGGCAATGAGACGGGTGCCTCGATGTCCGCGGCCAAGGCGGGAGCGCCAACGGTAAGGAGCGCCAGGATGAGGTTGCTGGTGACAGTGGACTGCCGTGCTCGTTTCATGGGAACTCCTATGGCTTGTGTCCGGAGGTCGGTGAGGCGACCGTGGTGTCCGCAGCCGGCCGGACTCCGGCGGACTTTCGTTCGAATTTCTGTTGCGAGGGTTTGGCCTCTGGCAGCTTGAACGGGGAGGCCTGCACGGTTGCTCCGTCGAGCAACTTGCGTTTGCCGACGACGACCACGTCTTCGTCCCCGTTCAGGCCCGACGTAATTTCCATCCAACGCCCGTCGGTGATGCCGGTTTGCACCGGGATGGATTTGGCCTTGCCCTGCTCGACAATGAAGAGCGACTTGCCCTTGGGCCCGCTGACGACGGCTTGCGGCGGCAGCACCAAAGCTTGAGGAATCTCGCGGAGGCCCAACCCGATTTCCGCGAAGGTGCCGGGACGGAGCGCATGGTCACCGTTGGGCAGGTCGATTTCGACCAGCAGGCTGCGGGTCGAAGGGTCCAAGGCGAGCGTCGAGCGGGTGACCGTGCCGGAGAAAGAGCGCCCGGGAAGTTCTTTGACTGTGATCGTCGCCTTTGTCTTGCCCGGCTCGATCCAGGGGCTGTCGTCTTGCGGCACGTTCGTATAGACGCGAACCGTGTTGAGATCCATGATCGTAAACAGGGGGATGGCGCTGGTCGCCGACGAAGTGGCGACCTGAATCAAGGCGCCGGGATCGGCGAATCGCGCGGTGATGATGCCGTCGTATGGCGCGCGGACCTTGGTGTACTCGCGCATGGCGACCCGCTGTTCCATCAGGTGTTTGGCCCCTTGAAAGGCCGCCTCGGCGACGTCCACGTCCTGCTTGGCGATCACATCCGGCGACTCGTTCCAGACTTTGGCCAGCCGTTCGTAGGTGACCTTCTTGATTTTGTAGTCCGACAGGGCCTGGTGATACTGCTCCTCGACCTCCGGGGCGTCGATGACCGCCACGACCTGGTCCCGTTTCACCGCATCGCCCTTGTCCGGCCCGATCCATTTCAAGTAGCCGGATACTTTGGCGTAGAGCGTCGTTTGGTAGAGCGGCGCGATATTGGCCGGAAGCGTGACCGTATACGTCAGGTCACGTTTGGTCGGTTTGGTCACCTGCACGTCGACGGGAGCCGGGTCCATTTCGGACCGCCCCGGCCCCGCATCGTTCTCAGCCGTCGAGGCGGTAGCGGTCTTTGCCTGTTGTCCGTGCTCCGGCGGAGCGGTCTGTCGGCCGAGGAAAAAGAGTCCGAGGCCGACGGCAAGGCCAAGGATGCCGATCCACACGAGCGGCTTCCTACGTTGAGCCGGTCGGGGGTCGGATTGTGGGGGCTGTACGTCGTCCATCAAATTTCCTCCGCAGTCGCGCCGGGCGTCGCCGACACCGGCGGCCGCTCTCGACGATACAGGACCATGCAATGCATGACGGGCACCACCACCAGGGTCATGACGGTGCTGACCGCCAGGCCGCCGACGACCGCACGGGCGAGAGGCACCATTGTTTCGTTGCCTTCTCCGAACCCGAGGGCGAGCGGAAGCAGCCCGAGGATGGTGGCCAGCGCCGTCATGAGAATGGGACGAATGCGGCGCTTGCCTGCCTCCAGCACGGCCCGTTCGGCCGAGGCGCCGTGCGAGACCATCCGATTGGCAAAATCCACCAGCAAGATACTGTTCGAGACCACGATACCCATCATCATCAGGGTGCCGATCATCGATTCCACGTTCACGGACGTGCCGGTCAGGTGCAGCATCAGCACGGTGCCGATCCAGCCGAGCGGCACGGCCACGAGGATGATCATCGGATCGATGAACGACCGGAAGAGGCCGACCATCACGAGGTAGATCAGTAGCACGGCCAGGGGCAGAGCCATGGCGAAGTTGTGAATCGCGTTTCGCATGTTGGCCACCTCGCCGCGCAATTGAACCGTCACGTCTTTCGGCAACTTGATGCCGGCCAGGACCTTCTCGATGTCCTTGGCGACCCGTCCCAGGTCATTGCCCACCGGGGTTACGAGCACGTTGATGAGGCGGGACAGGTCGTAATGGTCGACTGAGTCCGGTCCGGTCTTGAACTTCAAATCGGCGACGTCGCGCAAGAGGACGGGTGGACCGCGGCGCTCGTCGCCGGAGGCATAAAAGCCGGCGGAGAGGTCGAGGTTGCGGCCGGCAAAGGGCGTGTTTTGCAGGGCCAAGGTCGAGCCGCTCGAGCCGCCGGTGGTGAGGCTGGCGGTCGGAAGCAGCGGCGTCCGTGCGCCGATGATGGGAATATTCAGCAGATCCTCGGTTGTGGTCAAGGATTGTTCTGGGTACTGGGCGAGGAGGAAATACCCGTTGGCCGTCTTCGGATCAAGCCAGAAATTGGGCGAGAGTGCGATGTTGGAACTGATGCCTGTGATGACGTCGACGATCACCTTGTCCTGCGTGATGCCGTAGTAGGCCGCTTTCGTGCGGTCGACGTCGATGTGCAGTTCGGGGTAGCTCTTCCCCTGCTTGATGCGGACGTCGACGGTGTTGGGAACCTGGGCGACCTGCTGCTGGATGCGTTCGGCCACTGGGCGAATCACGTCCAGGCTGGGGCCTTTTACCTGTATGTCGATCGGTGCCCTAAGCCCGAAATTCAAGACATCGCTGATGATGCCGCCTGTTTGGAACGCAATCTCGACCCCGGGCAACGAAGCGCGCAACTGCTTTCGCAGCTCGGCAATGTAGTCATCCGTCTTGCCTGTATGGCCGCCTACGAGGTTCACCAGCACGAAGGCCGTATGGTTGCCGGTGTTGGGGGCGAAGCGGGCTGCATCGCCGAAATACAGACCGGTGTTGGAAATCACCTCCTCCAGGTCTTCCTTGGGGATGACGTCATGGATCAATTGCTCGATCTGGCCCACGATGGCGGTGGTTTTCTCGATCCGCGAGCCTTCCGGCGCGCTTACGAGGAGGGTGAAGTTCCCCGCATCAACTTTGGGAAAGAATTCGGTGTGGAGCCGGGGGATTAAGAGGGTTCCCGAACCGATCAAGGCGAGCAGGGCCCCTGCCACCACGAGGCCCTTGAAACGCACCGCAGCTCGGAGCGCCGGCTCGTAGATGGCCAGCACGTACCGGAACCAGCCCTCGTCCGCGTTGTCGTTGCCGTGCGAGGACTCGCCATGGCCCACATGGTAGAGTCGGGCCAGAATGACCGGCGTCACCGACATCGAGACCGCGTAATCCGCCAACATGGCGAAGGCGACGGTCATGGCCATCGGCACGAAGAGGTACTTGATGATGCCGGTGAAGAACATGATCGGCAAATACACGATGAGGATGCAGACCGTGGCCACGAAAATAGGCAGGGTCAGCTCTGAGGCGCTGTCCTCGGCGGCGGACCGCCCGTCTTTGCCCATTTCGAGGTGGCGATGGAGGTTTTCCTGCACCACGATGTTGTTGTCGAGCAAGGTCCCGATCACGAGGGCCAGGCCGCCGAGGGTCATGATGTTCACGGTCTGTCCGGTCAAGTAGAGGCAGACGAGCGCGGCGGTGAGTGAGAGGGGAATGGCCAGGCCGACGACCAGCGCCGCCTTCACGCTGCGCAGGAAGAGAAAAATCATGACACCGGCGAGTCCTGCTCCGAGCAGGCCTTCCTTTTGGAGGTTCGCAATGGCCTGTCGGATGTAGAGCGACTGGTCGTAGAGGAACTTCACGGCGGTGTCGGCTGGAATTTCGGTGAGATGGGGCAGCTTGGCGCGGATGCCGTCGGTCACTTCCAGTGTGTTGGCGCCCTCCTGTCGGGTGATCGGAATATAGGTCGCCTCGCGTCCGTTCACGCGCACGATGGAGGTTTGAATCGCGGCGCTGTCCGCCGCCGTGCCGATGTCACGCACCAGCACCGGCGTGCCGTTCACCACCTTGATCGGAATGTCGTTGATCTTCTCGACGACGTCCACGAGGCTGTTGGAATAGACATAGTAATCAAGATCGCCGATCTTGATGTCGCCGGCCGGGATGATGGCACTCTGAGCATTGATGGCCTTGACCACCTCCGACGGGGAGATGCCGCGGGCCAGCAATCGCTGTTGGTCGAGGAAAATCGTGACCTGGCGGACCTTGCCGCCAAGCGGAGGGCCGAAGGACACGCCGGGGATCGTGGCGATCTGTTGTCGTACCGTGAAGTAGGCGAGGTCGCGGATTTCCTTCGGGCCCAGTGTCTCGCTGTTGATGGCAAGATAGCCGATCGGCAAACTCGAGACGCCGAACTTATAGACGGACGGCGGATAGACGCCGGGGGGGAGCAACCGGATGATGCTGTAGGCCAAGCTGGTCAGCTCTGACTGTGCACTGTCGATGCCGTATTCCGGCTGGAAGAACACCTTGATGTAGCTCATGCCCGCCAGCGATTGGGACTCGATATGCTCGACGTAGCTGGCTTCGACGAATCGCTGCTCCATCTTCAGGGTGATGGCACCTTCCATCTCCGTCGGGCTCAGGCCGCGATAAAAGGTGGTGACCAAGATCGAGGGGAGGCGGATCTCCGGGAAGATGTCGACGCGCATCTTTTGATAGGAGACCCCGCCGAGAATGAGGGCGATCATGCAGAGCGCGAAGACGGCATAGGGATTCTTGAGGGCGGCGCGTGTCAGCATCGGGCTTCCATTCCATCTGGTACACGATTTCTCTTGAGCCAATAGCGGCAGAGATCACCGGTGCATTGGACTAGTTCGTCGAAGGTGCCCGGTTTCACCACGTAGCCGTTGGCCCCGGCGCGGTAGCAGGATTGCAGGTCCGCCGTATCGTCGGAGCTGGTCAGGATTACGACCGGGATGTGGGAGAGGCGATGGTCCTGTTTGATATGCCGCAGCGTATCCAGGCCTCGTTCACCTCGAAGTTTGAGATCCAGTAGGACGAGAGTGGGCTCGCCATCATTCATGTGATCGTTGAGGTATTCCATCGTGGCGCGATGGCCTTCCGCGATCATCAGGTGAGTTTGAATTCCTGCCTGCGTGAGCGCACGGCGAAAGAGTTCGCATTCGCCGGGGCTGTCATCGACTAACAGTATGGACGGATGGGATGCCATCGAAGAAGATGATCAGCATGCAGCATGCCTTGCGCTTCATGAGTTTATTTGTAAGTAGAAATTATAAATATTTACAATTGCTTGAGAGTTATAGCTCATGTGATGTATTGGTTGTATGGGCTGGTAGTTGGGCTCAAGGTAAGGAGAAACTCCCTAGCGATTAGGGAGTTTCTCCTCAGCGACGATGGCTCAGGCTGCCTTCGCAGCCTTCTTTTTCCAGTCCGTCATTTTGGCGGTCACCTGAGCGATGCCGCGGTGTATTCGCCCTTCAACTCAATCGAGTCCTCTGCGCCAGACTTGTCACCGGCCTGAACCTTGGTGACCACAGCGGCCGCCGCTTTGCGAAGCTCACCAAGGCATCCCGCTCACTGTATCGGCGGTGAGGGGTGAAGGCCTAAGCGAAGGATGGCGGCAAAGGACGGCAAGCGCAGCGCTGGCCTGAGCGCGCTGGGAATGGGATCGCGTAATGGGCGAGCGAATAGCCGCCTCATGCGTAGGCTACTGTTGCGGCGATGGGCCCTGCCCTGACGGTTGAGTTTCCTCGAAGGTTCCTGTTCCGCAGCCGAGTCGTCCGTACATCATCCCGAAGTAGCCGCAGTAGGCCCCACCCTTGAACGCCCAGTCGACCTTCGTCACCCGCTCGATTCGACCGTCTTGAACCAGAACCGACAGGTATTGTGAGCCGACCGGGACCATGGCGGGAAGTGGAACGATCATGACGTAGAGCAGCATGCCGGACCAGCGCAACCCGTCTGTCTTGTAGATCCATTCTTCTCCGCCGCTCTCGACTGCCTTTATCCGGTCCGGCTTGCCCCATTGTGTCTGGAGATCAGCCGCGGTTTCGATTAAGGCTCCTCGTTCTGGTTTGTGAGGGGCGATCGTTCCCCTCGTCGGTTGAATCGCCTGATGGTCGCCTTCCGCGGTGCGAGTTCCGAGCGTCCAAGCCCCAAGCCCTACACAGCCCGATAAGATCATCGGAAGTATCGTTGCGATGACCGGTCTCATATATATGCGAAAAGAACGTTGTTTTATCATGCCGAGTCCCGTGCCCCCTCCCATGGTCGTTTCTTTCTTGGCTCACGCGCTTCATGCGTATCATCGAATCCCCTGGCGGCTGCAGCCTACCCAGATCGATCCGGCAACACAAGCCGGCCGCTGCGTACAACTTGAGAGGCGAATCACTGGTGCGTCGGCAGGGGGGTGAGTACCGAGCGGCAGGATGGGAAGGGGCTGCCAGGAACGAGTGGGTGGTGTCGGTGGAGGCGGGGCGGGTGCGCGTTTGTCTTGGATCATCAGCCTATGAGCCGTCGATCCAGGCGTACTACACGCCGTGCGCCAGGAGGTGGGCGGCGAGTGGAGAACCAGGATCACGAGGGGGTTACTCTTTTGGCGAGTCGCCCGAATGCTTCGCCAGGGAGGGAACCGGCTGTTCCCTTCTAAGGTAGGATACCGCTTGGCGCCGGTCTCTCGATACCATCCGTCGGCTGGAGGTGGTGATGACGCCCCGTGGGTATGTTCGGAACTACTATCGCTTTCCCCTTCAATATCCGGTGATCTTCGGCGGAGCTCCCTTCGTCGGCGAAGGCGTCCTGACCAACCTGTCTTTCAGGGGGTGCTCTGTGATCTGCGACCGCGAAGTGCTCTGCGGCAGCGAGGTTCGCGTGAGCGTACTGCTCGGCGATCGGGCTGCGGCGCTCCCGATCGAACTCGGCAGGGTCAAATGGGTGAACGGCCGTCAGTTCGGGGTGGAGTTCCTACGCCTTCCCATAGAAGCACAGCAACGGCTGAATCGAGCGTTACGGCTCGAACTCATCGAATGGTTGAAGACGCGCAACACCATCGCAGCCTTCCGAGGCCTGTCCGATGCCGTCGAGCAGTTGCCGGACATGTGATGGCGGACCGAACGGCTGGTGCCGGGCTTGTCGCGGCGGCTCGAGCCGGCTCCACCGCCGCTGCCCCGTTCGCCAAGGTTGCAGCTACTGAATGAAGTTCGCGAAGCCGCCGCGGGTTACTTCGGCGCGAATCTTGTCGCCCACCTTTTTCTCACCTTTCATTTTCTGCGTCTGTTTCCCGACGTAGATGCGCATTTCGGTCGGCTTGATTCCATTGTCGAGATACGCGGCCCCGCCACTCTCGACCGTATAAACGTCGCCGTCGATCTTGGTGACCTTGCCGTCGACCATGGCATAGGCCGGGCCCGGTGCCATGTCCAACTGCTCCGATGTCTGTTGAGGGTCTGCCGATGCCGTGCCGGTGGCGAAGAGTTCGGCCAGCGCGATCGTCAGAGTCACTGCCGTCATGCGGGGTTTGCTTGCTGCTCCCATGGGTTCTTCTCCTTTTACAATGGGGGGAGGCGATAACGACTCGCCGCTGCCGCCCCGATGGTCCGATGGGCTTTGGAGCAAGGCCTGTGCCATGCGCGGTCGGTGGAAGGCCGCCAGAAAAGAACGGTTGTGACAGGTATATCCGCTGAATTCCCTGGGCTGTCATCTGATTGGAGCCAATTTCAGTCATTCCGTCCAATATTGCCCCTCTCGCGTCGGGGTATTTGGAATTCAGAGGATCTCGGAAGCGGCGCCGGATCGAGTGTCCGACCTTCTATGCCATATTGACTCGTCACGTGAACCCACGTAGCCTTTCATTGCGCCACTCATCGAACAACGCCCGAAGGAGGAATTACCATGAAGTTGTTAGGGCTCGCCTCGGTCATCGGTTCCTTGTTGTTGCTGCCAATTCCGGGCTTCACCGCGCCGCTGCAGGAACCCACTGTGGAGTATTCGGCGGATAGTACGATGGAGACCGAGGGGGGCATGACGGTGAAGTCGCGTCTCTATCAGGCACCGGGCAAACAACGGATGGAGATGGGCGGGCCGGGGGGCAATGTCACCATCACCCGCAAGGACAAGAAGGTCCTATGGCAGCTTATGGGCGATATGTACATGGAGATGCCTTTCAATCAGTCCAATGCGTCCGGCCTGGACAGCCTCGATATTCAAGAACAGACCGAAGTCGGCCAGGAAGTCGTCAACGGCATGAAGACCACGAAGACCAAGATCATTGCGGTCAAGAAAGACGGATCCAAGTTCGGTGGATTCTTCTGGACGACCAAGGAGGGGATCATGGTCAAGATGGACATGCTGACAAAGGAGGGCGACCGTAAGGCGCGGATGGCCATGGAATTGGCGAACGTCAAAATCGAAAAGCTGGACCCGGCTCTATTCGAGATTCCAGCTGGCATGACCAAGAACGATATGGGGGCGATGATGGGGCCTGGCGGAATGCCGAATCTCGAGGAGATGATGCGGAACGCCGGGCAGGAGCAGTCGGGTGAGCAGAGGCGGTCTCGCCCCGATCGCGGCAACAGGTCCGGGGACAGCGAGGCCCCGCCGGATATGAACAAGATGCTCAAGGGCCTCTTCGGACGCTAGCGGAGGGAATACGATGTGGTCGCTAGGAATCTTCGCTTGTGCGATCTCGCTGATGATTGCGACGGTATCGACGGCGCTGGCGGACGACCCCTGTCTGGGCGATGAGGAGCAAAAGAACGCAAAGTCGGCGGCCGCCGCGCTGAGGAAGACAGAGCAGGCCGGTAAACCGGCCGAATTATTCGCGGCCTATCGCGCGATTCTTGGCACTGACTGTATTGATCGGTATGACAAGGATGCATGGGCTCGAGCGAAGGCGAATGTGCCTAAGTTGGGGCGGGAGCTGGCAAAGGCGGCCGAGGCAAAAGGGGTGTTGTACTCCGCCGATCCAGTGCGTTCAGATGGCCGGGCTTCGGCGTTTCAGTACTTTCAAGCGATCGGCGAGTATGGCGAAGCCAACCGGGTAATGCTGCGGGCGCTGCAGGCCAAGGCAGACGATCTCGCGCTGTTCAAGGTGGCCTGGGGGGTGGACCAGGGGCGCTGGCACGCTCCGGATCCGCAGACCGGCCAGCGCCAACCATTCGTCTCGCCTCCCGCCTATCGTCAGGAGTTGCAACGAATGGCTTCCGCTGCGGCAGAACGACTCCTGAAAGCAGAGGAACAGGATGCCAAAGGCCTTTCGGGCAGCACTGTCGAAGTCACGCTGGTTGCTGCCAGATCGCTTGAAAAGCTACAGGCTGCCGGCCGGTGGATGGAATTCTTGCCCGGTGGTGATAGATCTGCTCGAGAGCGGGCCGAGCAACGAGGCGATACGATCACCGCGCGATCCGATTCGACGTTTACCCAAGCCAATGCTGTGGGATACTACGAATTCGCCGGGTCGCCGAAAGCGAAAGAAAAGGCGGCGCAAGTGAAAAAGAGGATGGATGCCTCGCAGCAAGCCATGGAAAAAGCCGGCGAACAGGTGAAGGGGGCAATCAAGGAGCAAAGCCAGGCCGAACAGAAGCAGTTCGACAAGAAGAAGGCGGATCTGGAAAAGGAACTCGGTTTCTAGGCGAACGATCGGCACGGGCCTCATGCGGCTTAGACACCCCCCGTGCCTCTCAAGATGGTTCCCCTCTTGCATCATCGCGGCATGGCTGCGATCGCAGTCTTCAAAGTGTGCAAGGGCATGCTGTTGCTTGTTCTCGGCCTCGGGCTCCTGAGGTTGGTCCATGCGGAAATCGCCACCCTGTTCTCGCTGCTGATTGAAGCATTGCACCTCGATGCGGATTCGCGATTTCTCCACGGGCTGGTGTTGAAGGTCGATGCCCTTCAGCCTCACAGCCTGCAAGTCGCCGCTTTGGTGAGCCTGGCCTATGCGACGTTGCTGTTGGTGGAGGGGGGTGGGCTCTGGCTGGAATTTGGCTGGGCCGCCTACCTTACGGTGATCTCCACGAGCCTGCTCGTGCCGGTTGAACTCTATGAACTCGTGAAACAGGTTTCTCTGACGAAGGTGTTGGTGCTGTTGGTGAACGCGGGAATTGTGGTCTATTTGATCGGTCAGTTGCGGCGGCATACCCTGCGTGGGCGAGGACCTCGGCCGGACCTGGTATGAGCCCTGACCGAGCCAGTTCAAGCCTGTCGATCACGGCGATCCGAACTCCTGCCGCAACATCCCATAGAGTTCCAGATCCACGTAGCGGTCGAACCGGACGTAGTGTTCGCGCATCCGCCCCTCGTAGGTCATGCCTACCTTCTGCAGCACGCGTCCCGAGGCCTCGTTGCCCTTGAAGTGCGGCGCGTAGATCCTGTGCAGATTGCGTTCAATGAATCCATACCGCAATACTGCCCTGACCGCTTCAGTGCAGTACCCCTGATTCCAATAGGCGACGCCGAGCCAGTAGCCCATCCGCGCATGCCGGTGAGGCTCGACAATGTCGAGACCGATTGAGCCGATGAGCCGCTGTTCGCCTGCCAGGACAATGGCGAAGGTTGCGCCGGTGCCGGCACGGCCGGCGTCCCGTTGCTCAGCAATCCAGCGTTCGGCCGTGCCTGGTTGGTAGGGGTAGGGGAGAAAGGTCCCTGCCGCGAGTTCCTTTGCGGAGGCCAGGCTCTGGACTCCCTCGGCATCTGCCGGCTCGAAGGGACGGAGGATCAAGCGTGCGGTCGTGATGATCGGCAGCGCTCCCATAGCACGCATCAAAGCACAGATGCGTCGGACGAAACAATCGGGGTGGTGTCTGCCCTACCGGTATCGACTTGACGCCTTGCCGGGCTAGGCCTAGTCTGCGATCGCAGGGAGGATTAAGGGCGATTCGTCAGGAGGCCACATGATGGCAAGGATGACAGTCGGTATCGTGATCTTTTCGGAGGTCGAGGTGCTCGACTTTGCCGGACCTTTCGAAGTGTTTTCAGTCACCCGGTTGGATGACGCCCGGCGGCGCGAGGAGCCTTCGCCCTTTGATGTCTTGTTGGTCGCAGCCGACCGGCAGGCGGTCACGACTGTGGGCGGCATGAACGTGCTCCCTCACGTGTCCTTCGAGGATTGCCCTCCGCTGGATATCCTCGTGGTACCCGGCGGCTGGGGGACGAGGACGCAAATGCTGAATGGCAGGATGCTCGCCTTCGTGACGGCGCAGGCCCGGTCCGTCCGGTGGCTCACAGCGGTCTGCACCGGTGCATTGATTCTCGGCAAAGCAGGGCTGCTGAACGACAAGCAGGCCACGACCCACTGGCGGTCGTTGGAGTTGATGCAGAACCTCTTTCCGGAGGTGCGCGTGGAGCGGACGTCCCACGTGGTGGTGGATGGGGGGATCGTGACCTCGTCCGGCATTGCCGCCGGGATCGATATGGCCCTCACGGTGGTGGCGCGTTGCTGCGGCGAGGAGGTGGCGCGGGCCACGGCCCGGCACATGGAGTACCCCTATCCGGATTCACTGGATCGGCGAGTCGAGTTGTAACTCGCGAGATCAGGATGACGGGCTGGTGGCCGTGATGCGGAAGCGCACCTCGTCCACCTGGTCATAGGCGGAGGTGTGTTCACCCTCGTAGAGGCCGCAGCGGTAGAGGCCAGACGTCCATCCCCCTTGCGGACGGGACAGCCGAAAATAGCCTGATTGGTCGCTCATGGCCATCACGACCCGGTCTTGCGCGGCCGGCTGGGGCTCCCCCGCAGTTTCCGACTGCTCAAGGAAGCAGCTCGTCGAGAGCGGTACCGCGTCATACGAATCCGACACCAAGCCGAACACCAGGAAAATCTCCGGCTGCGAGGTCGAGAAGGTGTCGCCCGGGTTGATCGGCACGAAATCGTGGGCGCCGGTGGGAAAATCATCCCGCAGTACCTTGGTTGCGGGGATGACATAGCGGAACCAGCTGAAGTCGGAATCCCGTCCCATGAGCGAGGCGCGTGTTTCCAGCGGCTTGTGGGTCAGTCGCACCGCGGCGATTTTCGCATAGAGCTCGTCCTCCGAGGCTGTCTTGGGCACCGGCTGTTCCTTCGACAGCATGCTGTCGGCATCCGGCACATGGGGCTTCACCTTGGCCAACCAGTCCCCCAGCTTCTCCTTGCTGAGGACCCGCATGCCGGGAGGCAAATCGACGGTTCGATTATTCGTTTCAAACTCCATCGCCGCGTCGTACAGAATCTGAAAGTGGACGAACGCATCTTCCCAACGCTCGAGTTCCACCAAACATTGGCCCATCCGGAAGACCGTATCGGCATATTCCTCGTCGCCGATTTCGAGGCTTGCCACGCTGCGGAAGACGGTGATCGCTTCCTTGCAGCGTCCCAATTTCATCAGGCTGAGACCGAGTTGATGGACGGCATTGGCATCCATCGGATTGAGGGCCAGAATGCGACGATAGATCGGCTCGGCTTCCGCGAATCGGCCGGTGGAAAAGAGGGTCCAGGCGTCGGCGCGGATTGCGGCCCATTCCTTCCGTTGCTCGGGCGTCCCGTCCGCGGCGAAACTCCGGACAAAGCGGCGCCCTCGCTCCGGGCCGTAGAGGACAGACAGCAGATTGCGGGCGGGTGATTCCAGCGGCGACCCATGAGGGATGTGCTGGAGGACGTAGCGGACGTCGCGGTCCGCGCCTTCGGTATCCAACACGTCGAAGCGGGCTCTCGCCATGGCGAGGCGCCAACTCAGCAGATCGGGTACCAGGGCGACGGCCTTCTGGTACCACTCCAGCGATTCCTCGAGTCGGTCGAGCCGACGGAGATCCTGCGCCAATCGCAGGTGGCTGAGTGGATTCTGTGCGTCGATCTCCGTGATCCGCTGGAGTTCGGCGGCGGCTTCTTCCTGCTGCCCCCAGCGCAACAAGGCACTCCATTTGGCCCAGCGAACGTTCAGGGCCGACGGCTGGCGGGCGAGTGCCGAATCATAGGCCCGCACCGCATCCTTCGGACGTCGCGAGGCGGCCAGAATGTCGCCGCGCAGTTTGTGCAGAGTGGGGGCATTCGGGTGGTCTTGCAGCCCTTCGTCCAGGATGTCGAGCGCACGGCTCGGGACTCCGCTGTCCCAGACGGCTTTCGCGTCTTCTACGACCTGTGCTTCGGAGCGAGCCGATGATGGATCAGCGGCTGCCGGTTGCGCGGCTGCGACGGCACCGCAGATCAGGAGTAGAGTGGGCAGGACGCGGACGTTCATACGGAGGCCGGTTGATTCCCCAAGCGCCGGGGCACCACGGCCCCTCGTCTTTACCATAACATATGGTCGGCCTGTTACCAGGGGGCGGTCAAAGAATCTCAGCGCCGGGCCCCCGGGGATGTGTACAATGGTTTCATGCAGCCGCTGAAGGTGATGAGCCGACCCGTGCTCGTGCTGACTCTGTTGCTGATGGGATCGTGGGCCGGCGGTTCCGCAACGGTCTACGCGAACCATTCCGGGCATCAAGCCTCTGCGAAGGACGCAGCCGAGGATTCGACCGGCGCCTCCTATACCATCCCAGGCCTGACCTCGCCGCTGGTGTTGTCGCGAGCGGAGTGGCAAACGGACCTCGCCGATGAAGCGGTCAAGACGGTGTCGGACGCCTTCATCATCCTGCTCCAGCGTCGAGCCGAGTTTCCGCGTTTCGACGAGAGCCTCAATCGTAATTTGCTGCAGCAGGTCGTAATCGAACCGCGTGTGCTCAATCGAGACGGGCAGGAGTTTACGTTCCTGGTCGCGCGCACGACGAGTCCGGGGCAGGTCAAACTGCTGATCAACGCAGCCGCGCTTCAGACGAAGCAGTATCTGCACCATCCTGACCGCCTCGCGACGGCGCTGGCCGCTGAGTTTCAATGGGTGGTGAGCAAGGCGGATACGGCGCCGAAGCTGAAGGCGGGAGCCGTGGAGCGGGATCTGAAACATGCGGCCATTCGCCCAGACGGCGAGATCACGGCCATGTCGGGGGACGAGCGGGTTCAAGCGCTCAATGGACTGTTCGAGACGTATCTCAAGACCGTCGATGAACAGAAGAGTCTGGAAGGACAGGCGTATTATGACAGGGGAACGACCACGCTGGTGCAGCCGGCGCAACCGGACTCGGCGGTGAAATTGTACGACATTCTAGTCCGTGAAGCCCTCCAAACCATCGTGCGTGATCCCTGGTTCCTGGAGCGAACCCCACAAGCGGTGCGGAGTCTCCTGAACGGAAAAGTTTGGACCGTGGCCTTCGCCAGGATCGATCAACGTGACTGGGCCACACGCACAAGGGTCTTGCCTGAGGACAAGGCCGTCACGGTAGGGCCCGCCGAGCGGCGCATCCAGCCGGCAACCGTACTCATCAACCTGCACAGGCGCGCGACCCCGGATGATCCCTTCGCCGCCGAGAGCAAGGGGCTGCCGATGGGTGCGCTCTCAGCCGAGCAATTGGCGCGAGTGATTGCGCTCGAAATCCAACACAACATCGTCGAGAAGTCCATGACCGGTCATGTCTCCCAGGATGCGCTGACCGCGCCCAAGTAACCGAGGTCGGTCCGTCCTGCCGGAATTGTCGTGCCGATCACGGGGAGCGAGGTTCCCAGCCTCGGCATTCGTGGGTCGCGGCCTGTTGCAATGCAGGAGGTCACACGTGGCGTCGGCTTTTTCGCATGCGATCGTGGCGTGGGCGATCGGGAAGGCGGTCCCGATGCGGGAACTCACGACGCCGACGCTGGCGGTGGGCATGGCCTGTTCGATCCTGCCGGATCTGGATGTCGTCGGCTTCCACTTCGGGATCCAATATGGTGACCTCTGGGGCCACCGTGGCCTGAGTCATTCGATTCTCTTTGCCGTAGTCCTCAGCGGCGTGTTGGTCACCTTGGGGTATCGGAAGCGAACCGCGGCGGCGAAGCTGGTGCTGTTCACCTATTTCTTCCTCAGCACCGCATCGCACGGACTGTTGGATGCGTGCACCAACGGCGGTCTGGGTGTCGCTTTTTTCTCTCCTTTCGATCCGACCAGATACTTCTTTCCCATGCGACCCGTCCTCGTCTCTCCCCTCGGGGTCGGCGAGTTTTTCACCGGCTATGGATGGCAGGTCCTGCTGAGCGAAGTGCTCTGGCTGTGGCTGCCCGCCGGATGTTTCGTTTTGGTCTGTCGTCAGCTGGACCGCATCAGCGCGGCCGATGTGGAGCGTGCTTCTTAGGCCGTTCTCAAGTCCCTCCCGGATTCCGCCGATATCAGGAGGGTGATGCTCGGTTGATCGGGCTTCCGATGAACATTCTCCACCTCGGCAATCCCTATTTCCTGCAGGAACTGCGTCGGCTCGGCCACGACGTCAAATGGGCTGCGCACGACCGGACTGCCGATCTTCCATTGCGGCGGCCGTTGGAATCGGTGCAGGGTATCCTGTCCCGATCGGCGCCCTGGACGCCTGATTTCATCCTGTTGGGTGACGACAGTACACAGCCGGCGGTGTTGGGCTTGGAGTCACTTGCGGTCCCGCTGGTCTGGTATGCGATCGATTCGCATCTCCATGCCAACTGGCACCAATATTACGCGTCGGTGTTCGACGTCATCTTCGTTGCGCAAAAGGATTGGGAACGGCTGTATCGGGTCGACGCGGACCGGCAGACCGTGTCCTGGCAGCCGCTGTTTTGCCGCGCTCAGGACGACCATCGGTTGGGTCTGGTAAGGGACATTCCGCTTTCGTTCATCGGGACATTGAATCCGGCTTGGAATCCTCGGCGCGTGAAGCTGATCCAAGACATCCAAGCCCGGTATCCGATCGTGATTGAGTCCGGCCCCTATCTCAAGACGTTCAATCGATCAATGATGGTGCTCAACCAATCGGCGGCGGGCGATCTGAATTTCAGAACGTTTCAAGCGATGGCCTGCGGCACATTCTTATTGACCGAACGGGTGGGGAACGGCTTCGATGAGCTCTTCCAGGACGGCCTGCACTGCGCGTCGTACGACGCAGGCAACGTGGATCAGGTGATCGAGTTGGTCGAGTATTACCGGCGTCATCCCTGTCAGCGGGAGGCCGTGGCTGAGCGGGGCTATCAGGCCGTGATGGCGGCCCATACGAGTATGCACCGCGCGGAGGTGATCGTGAATGCCGTGGCAACCGGGAATGTTTCCGATGCGATCGCAAAACGCAGAAGCCGGCAACTGCAGATTCAATGGTGTCTCGCGTCGGTCTATGAAAGTTCTGCGCGAAAGTGTTTACAGGCTGCCCAGCGGATGACCGAAGAGTCAAAACGGCACTATTTCGGCGGTGTCGCCGAACAGTACCAATTCCTCGCCGCGACCATCCGCCGCCAACTCACCCCTCTCCTCGCGGCCTAGCCTCCGGCAGGCGGCGGCTCACCTTCGATCGACCGATAGCAGCGGATGTCAGGCGGTGTCGCGATCAGCTCCGATATCTTCGCCAACACCCACCGGACATGGGCCGATTGCATGTGCCGGTCGATTGCGGCTTGATCGGCCCACCGTTCCACGAAGGTGAAGTCCGTCTCCTCCGCAGGGTTCTGCAACAACTCATACGACAAACAGCCCGGTTCCCCCCTGGTCGGCTCGATCAGCGTGGCCAGCAGGTTCCTCAAGGTCTCCACCTTGCCCGGTCTCGCGGCGACTCGCGCGACCACTCGAATGCTTGCCTGATCCATCGTAAACCTCCTTCTCCTGGCTTGCTGATGTTCTACGGGATACAGCAGGCTTTGGATTGGCGACGAATCGCATGGCCGGTGGTGAAGACCGTTGCGCCCGCTGAGGCGGAAGCGTATCGTAGCGGCACCATGCGGATGTGGCCCACACTGTGGTTTGCTGGTTCGATGCTCTGGCTCGCCGCGCCGATTCTGACGAGCGCGGAACCGGCGTCTCCGGCGGGCCAGGCAGCGGGCGGAGCGACCGATGTCTGCACGTTGCTCCACGACGACGAGGTCCGCCGCGTCTTCTCAGATGCGAGGACAGGCGAACGGAACCGGCGGGTGGAAAAAGACGGAGCGATCGGCTGCCAGTGGCGCAACGGGAAGGGGTTGGTCGTCCTGCACCTAGTCCTGTATGAAGGAGGACCCCATTCGGTCGAACGCGAGGCACGTGGATTCGGTAACGTGGCGACTGACTCGAGCAAGGCTGGGGCGCGTGAGGCGATCCGATACGAATCGCTGCCTTCGATCGGTGACCAGGCCGTCGCGGTCGTGGAGGCCGGGGATCACACGAAGGGCGTGCTGGGCAACACGGCGTTTCTCGTTGCGCAGCGGGGGCCCCGTCTCATCCTGATCAACGCGGCGGAGTTGGCCGAATGGGATCGTGCCACAGCCCTCAAGGTGCTCGAAGGGCTCGGCCGCGCCGTAATGAACCGACTCTAGCAAGGGAGTCCCTCCGCAGGAGTTCCGCCTGCCGCCGACCGTACCATCACGTCATGCTCGACGTCATCCTCTATCAACCGGAGATTCCGGCCAACACCGGCAATATCATCCGGCTCTGTGCGAACACGGGCATGGGGCTGCATCTTGTCAAACCGTTGGGCTTCTCATTGGAGGATCGACTCTTGAGACGCGCAGGACTGGATTACCATGAATTCGCGGCGGTCACGGTCCATGTGGACTGGCCTGCCTGCGTGTCACGGTTTGCCGGTCGCCGGATCTTTGCTGTCTCGACCAAAGGCCGCCAACGCTATGATGCCAACAGCTATGTCGCAGGCGATGTGTTTCTGTTCGGGCCGGAAACGCGCGGGCTGCCGGCCGAGATTTTGGAACGCCTGCCGGATGCGCGATGCCTCAGACTTCCGATGGTCCCTGGGAGCCGCAGCCTGAACCTCTCCAACAGTGTCGCGGTCGTGGTCTATGAGGCCTGGCGCCAGATCCAATTTAGAAACGGACTCTGACGCCGCTCTGACAAGTCGAAAACGAGACGCCCGAGAAGCCTGGCTGACTAACGGGTGTGATACGGCGGAGGGTAGAGCAATGTAAGGAGGGAAATGTCCTGGCGCCAGAACCATGTGCCGATCACGGCAATGAGTGTCAGGGTTGGGATTACTGCGGCCAGCAGCCATGCGATGTCTGTCAGAGCGAGTCGCCCCGCTTCGAGAGGACAACGATCAGAGTCGCGATGCCTGATGGCGAGCAAGAGGAGTGCGGCGTTTCGCGCATTACTCTTGAATCCAAAAGAAAATACATCACCGGCGAAAGGCACGGCACCGATCACGCCGTTAAGCAACAGATTCGTGGTCATTTGAATGAAGACGTGCCGCGGTATCTGCAACTGGCGGGCGATGACCAGAATGCTCGCGCCGCACAGAAGGGCAAGCAGATCGCCAAGCACGGGAATGAGCCCCAATAGCGGGTCCGCGCCGAATCGTATCCTCGTACCGGGCAGGCGCACCACATCGTCTAGGAGATGAGCGATCAACTCACACTGCACCTCCTTTGAACGAACAAGCATCATGCTACATCATACCGCGTCTTGCTCGACCTGTCTTGCGACGATCGCCACCTCAGCATCCTGCACTCTTCACACAAGCGCTGGTGGTTACAGCATCTGGATGTTCGGGCCTGGTTCTGTTAGATTCCCGCCCTCGCACTAGCCTGTGACGGCATCAAGGCACTCAAATCCCGAAGCTGCAGGGAAAGGTAGTCCATCACACCAATGACATCACCCGAGTTGATACCTGCATCGGACCGTATCCGGCTCAAGATCGTTCAGGTGATCGCCAAGGAATTGGCTGTCACGCCGGCGCAGGTCGGTGCGGCCGTGACATTGCTCGATGAGGGAGCCACGGTACCCTTCATCGCGCGCTATCGCAAAGAAGTCACCGGCAAGCTCGACGACACGCAGCTGCGCACATTGGAAGAACGGTTGCTGTATTTGCGGGAGTTGGAAGAACGGCGGACGGCGATTCTGGCTTCGATCGAAGAGCAGGGCAAGTTGACGGATGCTCTCCGCACAGCGGTCGAGGCGGCGACCACCAAGGCCGAATTGGAAGACCTCTACCTGCCATACAAGCCCAAGCGCCGCACGAAGGCTCAGATCGCGAGGGAGGCGGGGCTCGAACCGTTGGCGGATTCGTTGCTTGCCGATCCCACGCTCGATCCACAGGAAGAAGCGGCCAAATACCTCCGCGTCCAGCCGGCGGTCGAGGGAGTCGAAGGGATCAACGTGCCGGATGCCAAGAGTGCGCTCGAAGGCGCTCGCGACATCCTCGTCGAACGTTTCGCGGAAACCGCGGATCTGCTGGCAAAGCTGCGGACTCATTTGTGGGAGCGGGGAGTCATTTCATCCAACGTAGTCGAGGGGCAGGAAGGGGCCGAGGAGGAGAAGTTTCGCGACTACTATCAACATGCGGAGCCGCTCCGCACGATTCCATCCCATCGCGCCCTGGCCCTGTTCCGTGGTCGGGCCCTAGGGGTGTTGGCCGTTGATGTGGGCTTGGGCGAGGAGCACGAGGCCCTCGTTCCCCATCCCTGCGTGGCGATGATTGCGGCGCATTTCGGAATCGAGCAGCGGGGCCGCCGAGCCGACAAGTGGCTTTTCGACGTCTGTCTCTGGACCTGGCGGGTCAAGGCACACCTGCATTTGAGCACGGAGCTGTTGCTGCAAGTGCGAGAGGCGGCGGAAGCGGAGGCGATCAAGATCTTCGCCCGCAACCTGCATGACCTGCTGCTCGCGGCGCCGGCCGGACCGAAGGCGGTCTTGGGCTTGGACCCCGGGCTTCGCACCGGCTGCAAGGTGGCGGTGGTGGACGCGACGGGCAAGCTATTGGAGACGACGACGATCTACCCGCATCAGCCTCGCAACGATTGGGAGGGGTCCTTGGCGGCCTTGAGCCGCATGGTCGTGCAGCATGGCGCGGAACTTATTGCGATCGGAAACGGCACGGCCAGCCGCGAGACCGACAAGCTCGCGATTGAATTGGTGAAGTTGGTCGCGGAGCAGCAGCCGGAGCGGAAGCTTGCCAAAATCGTCGTGAGCGAAGCGGGTGCGTCGGTCTATTCCGCCTCCGCGCTTGCAGCCGCGGAGTTCCCCCTGTTGGACGTCAGCCTCCGCGGGGCTGTGTCCATCGCGCGCCGCCTGCAGGATCCGCTGGCCGAACTGGTCAAGATCGATCCCAAGTCGATCGGGGTCGGGCAGTACCAGCATGACGTGAACCAGCGGGCGCTCGTCAGGTCGCTGGATGCCACGGTCGAGGACTGCGTGAACGCGGTAGGGGTGGATGTGAATACCGCCTCATCGGCGTTGTTGGCGCGGGTGTCGGGGCTCAACCGGGCGCTGGCCAAGAACATCGTGGACTATCGGGATGCCAACGGACCGTTCCTGAACCGTACCGCTCTCCGCAAGGTACCGAGGGTGGGAGAGAAGACCTTCGAACAAGCAGCGGGATTTCTGCGCATCAACCATGGAGACAACCCGCTCGACCGTTCCGCGGTGCACCCCGAGGCCTATCCGGTCGTGGAGCGCATTCTCTCGCGTCTGGGAAAGGACATCGGCGAGGTCATGGGGCGGCCGGCGATGTTGCAGGGGGTTGCGCCGGAAGAGTTTGTCGACGAGAAATTCGGCCTGCCCACCGTGCGTGACATCCTGAGCGAGTTGGAAAAGCCCGGCCGGGATCCGAGGCCGGAGTTCAAGACTGCGACATTCCAGGATGGCGTCGAGTCCCTGACCGACTTGAAGCCCGGCATGGTGCTCGAAGGTGTCGTCACCAACGTCGCGGCCTTCGGAGCTTTTGTGGACATCGGTGTCCATCAAGACGGGCTGGTTCATGTCTCGGCGCTCTCCAATACCTTTGTGAAGGATCCGCATTCCGTTGTGAAGCCCGGCCAGGTCGTGAAGGTGAAGGTGTTGGACGTCGATCAGAAGCGGCAACGCATCTCCCTCACCATGCGGCTCGCGGATGCCGTAGGCCGCATGGACTCTTCCGCCGCTTCGTCCCCACACCCAACGTCCGGCGGGGGAACCGATCCTCGCGGTGCTGGAACTCTCCCGCGGTCGTCCACCGCGCTTCCGAAACCAGTCGGGGCGCTGGCGCTCGCGCTTGCGAGGGCCAAGGCTAAACAGTAGTCGATCGCAGGGACGCCGCGCTTCATCAGGCTTCGGCCATTTGCCTCGGTTCACCTGTCTCCATCCATCGAACTGATCAGTCCGGTTGCGGTAATCCGTTGAGCCGGCATGCCGCAGCCGTTGTCCTCCAGACTCGTCTCGCCGGATCGCAATCTAGACAGCCCGCTACGTGTATCGATTCGGATAATCGCAGGCACAAACACATACAGTGCGACGGTGTCTATTCGCGACGGTGCTCGATGACGATGCGTCACTGGGAGCACTGCCACAGCGGAGTTGTGTTGCAGTGAGGTGCGATGGCATGGCGGTTGCTCGACGCTTGCGCGCGTTGCGGCAACGCTCCGCAGGAGCGTCGCGCGCAAGGTATCCGGCTGCTACGTAACAAAAGTGTGAACCGATGATGTGGCGCATATTGCGGAGCAGAGTCGTAAATGCTGAGTCGCATCGTCGTCGCGTATGCTACGTCGTTCATTGTATGGATTTACCTACTGTGGATAAGTAGTTTTTGTGGATAAGTCCGAAAAGTGTGCCCTGGAGCCACTTTTCCCTAGCATTGCCATCGAATCATTAGGTAATATCCTGCCCCGCAACGCGTCATGATTTGTACGATACGAGTATTAATACGCATAAGTAGCGGGTGGAGTCCTGGACGACGGTTGAGAGTCACGGTGGTATGAAGGCGATCTTGCTCGCTGGTTGGCACAGTCGACGGTGCTTTCCGATCCAGCATTCCATGCCCTGCCTGCCGTTCTTGAATCGCCCCCTCATCACGTATCAGCTCGACGCGCTGCGCAGGAACGGCATTTCGGAGGTGGCGATTGCGATCTCGGCCCAGGAGGTCGACGCGGTGAAAGCGATCCTCGCGTCGGAAGAACCTCTCCCGGGCCTCCACGTTCGCTACGTTGCCGATCCCGTCCCCCGCGGCCCCGCCGGTTGCATCAAGCAGTGCGAGGAGTTTGTGGGGAAGGAATCGTTTTGTGTCGTCAACGGCAATCTCTACCTCAGCTCGATCGATCTGAAAGGGTTTGTGCGCAGCCACTTGGCGGTCGGCGGGATTGCCACCCTGGGTGTCTTCGGCCGCGATGCCTCGGACCACAAGCCGCTGGAGAATGTCCTCTCCAATGAGCAAGGGTTGATTCGAGGTTTCGAAATCCTGCATCCCTCGCGCGATCGCCGGAAGCAGCACCGCTTCGCCGGGATCTACGCCTTTCGGCCGGAGATTTTCGAGCATATCCCTTCGCAAGGTTACGTCGATATCAAGGAACAGCTGTTGCCGGCTTTGGCAGGAAAAGGCTTGGCGGTCAATCTCCGGCCGATCCGCGGTTTCCATTCCGAGATCAACGGCCTCAGCGAATACCTGAAGGTGCACCAGTCGGTCCTGCATCAAAGCCTGTTCGACGAGACTCGCTACATGCCGCTCGGAGATCGGATCTGGTGCGAAACGGGTGTGCAGGTCTCACCATCCGCCCACGTGATCGGGCCGGTCGTGCTGGGGCGGGACTGTGTGATTGCCGACGATGCGTATGTGATCGGTCCAGCCGTCATCGGAGAGGGGACGCGCGTGCTGGAAGGCAGTCTCGTGCGGGAGAGCATCCTCGGCCAGGCGGTCGTGGTGTCACGGGCCTCGAAGGTCGAATACTCAGTCGTCGGCGACGGCTATCGGACGGAAGAGCAGGGGCGTACCAGGGATTGCGTCGTGACCTGCGACCAACCGGCCTCCAAATTGACGGTTGCAGACCACGCACATCCCTGGCCGAGAAAGAAGCGAGTGCTTCCCGCCACCGTGACCTGTAATTACCGGAAGACCTGCAAACGGCTGTTCGATATGGTGTCGGCGAGCGTGATGCTGTTCCTGCTGTCGCCCTTGTTCCTGTTGATCGCTGCGGCGATCAAACTCGACTCCCCAGGACCCGTCTTCTTCCGACAGCGCCGTTCCGGCTTGGGCGGTCAAGAATTCGACATGATCAAGTTTCGGACGATGCTGGTCGACGCCGAAGTGCTGCAGGCTCAGCTCTGGGCGCAGAAGAGCGTGGATGGACCAATGTTCAAGATGGCGCGGGATCCCCGGGTCACGCGAGTCGGCGGCTTCCTGCGTTCCTCGAGTCTGGACGAGTTGCCCCAGTTGATCAACGTGTTGCGATCCGAGATGAGCATGGTCGGGCCGCGACCGCTCGCCATGGGTGAGATGCGGTTCTCGCCCAGCTGGCGAGACGCCCGATTGAGCGTGAAGCCGGGGATCACGGGACTCTGGCAGGTGAACGGCCGGAGTGAGGCGGCCTTTCATGACTGGATTCGCTACGACATGCATTATGTGCGCAACTTCTCGCTGCGGCTGGATGTGAGAGTCCTATTGAAGACGGTGGTGGTAGTCGCACGCCGGATCGGGGCGTACTGAGGCGGCGATGCCGGACGGTCACACGATAGCGGAAGCAGCGGCAACGACGGGCGCGGCGACGACCCTGGCCGGGATTCTGACGGCCAGCGCAGCGGCCTATCCGGAGCGGCCCTGCATCGTCACCAAGGACACGCACTACACCTATCGGGAAATCAATCAGGCTGCGAATGCGTTCGCCAACGGTCTGCTCGCGGGAGGGCTCAAGCCGGGTGACAAGGTGGCCGTGCTGCTCGGCAACCGTGTGGAGTTCGTCGTCTGCTTTTTCGGGGTCTTGAAAACCGGTGCCGTGTGCGTGCCGGTAAACGTGAAATATAAGCCGGACGAATTGCGATACGTCGTGGACCATTCCGACGCGGCGGTGCTCGTTCTCGGGGAGGAATTTCGCGACGTGTTGGCACCGGTGCGCGAAGGTTTGCTCGGGTTGGAGCGCGTGATTTGGGTGGAGTCCGCACCCAAGCGTTCCGTCGCGGGGCAGGATCGCGCTTCCGGAGCGGACCAGGGATATGGCCAACTGTTGGCCCGCCATCCGCGAACCGAACCGACGGTGGCGGTGCGGGCCGACGACGAGGCCCTCATGTTCTATACCTCGGGCACGACCGGCAAGCCGAAGGGTGCCGTCTGTACGCACCACAACTGCATGGCCGCCATCGACGGCTGGATCGATGCTCTGCAAATCTCGCACGAAAGCCGGTCGCTGATGGTGACCCCGTTCTTCCACAACGCCTTCAATGCCTTCGTGGTCACGCTGTTTCGGGCCGGCGGCAGCACGGTGCTGATCGAGTCGTTCCAGATGAAGTCCTTGCTCGCGGCGATCGGTTCCTGCCTGCCGACGCTCATGTTTGCGACTCCCTCGATCTACATCGCGCTCCTCGATGGGGCGGGACCGGGGGATCTCGATTCGCTCAGGACCTTGGTGTACGGAGCCGCGCCCATGCCGGTGGAGGTGATCAAACGCCTGAGCCAGGCCTGCGCGGGCGCCGCGCTGTACAACGCCTACGCGCAGTCGGAGACCTGTCCCGCGATCAGTTTTCTCGAACCGCGATATGCGCTGACGAAGGCCGGCTCGGTCGGCAAGGGGGTCCGCGGCGTGACGATCGCCATCCTCGACGAAAACCATCGATCGCTCCCTCCCCTGTCGGTAGGGGAAATCTGTTGCCGCGGGGCGCACGTCATGAAGGGCTACCACCGTCAGCCGGAGAAGACGGCCGAGAAAGTCGTGGATGGCTGGTTGCACACCGGAGACATGGGCTACCTGGACCACGAAGGGTTTCTGTTCTTGGTGAGCCGGAAGGACGACCTCATCATCACGGGAGGGGAGAATCTGTATCCGCAAGAGGTGGAAGAGATTCTCTACGCGCATCCGGACATCCAGGATGCCGCGGTGGTCGGCGTCCCGCACCCGGTTCGTGGACAGGTCGTGGCCGCGTTCGTCGTTCCCAAGGCCGGTGCACGGATGGAGTTCGTCAAGATCCGCCGCTTTTGCTCGGAACGCCTCGCAAGTTTCAAGGTCCCGCGGCACGTCCAGGCCGTCGAGTCCCTCCCGAGAAATCCGAGCGGGAAGGTGGTGCGGGCCGAATTGTTGCGTCGCTTCAAGGAAGCGCAAGCCGCCTCTGTTCCAGATACCCACTCGCAAGGCCAGGTGACCTGATGAAGATCGCCATCGTCGGAGCCGGTGCCCTGGGCAGCTTGTTCGCCTGCCTGCTTACGGAGAGCGGGCAGGACGTGACCTTGGTGGAACGGAATCGGAAAACGATCCGGGCGATTCGCTCCAAGGGCATCTGGCTTGTCGACCCGACCGGTGCGGAGCGCAACGTGCGGGTGCCGATCACGCTTTCGCCTCGCTTGGAAGGACCGATCGATGTCCTCCTGCTGTTCGTCAAAACCTACGACACCAGGGCAGCGGTGAATTGCACCAACCATGTCGTCGGCCCGGAGACCTACGTCGGCTCGTTCCAGAACGGCGTCGGGAATATGGAAGTGATCGCCGAACGGGTCGCGAAGAACCGAATCTTTTGCGGGTCTCTGCCCTACAGCTCGATGCAACTGACGGACAATCGGATCCGCTTTTCAGGCGGGAGCGGTTTGTTGCGGCTGGCGAAATTCGACAACGTCAACGACTCGGGGTTCCTCGAGATCGCGGAGGCCTTCAAGCGAACGGGCTTTCCGGTCGAGGTGGTCAAAGATTCCGAAGCCACTCTCTGGAACAAACTGTTGATGAACGCGGCGGCCAACCCGCTTTCGGCCATTACGGGGCTGTCCTGCCGCGAGATGCTGGAGGATCAGCATCTGCAGGAGATTATGAATCTGGCGGTGAAGGAAGTGGCGGCTGTGGCCACGGCCAAGGGCTTGACCATCGACGAAGCGAACGATCCGGTCCGTCCGCTGTTCCGAGCCCTGCAGGGGATCGGACTGAACAAGACCACGATGCTGCAGGATTTGGAACGTCGGGGAAAAACGGAAATTGATTCGATCAACGGCGCGGTCATTCGCGAGGCCGATCGTCTTGGATTGGCCGTGCCGGTCAACCGGCTCCTGTTTCACCTGGTGCAGTCCCTTGAACGACGGACCCTGATCAATCAGGCCGCTCACTCCGCGGATGGTGGAGTCACCGGCGGCCCTCCGTATCACGTGCCCGCCATGCGCAGGCCGCTCGCGCCGGGAACGGACGTCGAGGCCTAGGCTAAGCACGGCAGATCGTTCGGCATGCGGCCTCCCGGCGGCGGCAGAGCCGGTTTGGGCGAGGTGTTTTCTCCGCAGGTGACGAGACCGCGCGTCATCGGCAGGACCGAGAAACTTGAGACGGAAGGAGGTCGACCAATCATGGCAGAGCAGACGCAGCGCCGAAAAGTCATGGGCATCGGTCTGGACGGCGTCCCCTCGTCGCTGTTGCAACAGTACTTGGACAAAGGGATGCTTCCGGGAATCCGAGAGATTCTCGACCGAGGTTATCGGCTTCGCCAAATGGACGTGTCCATCCCCGAGATCAGTTCGACCTGCTGGACGTCCTTCATGACCGGCGTGAACCCCGGCGAACACGGCATCTACGGGTTCATGGATCTGCGCCCGCGGAGCTATCAGCTCTTCTTTCCGAGCGCCAGCGACGTCCAGGCGCCGACCATCTGGGACATCGTGGGAGGCACCGCCGCAGGACGCACCTCGTCGCTTGCGGAACGATTCGCAGGAGCCTTTCCCGGCCCGCTGAGATCGGTCGCGCTCAATATTCCCCAAACCTATCCGGCTAGGAGGATCAACGGCGTCATGACCGCGGGCTTCGTGTGCCCCGACCTTCAAAAGGGAACGTACCCGGAGGCGGCCTATCAGTATTTGAAGTCCATCGACTACGTACCGGACGTCGACGCCGGCAAGGCGGTAACGGACAAGCCCTCGTTCTTGAGAGACGTGCAGCATGCCCTGGAGAAGCGCGAGGAGGCGTTTCTGCATTTCCTGGAACAGGAGGAGTGGGACGTCTTTCTAGGGGTCATCACCGAAACGGACCGGCTGCAGCATTTCTTTTTCGATGCGGCCCGGAACACGGGGCATCCCTACCACGACGCATTCCTCGAGGTGTATCGACGGGTGGACCTCACGGTAAGCCGACTGTTCCACCGGTTCATGGATCTCACGCAGGGAGAAGGGATTTTTCTCAGCATGTCCGACCACGGATTCACCGTGCTGGACCAGGAAGTCAACCTGAATGCTTGGCTTCAGCAGCAGGGGTGGCTGCGCCTGCGGGAGCAGGGACAGTGGTTCGACAGAATCGCCGCCGATACGAAGGTCTTTGCGATGGACCCGGGCCGATTCTTCGTCCATGTGGAGGGACGATATCCGCGGGGGTCGGTCAAGGCGGCGGACAAGCAACGGGTGCTCGAAGACCTCGCCGGATCGCTGGAACAATTGGTCGGCCCGGATGGACGGCGAGTCGTTCGCGACCTGTACCTCGGCGAGGCGCTCTACCACGGCCAGGCTGCGTCGACGGCCCCGGACCTCGTCTGTGTCCCGAACGACGGGTTTGACCTCAAGGCCAACGTGACTCAGCCGGTGATCTTCCGCAAGGGCCCGATGACCGGCATGCACACGCAGTATGACGGCCACTGTCTGCTGCCTGAATCGCTTCCGGTCGAGGGCCGTCTGCACATCGAGCAGTTGGCGGGCACGATCTTGGAGTGCCTGACGAAAACCTGCAGCGTGTCTTGTTAGGAGATGAAATGGACCACCTGACCGCGCTCGAAAACAAAAGCATCTACATCATTCGGGAAGCCTACGCTCAGTTCAAGAACATGGCCATGCTGTGGTCGATCGGGAAGGATTCGACGACGCTTCTGTGGCTCTGCCGCAAGGCCTTTTTCGGCCGCATTCCGTTTCCCGTCATCCACATCGACACGAGCTACAAGTTTCCGGAGATCTATCGGTTTCGTGACGAGTATGCCCGGAAGTGGAACCTCGATCTGATCGTCGGGCGCAATGAGCAGGCGATCGACGCCGGCATGGCTCCGTGGAAGGGCGCCAAGCTCGACTGCTGCTCGGCGCTGAAGACCGACGCATTGAAGATGACCATTGCCAAATACGGATTCGAAGCGCTGTTGCTGGGGATCCGCCGAGACGAGCACGGCATCCGCGCGAAGGAGCGGGTGTTCTCCCCACGGAACGACCAATTTGCTTGGGATTACGTGAATCAGCCCGCCGAGCTTTGGGATCAGTACCGCTCGGTCTCGGACGAAGGCGGACATGTGCGGGTCCACCCGATTCTTCACATGACGGAGTTGGACATTTGGCGCTACATCGAACGCGAACGGATTCCCATGGCGTCGCTCTACATGAGCGACGGCGGGAAGCGGTATCGCAGCATCGGCTGCACCCATTGTTGTACGCCTGTCGACTCCGATGCCTCGAGCGTCGCGGATATCCTGATCGAATTGCAGTCCACGACGACCGCCGAGCGAGCGGGGCGGGCGCAGGACAAAGAGGATGCGTTCACCATGCAGAAACTGCGCGCCTTGGGGTACATGTGATGACCGACCACGCGATGCCTCTCCATCACAGCGAGCAAGCTCTCCATGTCGTCATCGTCGGCCATATCGACCATGGAAAGAGCACCTTGATCGGCCGTCTGCTGCACGATACCGATTCGTTGCCCATCGGCAAGCTGGAGGAAATTCAAGCCGCGGCCGAACGCCAGGGAGTCCGGTGGGAATATGCGCACATCCTCGACCACTTCGCCGAGGAGCGGGAGAAGGGAATCACGATCGATTCGGCGCAGATGCAGTTTCATCACGGGGGTCGCCGTTACGTGATCATCGATGCGCCAGGCCATCGTGAATTCCTGAAGAATATGGTGACCGGGTCTTCCCAGGCGGAGGCGGCGCTGGTGCTCGTGGATATCACGCAGGGAATCAAAGAACAAACGTGGCGACACTGCTACATCCTCGGACTGCTCGGGATCAGGTCCATTGCCGCCGTGGTCAACAAGATGGATCTGGTGGGCTACTCGCAGCACGCGTTTGCCGAGATGAAGACCGAAGTCGAACGGGTCTTGCGGGCCTGCGGCGTCAGCGCCGTGGAGGTGATACCGATCGCGGCGCGGCTCGGCGACAACCTCGTCACGCGGTCGGAGGAGATGTCCTGGTATCAGGGGCCGACAGTGGTGGAGACGCTCGGTGGGTTTCAGCGGGTCAAGCGGATGAGTGACGCGCTGCGATTGCCGATCCAAGATTCCTATGACATCGACGGACGTCGCATCGCGGTGGGGCGGGTCGAGTCCGGTGTCTTGCGAGCCGGTCGCCCGCTGTGGGTGATGCCCGAAGGGCTGCGTCTGTCGGAGACGTGGGGTATCCGAAAATTTCTCGAGCCGGATGTGACGGAGGCGCCGGAGGGAGATTGCGTGGGCATCGAGGCGCCCGAGCAGGCCTTGCGCCGCGGACAAGTCCTCGTCGATCAGGGCCCCGTCGTCTGTCGCGACCGGCTCCGGGCCTCGGTGCTGTGGCTGTCGGATCGACCGGGCCGGCTCGGCGACCGCGCAACCTGGAAAGGGACGACACAGGAAGTGACGGCCCGCATCGCCAGGATCGCCAAGCGATTCGATCCGGCGGAACTCGCACTCGTGGAGGCGGATGCCGGTGAAATCCTGGCTTCCGAGGTGGCGGAGGTCGAATTGGAACTGGATGGACCGGTCGTGGCCGATTCGTTCGGAGACATTGCCGCCATGGGGCGGTTCACGTTGGAGCATCAGGGAGAACCCATTGCGGGCGGGATTGTTCTCGCCTCGGCGTGACCGTAGGGGACGGTCGGACAACGGCGGAGATCCGCCAGGAGGAGCAGGGAAAGGGGGCCTATGGCCGTGACTGGCAAACAGAAGGTGTTGGTGATCGGGCTCGATGGGGCGACGTTCGACGTGCTCACCCCCATGATGCGTCGCGGGCTGTTGCCTCATCTCTCCAAGCTCATCGGTGAGGGAGTCAGCGGCCCCTTGCGTTCCGTCGTACCGCCGGTCTCGGGTCCGGCCTGGGTGTCGTTCATGACGGGGAAGGACCCCGGCCGGCACGGCATCTACGACTTCTACAAGTTTGCCCCGGGCCGTCGTGGTAAGCGCATCATCAGCTTCCGCGACATCCACGCGCGCAGCCTGTGGGAAGTCCTTACGACACACGGCAAGCACGTGGGCGCCATCAACGTGCCGATCACCTTTCCTCCTTACCCGGTCGACGGATTCATGTTGACGGGGATGCTCACGCCGCCGGATGCCGGTGCGCGGCAGGCGCATCCGGCCGAACTGTATGAGGAACTCACCACGCGTTTCGGGACGTTTTCGACCGACGTGTGGTGGACCAACTACCGGGCAAGCGAGAAGCCCAGGATCCTCCGGGACATGATCGCCTGCATGGATCGCCGCCAGGAGATCTCGCTGTACCTCATGCGGGAGAAACCCTGGGATTTCTTCATGGCCACGATCACCGAGACCGATCGGCTCCAGCACGCGTTCGGCAATTTTCTGTTCGACGATCCCGAAGCCGACCGTGAACCGAATGCCGCGGACGTGCGGCGGTTGCTCGATCAATTCTTTGCCCGCATGGACCAGCATCTCGGAGCCTTGCGTGAAGCCGCGGGGCCCGACACTTCGTTGTTCATCGTGTCGGATCACGGCTTCGGACCGACCACCGATTTCTTCCTGACCAATCGGTGGCTGGCCGAGCAGGGTCTTCTGACGGTGAAGGAGGGGACGTACCTGTCGAATCTGGTCAAGGATCAGATCCGGAACCACCGGGTCGTTCAGAAGGCAGGGCGGGTGTTGGAGCGGATCGGTTTGCGCAAGCAGGCGAAGGAGCAGGAAGACCGCGCCTCGGCGGAATGCAACGCCGAATCGGAAACCCACCTCATCCAGTGCGTGGATTGGGCACGCACGGCCGCATTCATGGACCTTGACGATCAGCAGGGGATCTACATCAACCTGCGGGGCCGGGAGCCGCAGGGCAGCGTACCGCCGGAAGAGTACGAGTCGGTGCGGGACCGCATCATCACCGCGCTGCGGGATGTCATCCATCCGCGGACCGGCCAGCCGCTGCTGACCTACGCGAAACGTCGTGAGGAGGTGTATGAGGGACCGTTCGTCGAGGCGGCGCCGGACATCATCCTCTGCTTCAACGACTTCGAAACGTATGGGGTTGGGGTGCTGGGGTTCGGACTGTTCCGGCGGGGTCTCTGGGCCAAGCCGAAGTGGCCCTGGTTCTCCGCGCACCATCGCATGGACGGCGTCTTGGTCGCCCATGGAACCGACATTCGGCACCGGCGGATGACCGACGCGCGGCTGGTCGATCTGTTCCCGACGATGTTGTACGCCCTTGGTGTGCCGATCCCCGGCGGTCTGGACGGGAGAGTGTTGGAGGAACTGTTCACCGATGCCTGCCTCGCGGCCAGGTCGGTGCAGTGGAGCGACGCGGCGGAGCCATTCGAGGCCAAGGGCGAGGAGATGCTGACGGAGGACGCGGAGAAGATCATGGCGAGCCTAAAGGGGCTGGGATATTTTTGATGCGCAATACGTGGAGGATGCGGGCGGCGGTCTGGGTGGTGACGGCAGTGTTCTGCGCGCAATTCGGGGTCGGATGCGCCAGCAAGGTGGTGGAGATGGCACACGAGCCGGAAGAGCCGCCCGGCGGGCAGCCGGCGTTTGAGTTCAGCGAATTTTCGCTCGGGCCGGGCGACGAAGTGGAAGTCGAGGTGTATCAGTACGACGACCTCACCCGAAAGATCACGGTTCCTGGGTCGGGCATCATCTTCTTTCCCCTGGTCGGCGAAATCGACGTGAAGACCCTGGGTGTCACGGAACTTCGCCGCGTGATCCAGGACCGACTGAAGGATCGGATCGTCGATCCGCAGGTCAGCCTCTCGGTGCGGTCGATCAAGAGCCATAAGGTGTATGTCCTCGGCGAAGTCCGAGCCCCCTCGGTCTTTACGCTTGAGAGTTCGATGCGGGCGGCGGAAGTCATTTCCAAAGCCGGCGGCTTCACGGACGGAGCCGATCGGACGAGCGTCGTGCTCGTCCGCAACAAGGCGGGGAAACCCGACCTGCAGCGGTTGAACATGGACGAGTTTTTTGAAGGGAACAAGTTGACGCCCAACGTGCAACTCCAACCAGGCGACGTGATTTTCGTGCCGCGAAGCTTCGTCGCCGACATGGACAAGTTCTTCGGGCACGTGCTGCAGGCGCTGTTCCCGCTGGTCTTCTTCGAACAGGCGATCGTGCTGGGGCCGCAGGTCCGCGATGCCTTGACGGGCGCCAACGGCAAAACCACACAGACGGTCATCATCACGCCGGCGGTGCGGTAGGTATGACCTGACGGTTGCAGCGGTGGGACGGCGTGTAGCCGTCGCCGAGATCGTGAGGTGGCGGGTGGAACGGGAACTGTGGGGGAAAGTCCGGCGACGGATTGGGCGGCTGCTCCTGGCGTTCTACGATTCCAAGGAATTGATCCATGTCGAGCGATCGTTGGAGACGTTGTCGCCGCGCTACACCAGACATCCGTCGTTTACAGTGCGGGAATTGGAGGGCGAGGACCTTTCGCCGGGGCACTGCCCGCTGCCGGATGCGGACCGATGGGCTCTCCTGGGTGCGATGGGCGAAAGCTGCCGGGTGTTTGCGCTCTATGACGGCGCGTCATGGGCCGGGTGGATGTTGGTCGGCCGAAAGTATTCACCGGTGAACCGTGAGTTCTGCTATCCGATTCCTCCCGACGAACGGCACATCGTCAATCTGGCGATCGAGGTCGACCCACGCTACCGAGGTGGAAAAGCCGCGGGATTTCTCAAGGAAGCCGTCATGCTGCAGCTCAAACAGGAAGGATACGAGCGCGTCCTGGGAGGCATCGAGACCGTGAACCACGGTTCTCTCGCCTTGGCGCGACATTTCGAGTTTCAGCAGGTACGGCGGGTTCGCGTGCAGAAGGTGCTTGGAATCCGTTGGGTGACGGTATTGGAGAAAGGGCATCATGTGCCGCTCCAGAGGGAAAGAGGGAAACGCCTGTCCCGCGGCTCGCACGTGCAGGTGTAGCGATCACCGTTCGGGGAGCGGAAAGCAGGCCGCGGTATGCTGACGGTTACGTGCATTGCGACCGACGAAGAGTTTGCCGCGCTCGGCCCGGAGTGGAACGAGCTGCTGTGGAGCTCGAAGCAGCGGGATCTGCTGCTTTCCCACGAGTGGTTCACGATGTGCCGACGTTGGTTCTGCCACGGCGAGAGGCTCTATGTGCTGATCGTCCGGCAGGACGATCGTCTCGTCGGGTTCGCGCCGTTGCAGATCCGCCAAGTACGGCGATGGGGGCTGCCCCTCAGACAGTTGTGTTTTCTGCACGAGAGCCTGCCCTGGTATCGAGGCGATTTCGTGGCGGCCGACGATTCGGACCTCGTGCTGTCGGCCATGTTCGCCTACCTGGCCGAGCATCGGCGGGATTGGGATCTGGCGCGATTCGAAGGAGTAGCCCAGCAGTCGAGAACGATTGCGGCGCTGCCGCGTCTCGGTCCTCCGAACGGGTTATCCGTCGGGATGTGGGAACCCTTCAATGAGGCTTCGGTGATGCCGATTCGAGGGGAATGGGAGGACTTTTTGCACTCCTGCGGGGTGCACTTTCGCAAGCATCTGCGCAACAGTGAAAACCGGTTGCGGCGCGCCGGAGCCCTGGAGTTTCACCGCACGAGGGAGCCGGAAGAAGTCGAGCGCCTGCTGCGCCTCGTCTACAGCCTGCAGGAGGACAATCACCGGTACAAACAGGAGCAGTCGCCGGACAGCGATCGGGTCTCGGCCGAGGCGGGTCTGTTTCTCGGGCGGGAATTCTCCAAGACCGGGGCGGCGGAAGTACGGCTGATGACGGTTGACGGGGTGCCGGTGGCCGGCTGGTTCGCCGTGGAGGTGGGGCAGACGTCGTTTGCCCTGGTCACCAAGCACAACGTGCAGTTCGCGAAACATTCGCCGGGCATGGTCATGATGCAGGAGTATCTGCGCGACACCTGGCACAGCGGCCCGGATCGTATCGATTGCCTGATGACCTGGCCTTACGTGCAGCGCTGGACTTCGCATGTGGAGCGGTACGTAAAAGTCGAGTGTTTTCATGGAGGGGTGCGGTCGAAAGCGTTACGCGGTGCGCGGATCCTTCGTGACCTGCTGCGTAGCCGCCCATTCTCCAAGTCGGACGTGGTGGCTCATGCCTGACTCGAATCCTTCCGCCCATATCCACCCCCTCCCGCGCCTGACGAAGCAGCTGGCGCAGTCGCTCTTCCGACGGCCGAAATGGCCCGCCCCGCTTCGGGCGGAACGGACGCATCTCTATTTTCGTGGCAGCAACGCGATCTGGCATGCGCTCAAGACGTTGCGGCTGGAAGCCGGGGATGAGGTGCTCTTCCCCGCGTATCACTGCGGGATCGAATTGGACGTGCTCCTTGCCGCAGGATTGCGCGTCACCTTCTATCCCGTCGGCCGTGACCTGGCCCTGGATGCTTCGGTGCTGGCGCGGCATATGGGACCAACCACCCGTGCGGTGTATGTGATCCACTACTACGGCCTGCCTCAGGATTTGAACGCGACGCTGGAAGTCTGTCGCCGCCGGGGAGTCGCGATGATCGAAGACTGTGCCATGGCGCTCTACGGCCGGCTGGGGGATCGCCCTCTTGGCAGCTACGGTGACGTGTCGATCTTCAGCCTGTGGAAGACGGTAGCCATGCCGTTCGGCGGGGCCTTGGTGGTGAACAACCCCCGGTTGCCGCGACCGGAGGCCGCCCAGCCTCCGAGTCGGTACGAGGTTCTGCGCGCCGTCAAACAACTCCTGGAAATGGAATTCAAAGGGCGACGGTGGTTCGAGCGAATCCGCCGCTGGTGCGCGGAACCGTTCGCGCGGGCGGTGCGAGGAGTCAGTGTCCGAACGTCGGAGGATGGGTGGCGTCGACAACCGCTGTGGGTCCCGCTTTTTGCGGCAGGCCGCAGCGGCTGGGGCATGACGGCTCTGTCACGGCATCTGTTCCTGACGGCGGATGGAGAGGCGATCTACAACTCGCGCCGTGCGAATTACAGCCTGTTGGCGCAAGCGTTGCAGCCACTGTCCTGCGTGGCGCCCCTCTGCGGCGAATTGCCCGATGGCGCCTGCCCCCTCTACTGTCCCGTGCTGGTCGAGGATCCGGTGGCCTTCAGACAATTCTTGCTCGGGAGGGGTGTCGAAGCCTTCTTGATGTGGCGTGAGACCCATCCCCTGTTTCCGAAGGGCGAATTTCCTGATGCCGCCTATCTCCGGGCGCATGTCGTCGCGTTGCCCGTGCATCAACACCTCGACGCCGAGATGCGATCGGCAATGGCGGAAGCCTTGGCAGCCTGGGATCGACGGCACTGCGCCGAGCACAGGGCGGTCTCTCATCGCGCTGCGGCAACCGAATATGCCCAAGCATGAGGAGACGGGAGGACGGCCGTGAGTGAGCCTGACGCGATGATCTCCGATTGGGTGCGGGAGTTGGATCGATATCTCGATCTTGCCGGGCGCGGCATCGCCGGTGCGGCCGCCTGCTCGTTCCACCATGTCGGCATTGCGGTGCCGTCCGTTCAGAGAGCCTGGGAAGCGATCGCCCGGGTGATCGGTGCGGAGGCAGACTCTCCTGTACTGGCCGATCCCGTCCAGCGTGTCGCCGCGCTGTTCCTCGTGCAACCGGCGACCGGGAACCGGATCGAGGTGATCGAGCCGTTGACAGCCTCGTCGCCGATTTCCCGGTTTCTCCAAAAATCGGGAGGCGGTCCCCATCACCTCTGTTTCGAAACGGACGATTTGGACGGCGATCTGCACCGGCTGAAGGCCGAAGGGGCGCGGGTCGTTTGTCCGCCGGTCGAGGCCTGCGGATTTCACGGAGCGCGGATCGCATTCTGCTACACGAGAGAGCGGTTGCTCGTGGAACTGGCGGAGGCACCGGTCGCGTATGACCGGATCGTCGGCGGTGTCGTCGCGCAGGTGCGGGAGTAAGGAGCGCAAGCCCATGTTGACTCGAGTGAAACAGCTCGGCGCCGTGATCGCCAATGAGGGCTGGCAGGGGCTGACGGGACGAGTCGGATGGCGGTGGCGGCGGTTCATGCGCCTTCGGGAGGAATTCCTCTGTCTCGAACTGGACCTGAACGGGATCGTCCCTCGCTACACGGCCCGGTCACGCTACACGATCCGGCGGCTGACGGACGAGGATTATCCGCTGCTGGCGCCGCGGATGAACTTCCAGCAAAAGCTCTATTATTTTTTGTTCCGAGGAGATCACGAGATTGGATTCGGTGCGTTCGATCAAGGGCGCCTGGTCGGACATTTGGGTATGGGGATCAGCCGGTACCATCTCAGGCAGATCGGCTTCGATTTCGATCTGGGGACGAAGACGGTGTACGGGAACGGTCTGGTCGTCGATCCCCCGTACCGGAAGACGTTGTTGACGGGAGCGCTCCTGGAACACGCGTTCCTCCACTTCAAGAAGCAAGGCTATGCCAAGTGCATTACGATCACGCAAACCACGAATGCCTCCTCGCTGAATATGTCGGCGCATTTCGGGTTTCGTGAAATCCAACGTGTGACCTCCGAGCGAGTGGCGATGATCCGGCGCCGTCCCCGCATCGTGTATACCGAGCCCGATCCCTCGTTCGAAAGCCGGAAGCGTCCCAAACGGGAGGCCGGTGCGAATGCGGCCAAGTCGTCGGACCGGGATGAGTCGCCGGTGAGTGCCAACGCGGCGTCCTAGTCGGGCGGCAAGGATTCCTATGTTACGGGTTGAACGTGTGACACAGGTGAAGGACTTGAATCCGCTCAAGGACGAGTGGAACCGGCTCGTCGCACGTTCGTTGATGCCCGAAGTCTATGTGACCCACGAATGGGTCAGCCTCTGGTGTCGGTATTTCGTGCGCGACGGAGATCTCCGTGTGCTGACGGTGTGGGACGGAGCACGGTTGGTCGGCGTGGCGCCTTTGATGCAGTCCAATAAGCGGCTGAAGGGATTTCCGATCCGGCAGCTGGGCTTTCTCCTCAACCGCTGCAACGTCCGAAGCAACCTCGTCCTGGCTCCGGACCGGATGGAAGATTGTCTGGCGGCCATCTTGGAGTACCTTCAGGCGGCGCGCGGCGAATGGGATGTCTTGTCCCTGTACGGTATGGCCGAGTCGTCGTTGGTGCCGGAGACCGTGACGGCGGTGTTGCGAAAGGGCCGGGCCGTCCGCATGCCATTGCTCCCGATGTCGACGTGGGAAAACGCCATCGTGCGGCTCGAAGGCGGGTGGGACGCATATCTGGCGGGCAAGACCGGTCATCACCGGAAGCGGGCGCGCAAGGAGATGCAGATATTGGAGTCAATGGGGACCTTGCTGTTCGAGTCGTATGCGAAGCCCGAACAGGTGACCGCCTATCTCGATCACTTTCTCGGCATCGAGGCGAAAAGTTGGAAAGTGCAGCGAGGGGAATCGTTGTCGGAGCGTCCCGACTACCATGAGTTCTACCGGCAGATCGCCCGGAGCCATGCCGAGCGGGATGAGTGGCGGGCCTGGGTGCTCCGGATCGATGACCGACCGATGGCCACCATCTTCGGACTGCTCTACGAGGGCACGTTGTACGCCGAGAAGACCACCTACGTCGCCGGGGTGGAAAAGGCCTCGCCGGGGAGCGCAGTGATTCGCCATGCGATCGAGGACTCCTTCCGAGAAGGGGTGGCGAAGGAAATGGATCTCGATCAGCAAACGCACTTTACCAGTCGCTGGCAGACCCACTCCCACCGCTACCACCATGTGGAGATCTTCAACGGGGGGCCCTATTCCATGGCCCTCTATGGGCTCAAGCGGTTGCTGAGGGGTTGGCGTGGCCTGCGCGAAGCCGCGACGCCCAAGGCGGAGCATTCGTCATGAGGGTGCAGGCTGCTCCCTTGTTGTTCGGCGCGACCTGGTCGATGTCTACCAGGGGATTGCCCCCCGCGCTGACGGACGGTGCCGTCACGTTGCAATTCAGCGCGAGCAATGCGTTGTGGCACGGCATCCGGCAACTGGGGCTCAAACCCGGTGACAAGGTACTGTTTCCTGCCTATCACTGCGGCGCGGAGTTGGATGTCTGCCTCAAGGCCGGTCTGGAGGCGGTGTTCTACGAGGTGGATGCATCGCTGGCGATCGACTGGACGGCTCTGCGTCGGTTGGTGGATGAAGGGACTCGCGCGTTGTTCGTGATTCACTATTTCGGTTTTCCGGCGGAGTCGGTGGAGGCCCTGTCCCTCTGCCGTGACTATGGTTTGACACTGATCGAAGACTGCGCGCACGCATTGTACAGCCGCGATGCGGGCAATGAAGCCTGCGGTCTCACCGGAGACTTGGCCGTATTCAGCCTGCGGAAGTTTCTACCGGTCCCCGAGGGTGGCGCGCTGCGGTCCTCGGCGCTGGATTCCGTCGAGCCTCCGCCGGCCGGAGAAACGCTCAGGATGTTGCGACTCGAGGCCAAACGCTGCACCGCGGACGTCGACCTCCCGATCGGGCGGCGGTGGATGGCCTGTGCGGCGAGGACCGCCGGAATGCCGTTCGCGCTTTGGCACAAGCTTATCCGCCGAGGTCTGCCGCCGAGAGCCAACGATCCATCCTTGGAATTTGCGATACCGGGAAGAGAATGGGGCATGTCGCGGCTCTCACGCTGGATCGTGGAACGGATCGATCACCAGGCGGTTGTCGCCCGCCGTCGGGAGAATTTTTCCGCGTTGGTGAGCCGACTGAGAAGCGGCCGCAAGGTGAAGCCGTTGCGGCCCACGTTGCCGGATGGTGTCTGTCCCTGGCTCTGTCCCGTGCTCGCAGACGATGCCGACGGGTTGATCGCGTATTTGCGGCGCCGGGGTATCGAAGCGGCTTCGTTGTGGCGGGAGCCACACCCGCTGTGGCGGTTCGGCCGGTTTACAGCGGCCGAGCGGTTGAAGCGGCAGGCGGTGGCCTTGCCCATCCACCAGGATCTGACCCTGGATCAGATGCGATTTGTGGCCGAGGAAGTGGGGAAATGGGAAGGCTCGCCGTAACGGTCATCGCGAGGGCTTCGGAGTTTGCAGGCCTGCGCGACGAATGGAACGGACTCGTGCGGGAGTGCGGGCAGTCGCCCTTCAGCAGCCACGAGTGGTTGAGCACGTACTGGGCACATTACGGCGAAGGTTCCCGATTGTGCGTGGCAGTGGCACGGACGGAGGAGGGCCGTCTGGTGGGGGCCTGGCCGCTCCAAGTGCGGGAGGTCGGCGCAGCCGGGCTGAGGTTCATCTCCCGCGCGGTTCTGTTGGGCGCTCCCCTGACCGATATGCAAGATCTGTTGTTGATGCCGGGGTACGGGGAAGACGCCATCGCGCACCTCGCGGAGGTGATGACCAGCCGCCGTATCGATTATTTGGATTTGCCGGAACTGCCGGAACACTCACCACTGCGCGCCTGGGCGAATCACCCGAGTCGGTTCAACCTCTTGGCCGAGCGGCCGTCGAGCCGTTTGCCCTTCGTGTCCCTGCCGGATAGCTGGACCGCATTCCTGGCTTCACGCGGGACGAGCACCCAACGCAATGTGAAGTATTACGGCAACCGCCTCTCGAAAAAGCATCGTCTCGAGTTTGCAGCCTTGACCGGCCCGGAGGAGATCGAACAAGCGTTGCCGGCATTTTTCGACCTTTATGAAAAGCGATTTGCAGAGTATCCCCTGTTGACTACCCCCGCCTACCGCGGGTTCCGGCGCGAGATGGCGTTGTTGTTCGCCAAGAACGGCTGGATAACACTCTTCGTCCTCAAGCTGAACGGTTTGGCCGTCGCGACGGAGTTATGTCTCCGGTGGAACCGCACGCTGTACGCCTATAACTCCTGTTACGACCCGGACTGGTCCCGCGAGGGAACGACCCTGATCATGCAGGCGCGAATTCTGGAACATGCGATCGCACAAGGGTTCAGCGAGTACAACTTCTTGCGCGGTGAGGAGGCCTACAAGGCGCATTGGGCCACCGGTACCCGCCAGCAATATGCCCTCCATTTCTACCGGCCCGGCTGGCGGGTGCAGGTCGCGGAGCGGAGCCGCGGGGTGCGACATTTCTTGGCCGGGGCCGTGGCGACGGGACGAGGGAGTGCGCCGTGAGCGTCACGATCGAGGCCGCCGACCTGACGAAACATTTTGCGCCCCGACCGGGGCTGCGCCGGTGGTTGTCCGGCGGCACTCGACCCCGGAAGACCGCGGTGGCGGGCGTTTCGCTTTCAATCGAAGCGGGCGAGATTTTCGGTCTCCTCGGCCCGAACGGCGCCGGAAAGACCACACTGGTCAAAATGCTCAGCACGATGCTGCGGCCTTCCTCGGGGCGGGCCACGATTTGCGGGCATGATGTTGTCGCCGAGGGTGCCACGGTGCGGACCCTGATCGGCCTCGTGGCAAGCGACGAGCGGAGTTTCTATTGGCGCCTGAGCGGGCGCGAGAATTTGCGGTTCTTCGGAGCGCTCCACGGGATCTTCGGCAGGAACGTGGATCGACGGATCGACGCGCTGGCCGACGCACTGGGGTTGAAAGACGCCGTCGAACAACGGTTCGACTCCTACTCCACCGGGATGCGGCAGCGCCTGGCCATCGCCCGCGGTTTGTTGAACGAACCGCAGGTGTTGTTTCTGGACGAGCCGACCAAGGGCGTCGATCCGATCAATGCGCAGATTTTGCTCGGACTCATTCGGGAACGGGTAGCGGGGACCTTCAAGAAGACCGTATTGATGACCACCCACATCCTCACCGAAGCGGAAGAGATCTGTAACAGGGTGGCGGTCATGAATCGCGGGCGGCTGTTGGCCTGCGGGACCATCGGCCAAATCCGCGAGTCGGTGCACAGCCTCCAACGCTACATTATCAAGGTCGGCGGTCTGTCCGAACAGGACGTGCGCGACCTCGCGGCGATCCGGGGCATCGTCGACTGTACCGAGGCGGTGAGGGCGAACGGCACGAGGACGCTTCAAGTGACGTTTCCCCGCGATCAGTCCGTGTTTCCGGAAGTGGTCGAGCTCATCGTGGGGCGTCGGGGGCGCCTGCTGGCCTGCACGGCGGAGGAATCGAGTTTCGAAGATGTGTTCTGCGATTTGATCCGGGATGGAGGGCGTCGGGAGCATGAATAGCACGGCCTGGGCGTTTCTCAAACGCGATTGCCTCATGGCCACCAGCTATCGAGCCGCATTCCTCTCGCAGATGCTCCTGCTCTTCGGGGGTGTGTCCGTGCTGTATTACGCCGGGCAGGTACTGGGACTGAGCGAGAGCCCGTTGCTGAGAAACTACGGCGGCAATTATTTCGCGTTTCTCCTGGTCGGGGTTGCCTTCGTCGATTTTCTGAACGTCAGCTTGGCGACCTTCAACGTGAGCATCAGGGACAACCAGATGATGGGGACGTTGGAGATGATCCTGCTGTCCCCTGTGAAAGTGCCGGCTCTGCTGATCTATTCGTCCCTTTGGAGTTACATGCTGGCGCTGATCCGGTTTCTCTTCATCCTTGCCGTGGGCGGGGCGTTCTATGGGTTCCGATTGGAGAATCCGAATCTGACCGGTGCGGCCTTGATCCTGTTGTTCTCGATCCTGTCCTTCGCGGGCGTGGGTATTCTCATGGCGGCCTTCGTCATGGTGTTCAAGAAGGCGGACATCAGCGTCGTGATGAGCCTTGCATCGGTGTTTCTCGGCGGTGTGGTGTTCCCTCCCGAGGTGCTGCCCTCCTGGACCAAGCCGCTTTCGGCGCTGCTTCCGATCACCCACTCTGTCCAGGGCATGCGTGAGGCCTTGATGCGTGGTGCCTCGATCGAACAGTTGATGCCGCAGATCGTGGCGCTGGCGTTGTTCGGATTGCTGCTCTTTCCGCTCGGCTTGGCGGTGTTTTCCTACGCCGTGAATTGGACCAAGGCGACCGGGACGTTGGGGCAGTACTAGCGGGACGAGGGATGAACGGGCGGAAGGCGAATGACGTAGAGCGCGAGAGTAGGCGCAGCGTCCGACAGCAGGTCGGGGCTTGGTTGCGGGGCGTGAACTATCGCGAGCGGTTGGCGCGATATTTGGGCGCGGCGACCATGAGAACCAGGTGGAACCGCGGGGCGGAACTGCTGACCGATCTGCCCGGGACCAGGGTCTTGGTGCTGGCGCCGCACATGGACGACGAGACCGTGGGCTGCGGCGGCACGATCCGAAAAATGGCGTCGGCGGGGAAAGAAGTCACCGTGCTGTTCATGACCGACGGTCGGCGAGGAGATGCAAAGATCGCTCATGCGACCGGTCACGAGCGAGCGGCCTTGGAGGCAGCGTTGATGGCTGCGAGGAAAGAGGAGGCGAGGCGGGCTTGCGGGATCCTCGGCGTCTCGGCCCACGTATTTCTGGACGAGGAAGACGCACGACTTCGTTCGACCGCGTCGGTGCGGCAGGCGGTTTCGGACGTGCTTGATCGGGTGAGGCCGGACGTCGTGATGACCCCCTTCTTCACCGATGAGCATGAGGACCACAAGGCGACGGCCAAGATTCTGCTCGAGGTGTTGGCTGCAAGGCGGGCCACCTGCCTCTGCCTCGCGTACGAGGTGTGGACGCCGCTCTTTCCGAACGTGCTGGTGGATATTTCCGATTCGGCCGCGGTGAAACGCGAAGCCTTGCAGGTGTATCGGAGCCAATTGAAAGACAACGACCTCGTAGCCGGAGTTTTCGGGCTCAATGCCTACCGGCATATGGCGTTGGGCGGGCAGGGGTTGGCGGAGGCATTTTGGATGGGCGGCGCGCCGGAGTATTGCGCGTTGTACCGTCGGCATCTCGGGGTACAACGGGCGCATGACGATTCTGCACATTCATGACCGGGTCGGCCGGTACGGAGGCGGTGAAGTCTACCTGTCGCAACTGCGGGAAGGGATTCAGCGGCTGGGTCATCGTAGCCCGGTGCTCTATCTGACGGAGACCGGGACGGAACGGGATCTGGGTGCGGATGCGTTCTGTGCCCCGAAACCGCACGGTCTGCTGAGTGGACTGCGGATGCGGCGATGGCTCGGTCCCTTGTTGGAGCAGCTCAAGCCGGACGTCGTCCATTGCCACTGTCTCTTCAGTCCGGCCGGGATGGCGTGGCTTTGTGCTCGGGTCCCGACGCTGTTGACGCTGCACAGCCTGCATCTGCTGCCTCGGACAACCGGGAGTGAGCCGATGACCGTCCTCGGCCTGTACGAGCGATTCCTTCGCCGGTTGATGAGGCCGGTACTTCGTCGGCTGACCGGATGGATCGCTCCCAGCGAAGCCTTTGCCGGCGAAATCCTGGGCGAGGGATTTGAGGGAGTGTCGGTCGTACCGCATTTCACGGACAAGCGGCCTTCGGCGCAGGCCCGTGGTCCGGAGCGGGGCAGGATTCTCTTTGTCGGACGACTCAGCGCTGAGAAAGGGATCGAGGCGTTGTTGGATACGCTGGCATTGCTTCACGCCCGCTCGTGGCACGCCGTGATCGTCGGAGAAGGGCCGATGGAGGCCTATGCGAAGGCCCGCGTCGAGCGGGAAAGTTTTGGGGAGCGTGTGACGTTCGTCGGCTGGTGTGCCGGAACGGCGCTCGATCGGGAATATGAACGGGCTTCGCTCGTGGTCGTGCCGTCGACCGTGATGGAAGCGTTCGGGCTCGTCGGCATCGAAGCCCTGGCGTTCGGAAAACCTGTGGCGGCGTTCGACGCGGGGGGCGTGCGTGAATGGTTGGAGGAGGGGCGGACCGGGTATGTGGTACGGCAGGGTGATTGCGCCGCCTTGGCCGCGCGAATTGATGCCCTGCTCGAAGATCCGGATTCGGCTCGGGACATGGGAGAAGCCGGTCGGCGGTTGGTGGAGGCGCGTTTCCGGCTGGAATCGCACCTGGGACATTTGTTCCTCAGGTATGAAGAGGCCGTCCGCCGGCGCATTCCGGGCCGGCTGCCGGCGGAGTCCTATGCGTGTCGGCATTGATGGCGTGGCGTTGCAGAGTCCGTCCTATCAGGCCGGCCTCTATCAGTACACGCACCGGCTCATCCATGGTGTGAGCGAGGTGGGGAGCGAGCATGACTATTCTCTGCTGTTTTTCAATTGGCGCAGTCGGACCATGGAAGAGACGATCGATCGCTATCCCGTCGGTTCCAACGTGAGTAAACGCTGTTGCCGCATTCCTTTCCAGGTGCTGGGGGGACTGGCCGCGCTCTCGCTGCCGGTCGGTCGCTTCCTGGGCCGATTCGACGTGTTTCATGGCCCGACCTTTCGACTGCCTCCAGGTCGATGTGCGAAGCGTTCGGTGGTGACGGTGCATGACTTGAAATTTTTGAACCCGGACGTCTACTCACCGGGCGACCACGCCGGTGCGAATCAATTCCGTCGGCATACCGTCGACGCGATCGAACGGGCGGACGTAGTGGTCGCGGTGTCGCGTTTTACACAGGCGGATTTGGCCGACCGCCTGCATTGTGCGTCACAGCGTGTTCGAGTGATCTACCCGGGGATCGGGGACGAGTTTCATCCGGATCAGGATGCCGAACAGATCCGGGGGGTGGTGCGACGCTACGGGCTCATCCAGCCCTATGTCCTGTTCGTGGGGTTTCACGAAGAAAAGAAGAACCTGGTGCGGCTCGTGGAGGCCTTTGCGCTGGCGCGCGCCCGAATGGCCGAACCTCACCGCCTCGTGTTGGCGGGACCGTTCGGGCCGGTGACGCCACAGTTGCGGCGTCGCATCGCAGAACTGGGACTTGAGGAGGTTGTGTCGCTTCCCGGGATTGTCGCCGCCGAGGACCTTCCGGCTCTGTACGCCGGGGCGAGGGTCTTCGTGTTTCCCTCCTTGCACGAAGGCTTCGGGATTCCTCCGTTAGAGGCGATGGCGAGCGGCGTGCCGGTCATTGCATCCGATGCGGCCGCATTGCCGGAGATCGTCGGACCCGCCGCCCTGCTCGTCGATCCTCGTCGAACCGACGCCATCACCGAGGCCATGGTGACCGTCGTCACGGACGAAGCTCGCCGTCGGGTCATGACAGAGGCGGGTCTGGCTCACGCCAAGCGATTTTCGTGGAGAAAAATGGCTCAAGAGACCGTAGCGCTCTATCGGGAGTTGGCGTGATGCAAGAGGCGGGGACGAGCGCGGTTCAGCCCAGGGTCACCCTGTTGATCGATATACCCATCGGGGCTTACCTGCACTACTGCGTGCAGCTAGGCAATGCGCTGGCTGCGACCGGACGCTGTTCGGTTCAGGTGTTGGCCCTGTTCGAAGATCGAGCAAATCCGGGCGTGCCGGAGGACGAGCGCCGAATGTTCGGCCCGGGTCTGGGGTTCGAAGTGTTGGGTCCGGCCGGCGGGTCTCGACTCCGGCGTTATTGGAGTTTCTTCGTCAGGTTCATCCGGCACCTGAGGGAGCTGCGCCGTGACCGCGCCGGATTGGTGCACGTGCATACCGGTACCGGCTGGCCTTTGTTCGATACGGGTCTGCTGCTCGTCTATCGGCTGTTGCGAATTCCGGTGGTCCGCACCATCCACGAGTTGACGACGGCGGAACGGATCGGTGATCCCACGGCCTTCGAGCGGGCGCTTGGCGCATTCCAGGTACGTCTGGCCCATGTTGCGATTGCGCATGACGAGGCCGAGCGCGATCGGCTGCTGGCGTTGCTCGGTGATCGTGAAGTGGCGGTGGTGCCCCACGGCAACTATCTCTGTTTCCGTTCGGGGCGGCGGAGCCGGGAGGCGGATGCGGAGGAGAGCCAGGGGCCGATGCGACTCCTGTTCATGGGGGTGAAGCGGCACAAAGGTATCGAAGTGTTTCTAGAGGCAATGGAGCATCTGCTGGGATTGGGCGCCGCCGTCACCGCCACCGTTATCGGTCGCGTGAACACCGGCGACGAGGATCTGCTGGAGCGCATTCGCACCTTGCCCAACGTCAGGCTCGAGGCCGGGTATGTGGCCAACAGCGACATGGAGCGGCAGTATCGCCGTCATGATCTGGTCGCGTTGCCCTATATCCGGGGCACCACCAGCGGTGCGGTGCACCTGGCCTACGCGTTCGATCGTCCGGTGATCGCGTCGGACCTACCCTGTTTTCGCGAGCTGGTCATCGACGGGGAGACGGGCTTTGTGGTGCGGGCCGGTGATGCCATGGCGTTGGCGGAAGGCATTCAACGGGCGCTCGACGTACGGGACTCTTTGCCCCATATGGGTGCAGTCGGGTTTCTCAACGTGAGCCGGCCGCGCTATGCCTGGGATCGCATCGCGGACCGCACGTTGCGGATCTACCATCGAGCCATGGCGAAGAACCGCGGCAAGGCGATTCCGGCAGCCTATGCGCCGGTGGAAGGCGAAGACAGCTCGCCGCGCAGCAGCGACCTGGCCGCGTCAAGGACGTCGCTGACGTGAATATTGTCGAGCGGATTCGGTCCCTCGTCGCGGAAGGTGAAGAAGGCCTGGTGTTCGTAGAGTCGGGCCCGACCTGGTTTGTGGAGGGCGACGCAGGGGCCCTGCGGGAAGATGACCTGCTGCGGAGCGGTATAGCCGAACAGTCCGATCGCGGGTGTCCGGAGACCGAGAGCGACGTGGAGCAAGCCGGAGTCATTGCCGATGAAGAGGGCGCAGCGCGACAACAGCGCCGCGACCTGGAGCAACGAAGTCTTGCCGATCAAATTGACGACCCGTGGTTGGTTCGCCTGGGCCATCAACGCGTCACCCATAGGCGTCTCCGGCGCGGTGCCGAGCAGCAGGATGGTGCAGCGGTGCTCTCGCAGCAGGGCGGTGAGGAGTTCGGCGTAGCGCGCGAGCTGCCACTGCAGGCGGGATTCCCATGTGGATCCAGCATGGATCGCGATCAGCGGTTCCGATTCGTCCAGCGTCCGGGGCAGCAGGGAAGCCAGGTCGATCCGAGGGACACGGAGGTGCACGTCGGTTACCTGCGGTTCGGTGCCGAGCGCGCGCAGGAGGTCGAGGTTCTGCAGGACGATCGGGCGGTCGGCGGTCAGCGGAACGCGGACGTTGTTGGCGAACCCCGCGCCCTCGTCGTCGAAGCCGACGCGCACCGGCGCTCCGATCGCGAACGACAGCAGCGCATGCTGCAACATCCCCTGGCCGCGGGCCGGATTCACGATGAGGTCGAAACCGTAACCGCGGAGCGCACGGGCAAGTTTGAGTTTTGCTGCGAGGCCGCGTTGTGCATTGGTGGGATTGTAGGGGAGCGACCCCGCAAGCATGCCGGGCTCGCGGAGCAACGCGTACACGGACGTATGGAACGGGGAGAGCGTGAAAAGAGCGGCGCCGGGGAATGCGGCATGGAGCGATTCAAGCAGGGGAAAGATTCTCAGGATATCGCCGATACCGCCGGCCTGAAACAGCAGGATTCTGTCCGGGGCTCCCAGCTTGGGTGTCGTCCCCGACGTTCCGGTAAGCGTCCTTCCGATCCGCGCGGTAGCGGCGAGGGTGAACTCTTTCAGACTGCGGCCGGGCATGGCGCGCGAAGAGTAGTGTGAGGCCGATGGGCTGTCAAGTGGCCCAAGGTTACCGGGGAAAGATTGCGCATGCGCATCGGGATTGACGCACGTCTGGGGCTACGGTCCGGCGTTGGGCGGTATACGACGGAATTGCTCGACGGGGCGACCGCCCATGCACCGGAGCATGCCTTCGTCGTATTTGCGAAGCCGCGGGACATCGAGACTTTGGCGAGCCTGTACAAGGGCCGGACTAATATCGAATGGATGGCCGTGCCGGGAACGCCGTTCCGGGCCCAGGAGCACGCGGCCTTCGTTGCGGCGCTGCTGCGCGCGCGCTTGGATTTGCTGCACGTCACGTTCGACTACGGCGTGCCGCTCTGGTCGAGTGTGCCGATGGTCCTGACCGTGCACGATGCCTGGTTCGAGGCGGACACGTTTTTCCGGTCCCGTTGGACGAAGCTCTATTTTCAGACCATGACCAAACGCGGCATCCGCAAGGCGAGGCGGATCATCACGGTGTCCGAATTTGTGAAGGGGAAGATTCTGACCTATTGCCCCTGGATGCGGACGAGGGCGCCGGACATTCTGGTCGTCCCCAACGGTGTGGGCGAGGAGTTTTCTCCGTTGACGGGGATGCAGCAGGGTCCGGAGCAGCACCGCGCGCAGGATCCCTACATTCTGTACGTGGGGGTGCTGGCCACGATCAAGAATCTCATGGGGCTGCTCGATGCCTACGCCCACCTCCGCCGGATCATGCCTGACGCGCCGAGGCTCGTGGTTGCCGGCAAACGGGACCGGAGTTTTCCCGATCCGCTTCCCCGCGTGCGGGAACTGGGACTCGACGCCCATGTAACCATGCCGGGGTATGTGCCGGATCAGGTGTTGCCGGAATTGTACCGACGGGCTGCCTTGTTCGTGCTGCCGTCGTTCCATGAAGGTTTCGGGATTCCCGTGGTCGAGGCCATGGCCTCCGGCGTGCCGGTGGTGGCATCGAATCGGGGCGGCATTCCGGAGGTCGCGGCAGGGGCGGCGCGTTTGGTGAATCCGTCGGCCCCGCAAGAGATGGCGGAAGGCATGAAGGCGGTGCTCTGCGATCCGGCCGAGTCGCGTCGAATGGTGCAGGCCGGCCTGCTCAGGGCCAGGCAGTTTTCATGGAAGGCGTCGGCGAGACGCACGTTGGATCTGTATGCGCAGGTGGGAGCGTGAGCGCGCGTGTGCTGCATGTGCTCACGACGACCGCCGGAGGGCTGGGGCAGGTCGTGTACGCCATTTTGGACGGTTTGGATCGCCGTGAGTTCAAGGTGGCGGCGGCATTCGGCCCCGGCTATCCGATGGATCAGCAGTTTCGTGCACGCGGGATCGAAGTGTTTCCGGTCCGCATGCGGAGGGGAATGAATCCAATGAACCTGCTGGGATTCTTGGACTTGGTGCGACTCCTCCGCCGCGAACGTTTCGACATCGTGCACGCGCACAGTTCGATCGCGGGGGTGCTGGCCAGGGCCGCGGCCAAGGTGGCGGGTGTGCCGACGGTCGTGTTTACGCTCCACGGCTACGCGACGCTGGATTTCGACCGCTCGCTCTTGCGGCCTCTACTCTGGACGATCGAAAAACTCATGGATCGCTGTACCGACGGGTATGTCGCGATTTGCCGGTACGTGAAGGATACCTGGAGCGGCAGGAAATTGCTCGATCCAGACCGCGTCGCGGTGATCTACAACGGCGTGGATCCGGAGCGTCTGGGGCAATCCGTCGATACAGCCGGCATGCGACGGGAACTGGGTGTGCCGGATGGGGCACCGCTCATCGGTACAGTGGGATTGCATGAGGTGCAGAAGGGCACCCGCTTCCTCATTGAGGCGATGCCGGCCGTGCTACGGGAGTTTCCTGCCTGCCGGCTCGTGTTGGTCGGGGATGGTCCCCTGCGCCCGGAACTGGAAGCGTTGGTCGCGCGATTGGGGCTCGGTGAGTCGGTGATCTTCGCCGGGTGGCGCAATGATGCTGCGATGCTGCTCCGAGTGTTCGATCTGTTTTGCCTGCCGTCGCTCCGGGAAGGGTTCAGCGTCGCGTTGCTCGAGGCCATGGCCCAGGCAAGGCCGATCGTGGCCACGGCAGTGGCCGGCAATCCGGAGGCGGTCGTGAATCGAGAAACAGGATGGCTGGTGCCGCCCGGCGATGCCGAGGCGTTGGCAGAGGGGCTGTTGACCCTGTTGCGACGGCCGGAGTGGGCGGCCGAGCTGGGGCAGCGTGGGCGGCAGCGCCTGCTCGACCTCTTCACGTTGGAGACGATGCAGGACCAGTATGCGGCCCTCTACCATCGGTTGCTCAGAGAAAGGAGGCGTGGCGATGCGTCATAGGCTCTGGGGGGTCGCATGCGGACTGGCAACGGTGCTCTTGGGGGTGGGATTTCCGGTCGAATCTCTTCGTGCCGACAGCGGACCTGGCACGACCGTCACCGTGAATGTGAGGGAGACGACCGGCCCCTTGTCCTCCATGTTCCGGGCCGGGATGTTTCTCAACGAATACCCGCTCGATCACACGTTCAAGACGTTCTTTGACGAACTGAAGCCGGGGCTGATCCAGGTCATGCCGTTGAAGGATGCGTTCGACGTCGGATCATTAGCGGAGTATGTGCGCCTCTTGCCCTCCTTGCCTTCCACCAAGTGGGCGACCGAAGCCCATGCCAGGGGAGGACGCGTGATTGTGGGGCTCACGGAGATTCCCAGATGGCTGCGGCAAGGCGGCCACCAGGATGCCTATCTCCGCCCGCCGCGCGATCTGAGCGGCTGGTCGGAATTCGCGGAGGCAAACGTTCGTTTCTTCAACGGCACCTTGAAACTCGACGCGCTGTTCGTATTGTGGGACGAACCGGACTCGCCGATGTTTTGGAAGAATGCGACCGAGCGGGACTATTTCACGCTCTATCGCGCCTTCGTTGTAGGGGCGCGGCGCGCAGATCCGACCGCGAAGGTCGGCGGCCCCGCCACCTCCTGGTGGGGTGCCAAGGGACCGGGATCGGACGGGAAACAGCCGATGCTCAAGAACTTCATCGACTACTGTGCGCACACGTCCGCGCCGGAGGTCGGGCTGCAAAAGCTTCCGCTCGACTTCGTGGTCTGGCATCAATTCAACACCGACCCCAAGGGCGATCCGCTGCTGTATACGGTGCCGGTGGGGTTTGTGCGGGAATGGCTCAACCAGGGCGGGTACGACCCGGCGACGCCGCTGATCAACGGGTCGTGGAACAGCTGGCTGAATTTCGGCAAGGACCCCAACGAACTGAGCCAGGAGCGAGATCAGAGTTTCGCCGCCGCCTACGCGGTGCAGGCTGTGGTGGCGATGGAGCAGGCGGGGATTTCGGATCACAACTTTTTCAACCTCTTCGAGAACTGGCAGTGGAAATCCCTGGCGCAAGGCCGCCGCGACAAGGAATTCGGGGGGCGGGAGTTTTTCGGGGGCTTTGGGCTCTTTAATCGCAACGGCATCGTAAAGCCCGTGTTCAATGCCTTCAAGGCGATGGGCCTGTTGGAGGGAACACGGCTGCGGGCGGTCACGAACGATCCTTACCTGTCGGTGGTGGCGTCGCGCGCGGAGGACCGGGTGTATGTCTTGGTGGCCAATTTCCATTGGCCGGCGGAAAGTTTGATGGCACTCAAGGGACGGGTGCTGATCGCGAACGGCTACCCCCTGCAAGAACTGGCAAGTTGGGCGAAGGTCTTGACGCCGGCCGTGGTGCAGGAGGTGGAGTCCGGGAAGCGGTCGATCGCAAGCTTGGCACTTCCCGATGCGGCCAAGAACGAATTCGACGCCCTCTCCTATCTCGATGCCGTCTACCGTGAGCGGGACAACCGGAGGTCCGTCCACATCGCCCTCGACGGAGTTCCCGGAGATGGGGACGTGGCGGTCGATGTGTATACGGTCGACGACGAGCGAGGAAACGCCTCTCGAGCGGGTGCCGCGATCGCATCGTTGCAGCCGAAGGCGATTGGAAACATCCAGACCAAGGTCGGCGAGCAGTTGACGCAATGGGGACTAACGAACGGGGACTTTGCGAAGTGGGATGCGCCGAGGCAGGCGCGGGAGATTCAGGCGCTGTTGCCGAAGCTGTCGGGGGAGCAACGGCGTTCGGTCGACGGCCTCATTCAACAGACGGCCGGCGAGACGCTGGCCACCTTGAATCAGTCGGTTGAGGTGGGCTTGGTCAAACAGTCCCTCCCGTCGATGTTGCGGACGTCCGGCAGGGTGGAGTTCGACGCAACGGTGAAACCCTATTCGGTCAATTTGTTCGTCTTGTACGGAAAGTAAAGGGACGCGCGTATGACGCAACAGCTGCCGATCGTACAGGCCATGGTGGTGGGCGCGCTGCTCGCCGTCTGGACCTGCCTCGACCCGATCGTGAGCGCGGCGTTCGGGTTGGACTGGTTTCCGTTCATGCTCTCGGCCGGGCTAGCCGCCTGCGGATTGTTCGGCGTGGTCGTGCTTCGGGGGATGGATTCGGTATGGAGACACAAGGAACTGTGGGCGATCGGCTGCACGATCTTCGCGGCGCAGTTCAGCGGGGTGGCATTGGGCAAGCTCGACGCCCTGGAATTCGCCGTGCTGGTCCTGGTCGTATTGTGGCTCGTGCGAGCCTTCGTAGAAGTCGACCGGTCCGTGCAGGTGACTCCGTTATTTTTCCCGATGATGGGGATCCTGTTTCTTGCGATCTTTCATTTCATCCAACGGCCGCCGGTGACCAGCTACATCGCGATCGGAGAGAAGATCCTGATGTTTTTGATCCTGGTCGATCTGATGCGCACGAGGGAAGCGATCACGATGACCGCTCGATGCGTCGTCTGGGTGGGGGTGTTCTCCGCGGTGGTGGCGATCGTACAGTTCGTGCTCTTTTTCTTTTGGGGCATTGTCTGGACCATCGGCGCCTCGGAGGAGAAGGCCCATGCCATGTTGAAGCCGACTCTGTTGGGGATGGTCGTGAGGGCCATGGCATTTTTCCCGAATCCGGCCGGTCTGAACACCTACCTCTTGTTTGCCTGCGCCTTGGGAATCTCTTTCGTGTTCCTCTCGCAGGGACTGCGATGGAAGCTGGCCTACCTGTCCGCGGTCGGACTGATCGCCATCGCGGTGGTCTTGACCTGGAGTGCGGGCGCCTTGATCTGCCTTGGGGCCATGTTCGTGCTCGCGTTGTTCGTGTACCGGCCGGCCCTCAGCATCCATATCTCGGCCCTGTTTCTGTTCTGCGGGATCGTCATCTACCTGTCCGGGCTCCATAAGGTGGTCATGGAGATTGTGAAGGGATTCGGGGGGAAGACTTCCGGGTCCATTCGCGTCGAACTGCTCGAACTGGCGATGGCTTCGTTGGAGCGGAATCCGTTCGTCGGAATGGGATTGCAGAACTTCGGGCGATTTTCCGGAAATCTATTTCCGACCGGACCCTGGCTGTTCAAGTATCCGGTGCACAATGGCCTCATGCAAATGACAACCGAGCTCGGGATCGTGGGCGGCCTGACGTACGTCTTCATGATCGCGCTCATGTCGGTACGTCTCGCGATCGTGTTGTGGGGACGACTGGATGATGAGTTGAAGCTCATCTTCAAAGGGATGTTGCTGGGGTGGGTAGCCTTGCTCGGACATTTGCAGACGGAACCGATGGCCTACGAGAGCACGTTCTGGCTGATCATGGGCGTGATGGAAGGGGCGATCATCATCGTCTTCCGGGCTCGTCGGGAGCAGGCGGCGACCGTGCCGGCGGTGCCGGCCTTGGCCTCGGCGTAAGACAGTTGAGAGGAACCGACCATGTGGACACTTGGGATCAATAACATGCATGACGCGTCGGCCGCGTTGGTCCGTGACGGTCGCATAGTTGCCGCGGCGGAAGAGGAGCGGTTCGTGCGGAAAAAGCACGTTTCCGGGTTCCCCAAAGAAGCCATCGCGTATTGCTTGAAAGAAGGAGGCATCACGCTCCAGGATGTGGCCGCCGTCGGCGTCTCCTGGCGCTATTGGGTGTTGGGGCATCGGGTGAAGTGCGCGATGAGGGCGGCCGCGGAATCGATGATGTCATTCAAGGCCAAGGCCTCGCGCGGGGCCGGGCAGATGACTCACGAGTGGTACCAACTGTTCCGGCTGCGTCGGCTGCTTGAGTCGAATTTCGGCAAGGGGCCGTTCGAATTGTTTCACCTCGACCATCATCTCTGTCATCAGGTCAGCGCCTTCTATCCGAGTTCGTTCGAACGGGCGGCCATTCTCACCATGGACGGGGCAGGGGAAGAGGCGACGACCGTCTTCTCGTTCGGCGAAGGCACCAAGATTCAGGAAATCAAGCGCATCAATCTCCCGCATTCCTTGGGTCAATTCTATGCGTCCATCACGGCGTTCCTGGGATTTCGCGTGCAATCGGATGAATACAAAGTGATGGGCATGGCCCCCTATGGGGATCCCCGTTACGCCGGGTTCCTGCGGGACCGCGTGTTGCAGCCTCAACCCGAGGGGGAGTTTGCGCTGAACACGGGCGTGCTGGACTACCATGCCGCCAGGTCCGGGCAGTTCGTGCCGGAACTGATCGAGGCCCTTGGGGCCCCGCGGCGGCCGGATGCACCGGTTGAGCAGCGGCACATGGATATCGCCGCCAGCGCGCAGGCCGCGATCGAAGAGCAAATCATCGCCTCGGCCCGCTGGCTGTACGAACAGACCAAGACAAAGGATCTGTGCATCGCCGGCGGGGTTGGGCTGAATTGTGTGGCCAACGGAAAAATCCTGGAGGCGACCCCGTTCGAGCGCATCTATGTGCAACCGGCGTCGGGGGACGCCGGTACCTCGTTGGGTGCGGCGCTGCATCTCGCGCATGAGGTCGGCCGGATAGAGGAACGGGACGTCATGGACCATGCCTATTGGGGGCCGCGATTTTCCGACGAGGAGGCGGCGGCGGCGGCCACATCGGCCGGCTTGCCGTTCGACCGGGTCACCGATGAGCGGCTGTATGACGAGGTTTCGGCAGCATTGGCGAATGGGCAGTTGGTGTTCTGGTTCCAGGGACGGATGGAGTGGGGGCCGAGGGCCTTGGGCAACCGCAGTTTGCTGGCCGACCCGCGTCGGGCGGAGATGCGCGATCTCATCAACGTGAAGGTGAAACGCCGGGAAGAGTTTCGGCCGTTCGCTCCCGCCATGTTGGCGGAATCCGCGTCCGAGTACTTGGCCAGCGGCCACCCGTCGCCCTTCATGACTTTCGCATTCAAGGTCAATGGGCACAAGGCTCCGCTCGTACCGGCCACGACACATGTGGACCTGACGGCCCGCCCGCAGACCGTGACGGAGCGTGCCAACCCGAGGTTCTGGCGATTGTTGAAGGCGTTTGCCTCCAAGACGGGCGTGCCGGTCCTGCTGAACACTTCTTTCAACGTCCAGGAGCCCATCGTCTGCACGCCCGCGCATGCGGTGTCCTGCTTCCTACGTACCGAAGTCGACCTGTTGGTCATGAACAACGTTCTGGTCCGCCGAAGGGCGCAGTGAGGTCACACAGTCCATGGATGGGTATACGCTCTACGACTATTGGTACGTGCTGTATCGGAAACGGGTGACGATCTACCTGATCGTCTTGTTTTCGGTGCTGTTCGCGGCGGGGCTCAGCTGGCTGCTCCCCGGCGTCTATCAACCGCGGGCGGTGTTTTTCGTGCCGTCGAAGCCGGACTCGCTGACGTTCTACTCGGAGAACTCTTCCGGGCAGGTCGCGCGCCTGCCGCTCATGCCGGAAGCCAGGGGTGAACAGCAGAAGGTGTATTTGGGGATGCTGGAGTCGGCCGATTTGCGCGAGCGAGTCCATGCCAAATTTCCTCAGAAGAGCGTGCGGGAGCTCAAGCGCGACGTGGACTTTGAGAGCGGAGACGATTTCCTCGTGGAGATCCATGTGCGCGATAAGGACCCGAAGGTCGCGGCCGACGTCGCCAACATGTATGTACAGTTGTTCGACGAGACGCTGGCCGGGTATTCCCTGCAGGCCACGGAGCGCAAGCGTGTGGAAGTGGAAAGGCAACTGGCCGAGACCCGGACTAAACTGGCCAACGCGCGAACCGAGCTGGCGAACTTTCAAAAGAGCAACAAGCTCGCGAAGGTGGAGGAGAAAAGCGAGGCGCTTGCCAAGTACCGCCAGGAACTGGAGAAAGAGATCGAAGACCTGAAGGTGAAGGTCAAGCAGGCGGAGCAAAAAATCGTGAGTTCGCAGGCGGAGTTTGCCAAGGAATCGGTCGTGTTCAGCGAGTCGGAAGTATCCCTCAGCAGCAACTCGATCGTGGAGAACCTTCAGAAACAGATTTCCGACATTGAAAGCCAGATTGCCCGCGCCAGATCCCGGTATACCGAGTCACATCCGGAGGTCGTCAGCCTGCGTGCCCAGTACAACATGAAGCGCCGTGACCTGGAGACGGAGATCAAGAAAGTGGTGGCGAGCGGCGCCAAGGCGCCCAACACGTTCGTCGAGACCCTGCGGCAGGATCTGGTGCGTTCCATGGTGGAGAAGGAAACCCTCCATGCCCGCATCAACGGCCTCGCCCAAGCCCTGGAGAATGTGGACCGGCAAATCGCATCGGTGCCGTTCATGCAGGCCAACTACCAGGAGTTGAGCCGGCGAGTCGAGCAATACCAGCGGCTGGCGGACAATCTTCAAACGACGATCGAAGAGATCGCCGCGCAACGCAACCATGACATGAAGTCCCTGGTGATCGTCGACCGTGCGGCCCCGCCGAAGAACCCGATCTTTCCCGATCCGGTCGTCAATACGCTGGTGGCGATCGGGTTGGGGTTGGTCGGAGGAATCTTCTACGCGTTCCTCATCGATTACACCGAGCGCATGGCCCTTGGGGTCGAGGACGACATGAAAGAGTTGGAGGCGGAACTCGCGAAGGAGCGTCGTGGCAGCGGCGTGCCGCGAGGCAACGAGGAAGAGGTGGGATTGGTATGAGAGTCTTGAGTCGCCAACTGGTCCGACGGATCGCGTTGGAAGAGCGGCGCGCCATCATGGATGCGCTGCAGGCCGCGGAGGCGCGGGAGCATGAGTTTCTCGCGACGCCGGGATTCGTCCGCCGCCACCGAGGAGCCGTCGAATGGGGAGGGCGCATTTTGGTGGCGGTGCTGCTCGCTTCCTTCACCGTGTTTTTCAATTACCTGTTGTTTGTCCGCATGCTGCACTACCAGTTCGAATTCTGGAGATAGGTGCCGTCTATGATGGGGGTCAGGAAGCAGGGGGCGAGAAAACTCCATCCCTACGAGGACGTCCGCCGGCGAGTCCGACGGTTCTGGGAGCCGGCGTTGGCGGCGCGGCGCGTGGCGGGGTTGTCGACCGGGCTGTATCCGTTCAACGGCGCCTGGCTGGCGGAAGCGGACATTCGTGTACAACGGCAGAGTTTGGTTCGCGCAGATCGCGCCTCGGTCGCGGATCTGGTCCTGGTGGCGGGCGCTGCGCTGGTGATCAGCGCCGTGCTGATTCTGCTCGTGGCATTCGTGATCTAGGTCAACGTCGAACGGAGTGATCGGAAGGGACACTTCAGGAAGGGATTGCACATGGGGAGGACAATCTGGAGCGTGCTGGTCGGCGGGATCATGCTCCTCGCCGTCGCAGGGATGGCCTGGGCGGCGGAGGGCGGAGGCTCGCAGAGTCGCGGGGGCGGGTCCAAGTGTGTCGGTTCCTCATGCGGGTCGGCGGCATGGAACGCCGACCTTCCGGCCGAGCAGGGGGAGGAGCCCTATTCTCTGGTCGCTCCCGACTACGTGATCGGGCCGGAAGATGTGTTGGAAATCACGGTGTGGCAGAACCAGGACTTGTCGAAGATCGTGACCGTTCGGCCGGACGGGAAAATTTCTCTTCCGCTCATCAACGATGTGATGGCCGCGGGCAAGACTCCGGCCCGATTGACCAAGGAGCTCAGTCATCGGCTGCGCGAATATGTGGAGAACCCGTCGGTCAGCATCGTCGTGAGGGACGTGAACAGCTACAATGTGTTCGTACTCGGCGAGGTGCTCCGGCCGGGAAAGTATCCGCTTAAGATCAAGACGAACCTGCTGCAGGGGATCGCGCTGGCGGGAGGGTTCACGACCACGGCCGCCCGGGACCGCTTGACGATCTACCGATTCGGAAAAAATCGCGAACGGCTCAAACTCAACTACGATGACATCGTGGTACGAGACGACGAAAAACAGAACATCGAGCTTGCCCCTGGGGACGTGGTGCTGGTGCCGTCGCAGAAGACGGTGTTGCGGTGAGTCTATGGGCGACCGTCGCGGGAACGGGATTGTCCGAGATACCGCCTGAGGGAAAGCGGCGCGAGGCGGTTCTCGTGGTTCTCCGGTAACGGCCATGGATGTCGCTCAGTGCACCACATCGCGGCGGCCGGTTGAAACGACAGGCAAGTCCCTGTGCGTGGTGTGCGGCGAGGCCGATGCCTCGAGCCGCTTCGTATCCCGCGATTTCCAATACAAGATTTCGGGCCGGTTCCAGGTGAGTCGTTGCGTCGGGTGCGGCCTCGACCGGCTCGATCCTATGCCGTCCGCCGACGACATCGACGCGTTCTATTCCCATCTCGATCTGTATCCCTACGACATCGCCGGGTCTGGTCGAGTAGCGCGGTTGAAGCCGAGGCTGGGGCGGCTGCTTCTCCGCGCGCGATACGGACCGAACGCGGGGCGGGCAGGCCTGTGTGCCGGTGCGATTGCTTTGCTGTTGCGGAAGCGACTGGTGCCGCTTGATCCGGAGGGGCGAACCCTGTTCGAGGTCGGGGCGGGAAACGGCGCCTTCCTGCAGTCCATGCAGCAACTCGGCTGGCGAGTGGCCGGGTGTGAACTCAGTCGCAGCGGAGTCGATGCTTCCAGAGCGCTTGGGCTCGCCGTCGACCAGGGCACGCTCGAGGACGGCCGCTACCCGGCCGAATCGTTCGATGTACTCCGCCTCGATCAAGTGTTCGAACACCTCCGCGATCCGCGCCGGTTCTTGTGCGAGGCCCATCGCGTGGTCAAGCCGGGCGGCTTCCTCATCATCGGGGTGCCCAACGCGGATGCGGCCTCCTACAAGTTGTTCGGCCCCTACTGGGGACTGCTCGGCCTGCCGTTCCACCTGTTTCAATACACGACACGAGCGCTGGAGACCCTGGTCACGGATGCCGGCTTCACCGTGCAGTGGTGTCGCTATATCCCGATGCCCGTCTGTTGGGTTTGGAGTCTGAACAACTGGGTAAACGAGCGCCTAGGCGGCACGGCCGATCGGGGCGTGATCAACAATCGCCCGGTCCGGCTGCTGGCAAAATGTGTGTTGGGACCGATCCTTCGACTGCTGCTACTTTGTGCTCCGAAGCGGGCGGAAGTCGTGATGCTGTACGCCAGGCGACGTCCATGCCCCGCCGAGTCCTGATCGACCCAAGGCCCCGATGCCATGCACAAGCGCAATACCGTCTGTCGCGGCACCGGCCGGCGACGAGCCCCGCCTAGCTGTCGAGCCGATAGCGTTTGAGCTTTGTGAGGAGGGTCTTATAGTCGATCTGGAGGGTCTGCGCGGCTTTGGTTTTGTTTCCGCCGCTCGCGTCCAGCACGCGCTGGATGTGCCGCCGTTCGATTTCCTCGAGCGGCAGCCCGTCGGTGTCGGCGGCGAGGTCCGATAGACTCTTGCGGGGAAGCACCTGGAGGACGTCCGCCGTGGTGATGGGCTCACGTCCCGGGCTGAGCAGCACGAGGCGTTCGAGTACGTTGCGCAATTCGCGGACGTTGCCCGGCCAGTGGTAGGAAGCCAATTGTGCCAGCGCCTCTGCGCTGCAGGGGCGCGGCGTGGTGCCGGGGATGCGAAGGGCCTTCAGCATGTGCTCGGTGAGACGGGGAATATCTTCTTTCCGTTCGCGCAACGGCGGTACCAGGAGCGTGACGGTGTTGATGCGGTAGAGCAGGTCGTCGCGAAAGCGTCCTTGCAGCACGAGTTCCTGCACGTCCTGGTTCGTGGCGCCGACGACGCGGACGTCGGCGTGGAGGGTCCGCGTGCTGCCGACGGGGCGGTACTCCCCGCGATCCAGAAACCGTAACAGGCTCACTTGCATGGGGCCCGGCATCTCACCGAGTTCATCCAAAAAGAGCGTGCCGCCGTCCGCCGCCGCGATGAGCCCTGCTTTGCTGGTCCCCGCTCCGGTGAAGGCGCCCTTTTCGTGGCCGAACAATTCGCTCTCCAGCAATTCACGGCTCACGGCGCCGCAATTGACGGCGATGAAGGGGCCGGCCGATCGGCGGCTCTGCGCGTGCAGCAGACGAGCCACCACTTCCTTCCCCGACCCTGTTTCCCCTTGAATCAGGACCGGCGCATTGGCCGGGGCAACCTGCGCGATCTGGGCTTTGAGCCTGAGCCAGGCGGGACTGGTACCCTCGACAAGCACGTCATGCTGGTAGCCGCCGTGCCGGGCCGCGAGATTTTCCCGGCGCAAGTCGCGTACCGTTCGAAGTTTGGCCAGCGCCGCCTTCACGGCGGCACCGTCGAACGGGATGTCCTTCACGAGAAAATCCCACGCTCCGTCCTTGATGGCCGAGACCGCATCCGACACATCCCCATGTCCCGTCAGGACGATCACGTCGACGTCGGGCTGCTGGTCCCGCACCCAACGCAGGACTGCGCGGCCGTCGAGGCCCGGCATGCGGAGGTCCGTGATCACGCAATCGAACCGTTGTTCACCCAGGCGCTCGAGCCCCGACTGTCCTCCTGGAGCGGTGTGCACGTCGCAGCCCTCTTCGCGCAGCAGCCGCTCGAGGGTCAAACGCACGAACTCTTCATCGTCGATGATTAGAATTTTCATGCGTGGAGCGCCCCGCTCGTCGTTCGCGATCCGTGGAAAGCCAAAGAGACACGTATCAGTGCAGCGGAAAGGCCAAAAAGAAGGTGCTGCCTTCCCCCGCGGTCGACTCGGCCCAGGCCCGCCCGCCATGCTTTTCCATGACCATCTTCACGATGGCCAATCCCACCCCGGTCCCTTCGTAGTCTTGAGGGGCATGCAACCGTTCGAAAAGTCCGAATATCTTCTCTCTCTGTTCCGGGTCGAAGCCGATGCCGTTGTCCTTCACCCAAATGATGCGTTCGTGGTCTGTCTGGCGTCCCCCGATGCGAACGTCCGGGGTAGTGGCCTGCCGCGAAAACTTGACGGCATTGTCCAATAGATTCACGATCGCCTGGCGGATGCTGACCGGCTCCCCATAGAGGTCGGCAAACGGCAGGTTCAGATGAATCTTGGGCTTCGGGCCTTGCGCCCCGCTGAGCCGATCGTTGATCAGACTGCCGATCATCTCGAGCACGTTGAAGTGCTGGCGGGGAAGATCTTGCCGCTCCAGCCGCGAATATTTCAGCAAGGCGTCGATCATGTGCGTGAGCCGCAGGGCCGAGGCGCGAATCACCTCGATCTGGTGACGGACCTGGGGATCGCCTTGGTCGGCGAACTGTTTTTCCAACAGTGACGAAAACCCTTCGATTTCACGAAGCGGCCCCTTCAAATCGTGCGCCACGGAATAGGTAAAGGCTTCGAGTTCCTTTGTCTTCCGTGCGATCGCCGCAGTTTGATCGCGCAGACTGGTCAACATGGATGAGAGCGCAGCGGCCAGGCCTCCGACTTCGTCGCGATTGGGCCAGGATTCGAACTGTGCGGTAAGGTCGTGGTGGGCGACGCGGTCTGCGGTGGTGGCCAAGCGTCGCAGGGGCGCGGCGATCGAACGGCGCATCACCGTGTAGGTGACGATGATGACGAGCCCCAATAAGGCGACGAAACCCAAGACGAGCGATCGGGCTTCCGCGACCAACCGGTCCCCTTCGTGCTTCATCTCGACGTCGATCTGGCGGTGGACGTCGATGAGCGTGCCGATCGACTCTTCAAGCTGCTCGACCGTTCGCTCGTAGCGACGTTCCACCGACCCGTCGGCCGGTTGCAAGTTGCGCTGGTTCGCTTGGCCGGCCAGGAGCGTTCGGTGGATCGCGGCAAGGGCGCTCAGGCCGTCGGCGACCTGGGCCATGGCTTGGTCTTCACGATCGGCGAGATCACCCCGCCCATGTTGCATCAACATGCCCTGCATGATCGGATGGGTACGCGCGGCATGGCTTGAACGGTAGGTGTCCAGCGCCGAGGCGGTCTGGATCTGCATACTATCGATCTTGGCCAGGGTTTCAGCCTGTTCGGCCGGCGATTGGTGCTCGAGGAGGTGGTGCGCCTGCTGGAGCATGTGCGCGACCGACTGCTGCATGGCCGCGGCAGTGACGACGGCGGGCACCGTGATCCGTTGGTGGCGGTCGACGTAGCTGTTCACTCGGGACAGATAAAAGAGTGTGGCGCCGAGGGTGAGGATGAGGAGGAGGACGATGAGGCTGAACGACAGGAGCAGCTTCTTGCCGATCGACAGGTGCCGAAACCGACCATCGAATGCGCGACGCATGGCGTAAGGTACCATAGCCGGTGCGACCCTACCAGATGGGTTCGCTTTGTACGGCGGGGGCCGGAAGAGTGAGAGGAGTGCTCGTAGCGGCTCAACGGCGGTCCGGGCGGTCGCGCGTGGTCCGGGCGTTGGGTGATGGCATAGGGCCTGCTCGTCACCGAGGGCCGGCCGCTTCTTCGACGGGTTTGGTCCAGGCCCCTTGCGGGCTGAACAGCGCCGTGAAGACGCGATCCCATCCGCCGAAGTCCGCAATCCTGAACACATAGGACGGGTGTGTCAAGGACGCTTTGGAAGCAGCGGCGACTTGCTCGCTGGTCGGATGGAATCCGAACTCCACAGAGGCTCGTTGGACTTCCTCCCGATGCAGGAATGAGACGAAAGCCTCCGCGTGGTCTCGCACGCGGTGACGGTCGGCGTGCTTGTCGGCGACCGCCAGCGGATTTTCCACCACCACGTGGAGGTCGGATATACGAGCTCAGAGGGCCGCCACTGCGCGATGCGAGGCAACAACTTGTTTTCATACGTCACGATCGCATCGCCCACGCCGCGTTCGAAGGTCGTCATCGATTCACGGCCGCTCTTGCCCATCACCTTTACATTGAGTCGGACTCGTGTGACCAAGTCGGCAGCCTGCTCCAGCGAAATGCTGTCCGACGGCGAATGCGCCTTGGCACTGTGAATGCCCGCACCGACGATGAGAATCGACAGGGGTGTCCCTTCTCGTGTCGGACCCTAGCGACGGTCCGGCGCTGTCCGGCCGTCGCGGTCGAGCCCTGGTTGCACGGGCATCGCGCTCAGCGCGTCCCGGTAGCGAATCACCAATTCTTCCCGTTGATCGGGGGCGAACAGCCGGCCGCCCGATGTGACGGCAACCAGGTGTTCCTCCGGTTCGAACGTGGCATCGAAGGCCGGAGACCGCTCGGGCACATTGGGCATTTGCCGATCATATTTGCTGATGTCCGGCCCAGGTCCATGGCGGTCGTGCACTTCCGCCAAGGCCAGGTGCAGGACGGGATCCTGAACGGAGAGCCAGCCGGTCGTGGTCTCTTCCTCTCCATGCTCCGTCGCGTGGCTCAGGTGAAAGATCACCCGCTCCGACGGAGAAGCCTGCGACAGGGCCTTCGCTAGTGCAGGGGCCAAAATCGCGATTTCTTCGTCGCGGAAGGCCCTGGTCTTCGCCGATTTGCCGACGAAGAGTTGATGCAGCCAGTTGCGCCGCTCCCAGACACGCACGCCTCGCAACAACGTACCGACTTCGGTTGCCGTGAGCGATGCCGGATGCGAGTTCGTCGCCGAGGCGGGGTCCTGTTCGATCCGCACCATGTTCAATCCCGATTGATAGATCGTCTTCGGAGGGGCGGTGGGGTGGCTCGTGCAACCGGCGAGGAAGGTGAGGCCAAGAATGAGCCCGAGCGCTCGGACTGCGGGCGATGTCGTCACGGTTGTCTGTCGGTCGATGGTATTCACGGTTTCACCTCTCGCGGCTGCGCGGGCTTGGTCTCGGGGGCCACGCGATCGAAGCCATATTCTTGCAGGACGGATTGCACGTCGGGACTCAAGAGAAACTGCACGAAGTCTCCGGCTGCGGCAATGTTCTGTGCCGTCCAGACCGCTGCCACGCCATAACGGACCGGCGTGTGCGAGGAGGACGGTGCCGTGTCGAGAATGCGGACTTTGCTGTTGGTTGCGGCATCCGTGCGATAGACGATGCCGATCTCCGCTTCCCCCTTGGCCACGAGGTCGAGTACGGCACGGGAATGTTCCCCGAATACGTACTGCGATTTCAGTTTGGGTTCCAATTTGCTGTTCTTGAGGAACTGTGCGGCGACCTTGCCGACGGAAGAGGTCTTGGGGTCTCCCACCGCGATTCGCCTGATCGGCACGGATTCCAGTTCCGTGATGGACCGGATGGGGGCGGGGAGTGCGGTGCCCGTGATCAACACGAGCGAGGAACCGGCATAGGCGCGCTTGGTTCCCTGAATCACCAAACCCTTGCCCTCGAGTTGGTCGAGTTCTTCGATCAATGAGGGGAGGTAGACATCGACGGGGGCCCCTTCTTCGATCTGCTTTCGCAGGGTCTGCGAAGGACCGTAGACGACGCGGACGCTGATTTCGCGGTGTTGCGCTTCGAACAGCGGCAGCACCTTCCGCAGGGCGTCCTTGAGACTGTTGGCCGCGGCGATGGTGAATGTTTCGGTTTGGGCGGCGGCAGGCCGTGGTCCCCAACCGGTTCCGATGAAGAGCGCCCAGATCGCTGCGAGTGTGAGCACAGGGTAGCGTAACCTCACGATATCCTCCTGTCGGTCGAGATGACCCTTCACGCGTCTAGAAGTAGAATTGGTATTGGACGTTGATCCGGTTTTCGACGAGATCCCGCCCAAACCCCGGTTGCGTTTCGAAGGGAAATCGGTCGGGGGCACGCCCGCCGCTGCCCAACGTGATGTTCGAATAGTCGATTACGAGGCGGTTGTTGTAGGTGCCGTCGAAGCTATAGTTGATCGCGGCGCCGAACTCCTTGACCAGATCGTTCACCTGTTGAGTCGACGGATCCATGAACCCATAGCGAACGGCGAACTCAAGCTTCCTCGGAACGATGTATTTCCCGACCTGTACGTACCATCCATAGGCCTGACCGAGTTTGACCGGTGTGCCCAGGAATTGAGCTTGAGGGATGGTGTTCAGGTCGAAGGGGCTCGTGCCGCTGTCGGCATTTCGCACCCGCTGATGCCGGTAATAGCCTTCGGCCTGCAGCGACCACCCTTGGTACTTGGCGATAAAGTCTGCTTCATAGGTCTGAAAATCGTAAATCCCACCGGCTAGGAGCCGCCCGTTGTAGGCTTTTGTGATCGCCTGACGGTAGGCACGATCGACGATGTCCGAGCGGATGGAGCTCAGATAATTTTGAGCCGGGTTGTAGGCATAGCCGAAAGCGATGGCCGACTGGAGTGTACGGGAGTTCAGGATATCACCCTGGCCATAGCCGGGATTGCCCGCGATCTTGTACAGCAACCGTACCGTGTACATCATCTCACCGGTCATGAACCGAGTGTCGTAGTTGTAGGTTCTCGTAGTCGTGGCATTCGGTGCCCCGGGCGTCCCTGTTTGCGGCAGTACGTTTTGGCTGACGGATGTACCTTCCCTCGCCAGATTGGGCCCGACACCTCCCCAAATCCCGAAGGCGTAGTTGAAGCGGTATTGATCTTCATCGCTCGAGATGCTGATACCGATATCGCGGCTGTTCTGTTGGTTGGCCGCGAAGGCGTTCTGGACGATCAGGTTATCGGCGAAAGTCGAAGTCGCCATCGAACTGATCGTCGCGCGATTGAACCAGACCCGCTGTTGACCGGCTTGAATCGTCAGCCAGGGAATGTGCCAGGAAGAGATGTAGGCGTCGAGGAGGCCGGCCCGCCCGCTCCCACCTTCTTGATTCCAGGTGGTTTGATCGAAGGCCCAAGAAATGTTGTAACGAAAATCCGGATCGAAGGCGTACCCAAGAAATTGGAGTCGGGCGCGCGGCACGCTGAACTGATTGGAGTCGCTTTGTTTGCGAACCGCCCGGTATTCGACCTGTCCTCCCAGGATTTCCGGGTTGCGGGAGTCACCCACCGTTCCCCAGGCCTGGTTATAGGCACTGTGCGTGTAGCGAACCTGAGTCAGTAGGCGTAGTTTCAGGAAGAACTTGTCCCCCACGCGAAAGTTCAATCCGTTGTTCACGTCGAGTGTGTAGTTCGGTTTGGCAACCTGCTCACGTTTTTCAATGACCTTGAGGCCCTTGTCGTATTCCTCCTGGGTAATGATACCTTTCAGGAGAAGATATTTGAGTCCCGGATCCTCGCCCGAGTAGTATTCCCACTTTCCATCCTTCTTAACCAGTTGCCCTTCCTCGACCGCCGAAGCCGGCAGGGATGCCAGGCTCAACAGCAGGCCGGCTAATAGGCCGGTAATCCCTAACGCGTTTCGCTGCATGACATCTCTCCTCATCTACGGTTGACCATGTGGCCGATGGAGTCTTTCTCTAATTGTTCAATGCGGCTATTGAATTTAATTATCTGTAATCCGATGAGATATTAAATATAATATCTTTAATAACTTTGTCAACAATAATCTGGTCTCCACCACCCGCATTATCGTCCATCAGCAATTTTCTTCAATAAGCACCTTCAAGGGGCTCCGTGAATTTCACAACAGTTTACATTAGTATAAGTATTGTGATAGAAGGCCATCTACAATGAGCGACAAAAGTAAAGCAGAGCCAGCATCCAACGTAGTCAATTCGCTCCGTAGGATACGGATGGCCAAGGGGCTGTCGCAGGGACAGCTCGCCGATGCCGCGCAGTTGTCACGGCAGGCCGTCTGCGCCATCGAGGCGGATCAATATCTGCCGACGACAGCAGTGGCGTTGCGTCTCGCCAGCGTCTTGGGCTGTCACGTCGAGGATATTTTCAGCCTGAAGACGACCGGCGAATTGATTGAGGGTGATTGGGTCTGGCCTGGTGCGACTCCTGCTGCCGTGCAAGCCCATACGAGAGTCAAGGTTGCAAGAGTGGAGGATCGCTTCGTGGTTCGCCCCGTTGCCGCCCTGGGAGAGATTCTCAACTATACGGTGCCGGCCGACGGCCTGATTGTGACGCCGAATATAGGCGACAAGCGATTGGCGAAAGGGGACCGGCGCGTCCTCGTGCGGCTTCTCCGTGAACGGTCGATCATTGAACAGGAAATTGCCGTGGCCGGCTGTGATCCCGCGATCAATATCGCCAGCGAGTACCTGCGCCGGCAAAAAGATCTGTCCACCGTCGTGGGCTGGACAATGGGAAGCAGCGCGGCACTGGAGGCACTGAAACGCAAAGAAGTCCATATGGCGGGCCTCCATATTCTGGATGAGAAGACGGGGGAGTCGAACCTCCCCTACCTCCGACGTCACTTGGCCGGCGGCGACTATGTCGTCGTGACCTTTGCCGCGTGGGAGGAAGGGTTCATCGTGGGGCGGGGAAATCCCAAACACATCCAGACCATCGAGGACCTCGTCCGGCGAGATGTCAGGCTGGTTAACCGAGAGGCCGGCGCCGGCGCGCGGATTTTGCTCGATCAACGATTGTCGGCCGCCGGCATCAAGTCGGCCGGTATCATCGGATACGACTCGTTCGTCAGCTCTCACTTCGAAATCGCGCGCCACATTGCCGAGGGGCACGCCGATGTCGGCATCGGCATCCGATCGGCCGCACAGATCTTCGGCATCGACTTTGTGCCGCTTCAGCAGGCCCGCTACGACCTGGTGTTCCCGAAGCGGTATCTCTCTAGTCACCCCGGGCTCACGCATCTGCTGGATGCGATCGCCTCGCGGCAATTTCGAACGGAAGTCGAAGCGCTGGGGGGCTATGACATGACGGAAACGGGAAAGATTCGTCATTTGCGTGCGGGATAGGGCATGTAGCCCTGGGCCGTGATCGGCTGTTGAGGAAAATGCCGGCTCTTAGATCGAGGATATGAATGAACGCAACGTCCCTCCACGAAAGATTGCAGGGGATTCTGATGAAATCCGCCTTTCTGTTCCTGATCTGTCTCGTCTGGCAGGCTCCAACGGCCGGTGCTGCTGAGCCCATTGTCATAGCCGGATCCCCGAGCCTGAAATACCTGTTAGAGAGTCTGGGGAAGGGATTTGAGCGCATTCATCCCGAGGTGAGAGTTCAACTGTATCTCGATTCCGGGTTAGATCTTCGGCGCACCATCGCTGGCATGGAAAACAATATGGTCGGCCAGTACTTCATCGGCAAAGGCCCAATCCACCTCGTGGCGCCCGGTGGCGACGAACTCATCGCGAGGCTCGAGCAGAAGAATTATGTATTGCCCGGGACGAAGCGATCCTATGCGATGGATCGCCTGGTTCTCGTAGTTCCGGAGTCATTGGTCGAGGCGCCCGAATCTCTCGATGCCATTGCGCGTGGAACAGCCAGGCTCGCGATAGCCGATCCCACGCGTACACGATTAGGGGTTCAGACGGGAGAAGTCCTTCGGTCACTTGGCCTCGACGCGGCCATGGAAGGGCGGCTGGATGTGGCGACGGATGCACGAGGGGTCATCGATCACGTCCTCGGTGGGCAGGCGGATGCCGGAGTGCTGTACGGCGATCAAGCGGTGAAGGAGCAGCAACGCCTTCGGGTCGTCGCAATTTTGAATACAGGTTATATGCCCACGGTCCATTCGATGAGCATGGAGCGGTACTGTCCCAATCGTCGACTCTGTGAGGAGTTCTTGGCCTATATCCAAGGTCCGGAAGGCCAGGTCATCGTGCGGGAGGCCGGCTATGGCTTGCCGGCGAGGGCGGAGTAGCCGGAATTTTTTTGTGCATGGTGCCAGTATAAATTAACAAAATTCTAAAATAGTGGTGTGTTGGTAATGGTTGAGGAGGTAGGAATGGACATCGACACAGTAAGGCCGGCCGGGCGTCGCCTCACATTATTCGCGCTGACCCTCCTATGGTCTGTGAGCGCGACGGCCGGATGCGCGAGATTGCCCTATACGACCAAGACAGTCCACTCGGATAGCCGAGTCGTGACGACCGTGCAGCGGGAGGTGAAGGCTCGCAGCTATACCCATCCGGTGCAGTTGACCGCCGTCGACATCGCAAGTGTGTTGAAAGGATTGTCGGTGCGTGAACAACAGCGGTTGCCGCTGCGATGGTTTGCAGAGGAAACTCCCCCCAAACCGGTATTTCGTGACGATGAAATCCAAGCTTTGGCGCCGACGCTCGCGGACGCCATGAAGCAACTCGGGACGAACGAGCGAGCCCATTTTGAATTGCGCGCACCAGGAATGAATCCTGCCGCCTCTCGGGACACGCTTGCCGGATGGATGGCCGTACGGGAGTCCTATCTCTACATCGGGCTGGAGTATTTCCATGTCCAGATTCCCGCGCAATCCTCCGACCTCTACGATCAAAACTATCCGACTCCCCCTCCCCCTCCACGCGATTACATCCTCTACTTTGAGCCAGGACGGTTCTGGGTGACGGACGACCAAGGACAGCGCGCCATCGACTATCGCAAGTTCCTCGCCTCTGCGGAAGCTGGGGCAAGTCCTTCGCGACCCGCGGCTCCCGTTGTTCCCTAGGAACGAACGTTTCCACTACTGATCGCCTACACATCCATCAAGAGGGTTTCTATGAGAGGGATATCGAACGTCGCGCATTGCGTCTATGCCAAATTGCTGCGGTGGGCCGGTTCAACCGGGCTGTTTGCAGCTGCCGTCACGTTATGCTGTGCAGCCGCCGCTCCTGCGGCGGACACGGGGAAGTTAGTCGAGAAGGATGGAAAGTACGTTTTCGTAGAGAGTATCGATCCTGCGACCAAGCTATTGCTCGAGCGTGCAGCGAAGCAGGGGATCATTACCCAAGAAGAATTCTCTCAGGTGGTAAATGAATCGCAGGAGCGTGCGTATCTGCTCCAGCCGAGTTTCAAAGCGTGGTATGACCGCGGATTCAACTTGTCGATGAACGACAACGCGTTTGCGCTCAAGATCCGTTTCCGAGCCCAAATGCGTTATACGCAGCGGTTCCGGAATGATGCCTGGCGCGATCCCGGTGACGCCAAGAACTTCCCGGAACTCCTCGGTGTCTTCGGGGACTACCGGGCGAACAGGACAGACAACGAGGCGTCCACATTCAGTGTGCGGCGCGCACGCCTGTATTTCATGGGGCACCTGTTCAATCCCGACTTTAAGTACTATATGCAGCTCGCGGGGGAGACGCCGGAGAATTCTCAATCACCAGGCTCGGTCCGGGTCCTGGACCTGAACTTTTCGAACACGCACTTCCCCCTGTTTAACATCCAATTCGGCCAATTCAAGGTCTACTTCAATCGCTCGCAGATCAATTCGACTGCCTCGATGCAGTTTGCCGAGCGCGCCTTGGTCATGGATGCCTTCACGGCCAGCGGTTTGGATCGACGGGATAAAGGCATTACAATTATGAACGATGAGGAAGTCTATCCGTTCAATTACTATTTCGGTATTTTCAACGGCACTGGACCGAGCTTCAACCGCATCGGGGGATTCTTCAGCGAGCAGCCGACGGAGGGCTGCGGGGGTGGCACGACCGGCCAAAACCCCTTTCCCTCGCCAGCCGGCTGTCCGGCACCTCAACGGAACATTAATGCCAACCTGAGGAACGACATTAACCAGCTCATGTATACGGCCCGTTTGAACTGGAACATCATGGGCAGGCCCGGGTATGGAGAGGGCGATAATGTCTATTCGGAGACGCCTCAACTGGCCGTCGGAGGCGGGTTTTCTTATAACCCGGCGGTCAACGCCAGCTCCAACAGTTCTTTCGTCGGGACCGACTTGGCCAACCTCAATTTCCGACGGCAGCTCGCGACATTTGGCAATGCGAGACAACTCGGTTGGGGCCTCGTGGATTACGCGACCTGGGCGCTCGATGCTGTCTTTAAGTACCGGGGCTTCTCCATTCAGGGGGAGTACTACTTCAAGAACATCAACCGTCACGAAAAGGGCCTGCCTTGCATGAATACCGCCTGTACCCAGACGGCGCCGACACTGCTCGGGAACGCCACCGGATGGTATGTGCAGACTGGCTATTATGTAATCCCTCGCTACTTGGAAGTCGCAGGCCGGTTTGCCTATTGGGATCCTGATACCAATGCGGCCAATGATCTTATCTATGAGACCGATGCTTCGGTGAACTGGTTTCTGGGCGGGACCTATGACCACCAGATCATGGTCACCTACAGCAACATCCAGATGGGCACCGGCGGCTATGCGATCGGCCGCAGCGCGCCCCTTCCTCCTCAGTCCGGCACGGTTCCGCTCGATGCGAGAGGCGGAACCTTGATCGAAAATATGATTCGCGTGCAGTACCAGATTTTCTTCTAGGTTTATGGTGGTCATCGTGGGTAGGCAAACAGTACGCAGACCGTTATCCGATCCAACGGACGAGGTATGAACGACTCGCTCGAAGATCCCTATGTGTGGATACGGGGCCGAATCACGGAACTTGCAACTGCTCCTGAAGGGCAACTGTTGTATTTGCTTATTGTGACGGCTAAGGTTTCCGTGCTCGCCGCGGACGATGAGAACCGTCCTGATCAGTGGGAAGCTGGAATGGAGATTGACATTCATATTGGACCGTATGATGCGTGGGTGAGGCCTCGCGGGGCCAATTGTCCGCTAGTAGCATGCGGAATCCTGTATGTGGATCAACATTCCGCGACGGCGTATCGGTAACCCGTTGTTTTGTTCAGTGAACGGATAAACGCAGCACCATGAAGGAGCCGAAATGAAGTTTCTCATGACATATCTACTGTCGAGGTCAGTATATGGGCTATTTGTCCTGATTCTCGTCGTGTCGGCGGCGGGAGTGTCCTTCGCAAGTGCGGAGGAGTTTGCCGTCGCGGCGGCGTCCGATTTGAATTTCGCCATCAAGGAGCTGATTGGGCAGTATGAAAAACAAACCGGGCATCGTGTGAAATTATCGTTGGGGTCATCGGGCAATTTTTACGCGCAACTGCAGCAAGGAGCGCCGTTCGATCTGTATTTTTCGGCGGACATCGGGTATCCCAAAAAGCTGGAGGAGGCGGGGCTCACCGTGCCGGGATCGCTCTATCGATACGCGGTCGGACGAGTCGTCCTGTGGGCGCCGAAGAGTTCTCCACTCGATGTCTCGAAAGGGCTGACGGTATTGCGCGAGCCGACGATCAGGAAGATCGCCATCGCCAATCCCAAACATGCTCCCTATGGTCGTGCGGCGGTCGCTGCAATGGAACATGCCCAGGTCTATGCCGACGTGAAAGACCGTTTGGTTTTGGGAGAAAACATTTCCCAGGCGGCACAGTTCATCGAATCCGGTGCCTGCGACGTCGGCATTATTGCGCTGTCGTTGGCCATGGCTCCCGCGATGAAAAATGCGGGGACCTATTGGCAGATTCCAGCGGAAGCCCATCCCCCCTTGGAGCAGGGGGCTGTCATTATGAGACAATCGAAAAATCAGGAGGCCGCCCGGCAATTCCTCAGCTTCATGCAGGGGCCGGAAGGCCAGGAGATCATGACGCGCTATGGATTCACGTTGCCTAACTGACCTCGCGAATCGTCTGGCCGGTAGCGCGGCCTTGATGATTCTGGTTGGCTGTTCCCAGGCAGTCATGATGAATCAGGAATCGGAGCAGGGTGGGGTGGTCACATATGTCTACAAGCAGGACCGCGGCGGCCCCATGGGGTCGGTCTATCGAAGGCAGGCGCTGGACGCGATTCAGGCCAAGTGCAAAGGAAATTCTCGTATCATTCGTGAAGGGGAAGTCAGGGGCTACACTAGCGCGGGCATGGGGATTGTCGAGGGAACGGAAGATGAGGAGCGGGGGCGGCGATGGGGCATCCGATTCGAGTGCAAGGTCCCCGAGGCCGAAGTCAAAGGTGAGCCGTCAAGGGGCGGCGGTCCTGCAAAGTAAGTGCAGAGCGCTCGTGGTGTGTTGAGCAGTGTCCAGTTGAAGGAAGTCCGTGCAACGTGAATTGGGTTGCGATTTGGGTCACATTCAAGCTGGCGAGTATTACCGCGCTGATATTGCTCGTGGTTGGCTTGCCGATCGCGTATTGGGTGAGTTTTTCACGGTGGCGATGGAAATTCATTGTCGAGTCCGTCGTGGCTCTGCCGCTCGTGCTGCCGCCGACGGTGCTGGGCTTCTACATCCTGGTCGCCATCGGACCCCATAGCCCGCTTGGCCGGCTCTATGCCGACCTCGTCGGGCATCCGCTCCCCTTCACGTTTGAAGGTCTGTTGCTCGCCTCCGTTCTGTACAGCCTTCCCTTCGCCGTGCAGCCCTTCGCTGCCGCGTTCGAACAAGTCGATCGCCGCTTGATCGAAGCCTCCTGGACCTTGGGGGTGTCAAAAGCCAAGACCTTCTTCAAGTTGATTGTGCCGTTGTCCGGCGCCGGTCTGGTGACGGGGGCGGTCTTGAGCTTCGCCCATACGATGGGGGAATTCGGCGTCGTGTTGATGGTCGGCGGAAATCTGGAAGGGGTGACACGCACCGTGTCCATCGACATCTACGACGAGGTCCAGGCGTTGAACTACGAATCCGCCTCGCAAACCGCCCTGTTCCTGTTGGGGATCTCCTACCTGGTCTTGCTGGCGATCTATGCCATCAACCGAAACGTGTGGGCGGTATGGCCACAGAAATAGCGGTCGATATCGTCAAACGTTTTCCCGGTCAGCCGCCGGTCCGAGCCCAGATTACCTACCCGGTCGAATCCTCCACTGTCTTGATCCTGTTCGGTCCATCGGGGGCCGGCAAAACGACCGTGCTCCGTTCGCTGGCCGGACTGGAATGGCCGGAAGAAGGACGGATTCGCTTTATCTCCAGAACCTGGCTGGATACGAAGGCCGGAATTCGGGTGCCGCCGCAGGATCGGCAGATCGGCTACATGGCGCAGGATTACGCGTTGTTCCCCAGCCTGACGGTCGAGGGGAACATCGCTTATGGCTTGGGACAGCTCTCGCCCCATGCCTGTCGACGAAGGGTCGCTGAGGTGGTGGAGATTTTTCAATTGCGTGGATTGGAACGGGCGAAGCCCGGGCACTTGTCGGGTGGACAGCAGCAACGGGTGGCGTTGGCGCGCGCGGTGGCCCCCTGTCCGTTGCTGCTCCTGTTGGATGAACCCCTCTCGGCGCTGGATGGTCCGACAAGGTTTCATTTACGGAACGAGTTGCGATCTTTCTTGAAGCAGCTTGCACTGCCCTCAATCATCGTGACCCATGAGTGGGCCGAAGCGTTGACGCTCGGCGATGTGATGGCGGTGCTGAGTGGGGGCGAGGTGCTGCAGATCGGGGCCCCGATCGACGTGTTCAGCCGTCCCCGTAGCGCTGAAGTGGCGCGGGTGGTCGGCGTGGAAACCGTGCTCAGAGGCTCGGTGGTCTGGGCAGGTGGCGGCCTAACCCGCGTCGACGTCAATGGGATCGTGGTCACGGCGATGGCCCCTGACCAGATCGGCCCCGACGTCTTTATTTGTATTCGTGCAGAAGATGTCACGGTGGAGCGTGGAAGGGCCCAGGCGACGAGCGCCAGGAACCGTCTCGCCGGGACGGTGACCTGTGTCACGATGTTAGGGGCAGTTGCCCACGTGGCGGTCAACTGCGGCTTCTCCCTCACGGCCCTTGTGACCCGGTCTGCCGTCGAAGAAATGGAATTGGCTCCCGGCGTTCCCGTCGTTGCGGCGGTCAAGGCCGGCGCCGTGCATCTGGTTTCCCGCCGGCAACATCACTAACTTGGAGTTCTGTACCTATCGTTAAATTCTCACTGACCTCCCATCTAATTATCACGGAATCGCTCTATAGTGCGGACGACACCGGGCTGCAAGGCTGTACATAGGCGCCCAGATGAAGGGAGGTGGATGAAAGGTGCGCCATGGGACAGAAGCGAGGGCGGCAGGAACCGGACGTGCTGACGGCCAAGGAGGCGGCCAAGTACGTTCGTCTGACGCTGCCGACGTTTTATCGGTACATCTGGGAAGGGAAGATTCAGGCGCCGAAGATCGGAGGCCGATACCGATTCAAGCGTGTCGTGCTGGATCGCTGGCTCGGAACGCACAGTCCGGGCGCGGAAGACGTCAGTGGGCGCAACAAACTCACGGGATTGGTCACCGCGATCAAGCGGGATGCGATCATGGCGCAGGTGGACATCGACATCGGTGCACACAGAATCACGGCTGTGATCACTCGGGATGCGCTCGACGAGTTGGGCATCGGCATCGGAAGCCCGGTCGTTGCACTCGTGAAGGCCACCGAGGTCATGGTCGTCAAACACTAAGGAGGACAGCATGAAACTCAGCGCACGCAATCAATATCAGGGCACGGTGACGAAGATCACGGAAGGACAGGCTATGGCCGAGGTAGTCGTGAAAGTCGGTAATCTCGACTTTGTCGCCGCCATCACGGAAGGTTCCGTGAAGAACATGGGACTGAAAGTCAACGATTCCGTGACCGTCGCCGTCAAGGCCACCGAGGTCATGATCGGCAAGTAACACTCGTTGATTTCTGCTCGATGGCCTGCTTACGATGCGGCCGTGAACCCGGTGATGTGGGCGGGCATCGAGCGCGAAATCCGGGGGGCCGTACAGATGACGGCGCCCAACCTTCCCGTCGGAGACTGCACAATTACTCCCCGGCGGCGAATGGATACATTTCGTCGTTCGGTGGCGCCGGCTCGGAGGCTGGTGCCACCCGATTCCCTCACTTGTTCCATACCGGTCCATTTCAACCAGCCGAATCAGCAACTGCCCGTAACCGTCTTCTTCGGTGTGATCGAGTCGGCAACCTGGCGTTGTGCGGTCCGGTGGGAAGCTTTCGTCCGCACGCGGGATGCGATCCGCGGGCCCCGGTATCGGATGTGATCAATATGGCTGCCGACGTGACCATCAACATAACAAAGGTGTTCTCGAGCGGGTTCACCGTGGACTGCCGGCTTCAATACGGGTTGGAGCCGGCCACCGTGCTGATTCTCTTCGGCCCTTCTGGTTCGGGAAAGACGACGATTCTCCGTTGCTTGGCCGGTCTCGAGTGGCCCGATCGGGGAACGATTCGCTACAACTCTCACACCTGGGTGGAGACGACAAAGGGCATTCGAGTTCCTCCCCAACAGCGCCGGATCGGGTTCATGTCGCAGGACTACGCGCTGTTTCCCCCCTATACCGTGGCGGGCAACATCGCCTATGGGTTACATGACCTGAGCGCGGCACATCGAGAGCGCCGTATCGGGGAAGTCATGGCGCTGCTTCGCTTGCAGGGATTGGAGCAGCATAAACCCGCGCAACTGTCCGGCGGGCAACAGCAGCGTGTCGCCCTGGCGCGAGCGATCGCACCCAAACCGCAATTACTTCTGCTCGACGAGCCGCTCTCTGCGCTCGATGCGCCCACCCGTGTCCATTTGCGCGGTGAATTGCGGAGCTTGCTGCATCAACAGGCACTGCCGTCGGTGATCGTGACCCACGACTGGTCTGAAGCCCTGGCCTTGGGGGATTTGATCGCCGTCATCGACAAGGGGACGGTCCTGCAAGTCGGAGAACCGATGGAGGTATTCAGTCGGCCGGCCAATGCCGATGTAGCCCGCGTGGTCGGTGTGGAGACGGTGGTGCGGGGGAGCATTCTCGAGACCCGGGATGGTCTCGCGACCGTGCTCGTGGGAAGCGTGCGGCTGACGGCATTGAATCCCGAGGGATTGGGGCCTGAGGTCTTTGTCTGTATCCGGGCGGAGGATGTGGTGTTGGAGCAGGGCAGTGCGGCCACCAGCAGCGCGCGGAACCACCTGCGCGGCGTCATCACGGGGATCAGCCTGCTGGGAGCCCTGGCGCGGGTGACGATCGACTGCGGATTCTCGTTGACCGCGACCGTGACGCGTTCCGCCGTCATGGAATGCGCCCTTGCCCCGGGAGGAACAGTGGTGGCCGCCATGAAGGCCGGTGCTTTGCACCTGGTACCACGAGATGGTGGTGGAGAATCAAAAACGTGATCGTGGGCACGGAGGTCCAAGCAGATAGGAGCGAGGCAGACCTATTCGGTGCATCAGGAGCGGGATGGAGAATGAATAGGAAGCGGGTCTCGTTCGGCCAGCTAAAGTGTTTTCGCGACGAAGCATGAGTTCTGGCATGAAAACCTCCTCTCCCCAAGTTCTGTGGATATCCCTGTTGATAGTGTAAGAAGATCGCACGATCGCCTTGTGCCAATGATTCGGCCGACCGATTTGCCTAATTTTTGTGCATTGAGCGGTCTGTTTCGTTGTGACGCAACATATGGGGGCATGGCTGTCGTTTGTATGGATTAGCATACGATGGTTTTCACCACCTCAGGGCCATTTGTCCTCAACACTCAATCACCCGCTGGCGGCTTCTGAGCGAGTTAGTGGCTTCAGTCTGAACAGTGGGAGGCTTTCGCTGCCTGGGGATGACCTGTATCATATTTGCCGTCTCGACCCGCATGGGAGGCGCGAATACTCAGAGAGGAAGCACCCTCAAAATGAAGGTTGACAGGGTCCATGTCGATATGTAACCATTGGTTACATGATGACTGGAGCCCAATTCCGCCGCATCCGAGAAGAGCTCGGCCTAACCCAGGAACAGTTGGCCGCGGCTCTCCATACCACCCGTGTTTCGGTCGCCCGGTATGAAAGCGGGATGCGGCGGATCGGTGGCGCCGTTCAGGTGGCCATCACGCAGCTTTCCCGTACTCCTCAGATTCCCCTCGCCGGTACCGTTGCAGCCGGCAGGCCCATCGAGCCAATTCAACAGTCCGAATTCATCGAGGTGCCTCCGAGCATGTTGCGCGCGGGGCAGACCTTCGCGTTGCGGGTAAAGGGCGAATCGATGATTGAGGAGGGGATCCTGCCGGGTGATCTGGTCGTCATCCGCAAACAGGCCACTGCTCAGAATGGGCAAATTGTCGTGGCGTTGATCAATCGAGAAGCGACGATCAAGACGTATTTCCGCAAGATGAACCGCATCGAACTTCATCCGGCGAATGCCGCGATGAGCCCCTTCATTGTCACGCCGGATGATGAATTTGCCATCGAAGGGGTGCTCGTCGGGGTGATTCGCCATTGCGCCAATGCCTAAGCAAGGAGGTATCCGCATGACCCAGAATCAACAATTCATGGTTGAGCGGTTGAGCGAACTTGAGCGTATGGTGGTGCAACTGACCGGGCGAATCGGGGAACTCCAACGGGAACTCCGGCAGTCCACCATGTTTCCAGAGCGTCGCCAGAGCGGGTCCTGCCTTCGCACCCTGTTCGGTGGGGGGCGGTCGGCTGCGGTCTCGCGTCCCCCCATCCGTGAAAACAGGAGGATCGAACGCCATGAACACTGCCTGTTCTGATATCCAGGAATCCACGGCCGGTTGTTGCGCCGACTGCGGCCACATGGTGCCGCGGCGGACCGCGTATCATGACGACCAGCGCCAAGCCGTCAGGGAAATCTGTATCCGCTGTCTCGTTCTGGCCTACCAGCGGCGGCAATTCGAAGCCGGCTGCTGCGGCTAAATTGGAGTTCAACTTCTCCGCGATTTTAACCGGGTGAGCGGGACGCCCTGCTCATCTGGTGCGCCCTGTTTCCGTTCTTCGCTGCGCTCCAAACGGAAGTCCATTTTCGAATACCGACCATTGATTTTGCTTGTCGTCTAGAGCGATGGCCAAGTCTGCTTGCTGTCGGCGGGCAGACCAATGAGCCAACGACCATCGCGTATCGGGGGATCAGTGTCCCACGCGGTCAAGCCCTTTCGGCCGACGACGGGTCCGACAAGAATGAGAGATCCGGCAGAGGCGGTTAAAGCAAGACGGGGGCTGGGGACCAGCCTAGGAAGGGCGATTTCACGAAGGGATACCCGCTCAGCACTTCTGAAGAAGCAGTTCGAAGGGAAAGGGAGGGATGGTGGCGGTGACCCGGATCGAACGGGTGACCCGCGGCTTATGAGTCCGCTGCTCTGCCAACTGAGCTACACCGCCACTTATACCGTGCCTCCGGCGCATTTTGTCACTGCGCAGGCTCGGCCGAGCCGATAAGAATCCGCACTATAGCATTCCGGTGAATCGGCTGACAATTCCCTTCTGGCGGTCGAGGGCTGTTGGGCATGTGCGTGGTTTCCTGACACGTGGATCGGCGGTGGTGAACGGGTGCCGGCGTTCACTCTACGCACGAGGTTCCCCGTATGATTAGAATTCGGTCCTCACCCAGCACACAATGCCGTACGGCATTGTCTCAACCTGATGCGCTTCGCGTCCGGAGAAAAATCCATTCCGCCAGAAGTATTTTTTCTCCAGACATGCTATAAGCATCTCCCTCGCTTTGCATGCTCTCCAAGAGATACGTAGTAACGAACCGGTGAGCACCTCATGGGCCGGTTCCGGAATTCAGTTTCGAGAAGGCCGCAGACGCGTGCCGTCTTTTCTCACGTGCCTAGGCGATGCCTTGCTGCGGCAGGACTTCGCCGGTCATGTGGAAGGGGCGAGACACGCGGAATCCCGGCGAGCGCCGATTGGTGAGAGGGAGGGGACTTGATGGCGTGGCAGAAGATGATCCTTCGAGACATCCGTTTTGAGATGGTGTCGAATCCGCAGCGGGGGGGAACTGGGGAACACGGGGGCGGTCGAAGAATTCGGGTGTTCTGTCGAAATACACTTCGTGGCGCCGGTGCCTGCCTGATAGTCGGGCTGCTGGCATGGGGTGCCGATCCCGGCACGGCCTTGGCCCAATTCGTTCCGCTTCCTCCCAAGCCGCCGCAGTTTCCTGAGGCGCCGCCGCCGGTTCAACCGCCGGCGCTCGAACCCCCCGCTCCCCAACCTCCTGCCGCGCCGGGCGTGCCGCTGACCGGCGCCAGAATTCTCGTCAAAGACATCCAGGTCGTGGGAAGCACGGCCTTCACCGCCGGTGAATTGGCCGAGGTCACGAATCCCTATCGCAACCGGGAGTTGACCGCCGACGACCTGGAGTCCTTACGCTTGAGCCTGACCCGGTTCTATATCGATCATGGGTACCTGACTTCGGGAGCGGTCATCCCGGAACAGGATGTCGTCGACGGGGTCGTGAGGATGCAGATCGTCGAGGGCAAGCTGGGCGAGGTCAATGTCGAAGGAAACAAGTGGTTCCGTTCCTCTTATTTTCAGAGCCGTATCAATCAGGCCGCTGGTCCGCCGCTCAACGTCGTCCGGCTGCAGGATCGTCTCCAACTCATGCAGGCCAATCCCAGGATCGAACGCATCAATGCCGAGTTGTTGCCGGGAATGGCGTTGGGTGAAAGCACGTTGAACGTCAAGGTTAGGGAAGCGAATCCTTTGAAGGCCTGGCTGGAGTTCAATAACTACCAGTCGCCGGTGGTGGGGGCGGAGCAGGGATTCGTGACGCTGGCCCACCAGAATCTCTTGGGATTCGGCGATATGCTGAGTTTGCAGTACGGCCGGTCAGCAGGTGTGAATCCCATTTTGAATTTCCGGTACGAGGTCCCCGTCACGCCGCAGGACACGACGGTCGCAATTCAGTATCGGCGGTTTGACTTTGCGGTCAAGGAGTCCCCGTTCGATGTGTTGGATATCAAGAACAAAGCTCAGATCCTGGGGGTGACGGTTCGGCATCCGGTCTATCGCGCGATTGACCGTGAATTCGCGTTGTCGTTGACGGGCGAGCATGAGCGGAACGAAACCACCCTGCTCGGAACGCCGGCGGACTTATCGGCCGGAACCAGCGGGGGGAAGTTCCGGGTGACGGCCCTGCGGTTCGGCCAGGAATACGCCCAGCGCTCGGCGGAACAGGTCATCACCGCCTTGTCACGATTCTCCGTCGGCATCGGTGCACTAGGAGCGACCGCCAACGGCAGCCCGGAGGTGCCGGACGCCCGATTCTTTTCTTGGTTGGGTCAAGCGCAGTGGACTCGGCTGTTGCCGTTCATGAGGACGCAATTGGTGAGCCGGGGCGTGGTCCAGCTCTCCAATGATCACCTGTTCGCGCTGGAGCAGATTGCCGTCGGCGGACGGTACAGCGTGCGCGGATACCGGGAGTTCACATTGATTCGAGACAATGCGGCTATGGGATCCATCGAGGCGCGCGTGCCGGTCTACACGGACAAGGCCGGAGTCGACACAGTGTTCCTGGCTCCGTTCGTGGATGTCGGTCATGGTTGGCAGACGACGACGCCGACTCCCGATTCGCCGCCCAAGACGCTGGCCAGCGTCGGGATCGGCGCGATCTGGAATTTCTGGCGGGGCAGTCATTTCGAGGTGTACTGGGGAAAACAGCTTAAGAAGTTCGACACGGAGCGGGGGAATCTTCAGGACCATGGAGTCCATCTGCAATTGGTGGTGGAGGCCTTTTAAGCCGGATCGGCTCTAGAAAGAATCCCAATATACTTTCGTGTACCTTGATCTTACTTGTGCAGAAGCGTAAGAGAGGGGCGGCGCGACCCCTTTCTGACAAGGAGTGAGCTTATGAGCAGGACCTCTACCGTGCGACACGCACTGGTGCGAAGCCTGGGAGCGCTGTGCGCGCTCTGGCTCGCACAGGCGGGACTCTGTTGGGGACAAGCCACGAACATCGTGCCGACACCGGGCGCGTTGGGAACCGGAGGGCTCGGCACCTCCGTGACCTCATCGGGCAACACGGTGAACATCACCGGCGGCACGCAGCCGGGAAACGGCCCGAACCTGTTCCACAGCTTCAACCAGTTTTCAGTCGGCCCGGGGAATACGGCGGCCTTCATCAATCCCGGCGGCGTGTCGAATATCATCAGCCGGGTCATCGGCGGATCCCCGTCCAACATCAATGGGACGATTCAGGCGTTGAACGCCAATCTGTTCTTCATCAACCCCTCCGGGGTCATTTTCGGGCCATCCGCTAATCTCAATATCAGTGGCTCCGCATATTTCAGCACCGCCTCGCAGTTGCGTCTCAGCGACGGTGCAAGCCAGCAATTATTTTCTACGACGTTTGTGGCGCTGGATTCTCTTCTTTCCACTGCTCCTCCGGCAGCGTTTGGATTCTTTGGTGGAGGCACTCCGGCCCCAATCGTGATTTCAGCGGCGAGTTTGCAATCCGGGAACAATGCAACTCTGCTCTTCGCCGCAGGGAATGTGCAAATCAATGGCACGAGAATTTCCGCTGGGCACATCGCCGTGGGTGCTGTAGGGGCCCAGTCCGAAGTGAATGTTAATCCGGGAAACGGCAATGCGCTTGGTGCCAGTCTGCTGGGTGGATCACTTTCCGCGGCGGCCGGCACGCTTCTTCAAGCGAACGTGTTGGTCGAGACATTCCCCGGCAATATTCTCGTTCCCGGAGGCGCACAGGTTGTTCAGAGTATAGGACCATTTGGCTTCGTCAACCGTGTGGAAGTGACTGGCCCGGGAGGAGCTCTGCCACCCGTGATCTTCCCTGCGGCCTCTGCGGTCTCTGCAGCGCCTGCGGTGCTCTCGAATCCCATCGATCCGGTGCTCTACCTGAATCGTGCGGCGATCGTCATGCCGGTTCAGTCGCCGGCGGCGCCGGTGGCCCTGGTGACCAGTCGCTGTGCGTCGAGAAAGGACGGGGAGTTCAGCACGTTCGTCCAGTCCGGCAGGGATGCGACACCGGCGGAGCCCGGCGGGACCTTGGCCAGTCCGGTCATGCTGGAACCCATCGGCGTTTCTGCGCAAGCGGCTCCGGTTCATCCACGAATCGTACGGGTTCCACAACCCGCTCAAGGTCAGGCCGTCGAGACCTGGCAAGGCTGCTAGAAAGCCGGGAGGGAATGATGCTGAGACTACGAGCACAGCGCGGAGTTCTGACTGGAGATGGAGTGGCCGTCTCACCCGGAGGGAGGAACCGTCCGGTGTGGGGACACGCGAGATGGACCGTTTTCGGTGCGGGATTATTGCTCGGAGTGCTTGGCGTGCAAGGTCCCGCGACCGCCCAATCCACGAACGAACCGGCGGGGGACGCGGCCGGTCAGAGTGCGACAGGCACGGCGCGTTTTCAGCAAGGCGCCTATGCGCAGGCAGCGGTACATTGGATGAATGCCGCGCAGCTCTATGAACAGGCAGGCCAGACCAAGGAACAGTGTCAGGCGCTGATCAACGTTGCTCACGCGTTCCGCCAAGAGGGCCAGATCCGTCGGGCGCAACTCACGCTCCAGCGGGCGTTGGCGCTGTCGGAGCAGATCGGCAATCGAGCACTGACGGCATCCATTCTCGGACAGCTCGGCACCGCGACCCATACGATGGGCAAGGACGCGTTGGCGGCCGAGCACTTGACGAAAGCGCTGGCGCTGGCGCGCGAGGACCATAATTCCGCCCTGGTTGCCAGTCTCTTGAATGACTTGGGCAATGTCTTGGCCGCGCGGCAGCAGTTCCCCGAAGCCGTTGACGTGTACGAGGAAAGCCGAGGGTTGGCGAAGGAAGTCAAAAACCCGCCGTTGAGCGTCGTCGCGCAGATCAACGAAGCCACCGTGTTGATTCAGGACGGGCAGCTTGCCCAGGCGCAGCGCCACCTTGGTGAGGTATGGGGTGCAGCGCAGTCGCTTCCCAACAGCGGGACCAAAGTAAATGGGTTGCTGGCAATCGGCACGGGCTATCAGGATCTCCACGCCGCATCACTGGCCGTATCGACCGGCGGGAAGCTTTCAGGTGATGCCGCGAAGCTCGGATCGACGACCGGATCAGGGGCCGGAGCCCTGGCGGACGGGCCATTGCTCCAGCGTGCATCCGAAGCCTATGCCGCCGCCGGTGAAGTGGCGGCCCAGGTTGGGGATGCGCGGGGACAGTCCTACGCCTACGGGCTGATGGGCGGCTTGCTCGAACGGCAGCGACGGACGGCCGAGGCGCTTGACCAGACCAGGAAAGCGGTGCTGGCGGCTCAAAAGATATCGGCGCCGGAGGCGTCGTATCGATGGCAGTGGCAGACAGCTCGGCTGTTGAAAGCCGGCGGCAAAGAGGACGAAGCGTTGGCCGCGTACCAGCGCGCCGTGACCCTGTTGAAACCGATCCGGTACGAATATTCCGTCGGCGCACAAGGGCGCCATCATTCCTTCTACACGTCGGTGGCGCCGCTGTTTCTGGAAGTGGAGGACTCCTTGTTGCGGCGCGCTGCGGTCGCCGGGTCTCCCGATCAGGCTCAGCAGTTCCTCGTCCAGGTTCGCGACACCGTGGAGGCATCCCGCGCCGCCGAGTTGCAAGACTATTTCCAAGACGATTGTGTGACGGCCACTCAAGCCCTCCGCAAGGGCGGGGGCATTCCAGCCAATACTGCGGTGGTGTATCCGATCGCGCTGCCGGATCGCTTGGAGTTGTTGGTAGAGACGGCCACCGGTTTGAAGCAAATTCGCGTGCCGGTCGTGGCGGAAACTGTGACCAAGGAGGCCAGGACCTTCCGGCGCCTGGTGCAAAATCCCGGGTCCAAGAATTACCTTGCCTCGGCCCAGACGTTGTATGGCTGGCTGGTGGCGCCGTTGCAGCAGGATTTGCTGGCCGGCGGCATCACGACGCTCGTCATGGTGCCGGATGGGGCCTTGCGGACGATCCCGATGGCGGCGCTCCATGATGGGCGGCAGTTCGTCATCGACAAGTATGCGGTGGCCCTTGTGCCGGGAATTGAGTTAACGGACCTCAGCACGATGACACGAGGCAAGGGAGGCATGTTGACCACCGGAATCAGTGAACCGGTTCAGGGCTTTCCTGCCGTCCCAACCGCCGCTACCGAGGCCCAGGCGGTTCGCACCCTGTATGGTGGGACGATGCTGATGGACCGGCAGTTCTCGGCGCCGTCGTTCGAACAGAACATCAAGGATGAACGGATCGGGATCGTGCACGTCGCTTCACGCAGCGAAATCGGCCATGATGCCGCTTCGTCTTTCGTGCTGGCCTACGATGAAAAAATCTCCATGGACCGTTTGGCCCAGATGGTCGGCATCCTGCAGTATCGCCAGGAGCCGCTCGAGCTATTGACCCTCAGCGCTTGCGAGACGGCGGCGGAGGATGACCGGGCCGCGTTGGGGTTGTCCGGTGTGGCGGTCAAAACCGGGGCTCGGAGCGCGGTTGCAAGCCTGTGGCCGGGAGACCCTCAATCGACCGCTGAACTGGTGGGGGAGTTTTACCGACAGCTACTAACGGCCGGCGTCAGCAAGGCCGTCGCGTTGCAACGGGCACAGCAGAAGATTTTGTCCCAACCAGGTCATGAGCATCCCGGGTTTTGGGCTCCCCTGCTGTTGATCAACGACTGGCGTTGATCCGAGCGCTGCGCTAAGCAGCGCACTCACCGATGAGCCGTCCTCAAGCCTGTGAACAACAAGGCCTGCGGACGGTGACCGGCGTTTCCTTCTTTCCAAGCCTCTGCGCCAACCCTTCCGCGAACCCCTTAGCCCTGTGCCTCTTCTTGCCGATCACTGCGGTTCGTCGTCGCTTCTTGGGTCAAAATCAATAGCAGTATTTTGAATCCTGACGTGTTATAAGCAACTTTTTTGCCGCCGCCATGGCAACAATCCGTACAGTCCACTGACGGGATACGGCCCACTTGGATTGCCCGCCTCTGGAGATCAGGTGGCCGTCGGCACGAGAAGCGCGTGTGATTCATACCGATCAATCGGAGCGGAAGGGAGGCCTGCGCGTGAGGGAGGGTGAGGCATTGTGGAAGGGTGAGGCTGGTGCGACGGGTCAAGCGCGCATGAGAAAAGGTTCGTATGGCGGGGGCCGAGCGACGACTCCAGTAAGATGCGCCTCCGGTCACTGGCTGAGATTGGCGATGGGGGTGCTGTTGTGCGGCAGCCTGGCCTCGCCCGCGCTGGCGCAGTTCGTTCCTCTGCCCCCGAAGCCGCCGCAGGTACCTGATGCCCCTTCGCCCGTGCAGCCGGCCCCCCTTGAAACTCCGGCACCTCGTCCTCCCGTCTCCTCCGGCGTACCGATCACGGCTCCCAAGATCCTCGTGAAAGCCATTCAGGTGACCGGCAACACCGCCTTTACGTCGTCTCAATTGGCGGGTGTCACGGCGCCGTTCGTGGATCGGGAGTTGACGGCGGAGGACCTCGAGGCGCTGCGATTGGCCTTGACCTACTACTATACGAATCACGGGTACGTCACGTCCGGTGCCCTGATTCCCGACCAGTCGGTGGCTGACGGTGTGCTCACCGTGCAAATCATCGAGGGGAAGCTCTCGGAGATCAATATCGAAGGGACGAATTGGTTTCGGCCGTCCTATTTCCGAAGCCGGATCGAAACGGCAGTAGGGCCGCCGCTCAACGTCAATACGCTTCAGGAACGCCTCCAGTTATTGCAGGCCGACCCCCGCGTCCAACGGCTGAACGCCAACTTGCAGCCCGGATTGGGGCGAGGCGACAGTTTATTGAACGTGCGGGTGACCGAGGCCAATCCCTTGAAGGTCTGGCTGGAGTTCAATAACTTTCAGTCGCCCGTGGTCGGTGCGGAACAGGGTTTCATTACGCTGGCCCATCAGAATCTGTTTGGTTTCGGCGATCAATTGAGTTTGCAGTATGGGCGGTCCGCGGGCGTCAATCCGATTCTGAACTTCCGGTATGCCGTCCCCGTGAATCGATACGACACGACCGTCGCGATACAGTACCGTCGATTCAATTTTGCGGTGAAGGAAAGCCCCTTCGACGTGCTGGATATCGAGAACAAGGCTCAAATTTTTGGGATCTCGGTCCGCCAGCCGATGTACCGTCGGGTCGATCGGGAGTTTGCCCTCAGCCTGACGGCGGAGCATGAGCAGAATGAAAGCTTCCTCGGCGGCCAACCGCAGGAGTTGGTGCTCGGCTCCCCCAACGGTAAGTTCAAGGTCACGGCCTTACGGTTCGGGCAGGAATATACGCAACGTTCCTCGCAGCAGGTGCTGTCGTTGCTCTCAAGACTTTCCGTCGGCGTGGGGATCTTGGATGCCACGGCCAACGGCGATCCCAACAGGCCGGATGCCCGCTTCTTTTCTTGGTTGGGAGAGGCGCAGTATCTCCGTCAGTTGCCCCTCTGGCGATCGCAGTTGTTCGCTCGGGGATTGGTGCAACTCTCCAACGACCATCTCTTTCCCCTGGAACAGATGGCGGTGGGAGGACGCTACAGCGTGCGCGGATATCGGGAATACACGTTGATCCGTGACAACGCCGCAATCGGCTCGATCGAGTGGCGAGTGCCCGTCTACACGAGCAAGGCCGGAGTCGACACGCTCTTCCTCGTACCGTTTTTCGACATCGGTCGGGGCTGGGATACCACGGTGCCGACTCCCAACAGCCCCCCCAAGACGCTGTCGAGCCTCGGGCTCGGCACTGTGTGGAACTTCTGGAAAAACAGCCGGTTCGAGATCTACTGGGGGAAACAGCTCAATCACTTCGACACGCACCGCGGCAATCTCCAGGACCATGGGGTGCATTTGCAGTTGGTCGTTGAGGCGTTTTGACGCAGCAGCGGAAAATTCCGGCCGACTTGGTCGGGGATGATTCCCCGCGAAGTGCCGACCGGAGCGGCTTTGTGGCCTGTGGATGGTCTTGCTCCTCCGAGTGGAAAGGAGTAAAGAGACAGGACACGTGCCGGGGGGGCGGGACGGAAAGGAGAAGCGGCATGCACATTGGATACTCTGAACGGGGCCACCTGAAGCAGCTCTTGAGCCTCTCGCTTGCCGTGCTGTGCAGCGTGGGTTCCACGGTCTCTGCGCAGTCACTCACGGCGCCGGTCGCCGACTCCTCCCTGGGAACTACCGTTACCACCAACGGTTCATTGAGCACCATCACCAACGGATTTCGCCCAAACAACGGCGCCAACCTGTTCCACAGTTTCCAATCGTTCGACGTCGGCGCCGGCCGGACCGTCTCCTTCGTCAATCCCGGAGGGGTGCTGAATGCAATCGCCCGTGTCACGGGCGGGAACATCTCGAATATCAACGGCACTGTCGTCATGAACGGGATGAGCCTGTTCCTGATGAACCCAGCCGGCGTCCTGATCGGTCCATCCGGCAGCATCAATACCAGCGCTTCCATCTACATTACCACCGCCAATTCGCTGCGGTTCGCGGACAACGCCGTGTTCTCGGCCTCTCCCTCCAGCGTATTTTCCTTCAGTTCCGCCGCCCCCACGGCCTTCGGCTTCAGCGGAGGCGGCGCACCGGCACCGGTTGCCATTCAAGGCACGACAATTTCGGCGCCGAACGGCGTGCTCATGATCGCCGGGGGACCGATCAGACTGGAAGCTGCACATCTCACTGCCGCCACGCCGGTCTTGCGGAGCCTCGGCTCGACCGGTGAGGCGGTGCTGCCGTCGAGCGGAGCCGGCGTCTCCGGGACTCCCGGAAGCATTCAGGCGACTACCGGTACTGTCATCGAGGTGACTCCGGCCTTGGCCCAGTCAGGCATCACGTCGATCCAACTGTTCCCTTCGACATTGACCGTGCCGCCGGGCGCGTCGGTCACGAATACGAGCAACCAAAGCGGAGGATTGATCCGGGTGTCGGTCAGCGGTGGGGGCGCCTTTGCGACCGACGTGTTCGGGGCTCCGACCAGCGTGTTCGAGGTCAATCCGTTCGCCGCTGCGCAGATTCTCCAGTTCAATCAGCAGTCCATGCAACTTCTGCAACAGAATGTGCAGACCGCCGCGACGGTCTTTGGATCTCAGTCCTTGGCACGGAATACCGATCCCTGCGCGGCGAATCGGTCCGGCCAGGCGAGCAGTTTCGTCCAGTCCTCGCGTGAGGTGGCCCCTCCGCAGCCAGGCTCTGCCTTGTCCAGTCCCGTGGTGCTGGAGGAGGCCGGGGCTCATACGAGCGGCCTGGATCACGTCACTGATGTGGCTGAGGTGCCGGATCGCCCGTTGTTGCCTCCCGTCCTGACCCAGCGAGACCTGATGGGAGCGTGCCGATCATGAAGGAGGAAAGGATGAACTCCGGATTATTCATGAGGCAGGACCGGACGGTGCCGTTGGGGAAGGGCCCTGTGAAACGTGATGTCGACCATGCTCGGGTGCTGGTGATGGCGGGCTGCTGTTCGCTCTTCCTCCTGGTTGGTGCGGAAATTCGCGCAGATGTGGGCGGCTCGCCCGATCCGGCCGGGGCCGCTCAAGCAATGCAACAGGGCAAGAGTCGGTTTGCCGATGGTGCATTTGCCGAAGCCGCTGCACACTGGACGCAGGCTGTCCGCCTGTATGAAGCCGAACGGAAGCCGCGGGAGCAGTCGCAGGCCCTCATCAATCTGGCCCATGCGCTCCAACAGGAAGGCCAGGTGAAGCGTGTGCAGGAGACGTTGCAGCGCGCCCTTCAATTGTCGGAACAGGTCGGAGACCGGACGCTTACGGCCACGATTCTTGGTCGACTCGGTGTTTCCTTCCATTCTCTGGGACAGGGAGCGCAAGCGGCCGATCATTTGACGAAGGCCCTGTCGCTGGCGCGCGAGGAGAAGAAGCCGGCGCTGCAGGCGACGTTGTTGAATGACTTGGGCAATGTGCTGGTTTCCCAGGATCAGATGACGGAAGCGATCGATGTGTACTCGGAGAGCAAGTCCCTGGCGGGCCAGACCAGGCAGGCCGCCCTGGCTGCCACGGCTCAGGTCAATCTCGCCATGGCGCTCCTGGATGATCAACAATTCGCGGAGTCGGAACGGGCGTTGGATGCGGCGGCAAAAGAGGTCCGGGGGCTTGAGGACAGTTACGCCAAATCATACGGGCTCCTGAACATCGGCCTGGGGTATGACGACCTTCGGTCCGGCGGCTCGTTCCGCAAGACAGCCTCGCAGGAGGATGCCAAGAAGACGGCTGCGAAGACGGCTGCGGCGGCGGCCTACAAGCCCGTCCAGGCCAATTTGCTCCGACATGCGTCCGATTCCTTCGTCGCGGCGGCGCAGGTCGCGACGAAGCTGGGCGATGCGCGGGCGCAGTCGTTTGCCTGGGGCTATATGGGGTCGCTATTGGAACGGGAGCGACGCTACAGCGAGGCGTTGGATTTTACGAGAAAAGCCAGTTTGGCCGCGCAAAAGGTGAACGCACCCGAGTCGACGTACTTGTGGCAGTGGCAGACGGCACGGCTGCTGAAGGCCGGCGGGAAAGAGGATGAAGCCATCGCTGCCTATCAACGGGCGATGGGTGCGCTGAAGCCCATTCGCTATGAGTATTCCGTTGGGTATCAGGGACGTCATCATTCGTTCCGGCTAACGGTGGCTCCGTTTTTTACGGAAGTCGAAGATACATTGTTGCGTCGCGCTGCCGCAGCCCAATCGACGGAGCAGGCTCAGGAGTGGCTGGTGCAGGTGCGCGATGCGGTGGAAGCCTCACACGTGGCGGAGCTACAGGATTACTTCCGTGATGATTGTGTCTCCAAGGTTCGGGTAGCGAAAGGGGATCACGCCTTGCCCGTCAATACGGCGGTGCTGTACCCGATCATGCTGCAGGATCGGCTGGAGTTGGTGGTCCAGACCTCGGGCGGTCTTCGACGCTACGGTGTACCGGTCGAGGCCGAGCGGTTGACCCAGGAGGTCAGGAATTTCAGGAAACTCGTGCAGGATCGGCGTTCGCAGGGATATCTGGGGCCGGCGCAATCCCTATACAAATGGCTCATTGCGCCGTTGCAGCGGGATTTCCTCGCGATGGGCGTGACCACGGTGGTCGTGGTGCCTGAAGGACCGCTGCGCACGATCCCGTTTGCGGCGCTACATGACGGCCGCCATTTCCTCGTGGATACGTTCGCCGTCGCGGTCACGCCGAGCATGGAGCTGACCGACGCGCGTCCGGTGGAGCGTGGGCGAACTCAATTGCTGTCGATGGGACTGACGGAGTCGGTGCAGGGATTTTCCGGCTTGCCGCATGTCGCGACGGAAGTGCAAGCCATTCGGGCGCTGTACGGCGGCCGGCTGTTGATGGATACGCAATTCGTCCTGCCTGCGGTGGAACGGGAACTTAAGGAGCAGAATGTGGGGATCATTCACATCGCCTCACGGGGTGTGATCGAGGGAGACGTCGCGGGCTCCTATGTCGTGGCGCATGACGATAAGATGTCGTTGGATCGTCTGTCGCAATCGGTCGGGCTGCTCCGCCACCGACAAACTCCGGTGGAGTTGCTGACGCTTAGCGCGACGGAGACGCCCGTCGCCGACGATCGTGCGGCCCTTGGACTTACGGGACTTGCGGTGAAGACCGGTGCTCGGAGCGCCTTGGCCAGCCTGTGGTATCGGGATGATCCGACCATGTCCGAACTCGTGGCGGAGTTTTACCGACAGATGCGGGATCCCAGCACGACCAAGGCCACGGCTCTCCAGCGGGCGCAACAGAAAGTGATGCTGGAAGTGGGGCACGAACACCCGAGTTATTGGGCGCCGTTCCTGCTGATCAGCAATTGGATGTAAGGAAGAGGGAAGGCGAGCCGGCAGGTCAGAGTTTCCTGCCGGTCATGAGTTCATACGCTTCGTCGATCGTTCCGACTTCGTAGACGAGCAGTTTCGATTCGTTCCCCAGGGAAGCGAGGTTGACTCGCGGCGCATAGAACTGGCCGCGGGGAACCAGCAGCATGCGGTATCCTGCTCGTGCCGCAGCTTTGGCCTTCTCGGCGACCTGCGTCACCGGGCCGATTTGTCCGGACGGTGTCAGCGTGCCTGTCACGGCCACGTCCTGAATCAGGCGGTCTCCCTTCAGGATTGCCAGAAATCCGACGGCCAAGGCCACACTGGCGTCGGACTCCTCGCCGCGTGATGGTCCCGTAAAGTTGGCATACAATGACAGGGTGCCGGTCGGTCGGATCGACGGAGCGAGCCGGTCCAGGGCGAAGCGGAACGCGTTTGGAATGGCCGCCATCCCTGCGCCACGGACTGGCACCTGGCTGCGACCCCACCGCAGGCTGAGCGGGTCGGGCTGTGAACCTTCGTCCCATTTCATGATGAACATCGGAAAGCCTTGAGACTCGTCGGCCGGAGCTGCTGTGGAAATCGGTACGGAAAGGGAACGGCCTGCCGAGGCCGTGGCCGCGAGGCCGACCAACAACGCGACCCCTGCAGCCAGCGCCAGCGCAAAGGTAGCGGCCTTGCCTGATGCATGGGAGTGTCTGGTGTTGTGCGCGGGCATGGATTAAGTCTAGATGATGATTGAAAGTTGTCAAACCGACCGAAATCGATTTCATGTCGGTGCCGCTTCCATAGTGAAAATCCATCGGTCTTTTCTGTGCGCTGCAGGGGCAGATGCGGTAGCCGTCTCGCGCAAATCTGCCCATGATCGTCCGGAACGTAGCCGGATTTCTCTTTTTCCCTCAGCGTGTTACTCTGCGCCGCTCCTGTGGTCTCACTGATGCAGCCTGTGGTAACCGAGGGCGAGACATGACGGCTTTGGGCCGGAAGGCGGTGCTTGTGACGGGAGCGTCGTCCGGTATTGGAGCAGCGTGCGCCCGTCATCTCGATGCGCAGGAGTTTGCCGTATTTGCCGGCGTACGTCGAACAGAAGATGGGGACGCGCTGCGTCGGGTGACATCGGATCGACTCACCCCCCTTCGGCTCGATGTCACGGATCCTGCGTCGATTGAGACGGCGCGTGCGTTCGTTGCCGAAGAGGTCGGAAGCGTGGGGCTCGCCGGCCTGGTCAACAATGCCGGAATCGCGGTGGCCGGCCCGCTCGAGCTCTTGCCGCTGGAAGAAGTGCGCACGCAACTGGAGATCAATGTGGTCGGAGTGCTGGCCGTTACGCAGGCCTTTCTCCCGTTGCTGCGGCAGGGAAGCGGGCGCATCATCAACATGAGTTCCATCGCCGGCCGTGCGACGACGCCCTTTCTCGGGGCCTATTGCGGTTCGAAGTTCGCACTGGAGGCCATGACGGATGCCTTGCGGCTGGAGTTGGTGCCCTGGGGCATTCGGGTCTCGCTGATCGAGCCGGGGGCGGTTCAATCGAACATCTGGGAGCGCTCGACCTTGTCGGCGACGCGGGTGCTGACGGGGGTGACCGCCGACAGGCTGGCGCTGTATGAACCGCAGTTGCGTCGCTTGCAGGAGGTCTTAGGTCGCGCCGCTCAGCGCGCGATTCCGGCCGACGAGGTAGCGCACGTGGTGGTCCGTGCCTTGACTGTTCCGGATCCCCGTGCGCGATACCTTGTCGGCAAGGATGCGAAGTTCCGTGCGTGGCTGAAACGGATTCTACCCGATCGCGTTCAGGATCGACTGCTCGCCTGGTATCTTGGCTTGCCTCGACAGGACGAATAGTGGGTCGACCTGTTTACACCGTTCAGTGAGGAGTCCCTGTGTCCGGAGGGAACATGATCGTGTCGGCGGGAGGGGTCGTGCTGCGGGCCACCGAAGTGTTGCTCGTCCGCGTGTCCGATGCGAAGGGGCGTCCGGTGTGGTGCTTTCCGAAAGGGCGGCTCGACAACGGTGAGACCGCCGCCCAGGCCGCGCTGCGGGAGGTCGAGGAGGAGACCGGATGGCGCTGCCGGATCGATAAGCAACTGGCCTGCACGGAATATTGGTTTCAACGCGAAGGTCGCCGATTTCGAAAGACGGTCGTATGGTTCGGGATGTCGCCGATCGAGCGCTCCCGCCCCCCGGACGGAGAAGTCGAGGAGGTGCTCTGGCTGTCGCTCGACGAGGCTCGGTCCAGACTCACGTACCCGTCGGATCTCGGGCTCCTGGAGCAGGCGATCGTCGGCGGAGCCACCCCAGCATGATTGCCTTGCCATGGTATCGGCGACGGATATTGGGGCTCTCGATCCTATTGCTCGCGGTGATGGCGATCGGATGCGGGGAGATGGCGTGTGCTCAGGAATCTGCTGCAGAGCCGGATGTATTGGAACTCACGAAACGGATGATCGATCTGGAAGAGCGTGGAGAGAAGCGGAGGGCGTGGGAACTGGGTCATCACGTGCTCGCGCTTGCGGAGGATGTCCTTGGCGGAGAGCATCCCACGCTCGCACTGTACCTCGATCACGTCGGCGTCTTGGGCCATGATCTCGGTGAAGACCAGGAGGCCGAGCAACTTCTGCTGCGGGCGCTGTCGATTCAGGAGCAGTTGCTGGGGCTGGATCATGTCGCCAGCCAGCGGACCCTCCGTCATCTGACGGCGTTCTATCGGCTGGAGGGGCAGGCCCAAGCAGTGGAGGACATTCGCCAACGAGTGGTTCGCTATCGGGCCGATCACGCCTCGTCGTTGCCTCCCTCGCCTTGACAAGGCGGGACCCCTTGACTAGACTCGCCCCACGCCCGCATTCCTATCGACCACGGTCCGGTCGGCGCGATGGTGGTCCTCCTCGGCCTCCATGCTCCGCCGATCCTTCCATCCACCCGAGGGTCCGTCGTGTACAGCCTGACGTCCTTTTCGCTTTCAGACATGACGGAGTGTTCGGCGGTCATCCGCCAGTTCGGGCCGCAGGCCACGTCGCTCCAAGATGCCGCCGCCCGCGTCGTGGCGTACCTTCAATCCACGCTCGGCAACGATCAAACCGGCGAGCGCGATTGCGTGTTGGTCCGTTGTTTCAAGACGACCTCGTTCAAACATCTCGATCCGGAGACCCAACGGATCGCTCGGGAGCGTCTGGGAGGAATTGCGCCGTTTCCAGAATTGAAGTGCTTCACTTTGCTGGCGACCGCCGGCCTGGAGCCGGATTGGAATCGCGTTGAGGCCTCGTATCGCTATCGGGCCATCCCGATGGTGAGCGCCGAGTTCGTGAAGCAGTTTCCGATGTTCTCGCAGTTGCTGCATCAGTTCGGCGTGTCTCTCGATTCGTCGGTCGATGCACAAGGTGGCTGGTTGGTCGATCTCGCGGAAAAGTCCTACAACGTCTTTTATGTTCCCGATGCCGTGGGCAGCCCCTATGTGCCCGTGCAGGAAGGGTTCGTCCACAAGTACGGGGTCAAGTCGGTGCTGTGCTTCGGCGGCATGCTCCCCTCGCGCGACCTGTTCGCCGTCATCCTCTTTTCTCGAATCCCCATCCCACGCGAGACCGCGAAACTCTTTCGTTCGCTGGCGTTGAGTGCGAAGTCGTCCTTTCTCGCGTTCGATGAGGCCGGACCGACGGACTCGGAATCGGTCCGGGGCGCCGATGACGTGGCGACGGGGTTGCTCCGTGACGCGGCGCGGCATCAGTCACAGACGCTTGTGGCCGAGCAACTATTGACGGTCTACGAGGATGCCGTGCGCATGCAGTCGGTCGGGATGGTGCAGACGCAGGAAGCCTTGCGCGAACGCGCCCTCGCGCTCGAACGGGCGGAAGGTGCGTTGCGGGAGCAGACCCGTATCGTCAATTCGATTCTGCGCAGCATGGGCGACGGCGTGGTCGTGACGGATGAAGACGGGCGGTTCGTGTTGGCAAACCCGGCGCTCGAGAGTATTCTCGGTGCGCCACCCGGCGATGTGCCGCCGCCGGAGTGGCCGGAACGCTACGGATTTCTCCAGGCCGATACCACTACGCCGTTGTCCCCACAGACATGGCCGCTCTCTCGCCCTCTGCGGGGCGATAAGGTCGATTGGGCGGAGATTTACATCCGCCGTCCGGACGATCTGCGAGGTCGATGGGTCAGCGTGACGACCAGACCGATCAAAGGTGATGACGGCGTGTTGCGGGGGAACGTGGCGGTGTTCCATGACATAACCTGGCTCAAGCGTGCACAGGATGCCCTGTATGAATCGGAGCATCGCTTTCGTAGCCTTGTCGAGGGCGCCAGGGACATCATTTTCACCGTCTCGTCGGACGGGGTGCTCACCTCGCTGAATCCGGCTTTTGAAACCGTGACGAACTGGTCCCGCTCGCAGTGGGTCGGGGAACCGCTTGCCTCGCTGTTGCACCCGGACGACGTCGGGTTTTGTCAGGACGTGCTGCAGGCGATTCTCGATCGCGGCGTTCCGCTCACCTGTTCCATGCAGGTCAGCATCAAGCAGGGCGGCTACGTGACCGGAGAATTCGTCGGATCCCCCCAGGTGCAGCAGGGGCGAGTCGTCGGTGTGTTGGGGATTCTCCGCGACGTGACCGAACGGCGCCGCATCGAGGACGCGTTGCGCGACAGCGAGGAGAGACTGCGCTCGATCGTGCAATCCACCAAGGATGCCATCGTGCTGGTCAACGCGCTCATGAAGGTCGCGTTCTGGAATAAGGGCGCGGAGGCGGCGTTCGGTTATTCCGCCGAAGAGATGATCGGGCAGCCGGTCATGACGATCATCCCGGAGCGATACCACGACGTCCTCGAGTGGAACGTGCAACGTGCGCGGCTGGTCGAGCGGCTCATCATGACCAGCAGCACGCTGGAATTGGTCGGGCGGCGGAAGGACGGCAGCGAATTCCCGCTTGAATTGAGCTTGGCTGCCTGGAAGGGCAAAGCCGATCTGTTTTTTACGGTGATCATCCGGGACATCACCGAGCGGCGGTTGGCGGAAGAGGAACTGGATCGCCTGCACCGCCATCACCAGGTGGTGCTCAATTCCGCCGGCGAAGGCATTTACGGAGTGGATCGAGAAGGGCGCACGACATTCGTCAACCCCGCGGCCGCCAAGATGTTCGGCTTTGAACCGGATGAACTCATCGGGAAACCCATGCATGCGCTGGTGCACCATACGGACCAGGCCGGCATGGCGGTCCCGCAAGCCCTGTGTCTCATTCGGGAAACCACCGAAACGGGTCAGACCCGGTACAACGAAGACGATGTGTTTTGGCGCAAAGACGGCACCAATTTCCCCGTTGAATATGTCAGCGCGCCGATTCGGGAGCGCGGCGAAATTGTGGGGGCGGTGGTGGTATTCAAGGACACCACCGAACGAAAACGCGCCGAAGCGCAACTCCAGGATTCTCTCCGTCGCCTGCGCAAACTCTCGCGGCGCTTGGAAGGGATTCGCGAGGAGGAGCGGGGGCGAATCGCGCGTGAATTGCACGATGAACTGGGCGTCGGCCTGACCTGTCTGAAGATCGATATCTCGCGCCTCGGTGGCCTGCTGGGTGAACGCCTGGGTACGGCCGAACGGGTCAAAGTGGACGAGCGGATCAAGGGCATGAAGGAGCAGGTGGATGCGACGATCGCGTCGGTCCAGCGGATCGTCGCCGAGCTACGGCCCGGTGTGTTGGACGACTTGGGACTCGTGGCGGCGATCGAATGGCAGTGCCGCGATTTTCAACGGCGGACCGGCATCACCTGCCGCTGTGCGGTGAGTCATGAGGACTTGCGGGTTGACCCGGAACACGCGACGGCGGTATTTAGGATTTGTCAGGAAGCACTGACCAACGTCGCTCGGCACGCGCAGGCCACGACGGTTGATGTGCGCCTGGAGGATCTCGGCACCGGCGTTCTGTTGCAAGTACAGGACAACGGCCGGGGAATTCCGCCCGACCGGCTCGTGGATGCCAAATCGTTCGGGCTGTTGGGCATGCGCGAGCGGGCGAGTCTTCTCGGAGGCGACGTCCAGATCGATTCCCGCGAAGGCGAAGGGACGACGATCGCGCTACGATTACCACGGTAGAGAAGGGAGGCGTACTTATGTCCTCAACATTGGGATCGACCGCCGCAGTTCGGATTTTGGTGGTTGATGATCATCCATCGTTCCGTCGCGGTGTGAAAGACATTCTGGAGGAAGGCTTCGAGGGCGCGCGGATGGCGGAATGCGGCAATGCGCAGGAAATGCTCGACCACGTTCGTGAGGCCAAATACGATCTGGTCGTGATGGACATCAGCATGCCGGGGCGAAGCGGGCCGGAAGTGCTGAAGGAATTGAAGCAGTTGGCACCGGCCGTGCCGGTGCTGATTCTGAGCATGCACCCGGAAGATCAATATGCGATTCGGATGTTCAAGGCCGGGGCGGCCGGGTACTTGACCAAAGCCAGTGCCCCGGAAGAATTGGTGCAGGCTGCGAAGAAAGTGATGGCCGGAGGGCAATACGTGAGCGCGTCGGTGGGCGAGGCGTTGGCCATGACCGTGCGGACGGGCGTCGACAAGATGCCCCACGAGCGGCTCTCCGATCGCGAGTATGAGGTCCTGTGCCTGATCGCCTCGGGCAAGACCGTGAGCGATATTGCGGAGGAAGTCCACCTCAGTGTGACGACGATCAGCACCTATCGGGCGAGAATCCTCGATAAGATGAACCTCAAGAACAATGCCGAATTGACCCGCTATGCGATGCAGCACGGACTGGTTGTGTAACCGCAGGCGTCCGCGCCGGTTGTCGTCGCTAAAACGATGACAACCGGCTGTATTGAATTGCGACAGTAGAATCCATCCTCTTCCGATAGCCATCCCTCCCCGGAGTCAGTACCTTCGCCCCATGCACGAGATGCTGTGGCGCTCGAGCGCCTCTTCATTGCTGCAAGTCTTCCAAGTCTCCCGAGGGCGCGGTGTGGCCGATCCCCTTTTGCAACAACCACGACCGATGCCCTATTCGCGTTGCTGGCCCAGCGCGGTGGCCCGCCTTACCGTCTTCGAGGCCGCCATGCTGCAAGATTTCGGCTGGTGGGGTGCGCATATGGAGGATCAGTTGAAGCGCCTCACGATGGAGCAGTCCGACACACGATCCGGGTCCTGAGCAGAGTCCCCCATGCAGCCACGGTCCATTCGCCCACAGGTGACCTTCTCTCGCCGCCCTACGGTGGCGGTGATTCATGACGATTTGACCGCGGGCTATCGGTGCGCCGACTGGTTCGCATTGCACGGTTACCAGGCCACGGTGACGTCGGTGGATCGACTGGCTGACGGAGAACTTCGGGAACTCTGTCCCGATGTGATCGTGCTCGGTGTGCCACCCGAAACTCCGACAGTTTCCCACGCGCTCCCGCACCTCCGTCACCTGTGCCCCGAGGTCCCCATCATCGCGATGGTCAGTGACTCGACGGGGTATCCAACGGAGCCGAACCTCTCGGCGCTCGCCCGTGCCTTCGGGGCCGACGTATTCATGTGCCGGTCCCTCGAACCAGACGCCGCACCGTCGTAGCGGCGCCCAGACGACCCGAAGCTTCGCGCGTTCGTGACTCGCGTGCCGCGCGAATCATTCTTGTTCTCACCTGAAGCTGAAGGGAGGTCCATCGTGCCGAAAACGAAACTCTTGCTCATTGAAGACCGCGCGCCGATCGCGCAGATTATTCGTTCGGCGGTCGGAGAGTCCTGTGAGGTCGTGACGGCCGATCGGAGCACGGCGGTGCCGGGGGCGGTGCAGAGCCACGCGCCTTCGGTGATGGTGCTGAATCTCGACCGTACCACGGAGGCGGACCGGGAGGAGGCACTTCGTCTCCTGCAGGGGATTCGGCAGATCGACGGCGCGGTGAAGACGGTGGTGTGCGTCGGTCCGGCCGACCGCCAACTGGCGGCTCAAGCAGCCCGCACCGGCGCCTTCGATGTGATCGTGAAACCCTTTGAGCCCGAACTCCTTCGGGCGGTGCTGAGGCGAGCGCTCTGGATGTCCGCCTTAGAGCAGGAAGCCGCCCAAGCGGCCTGCGCTCCAGCGGGCGAGGACGTGCCGGGCATGGTGGGAGCCAGCCAGAACATCAACAGGATTTTTGATGCCATCCGCAAGGTCTCCTTGTCCGATGTTCCCCTGTTGATCAGCGGAGAGAACGGGACGGGCAAGGAACTGACGGCCCGTGCGATTCATGCCCGCAGCAGGCGGGCGGCAGGGCCGTTCGTGGCGATCGACTGCAGCGCAGTTCCCGAGAATCTGCTCGAGGCGGAATTGTTCGGTATCGAGCGCGGTGTGTCGGGAGGCCTGACGGCCGAACAGGCAGGGAAACTCGATCAGGCGCAGGGAGGCACGTTGTTTCTTGATGAAGTGGGTGAACTGCCTCATGCCTTGCAGATCAAGCTGCTTCGCTTTCTGCAGGAGCGTGCGTTCGAGCGCGCGTCTGGCCGCCGTCGCATTGAACTCGATGTGAGGGTCATCGCCGCGACGAAAGTCGATTTGAAAGAGTCGATCGAGCAGGGGGCCTTTCGCGAGGACCTGTATTACCGTCTTGCGGTCGTGCACATCAATCTGCCGCCGTTGCGGGAGCGCGGCGGCGACGTCATGCTGCTCGCGACGGTCTTTCTCCGGCAGGCGGCCGCGCATCACCAGAAACAGGTGCTGGGCTTCACCAAAGAGGCCGGGGAGGCCTTGTGTGCCTATAGCTGGCCCGGCAACGTGCGTGAACTGTCGAACAGCGTCTGGCGTGGTGTGGTGATGGCGGAAGGGTCCCATCTGACACCGGCGGACTTGGCCTTGCCGGCCGCGTCTCCATCCTCGGAGTACGAATCGATCTCGCTCAAGGTCAACCAACAGCGTATCGAAACCGAATTGATCGTAAAGGCGTTTACGCTGTCGCAGGGCAATTTAAGCCGTGCGGCACAGGAACTGGGTATCAGCCGGTCCACCCTGTATCGGCGGCTGCGACAATACGGCATGGATCGAACGCCGGACTCCCTGCGGATACCGGCGGGTCCGGAGCAAGCCGTGATGTCGGACCACTCACGCACGTAGGGTCCAGGGGCCGGTATTTTGCGACCCCTGCGGGGAGACCCGCAGGGGTCGATCAGTGACGCCGCTTCCGTGCGAAACCATATCGACAAGCTCGGTGAGCGGTGGGCAGGGCAGCCTGTCGGCAGGACGCGAAGAAAACTCCAGGAAATGATTGACCGCGTCCGCGGCATTTGCTAAGAACTGCACAGTCCAACCTCATACGATTTCACGAATTTCCCACAGGAGCGACGGTGGTATTCGACGAACAGTCCGCATGGACCAGACGACGTGTGTTGCAAACGGCCGGGGCCGGTTTCGCCTTGTGGCTGAGCCGGCTGATGTTTCCTTCCGTGGCCTCCGCGCGCGCGCTGCCGGAAGGACGATTGAATCTCTACAATCTGCAAACCGACGAGCGGTTGTCGGTGACCTACCGAACCGATGAGGGGACCTACGATCAGGAAGCTCTCAACGATCTGAATTACCTGTTGCGCTGTCACCATACGAACGAGTCCATGATGATGGACGTGCAGGTGATCGAATTCATGAACCTCGTGCAGAAGCGCGTGGGCCGTTCCCGCGAGTTGTTGATCGTGTCCGGCTACCGCTCTCCCGCGTATAACGAGGAACTGATTCGCCGAGGCACCAGGGCTGTTCGGAACAGTTACCATGTTCTCGGGCAGGCCGTGGATTTGCAGATTCCCGGTGTGCCCTTGCGTATGGTTCGGGATGCCGCGATGCGTCTCGGATGCGGGGGCGTCGGTTACTATCCGCGCGGTCGATTCGTGCACCTGGACTCCGGCCCCTTCCGCTACTGGTAAGGCAAGCGTCGCCGCTCTTCTCCATCCGTTTAGGTTTCACGTTCCATCGTCCTTCACGGACTGCCTGGTGTGCTCCTGTCGCCGTGAGAAGCGCTGTCGGTTGTTCCTATTTCCATGACCGCATCGAGACCCTATGGTAGGGTGACGAAGGTATGCGTCCCCTCCGCTGAAACCAGCTCGTTGCCCGGGCGGGTCGATGGAGCCCCAGCCGGATCCCTGAGCGTCAAGGAGGAAGTTGATGATTGTCTCTAAAGGTGCCGTCGTCTCGGTGGAGTATACGTTGCGCTTGGAAGATGAACGGGTCATCGACAGCACGGTCGGTGAGACACCGTTGATGTACACGCATGGTCAGGACGAGATCCTGCGTGGGCTGGAAGCGGGATTGGACGGCATGGCGAAGGGGGCGACGCGCCTCATCATGGTGCCGCCATCGGAGGGATATGGGGAGAGTCATCCCGAGGGATTCTTCGAGGTGCAAAAGGAGCGCGTGCCTCAGGATGCCCAACGGGTCGGTGCGAGGCTGGAAGCACAAGCCCCGGATGGGCGGGCCGTGTTTCCCTACGTGGCCGAGATCAAACCCGACACGATCGTCTTAGATTTGAACCACCCGCTAGCCGGAAAGACCCTCTACTTCGAAGTGACGGTGCTGGATATCAGACGCGCGGATGAGGTTGCCCGGGGTACGGCGGTCTAGCCGACCAGGTCCGGGTTCACCTGCGTCATCGACTGCACCGAGCTGGCCTTGATTTCATTGTAGACGATCGCCCGGCCCGCTTGACGGAGCCTGCTGAAGACTCCTTCCACGACCACGTAATCGCCCTCACGAACTTCCGCCTTGCCAAGCCCGACGACCTTGACCGTGCCGGCGTGATCCTGCAGGAGGAATCCAAAGGCCGGACGCCCTTCTCGATTCGTCGCCAACTGAAAATTACTGACCTTCCCGCTGACCGTTACGACCTGATGGTCGTAGTGATCGGGATGGGCGAGCAGTTCCGTCACTTCCACCATGGACGCGGCCGAAAGGTGCAACGGCGATCCGCACAAGATGGCGACGGTGGCGAGCAGGAGCAGGGACGATGCCGGTCTGATTCCCATGGGCGGCCTCCTTGAGGGTGGAGGAAACGAGATGATGGAATTATACCGAATCGTGTCGGCGGTGAGAAGCCGCGGAAGGAAAAATTCGGGCTGTATCCGCTGCGGGCTCGAACAAAAATGTTCGAGCCCGCAGGGCATCGGCTAGCGGTCGCCGCGATCTTCGCCGCGGAAGCTGTTGAGGATGTGCTGCTGGAGTTCGGAAATGGCTGGTGCCGCCGGTGCCTGGTTTTCCAGGAGGGCCGGATCGTCCTTCGGCGTGGGAGCCGTCCGGGCGAGCATTTCCTGTTGGACTGAATCCGGGCCGGCATCGATATCCGAGAGCACGGCCAGCAATCGCTGAAGTCCGAATACGGAGCGGGTCGGTTCCGAGTGCACGGCGTTCGAACTGGCGCCATGGACGAGCGAGAGCCAGAACTTCGCTTCAAGGTCTTCCGCGAGCGCCCCCCAGGCAAAGGCTTGCAGCTTTTCGAGCAGCGCTTCTTCCGTACGCTCTAACCCGTCATACAGGGCGATGGACCGTTCGACCGGACGTTCACCGAGCACGGCCAGCGTTTCTTTCCAGAGATCGAGCGGAGCGGCCCCTGTTGCAGCCGGAATGCTTCCCTGGAGGGCCTTCTGCAAGGCTTGCATATATTGATGGAGATACTTTACCTTGCGTGCCGCCAAACTGCCGGCCGGAATACCCCAGATGTGGCCGATCTCATGGTCCTGCATCGGGGCCGCGTTGATCGTTTTCCATTCCCGTTCCGAGAGTTCAAATCGCTTCCGGTATTTCTCGAGCAGACGGAGTTGCGTCTGCAATTCGATGCCGAGTCTGGCTTCCTGGAATGCCTCGGCCGTGATGTCATTCTCGTCCCAGCGGCGCTCCAACAGGCGGATGACGGGTTTGGGTACGGCGGTGCGGGCCTGCTGTTTGAGCGCTGCGATCGATTCCGGCGTGACCTGGAACTTCGTCTGCAACAAATGTGTGGCGGCTTCCACCATCGCCTCGGCCAGGGCCGCCATCCGCTTCATGCACTCCATTTGAAGCCAGAGCCGTTCCCGTCTCAGGCGAACGCGGCGGCGATATTCATCCCTGCGGCTGTGGACGCTTTTGAGAGTGTCCTGCGTGATCACGAGATTGGTCGGCTTGGTTCCGGAGACGCAGCGTGGGTCCGGACGATCGGCGGCGATGTAATTGATATCTTCTTCGGTCAAGTCATAGTGCTGCAGCAGCAACAGCTTCAGCATGATCCGCCCCTGAATGGGCAGGCTGTCCATGACCGAGGTGATGTGCGATTCTGTCAAGACGGACGGCATCGTGAAGACCTTTCCTGTGACACGCCGGGGCTGGCGCTAAGCCGTGCCTTGGGGACTGTTCTCGAGGTAGACCGCGACATACTCGCGGACCTGCTCGATGGTCCCGTTGATGAACAGCTCTCGGGGAATCTCAACTCGGACCAACTTGGCGGGGTCGACGCCGCGCTCAAGCGCATATTCTTCATCAATATACAGGCTGACGGAGCCGTCTGGAAAGCGGATGGCATAGAGGGCGTTGGTGTCGGCCATACTCAGTGCTCCATGAAAGGGTCAGGGGCTCGAACGGGTAGAGGTAACATACCGTTCGGGTGGGTGTCAAAGCGGTGCTCGGTCCCGTGGTTATCGCCGGAAGACCTTGCGCCGCCAGAGAATATAGGCGGTAAATGCGATCAGACTGGCCAGCATGGTGTTACGGACCCGGCCTGGACCGAAGCAGGTCAGGTTGACCAGGGAATTGGTCGTACCGTAGGCGGCATAGACCAGATAGACCAGCAGCGACCACCGGTAGAGGTAGAGGAATCCGTAGCCGACCAGCGTGTGAAGGATCGGCGAGATGGCCTTGGTCACCGTGCCGGGGATGCCGTCCAGTTTGGTGCAGAAAAAGGGAAGAAGGTAATCGGGGTTCTTGGCGATGATGATCGTATCGTTGACCGCGCTGATCAGGAACAGGACGCCGAGAAATCGGATGTCGTGCCCCTGCAGCCAAGCCCGGTGCCAAGTCCTGGCCGCACCCAGGCCTGATGGCGGCGGCCCTAGGGCCGCATCGTAACTTTGAAAGCTCCACCAGGGCAGCGCGAGGAGCATGAAGAAGAACACCTCCGCCGCACGGCCCGAGACACGACCGAGGGCTCCACTGACCAGGACCAGCGTGATGGTAGCGGCAAAGCAGATGACACCCCATCGCACTCGCCCCTGCACGAGTTGGCCGAGCCCCGGGATGAGGGCGGAAAGCAGAGCGGCGCGTCGGTCTGATGCGGAGGGAGAGGTGGAATCCGGCATGGGCTGAGGTCGGGATCGTTTTCCTGGTCGGTGTAGGCCGGGTCTGAAACGACACGGCCCTCGGTCAGGGACCGAAGGCCGTGCCACATACTATGGAAGCAAGGGCTTAACCGCCCAACGTATCCAGGGCTTCCTTCAGACTCTTGCGGATGCAGGTGAAGATCGGCGTATCGCGGAGTGTATAACGGCTCCCTTCCGTTTCGCGCAACGCCATGACGAGGTCCAAGAAATCCTCCGGCTTGTCGCTCTCGAACGCCACCACCCATTCCTGATCGTCCAAACCGAACGAGTAGGTGGTATTCAGCTTCACCGACGGGAACCGATGACCGACTTCAATATGTTCGTCCATCATGCCTTGGCGGGCAGCCTTCGTCAGCAGGAACCACTCGCGGGTCTTCACAAAGGGATAGACGAAGATGTACTTGGCTTTGCCGGGCACCACCGTCAAGCGCTTGCTCTCTTGGTTCTCATGCGTATGGTTGTCGACGTAGATCGAGCGCTTTGTCATGGCGAGATAGGAATAGGGCGTAGTCAGGTACTTGCCCAGCCCGGACGCCAGGATCTTGGTCGTCATCTCCTGGAAAAGTTCCAACTCGTAGCTGATGCGCCACAGCATCAAGTCGCAATCGCCTCGGATGCCGACCGTGGTATAGGCGATGACCAACACCTTACCTGCGTATTCTTCGACGGCCCGAAGAAATTCCTGCTTGCCGCGCGTGCGTTCGTCTTCTGGGAGGCGACGCCAGGCGGGATCGATTCTGTAGAAGGCAAAATTCACGAATTGGCGACGCGGTGCTTGCTCGGGGCTGGACATGGTGGTCCTCCAGACAACTTCTTGAAAAAGTAAAAGAATATGAGCTGTTCTGTTTAGCATTTCACCTTGCGGGCTGTCAACACATCGCGCCGCGCCGCGGCCTCGGATTGACAGCTCAAAACCGATCTGTTACTGCGGAGACCGGAGGTCGGATGGACGCGCGAATCCAACGACGGATCCGCCGGTGCGGACGGCTCATCGTCTCGCTGTGGGGCGGCCTGCTCGGTCTTGCCCCGCATGCCGGCGCGATCGAACTGTCGCCGACGCCCGAGCAGGTTCGAGCGGTCATCGAGCGCGGCAGGAACGCCGCTGAACAGCGGGTCTCGCCGGATCAATTGCACAGCGCCTTCGGGTCGACCGAAGACCTGAAGCCCCGCGGATTCATCATGACCAAGCTCGGCAGTCTGCTGGTCATGGCCAACCATCTCTCTTTGCGTGCACTCGCGCCGACCGAACAGGATGTCGAACAGGTGTTGGCCAATCCGAATCTGCTGATCAACGTGGTCATTTTCGGTGATCGGGTGAATTTTGCCATGGACAGTTACGTGGTGCTGGAGCAGGCCGGCCGGGCCATCAAACCGGTCAACGTGCGCTTCGACGCCCGCGGCGACCGTACCTCGGTGTGGCCGCAGCAGCCTGCCTATCGAGCCAAGGTGATCGCGCAGTTTTCTTATGCCGACCTGGATCCGCGGGCCAAAACACGGTTGATGGTATTTCCCTCCGCCGGCGGCGAGGTCAGTTTCGACCTCGACTTTGCCCAAATCGAATAACTCATGGAAGGGTATCGGATGTCGTACGGGTCGAGGTGTGTCTTGCAGAGGTGGCGATGAGCAGGGCGGATGGATGGTACGGGGAGACCATCGCGATCGGGTCGGAACTGCTCCTGGGAGGGCGGGTCGATACGAACAGTCTATTTCTGGCAGAGCAGTTGGCTTCCATCGGAGTCGAACTGCGCTACAAGACCGTCGTCGGTGACGATTTGCCCGGCATCATGGAGGTGCTGCGGACGGCGGTGCGACGGGCTCGGGTTATCGTCATGACCGGAGGCCTGGGGCCGACGGTGGATGATCTGACGAGGGATGCGGTGGCGAAGGCGACCGGTTGCCGATTGGGCCGTCGCAAAGAGGCGCTTGAGGGAATGACGGCCAGACTGGCGCAATGGGGACGCAGTCCCAGCGCGTCGCAGTTGCGTCAGGCCCTCATTCCCGCGAAAGCGTCCGTGGTTCCGAATCCGGTAGGGTCAGCGCCGGGCTTTTCGCTGGTGTGGAAGGGGTCGTTCATTGCTTCACTGCCGGGTGTCCCCCGCGAAATGGAAGCCATGGTCCGACAGACAGTACTGCCACAGGTCGGCTCGTGGCTGTCGACGCGAAGTATTGCCGGCCTCGTTCCCATCGTCCGCCGCGTGTTTCATACCGTGGGTGCACCGGAAGCCGACGTCGACGCGGCCTTGAAGGGTGCGGTGCCGGCGAGTACGCCGATTGAGCTGGGGATTCTCGCCTCTCCGCTGGGGGTGCTGGTGTCGCTTACGACCAAGCCAGGCCATGGGGCGGAACACAGCGGGATAGACGGGGTGAGCGAGGCGGTTCGACAACGGCTCAAGGAATGGCTGTATGCCGAAGGCACCGAGTCAATGGAAGAGGTCGTTGGACGCCTCTTGGCGGAACGCCGACTCACGCTGGCGCTGGCGGAATCCTGCACCGGCGGGCTAATCGCCCATCGATTGACGCAGGTGCCGGGGGCATCCGCTTATGTCGACCGGGGGGTGGTCTGTTACAGCAATCGCGCCAAAACAGAGATGCTGGGCGTTTCCGCCGCGCTGATCACGCAACATGGCGCGGTCAGTCAGGAGGTGGCTGCGGCGATGGCGACGGGGATCAGAGAGCGTAGCCAGGTGTCGGTCGGTGTGAGCGTGACGGGCATCGCAGGACCAGGCGGAGCCACCGCCGCGAAACCGGTCGGCCTCGTATACATCGGTCTCGATGGCGGCGAGGGAAGCCTGATGACCAAGGAGTATCGATTCCACGGTGATCGCCAGACGATCAAGCAGCGTTCGTCGCAGGCGGCCTTGGATCTGTTGCGGCGATGGCTGCTGAGCCGGGCGTCGTCATGATGCGGCTGTTTCTCGCCATCGAACTGCCGTTCGAGCTTCGGGCGGCGGTGGCCACGTTCCAGCAGGAGTTGAGGCGACGTCTCGAGCGGACCGCGGATCGCGGGATCCGCGTGGGTTGGGTGCAGCCGGACTCGATGCACCTGACTCTTAAATTTCTGGGCGAGACGGATGACCAACTCGTCGCGCCGCTGAAGACCGCATTAAGCGAATCGCTGTTGGGACAGCAACCCGCAGCGGTTCCATTGACCAGGGTCGGCGTCTTTCCCCGCGCATTGCAGCCACGCGTGCTCTGGATCGGGCCGGCGGAATCCTGGGAGCGGGGAGCGGAGGCTGCAGACCTGGCATCCCTGCATCGCGCGGTGGACGGTTGCTGTGAGGTATTCGGCTTTGCAAGGGACACGAGGCCCTTCGCGCCGCATCTGACGCTGGCGCGGGTGAAGGAAGGAGAGCGATCGGTCGGGCAAGCGCTACTGCAATCCGGTGTGCTGGATCATCCGCTGTCCTTCGGCACCTTGCCTGTCGAAGGGGTCGTCCTCATGAGAAGCGACCTTCGGCCGACCGGGCCTGTCTATACCAAATTGTGGGAGGTGCGGCTGCCGATCACCGCCGCAGGGGAAGGTTCACTGGGAGGAGAGGCTTAGGCCGGGTGATGCTCCGGCTGTACCGGGGCGGGTTTCGTCAGTCGGGTGATCAGGTGGGAGATCCCGCCGCCGATGGCCACATTGATCAGGTAGGAGATCGAACTCAAGAACCAGCTTCCGACACTGTCGAATCCCATCGGGACATTCACAAGACACATGAGCCAGAGCAGCATGGCGACAGCGGGAAGGTAGTGCCAGCGCTGATAGGGCGTGACGACGCCCGCGATACCGAACCCGATCACCAGCAGGATGTTCGAGACGAGCAAGAACAGCGGGACGTTCGCTTGGGTCGGGGCAAAGCCCGAGAGCCCCAGCACGACGCCGCTCCAAAAGGTCAGGAGGTAGAGCAGTAACGCGTCGCGCATCAGGGAGCGCCAGGCCGCAGGGTCCAAGGCGTGAGGTGCAAGCGAGTGCTGAGGCTGTGGCTGGTGCATGGGGTGACGGAATTCAGGGTTGCCGTCGGTTCAAGGATAGCAGCGAGGGAGGTCCCGTCAAGATCGTCCGTCGAGAGATCAGGAGGTTCACGGAGCTACGTGGCCGATCCCTCAGTGGCCTACGGGATTCCGCGGGGTTCCGGACTAGGCTTCTCCCTCGGGACTCCGGTATAATCCCCCATTCGCCTACCCGGTCCCGGTCGCTGTGGGCCCCACACGGTGCCTGCTCCGTCAACTGGATGCCCGTCGGTGCGTTGACCCCTGCGTCGGATAGGGCACGCTTCACACCACGAGTTACGATGCTGGAAGGAGTATTCAATGGCTGAGAAAGACGAGAAAAAGCGCGCGTTGGACCTGGCGCTGGCCCAAATCGAAAAGCAATACGGCAAGGGTGCCGTGATGAAGTTGGGCACCGAGGATCGTCCGGCGGACGTGCCCGCCATTTCAACCGGGTCGTTGGGGTTGGATATCGCGCTGGGCGTCGGCGGGATCCCTCGAGGCCGGGTCATCGAGATCTTCGGTCCGGAGTCGTCGGGCAAAACGACGTTGACGCTGCATGCGATTGCGGAGGCCCAAAAGGCCGGCGGGGTGGCGGCGTTCATTGACGCGGAACATGCGTTGGACCTGGGGTACGCGAGGAAATTGGGCGTGCAAACGGATGACCTGCTGGTGTCGCAGCCGGATACCGGCGAGCAGGCCCTCGAAATCGCGGAGACGCTCGTTCGCAGCGGCGCGATCGACCTGATCGTGGTCGACTCGGTGGCGGCGCTGGTGCCGCGCGCCGAGATCGAAGGGGAAATGGGCGACGCCCACATGGGGCTGCAGGCACGATTGATGTCCCAGGCCCTGCGCAAGCTGACCGCCGCGATTTCCAAATCTCTGACCACGGTCATCTTCATCAATCAAATCCGCATGAAGCTGGGCGTGATGTTCGGGAATCCTGAAACGACCACCGGCGGCAACGCGCTGAAGTTCTATTCGTCGGTTCGATTGGATATCCGCCGCATCGAATCCATCAAGGAAGGGCAGGATGTGACCGGCAGTCGGGTTCGTGTGAAGGTCGTGAAGAACAAAATGGCGCCCCCCTTCAAACAGGCGGAGTTCGACATTATGTTCGCCGAGGGCATCTCGAAGGCCGGAGAATTAGTGGATATGGGCGTGGACAAGCGCATCATGGAAAAGTCCGGCGCCTGGTATTCCTATAAAGGTGAGCGGCTGGGACAGGGACGCGAAGCGGTGCGCGATTTCCTGAAGACCAACCCGGCGATTGCGAAAGAAATCGAAGGCAAGATCCGGGAAGCCGCCGGATTGGGTGGGCGCAAGCAGGAGAAGCAGGCCGAGGCAGTCGAGACCAAAGCCGAGAAGGTCGAGCGGAAACCGGAAGGCCGGCACGACGAGAAGCGCGGGCATAGCGCCAGAGCGACGACCTAGGGTCGGCATATGGCGAGACTTCGCAGGACCCGGAGTTCCTTGGGATCCGACCGGAACTATCTTGCCATGGCGGTGCGGGCGCTTGCGCGGAGCGACAAGACGGTGGCGCAGATCGAACGGCTGTTGCAGGCGAAGGGTGCGTCGGAGCGCGACTGTCGCGCAGCCGTGCGTGAACTGGAGCGTCGAGGCTATCTCAACGATCATGCCTTCGCGGTCCGTTGGGCCGAAAGTACGCTCTCCCGTCGTCCGATGGGATCTCAGCGTCTGATGGCCGAGTTGCTTCGCCGCGGTGTTGATGAATCTACGGCGGATCGGGCCGTCCGTGAAGTCTTTCGAGGACGATCGGAACAAGAAGTGGCATGCTGCGCGTTGCAGGGTCTGATCGGAGTGAAGCGACCGATCCAGTTGGTTCGATTCCTCCGGCAACGCGGGTTTGACGAGGATACCATTCAAGACGTGACACAGATCAACCCGGATACGGAATCAGAGGCATGATGAGCCACAGCGCAAAGGAACTACGGCAAGCCTTCATTCGATATTTCGAGCAGCAGGGGCATCGGGCCGTGCCGAGTTCTCCGTTGATTCCCCAGGCCGATCCGACCCTCCTCTTCACCAATGCCGGGATGAATCAGTTCAAACGGGTCTTTCTCGGAGAAGAGACGCGCGCCTACAACCGGGCGGTGACCGTCCAGAAGTGTCTGCGGGCCGGCGGCAAACACAACGACCTGGAAAACGTCGGCTACACCCGCCGCCACCACACCTTCTTCGAGATGCTGGGCAACTTCTCCTTCGGGGATTACTTCAAACAAGACGCCATTCGCTTCGGTTGGGAATTCCTGACGTCCGTTGTCGGTTTGAACAAAGACCGTATGTGGGTCACGATTTTTCGGGAGGACGACGAGGCCGATCGGTTGTGGCGCCAGATGGGTCTCTCCCCGGATCGTATCGTCCGCTGCGGGGAGAAGGACAATTTCTGGCAGATGGCCGACACGGGCCCCTGCGGTCCCTGCTCCGAACTGCACTACGATCAGGGCCCTTCGGTACCGGGGGATGATCGGCCGAACGGCGAAGGCGATCGGGTGATCGAGATTTGGAACCTGGTCTTCATGCAGTTCAATCGCGACAGCGCCGGGACGTTGCATCCGTTGCCCAAGCCCTCGATCGACACGGGGATGGGCCTCGAGCGGCTGGCCGCAGTGGCGCAGGGACGCTTCAGCAACTATGACAGCGACCTCTTCACGCCGTTGCTGGCGGCGATCGGGAAGCGGGCCGGCGCGCAATACGGCGAGAAGGAAGAGCGCGACCGATCGATGCGCGTGATCGCTGACCATCTTCGCGCGATTACCTTCTTGATGACCGACGGCGTGCTGCCGTCGAACGAGGGCCGGGGGTATGTGCTCCGGCGCATTCTCCGCCGCGCGGCGCGGCATGGAAGGCTGCTCGGAATCACCGAGCCGTTCCTCCACGAATTGACCGCCGCCGTGGTGAACGAGATGTCCGGCGCCTACAGCGAGCTGCGGGCGGCGGCCGGCACCGTCGCGGAGGCGACGAGGGGAGAGGAAGAGCGGTTTATTGCAACGTTGGATCAGGGCCTGCCCATCTTAAACGACATGCTCGGCAAGGTGCGGGCGGCAGGACAGTCGGTGCTGCCAGGCGCGGACGTCTTCAAACTCTACGACACGTACGGCTTTCCGATGGACCTGATCGCCGAAGCCTGCCGGGAACAGCACGTGAAGGTGGACGAGGCTGGGTTTGAAGCGGCCATTGAAGAACAGCGGAACCGGGCCCGCAAGACCGGAGGGTTTGAGACGGAGACGGCACGCCCGGCCCTCACCGAGTTGGCCGGCCGAGTCGGCGCTACCCAGTTCGTCGGGTACGAGCGGTTGGAAACCGAAGGCATCGTGCAAGCGCTACTCAAGGGCGACAGCCTCGTCAAGCAGGCCAGCGAGGGTGATGACGTCGAGGTGGTGTTGGACGTCACGCCGTTCTATGCCGAGGGCGGCGGCCAGGTCGGAGACCAAGGGCTGCTGATCGGAACCGAAGGCCGGATTGAGATTCGTGAGACGACGCGGCCCGTGCCGACGCTGATCGTGCATAAAGGGGTAGTACGTGCCGGTTCGATTCGCGAAGGGGATCGGCTGCAGTTGTCGGTCAATCGGGGTACCAGGCAGGATGCGGCCCGGAACCATACGGCGACCCACTTGGTCCATGCGGCACTCCGCGATCTGCTGGGGCCGCACGTGAAACAGTATGGGTCGTTGGTCGGCCCCAATCGCCTGCGTTTCGACTTCGCCCATTTTCGGCCGTTGGCTTCGCGTGATATCGACGAAATCGAAGGGATGGTCAATGAGCAGATTCGACTCGATGAGTCGGTGCAAACCGAAGTGATGGGGGTGCAGGACGCGGTGGCCGGCGGCGCCTTGGCCTTCTTCGGCGACAAGTACGGGGAAAAGGTCAGGGTGGTTCGCATCCACGATTTCAGCAAGGAACTGTGCGGAGGCACGCATTGTCGGCGCACCGGCGAGATCGGCGTCTTCCGCATCGTGTCGGAGTCCGGTGTGGCTGCTGGCGTGCGCCGGATCGAGTGCTTGACCGGCCGAGGTGCGCTCGATTCCCTCAAGCGACTGGAGTCGGATGTCCGGGAACTCTCGGAACTTCTCAAGGTCGTCCCGGCCGATATCGTGGGCCGGGCACGCAAGTTGACGGAGCAACTTAAGGACAAGGAGCGAGAACTCGCGGAGCTCAAGCTCAAGATGGCCAGCACCTCCGCCAGCGACGCGCAGGTGCGTGAGGTCAAGGGCGTCACCGTGCATGCCCAGCGCACCGATGGATTGGACGTGAACGGCATGCGAGGCTTGGCCGATCAACTACGGGACAAGGTACGGAGCGGGGTCGTGGCCCTCGGTGCAGCCAATGACGGGAAGGTCACGCTGCTGGTGGTCGTCACCAAGGACCTTCTCGGGCGGTTGAAGGCCGGCGAACTGATCAAGTCCATGGCGACCGAGGTCGGGGGAACCGGAGGCGGACGTCCGGAAATGGCACAGGCCGGAGGAAAGAACCCCGAGGGATTGGGAACGGCCTTGGAAAAGGTCTTTGGACTGGTCGAGAAGGCGTTGGAGCGGTAAACTTGCTTAAAGGTCAGCGAATTCTGGCGATCGATCATGGGACCAAACGGATCGGGTTTGCCCTGAGCGACGAACTGGGCTGGACCGCACAGCCGCTTGAAACGTTCCAGCGTCGCAGCCCCGAGGCCGACCTTCGGCATATCCAGGACTTGGTGCGCGAGCATGAAGTCGGGCTGGTCGTCATCGGCATGCCCTTCCGGCTGGACGGAGAACTCGGCCCGGCCGCCCAGGCGGTCGGGCAGTTCGTGCGGCAGGTCGAGGCGGTATTGTCCGTACCGGTGGTCACATGGGACGAACGGATGACCACACGCTCGGCGGAAGAGGTGCTGATCGCCGCCGACGTCAGCCGGCGCAAACGCAAGGGCATCGTGGATCGCGTCGCCGCAGCGATCCTGCTCCAGAGTTACCTGCGGAGTTTGGACGAGACGACGAGCACCTCTCAGGATGTTGCGGGAGAGGCTGCGCTCACCGGTCCCGCACCTTCGAGCGAAGAGCAAACGCATGATGCGAACGAGAGTGATCATCGGGTTGACTCTGGTGGTGCTGCTCCTGTCGGGAATTGCGGGCTACCAGATGCTGCGGTGGGCACAGAGTCCCGTTGTTAGCGGCCCCGTCAGATCTCCTTCGAAAATCGTCATTATCCCCGAAGGCAGCAGCTTCCAGCAGGTCGCCAACCTGCTCAAGCAGGAAGGCTTGATCCGCAGCCGGTCCGCCTTCCTTCTTCTCGGCAAGGCCCGTGACAGCGCCAAGAAGGTTCGTCCCGGCGAATATGAATTGGATGCCGGCATGACGCCCGACGACATTTTGGCCAAGCTGTTGGCAGGCAAGGTCGTGCTGCATCCCGTCACGGTGCCGGAAGGCTACACGCTGGCTCAGATCGCCGACGTGTTGGCCCAGCAGCAGCTCACGGACCCCACCGAATTCTCCAAACTGGTCCGTGATCGGGCGTTCATTGCCTCCCTCGGCATCGAGGCGGACTCGCTGGAGGGCTATCTGTTCCCCGAGACGTACAACTTTCCCCGCGGGGTGAAAGCCAAAGACGTGATCCGGGCGATGGTCGATGAACTTCATCGGGTGTGGACGCCGGATCTCCAGGAGCAGGCGGCGCGGCTACGGCTGTCACGGCACCAGGTCCTGACCCTGGCCTCGGTGATCGAGAAGGAAACTGGCGCGAAGGACGAACGGGAGTTGATCGCCGCCGTCTTTCACAATCGCCTGCGGAAGAAGATTCCGCTGCAAAGCGATCCGACGGTGATTTACGGATTGCCGACCTTCGACGGAAACATCCATAAACGGGACCTGTCCAGTCCCAGTCCCTACAACACCTACCGCGTGCAGGGATTGCCGCCTGGACCGATCGCGAGCCCAGGGGCGCATGCGATCAAGGCGACACTGTTCCCTGCGCCGGCTCCATACCTCTATTTCGTGTCGCGCAACGACGGCACACATCAATTTTCCTCTACGTTGGAAGAACACAACCGGGCGGTGGAGAAATACCAGAAGGAACCGTTCCGGAAACGGGCGAAAGCGCATTTGGTCGCGCACGGTGCATGAGATGAGGTTGCATGACCGATGTTCGATCGTATCGATATTCTGAAAGGGTATGACAACGATGAAGCAAGCCAGCTGGATGGAGGCGCTCCCGCAGTACCTCGATCACACGGTTCTGCGCCCCGACGCGACCAAAACAGACGTGCTCCGACTCTGTGCCGAAGCGAAGTCGCTCGACTTCCGCGTGATCTTCATTCCTCCCTGTTATATCGACGAGGCGGTGGCGGCTGTGGCGGGAACCGAGATTCGTGTCGGGATTCCGGTCGGATTTCCCTTGGGTGGCCATACGACGAAGATGAAGGTCGCTGAAGCCGTGGAGGGAGTGGAGCGGGGCGCCACGGTGCTGGACATGGTGATCAACGTCAGCCGGCTCAAGTCAGGAGAGTACGAACTGGTCCGTTCCGACATGATGGAAGTCGTCAGGGCCACGCCGCGGGCCGAGCATAAGGTAATTCTGGAGACTTGCCTGTTGACGCGGGAGGAAAAGATCACGGCCTGTCGCTTGGCGGTCGAAGCGGGGATGGATTATGTGAAGACCTCCACGGGGTTTTCCCAGGCCGGGGCGACGGTGGAAGACGTCCGGCTGATGGTTGAGGCCGTGGCCGGCCGTGCCAAGGTCAAGGCGTCAGGGGGTATTCGCGACTGGACGTCGACGAAGGCGATGTTGGAAGCCGGGGCCGACCGGATCGGCACCAGCGCCAGCCTCAAGATTCTCGAAGAGTGGCGGACCGCACGATTGCCTCGTCGCTGAACTGCGGCGGTCGAAAGGGGCGCAACGTGGGGGAAGCACGCAAGCACCATCGCATTCCGTGCCGCTGCCCCGTGGCGTTCTCGAGTGAGGAGATCGAGGGCGAGGGCGTCGTCTACAATCTGGGACTCGGCGGCTGTGCGGTTGAGAGCGAGGCCGCGGTCGGGGATGAAGGCTACATCACCCTGTCCATCACGCTGGGGCGCGGGATCGCCCCGGCGCAGATCGAATTGGCCCGGCTTCGTTGGGCGACCCGCAGAGAGTTCGGCGTGGAGTTCTTGAACATCCCAAGCGAGGACGAGCGCCGGTTGGAAGATTTTGTGCGAAGCCACGGACCTACCCCTGCTGCGCAGTAGCTCCCCGCGGGCATTCCCGTCGAGAAACTTGCTCGTTCTGCGGAATTTGATATAGTGCGCCCCATGATTACCCGAATCCTGTTGCTCGTCGTTGATGGCCTGGGTGTCGGCGAACTCCCCGATGCCGCCGCCTACGGTGACGGCGGCTGCAATACCCTGCAGCGGCTTGCTGCGACGGCGGACGGCCTGTTCGTTCCGAATCTGGAACAATTGGGTCTTGGCCATTTGGGGTCGTTTCGCGGGATTCGTCCGATTGCTCAACCGGAAGGCTGCTTTGGCCGGCTGGGTTTCCTGACCAAAGGCAAGAATTCGTTGACCGGCCACTGGGAACTGGCCGGCTATGTCATCGAAGAAGACTATCAACCCTGCAGCAGTTTCACGCCGGAACTCGCCACGGCGCTTGAGGCGGCGATCGGCCAGAAAACCGTGGGCAACGGCACTGCGGTCGGTACGGAATTGATTCCGGAACTCGATAGCCGGCACCGGGCTTCCAGTATGCCCATCGCGTGGGTCGACAGTACCGGCACCATCTATCTGGCGGCGCACGAACAGGTCATTCCGGCTGAACAACTCTATAAACTGGCGCGCGAGGCGAGGCGGTTGTTGAAGGGCTTGGCGCCGGTGATCCGTGTGGTGGCCTATCCCTTCGGCGGGCGGCCCGGCCATGTCGTGCTGTCGGATCGTCGTCGCGATTTCGCCGTGGAACCGGCCGGCCCCACACTCTTGGATCAGCTGAGCCGCGCGAGCCAACCGGTGATCGGCGTCGGCAAGGTCGGTGATCTGTTCAGCGGCCGCGGGGTCACGCGTTCGATTCCGCTCATGCAGCCGGAAGCGGTGATGGATGAAATCGTGGGCATGTTCACGAAGGTGCCGCGTGGATTGATCTATGCCAGCCTCTCGCTCCTGAGCCTCGACTTGAATGCTACCGTGGCGGCGCTCCAACATTTCGATCGACGCCTCCGCGAGCTGCAGGAATTGCTGAAGCAAGGCGATCTCCTGATCATCACGGGCGATCACGGATTCGATTGCGCGAGGCCCAAGCCGGGCCATTCACGGGAGTATGTGCCGTGCCTCGTGACCGGGCCGAAGTTGGCGCGCGGCGTGAATTTGGGTACGAGGGCTTCCGCGGCGGACCTGGCCCAGACGATCGGGGAGGCCTTGAACGCAACCAGGCTGCCGTGGGGCGACAGTTTCCTGGATGCCTTGCGTTCAGGGTAGAGGAGTCTGCGATGGCCGCCGAATCGACATTGAAGAATCTTGGAATCACGCTGCCGGCACCTCCCAAGCCGGTGGCGAGTTATGTGCCGGCCGTGCTGGCGGGGGACCTGCTGTTTCTCAGCGGCGTGTTGCCGTTTCAGGACGGAAAGGTGGCCGTGACCGGCAAGCTGGGGAAGGACCTGAGCCTGGAGCGCGGCGCGGAAGCGGCGCGATTGGCTCTTCTCAATTCATTGGCGATTGTGCGGTCGGAGCTGGGGTCGCTCGATCGAGTCAAGCGTATTGTGCGGGTCGTTGGGCACGTCGCCTCCGCGGAGGGATTCGTGCAACAACCGGCCGTCATAAACGGCGCGTCCGATCTGCTCGTGCAAATATTCGGCGACGCAGGGCGTCATGCCCGTGTCGCATTGGGGGCGGCCGAACTGCCGCTGAATGCCGCCATCGAGTTGGAACTCCTCGTGCAAGTGTCCGGCGTGTGAGGGCTCGTTCCGGTGCTCGTTCCAGCGGTTTCGTCCCGCCCACGCCGTTACCTTGACATCAAAAAAAACAGCTTGTTATAGTCCGAGAGTCCCTTCGCTTGACGCTGTACCCCCCTTCCGGCCTCTCCGCCTTAGTTGCGTGGGGTTGTGTGCCACGTGACGGGGCCTCATGCCCGACGATCTGGTTTCATCATGAGCCGGTACCTTACGGGCGAGAACCTTCTTTGTTGAGACGAGGGAGTCATACCCCATGAGAGATACCACGGCGTCCATCGGCAGCCTAACCGGATTGACCCTTGCGATGTGGGCCGGCGTGGCCTTCGCGGAGCCCGCTACCCTGACGCCCCCTGCCGCGGTTCCCGGTGCAACGATTTCCATCACCGGCAAGGGTTTCGGCGCGTACAAATCGCCGCAGTTCAACAAGGTTTCCTTTACAGGCGTTCCGGCGTTGGTTCAACGTTGGGAGTCCGATCTCATTGAAGTGAAGGTGCCGTCGAAAGCCGGCAACGGGCCGGTCGAAGTCGTCATCGGCAAGAAAAAAATGGCTGCAGGCTCCTTCTCGGTGCTGCAGCCCAGTATTCGGTCGGTGACGCCAACCGAAGCGGAGCGGGGCAGTATCGTCGAGATCGTCGGCGAGCATTTCGGCAATACCGCCGGCCCACGCGATCCCAATTCGATCTTCGGCGTGAATGACGTATTGATCGGCGGCGTGCCGGTTCGGGCGCGGAAATGGCGGGACGACAAGATCGAGGTGGAGCTGCCGACCAACGCGCAGAGCGGTGATCTGGTCGTGCGCCTCGCGTCCTCGGATCCCTTGCCGGATGGCTCCTGTTGTGCGCCGGTGCAGCATACGGTGAGCAACGCGGCCTCGGTAAAGCTGTTGGCCTCCATCCGCGTCGATCCGATGAGCGGACCGGTCGGCACCAAGGTCGTCTTGTTCGGACGGGATTTCGGCTCGACGCGCAGTCCCCAGGACCGCATCACTATCGGCGATCAGTTGACGACGATCGCAAGTTGGTCCGATACGACGATCGTCGTGCACGTGCCCCTTGATGCGCAGACCGGCCCGATGGTTCTGACGCGCAACGGAGAGGCCCGCAACTTGGGAATGTTCACCGTGCACACCCCGAAGGGAACCTCGGTGAGCCCGACGAGCGCGCCGGTCGGGACCTTGTTGCGGATCAACGGCGAACACTTTGGGTTCTACTCCGAGAGCGGTGCGACTCCGTACAACTTCATGGACTTCAACAAAGGCGAAAACCGCGTCGAGATCGGCGGGGTGCCTGCGATCATTTATCGGTGGCATGACGACCGGATCGACGTCTGGGTCCCCTTCAGCGTCAAGAGTGGGCCGGTGGTGGTCAAACGGGGAGGAAACAAGCCCAATCCGGACGGCAGCTGCTGCGCGTCGCAGGGTATCGTGGAGACCGAGGCCGGCACGTTCACGGTGGTCCAGCCGATGATTTCGTCCTACAGTCCGAAGTCGGCCGGTTTGGATGAAACGGTCACGATCACCGGTACCGGATTCGGGACTTTCCTGAAGACCGCCGAGGCGAGCAAGGTCGGGATTACTGACAACATTTACTCGCGCACCAGCCCGGCGTTGGAAGAAAACGTGTCTCGAACGGAGGTGCTGTTCAACGGCATCGCGGCGGTCGTTCTGAGCTGGACTGACACCGAAATCAAGGTGCGCGTCCCCCGACGTCACATCGTGGGATACGGAAAGCCGGGTGAGTATCTGCCCGACACAATGACCGGACCCTTGATCGTGCGTCGTGGGTCCTGGGACTTGCGGGCTGATGGGACCTGTTGCGGACCCAAGCAATGGATTACCCTGGAGGCCGGCTCTTTCACGATCGAGCCGAAGGGCTTGCCCGATCAGGGTTATTGGCAGAATAACCGTCCGGACGCCGGTACCAACCAATGAGCACGAAGCCGATGCGTCGACGGTTCCTGGCGGTGATCCTTGCCGCCACCGCCCTCCTTTCGCTCGTGACCTTGGCGAGCCAAGTCTCCGCCGAATCACGAGTCGCTGTCGTGGCCCAAAAGAGCGGATCGGAAGCCACGCTGCTCGGCGTCCATTTCCTGAACCCTCAGCTCGGATGGGCGGTAGGCTCCGGGGGGATCGTCTTGAAAACCACCGATGGTGGACGGAAATGGAGGAAGATCGCGAGCGGGACGACGGCGTTGTTGACAGCCGTCCAGTTCGTCGATGCCCGTCTGGGCTGGATCGTCGGGGCAAACGGGACGGTTCGTGTGAGTCGTGACGGTGGTGAGAGCTGGGCTCCGCAGGTCCTGCCCACGCAGGCGCCGCTGTATGGAATCAGCTTTCGTTCCCCTCGGGAAGGGTGGGTCGTTGGGGGAAACGGGACGATCCTGATGACGAAAGATGCAGGAGCGACCTGGACGGATCAGGCCAGCGGCACCGGGGCTGCGCTGCACGCCGTGGTCTTTTCCGGCGAGCGGCATGGCGCGATCGTGGGCGCGCTGGGAGCGATCCTCATCACGAACGACGGCGGCCAGAGTTGGCAGGTTCAAGACAGCCGCAGTTCCGCCACTTTCTTTGATGTCGCCTTCACCGACGACCTGAATGGATGGGCGGTCGGGAATGCCGGTGCTCTATTCCAGACGACAGACGGCGGTGTGAACTGGGTCGATCGGACACTACCCTGCGGACGCACCTGCAGCAAGTTGACTGACCTGATTCGCGTTCGCTTCACCAACGCTCAGCAGGGGTGGATCGTCGGCGAACGGGGACATATCTTGCGGACGACGGATGCGGGGTTCAACTGGGTTGAGTCGGAGAATCCCGTGAAGCGGTCCCTGATGGCGCTGACCTTTCCCGCTCCCGGCTCCGGCTGGGCTGCCGGCGAGGGCGGGACCATTCTGGCGCTGCGGCCTGGCCAGTAGCCTTCCCGCTCTACCCCAGACGTCCCACGCGACATTGCAGGACACTCACTGCAGCGACGGCTGCGGTTTCTGCCCGCAAGATCTGCTCGCCCAGCGTGATCGATTGTCTTCCGTGCCGCCGCGCCGAGTCGATTTCCTCTTCCGCCCAGCCTCCTTCCGGCCCCACGGCCACCGCCACCGAATCGCCGACTCCAGCGGTCAGCGGGACATCCCACAGACGAGCGCCATGCTGCCGTTCGAGCAAGACCAGGACATGCGGAGTGGGAGGGGCGGCGAAGAAGGAAGCGGCTTCCACCGGCTCCAGGATCAGGGGAAGACGCCACTGCTCCGACTGCTGCGCGGCCTCGGTGGCGATCCGTTGCCATCGCGCGAGCTGACTGGCGACACGGTCTTCCCTCGGTCGTACGACACCGTGGCGAGTGATCAGGGGGAGAATCGAGTGCACGCCTAACTCGCCGGCTTTTTGAATCACCCAGTCCATGTGGTCACCCTTCAAGATCGCCTGTGCGAGGATCAACGAGGGGCCGGCCTGGGGGGGACCTTCCGTCCGTTCCAGAATCCTGACGGAGAGGGAGGCTTTGGTGATCTGCTCCACCGATGTCCGGTACCGCCGCTGCTGATCGTCGGTCAACAGGACGGTCTCGCCTTGTTTGATGCGCAAGCTCGCGGTGAGATGGTGACAAAGGTCGCCGGTGAGGACGATCCGGTCATCCTGGACGGCATCTGCGCGGATGAAGAATGCCGGCATGGCTGGTCAGCGGGTCGCGGAGCAAAGGAGTGATTACTCGAAGAAGGTTTTCATCTTGTCGAAGAATCCGTCACCGTCACGGTCCTGGGCGTACCCACTTTCCTTCCCGAATTCCTCGAGCAGTTCCTTCTGCCTCTGGCTCAGCTTCGTGGGGATCTCGATTTTGATCGTGAACAATTGATCGCCGGTATGGCCGCCCTTGAGGCTGGGGAATCCCAGTCCTTTCAAGCGTAGAGTCTTGTCCGGTTGGGTACCGGCCGGGACCTTGATCAGGGTCTTACCCTTCAGCGTGGGGACCTCAACACGGCCGCCGAGCGTGGCCGTGACGAGATTGACCGGCAGATCGCAGACGATGTCGTGGCCTTCACGACGAAATAGCGGGTGCGGTTTGACGTTGACGGCCACGTACAGATCCCCGGGCGGTCCACCCTGGACACCATGCTCGCCTTCGTTGGACAGTCGCAGGCGCATACCGGCTTCGATTCCAGGGGGGATCTGCACGGACAGGGTCCGTTCCGCGCGAATCCGTTGGCGGCCGCTGCACGTGTTGCAAGGTTCCGTGATGATCTGGCCGACGCCTTCGCATTGCCCACAGGGGCGGCTCACGCTGAAGAACCCCTGCTGAAACCGCATCTGTCCTTGGCCCTTGCAGGCCGGACACATCTTCACGGCGGTCGCCGAACGCGCGCCGGTGCCTTTGCAGTCCGGGCAGGTCTCCCACCGTGGGATCTTGAGCTTGGCCTCCTTGCCGAACACCGATTCCTCGAACGTGATTTCCAGGTTGTACTGAAGGTCGTTGCCCCGTTCCGCCCTGGCGCGTCCTCTTGGAGTGCCGAAAAAGTCTTCGAAAATGTCGTTGAAGATGTCGCCGAAGCCGCCCTGCCCGAAGTCGAAGCCTTCGGGGCCGCCCTGGGGACCGCCGGCATGGCCGAACGTGTCGTACCGTCGCCGCTTTTCCTGGTCGCTCAGGACCTCGTAGGCCTCGTTGATTTCCTTGAACTTCTCCTCGGCCTTTTTCTTCTGGTCTTGGGCGGTATGGAGGTCGGGATGGTACTGCCGAGCGAGTTTGCGGAACGCCTTCTTCAACTCCTCATCGGAGGCATTCCGTTCGACACCGAGGGTTTCGTAGTAGTCGCGTTTGGCCACTGAGGCTGGTTACCCGGCTGGATCGTAGGAAGACCGAGTTCCCCCTTCTGAGAGAACTCGGTCTTCCATGCCGCCCGTGAGCTTACTTCTTGTCTTTGTCCACTTCTTCGAACTCTGCATCGACGACTTTCTCGTCGGTCTTGGCCTGTTCACCCCCGCCGGTACCGGCCGAGGATGCCCCGGTTCCCGCTCCCGCTGAGGCGGAGGCTTTCTTATACATCTCTTCAGCCAGCTTGTGGGAGGCAGTGGTCAGGGTTTGCGTTGCCGACTCGATGGCCTCCGGCTCGTTCCCTTCCATGGCCTTGCGCAGGGCGGCGATGGCGTCGGTGATCTTGTTCTTGTCGTCTTCGCCGACCTTGTCGCCGTGCTCCTTGAGGTTCTTTTCGGTGCTGTAGATCAAGGAGTCTGCCTGGTTCTTCGCTTCCGCGACCCGACGCCGCTTCTTGTCGTCTTCCGTGTGGGCCTGGGCATCCTTCACCAACTTTTCGACATCTTCCTTGCTCAAGCCGCTGGAGGCCGTAATCTTGATGGACTGCTCCTTTTGAGTCGCCAAGTCTTTGGCGGAGACATGCACGATGCCGTTGGCATCGATATCGAACGTCACTTCTACTTGCGGCATACCGCGAGGAGCCGGCGGAATCCCGACGAGATCGAACTGGCCCAGCAACTTGTTGTCGTTGGCCATTTCACGTTCACCTTGGAAGACCCGGATCGTCACGGCGGTCTGGTTATCCGCGGCAGTCGAGAACACCTGGCTCTTTTTGGTGGGGATCGTCGTGTTGCGTTCGATCAGTTTCGTGAACACGCCGCCGAGCGTTTCGATGCCCAAGGACAGCGGGGTGACGTCCAAGAGCAGCACGTCCTTCACCTCGCCCTTGAGCACGCCGCCCTGAATGCCGGCGCCTACGGCGACGACTTCGTCGGGATTCACCCCACGGTGCGGTTCCTTTCCAAAAAATTCCTTCACGACCTGGATGACCTTGGGCATCCGGGTCATACCGCCGACGAGCACCACTTCCTGCACATCCTTGGCGCTCACACCGGCGTCGGCCATCGCCTTCCGACAAGGTTCGATCGTCCGCTGGATCAGGTCGTCGACGAGCTGTTCCAACTTGGCACGGGACAACTTCGTGACCAGGTGCTTCGGTCCGCTGGCATCCGCTGTGATGAAGGGGAGGTTGATCTCGGTCTCCTGAGACGAGGAGAGCTCGATTTTGGCGCGTTCTGCAGCTTCCTTCAGTCGCTGGAGCGCCATCCGGTCCTTGCGGAGGTCGATGCCTTGGTCTTTCTTGAACTCATCGACGAGCCAATCCATGACGCGCAGATCGAAGTCATCGCCGCCCAGGTAAGTATCGCCGTTCGTCGATTTCACCTCGAACACGCCTTCGCCGATTTCCAACACGGATACGTCGAAGGTGCCGCCGCCGAGGTCGTAGACGACGATGCGTTCATCTTTCTTCTTGTCCAAGCCGTAGGCCAAAGAGGCCGCGGTCGGTTCGTTGATGATGCGAAGGACATTGAGCCCGGCGATCTGGCCTGCGTCCTTGGTCGCCTGCCGCTGGCTGTCGTCGAAGTAGGCCGGAACCGTGATGACGGCTTCCGTGACCTTCTCGCCGAGATAGTCTTCGGCGGTCTGCCGCATCTTCTGCAAGATCATGGCCGAGACTTCCGGCGGACTGTAGCGCTTGCCGCGCAATTCCACGTGGGCATCGCCGTTGTCGGCCTCGACCACCTTGTAAGGGAGGCGCTTCATCGCTTCTTGGACTTCCCGGCTGCGGAACTTCCGTCCCATGAGACGCTTGACCGAAAAGATGGTGTTTTCCGGATTGGTGATGGCCTGGCGCTTGGCGATCTGCCCGACGAGCCGCTCGCTCTTGTCGGTGATGGCCACGACCGACGGCGTCGTGCGGCTGCCTTCCGCGTTGGCGATGACGACCGGGTCACCACCGCTCATGATGGCGACGCAGGAATTGGTGGTGCCGAGGTCGATTCCAATGACTTTGCCCATGGGTTGGCTCCTTGGCGATATTGCAGTTCAACAAAATGGTCGTGATGCTACTGAGGTGCCCCGGTCGAGACGCTCACCATGGCGGCCCGCAAGATGCGGTCATGCAGGAAGTATCCCTTTTGGTACTCCTCCACGACGTGGTTTTCCGCTACGGTGTCGGATGGAACCTGTGCAACCGCTTGCTGGGTAGCAGGATCGAACACCTGCCCCACGCTGTCCACCGGTTTCACCCCGAACTTGGTCAGGGCTCCCAACAGTTGCTTGAGCGTCAATTCGACTCCCTGTGTCAGGGGATCGGAGACGCTGTTGCTCTTGGCCGACTTGATGGCGCGCTCCAGGTTATCGACGACGGGGAGCAACTCCTTCAGAATCTGCTCGTTCCCAAACTTGATCTGATCCCGCTGATCGCGTTGGGCCAACCGTTTATAGTTGTCGAACTCGGCCGCCAACCGCAGATAGCGGTCGTTGAGGCCTTTGCATTCGTCCGTTTTGGCGGCCAACGCCCGTTGAAGGTCCCCGTTTGCGGCGGTATCTTCCGCGGTCGATTCGGAGGAGGTGGCGTCCAAGTTCTCGATACTACTGGAGTTATTGTCTTCTTCAGTCACGGTGCATCCTTGTTCGGGTGGAAGATAGCCACAGGCAAATCGAAGTCAACAGGGAATCAGAAGATTTTGGTCGTTTTTGTATGGACCTGCACGAAGCCACAATTGGACAGGGACTCGCTGGCGGAGATCAGGCCTTTCGGTTGCGACGATAGAGGAACTCAAGGCCCTCCAGCGTCAGGTAGGGGAGAATGTCCTGGATCGACTCGGTTTCCTTCGCGATGACGGGAGCCAATCCTCCGGTGGCGATGACGCGGCAGCTGTGACCGAGCTCACGCTCCATTCGACGGACAATGCCGTCGACCAGGCCGACATACCCGAACAGGAGCCCGCTCTGAATACCACCCACGGTGTCGATGCCGATGACCGTCTTCGGGCGAATGATTTCGACCTTGGGCAACTTGGCCGTACGGGAGAACAGAGCATCGGCGGAAATACCGAGTCCCGGGGCGATCACGCCGCCGAGGTACTCGCCGGCCTTGGTCACGGCGCAAAAGGTTGTGGCCGTACCGAAGTCCACGATAATCAGATCCGTCCGATACCGTGCATAGGCAGCGGCGGCATTGACGATGCGATCGCTCCCGATCTCTCGGGGATTGGCATAGCGCAGAGTGAGTCCGGAATCGATTTCGGTCGAGACGATCAGCGGCGTATGGTGGAAAAAGCGTTGCACCATATCATCGAAGGTAGCAGTCAGTGCCGGAACGACGCTGGAGAGGATGCAGTCGTCGATGTCTGTCGGCTTCAGTCCCACGGCCTCCAGCAGATTGAGAAACAGGACGCCGTACTCGTCGTCGGTCCTCCTGGCATCGGTCGCGACTCGCCAATCGCCCTTCAGGGTTGAACCTTCAAAGAGGCCCCAGACGACGTTGGTGTTGCCGATATCGATCGTGAGCAGCATCGCAACCTAGTCTAGCCGATCGGCGGGCCGGTTTCACCCTCTCAAATGTACGACGTCCGCGCTCCGGACTTCGATGATTCGCGGATCCTGGTCATCTATGCCGGTGGAGGCCACCGCGACCCTTAGGTGACCATCGTCGCCGATCGACAAGGCTTTGCCTTCCACCGTTTCCTGCCGGCTGAACGTAATGCGCACGTGTTTGCCGAGCGTATCGCAGCGTCGGCTGAACTCCGTCGCCAACACTCCTGGTCCCTCTTGCCAGAGGCGCTCCAGACGTTCTTCCAATCCTAGCAGCAGATCGGCCAAGATCTGCATGCGGTCGACGGGACGGTAGAGTTCGGCAGAGACGGATGTGACGGTTGCCCGGAGATCCTCAGGCAGATCCGCAGGATCACTGTTGATATTGAGGCCGATCCCCACGATCACCGCGCTCTGTTTGTCCGCCGTGTTCGTCTGTTCACACAGAATGCCCCCGACCTTTTTCTCGCGGATCAGGACGTCGTTCGGCCATTTTACGACGACAGGGAGGTTTCCTTGGCGAGCCAACGCATCGGCTGCGGCCAGGGCGGAGGCGAGCGGAGTCCAGGATAGGGCATGGAGCGGCATCCCTGTGCCGGTTCGAGGTGCCAGGATGAGGGAGCAATAGATGTTACCCTCGGCGGGAGAATGCCAGGATCGGCCTCGGCGGCCACGGCCGGCCCGCTGACTTTCCGCCAGAATGACCATCCCGTGCGGGACCGGTTGCCCCTTGATCTGCTGCACGTGGCGCAGGGCATCGGCGTTGGTGGAATCCGTCTGCGGAACGTAGCGTAGGGTCCGGCCGAAGCAGGCGGTGGTTAACGACTCGCGGAGGCGGTCCAGATTGAGCGGTTCGGTCCTCGACACGACAGTCCCTTCAGCGGGGCGGGCGGGCTGTCCTCCGCAGTGGGAGAGGGCAGAGATCCATGCTGAGATTGACGGCTGGGGCAGAATGGGTGAGGGCGCCGACCGAGATAAAGTCCGGCTTTGCTTGGGCTATGCGTCTGACCGTTCGCAACGTGATGCCGCCGGACACTTCGATCTTCGCCCGGCCGGCGATGATCCTCACGGCCCTCCGCACCAGGGCCGGGGACATGTTGTCGAGCAGGATGATATCGGCGTGCCCGGCCAGCGCCTGCCGCACTTCTTCCAAGGTTTTTGCCTCCGCCTCGACCAGGAGCTTTCGGCGCGATCGGTGGCGAGCTCTCCGGCAGGCCTCGATCAGGTTTCCGCCTTCCGCCTGCAGGAGGGCAAGGTGGTTGTCTTTAATCAGGATGGCGTCGCCCAACGAGAATCGATGGTTGCGGCCCCCGCCCAGGGCCACGGCCCATTTTTCCAGTATTCTCAGTCCCGGCGTGGTTTTCCTGGTATCGAGAATGGCGGTGCGAAGTCCATGGACCGCGGCACAGAAGGCGGCAGTGAGTGTGGCGACGCCGGACAGACGCTGCAGAAAGTTGACGGCCACACGCTCCGCCATGAGCAGGGACCGACCGTCGCCTTCGATCGTCATGACGACGGCGCCGCGTTTGAGCACCGAACCGTCCGCGACACTATGGGTGATGCGCAACGAAGCGTCGACGGTGCGGAAGACTTCACGGGCGACAGCCACACCGGCCACCGTGATGGCTTGGTGGGCGACGATGGTGGCTCGGGCGCGGATCGAGGAAGGGAACAGGGCTTGGGTCGTGACGTCGCCCTGAGCGAGGTCCTCTGCGAGGGCCTGTTGGACCACCTTGCGGACGGTTTGAGAGCTAAGAGGTTTGATCTTATGCTCGCTCAAGGCTGATTTGTTGGAGCGCCTGTTCGAAGAGTTGAATCTTTAGCGATTCTCGCTCGAGGCGCTCGCGATGTTCGGTCAATACGTCGGGCGGAGCTTTGGCGACGAACTCGGGATTGTCGAGCTTCTTTTGAGTACGGTCGACTTCCTTCTTAAGCAAGTCCATCTGCTTGAGGACGTTATTCTGGGCCTTTTGCAGATCGGCGCCTTCCATCGAGGTGCGCACCTGGATCGTGCTTCCGGTCAAGATCAACAAGTGCGGGGCCCTGACATCAAAGGTCTTTGCCACCCAGAGGTCATCGACATTCTCCATGTACTCAATCAGCGCTTTATGCTTCTCGAGGACCGAACCGATTTCATCCGTCTTCCCATGAATCTTGAAGTGGAGTCGTTTTCCCGCTTGATAGCCGAGGATGGACCGTTCCTGGTTCATCAACTCGCGGCATTCCTCCAACAACGAAAACTCCTGTTCCGCTTCCTGGTCATTCCACTCAGCTTGAGGCGTCGGATAGGGTTTGCGGACAATGCTGGTTCCTTCATGCGGCAGGGTTTGCCAAATCTCCTCCGAAATAAACGGCATGAAGGGATGCAGCAACCGCATCACGGTTTCGAAGGTTTCGGCCAATGTGTGTCTGGTACGGGCGCCCAGTTCCGATGAGCCGTCTTTGAGATCCGGTTTGACCATCTCCACGTACTTGTCGCAGTACTCATGCCAGATGAACTGGTAGACCGCGCTGGATGCACGATCGAACCGGTACTGTTCCAGTTCATGGTTGACGGTCTGAATGGCTGCGTTCAGACGGCTCAAGATCCAGCGATCGGCGAAGGAGCGTTGAGCGGGCGGCACCGCGACGCGTGCTCCCTCCAGGTGCATGAGGATGAATCGGGCGGCGTTCCAAATCTTGTTGGTGAAATTGCGGTAGCCTTCGATGCGTTCCTCGGCCAGCTTGACGTCGCGGCCCGGCGAGGCCATGGAAGCCAGGGTAAAGCGCAGCGCATCGGTGCCGAACTGTTCCATCACATGCAACGGATCGATCACGTTGCCTTTGGACTTGCTCATCTTTTGCCCTTCGGCATCGCGCACCAGGGCGTGGATGTACACGTCGCGGAACGGCACGTCGCCCATGAATTTGAGCCCCATCATGATCATGCGGGCGACCCAGAAAAACAGGATGTCGAGGCCGGTGATGAGGGTAGAGGTCGGGTAGAAGGCTTTCAGTTCAGGCGTGTGCTTCGGCCAACCGAACGTCGAGAACGGCCACAGGGCGGACGAGAACCAGGTGTCGAGCACGTCCGGGTCCTGGACGAGTGCGCTGCTGTGACCGTTCGGACAGGTCTGTGGAGCTGTCTTCGCCACGATGGCCTTCGCATCGGATGGAATCAGCGGGGCTCCGTCGGAGGCCCGCCGCAGAAACGGCGTCCCGTAACAGGTTTCGCAATACCAGGCCGGGATCTGATGGCCCCACCAAATTTGGCGAGATACGCACCAGTCTTTGATGTCCCTCATCCAACCGAGATAGTTATTCTTCCAAGTTTCCGGGATGATGCGGACCTGCCCCTCTTCCACGACCTGCACGGCCGGTTCGGCCAGCGGCTTGATCTTCACGAACCATTGATCCGACAGCAGAGGCTCGACCACTGTCTTGCAGCGATAGCATTTGCCCAGCGCCATCTTGTGGGGCTCGACCTTTTCGAGCAGCCCTCGTTCTGCCAGGAGTTGCTCGACCTTCGGCCTGGTCTTGGCGGCCGGCAATCCTTCCAGCGTGTCGGCCAGGGCGGGATCGGGCAGGGCCCCGGCCAAACGCAAGACCGCATGGACGTCCATCATCTTGATGCGAGGAAGGCCGTGTCGATTGCCCGCTTCGAAGTCGTTGAAGTCGTGCGCCGGGGTAATCTTCACCGCACCGGTCCCGAACTCCCGATCCACCAAGATCGGATCGCCGAGGATTGGAATCTCGCGTGTCGTCAGGGGTAGACGCACGCGCCGGCCGATAAGGGCATTGTAGCGATCGTCCTCCGGATGCACCGCCACGGCGGTATCGCCGAACAGCGTCTCAGGCCGCGTAGTCGCAATTAATAAAGAGCGAGTGGTATCGTCGGCGAGCGGATAGCGGATTGTATAGAGCTTGCCGGTGATGTCCTCGTGCTCGACCTCGATGTCCGAAAGGGCGGTGAGGCAGCGGGGGCACCAGTTGATCAGCCGTTCGCCGCGATACATCAGGCCGTCTTGGTGTAGTCGGACAAAAACCTCGCGCACGGCTTCGGAGAGGCCCTCGTCCATCGTGAATCGTTCGCGTTCCCAGTCACAGGATGCTCCGAGCCGCTTGAGCTGCGAGATGATCGTGCCGCCGGACTTCTCCTTCCACTGCCACACGCGCTTCAGGAATTCTTCCCGCCCGAGTGCCTCCCGTGAGATGCCTTCCGCCTGGAGTTGCCGTTCGACCACGTTTTGCGTGGCGATGCCGGCATGGTCGGTCCCGGGCATCCAGAGGCAATTGCGGCCTTGCATACGACGCCATCGCACGAGAATGTCCTGAAGCGTGTTGTTGAGCGCGTGGCCTACATGGAGCGACCCGGTGACGTTCGGCGGCGGAATGACGATGCTGAAGGGCTCACCCTGATGGGGGAGCGTTGCATGGAACAGGCCGGCATCGATCCAGCGCTGGTACCAGCGATTTTCGACATCGTGGGGACTGTACGTTTTGTCGAGTTGTGGCGTGGGCATGGCTTGGAGGCGTGCGGATCGCGACGCGGGCGCATCTTAACATGTGAGGATCGGGCTCTCAAGGCAAGGGAAGGTGAACGGCTGTCCCGGTTGTGGAGCATGGAGCAGCTGTGTTATACAACGCGCGGTTTAGGCGACGTTCAAGAGGGGCGCCCGAGAACCGGCAACCCAAGAGGAGAGATTATGGCCAGGGGACGCGAGAAGGATCGGAAGGTTCGCAAGAAGCATCGGAAGAACGTGGAACGCGTCAAGCGGCTGGCTCGGACGCGGCGCGCGGCGGCGAAAAAGGCGAAGCGGGCGTAGTCAGGATCGACGCCTGGTGTCTTTCGGGACGGGTGGAACGGGCGTCGGTTCCATTCCTTGATCCTTGTGTTCCGTCCCGTCAGTCCGCAGCACTCAGCCGCTTGATTTCTTCCCGCACCTGAGTTTCGGCCACATCCGGAACGATCCGTTGAACCGCCTGTTGGATCGGGTCCTGCGCCATCTCACGGACGATGCGTTCCGCCGTTTCTCGAGCATGGGCCGATGTGGCCTTCCTCACCTCGTCTTTAACCATCTGATCGATCGAGCTCAGTTGGGCCCGCAGGGCGTCCGGTAGGCGGGTCTGTACCGTAGACTCGGTCAACTCCCGCACCTGCTTTTCCACTGACTGCTCGATCAGCGGCGGGGCGAGATCCGACAGGGTGCGGCGCATGGCGGACTCCATGTGGTTTGTCTGTTCCGTGGACTGGCGGCTGAGTTCCTCCTGGACCATCTCGCGCAGGGTTGACCGCATCTTGTCCGGCGAAAAGGCGGCGGCAATCTGTTTGGCTACCTCCTCTTGCACCGCCTCTTGCACCGCGGTTTGGACGGCGGCGCGTACCTGGCCGCTCACTTCTTTGGCGATCGAGGCCGGCAACAATTCGGCGATCTTGCGGTCCGCCTGCTGAACTGCGGACTGGAGGAGATGGTCGAAGAGTCCCTTCATCATCTCTTCGCCGCCTGATCCGGCGGCCGGCGGCGGGGTAGCGGTCGCTCTAGATGATGCTGGTGTCATGGTGGTCGACTCCTTGACTTTGTCGTCAGGCTCAGCGTCAATCTCGTTCGCGGCTGGGTCGATCGAGGTATCCGCCTCGTCTTCGTTGTCGGTGGCGGTCGTGACCGGGGGCCACTGGCGCTTCTTGGCGGTCTTGGCCGCGGCACTCTTGGCGCCGCCGGCGAGCACGCCACGGATCGTTTCCAGCAACTGATCCCCCTGAAACGGTTTCTTGATGCAGGAACGGACACCGAGCGAGCGGAGCTTGCTCTCGTCGAGTCGGTCGGTGGCGTCCACCAGCGACACGAGCAGGGTCTCTGCAAGGTTGTCTTGCTTCCCGACTTCTTTGCAGAATCCCGAGAAGGTGATGTTGTCGAGATGGTAGTCGGCGATGATGAGGGCCGGGGTCATCTTGCGGGCCGCATCGAGCGCGGTCGGCCCGTCCTGGAAGCCGATGACCTCGTAACCTTCGGGTGCGGAGATCTGTTCCACCATGCGACGCACGGCGGGACTGCTGTCGACGATGAAGATGGTCGAGCCCATCCGATCACCTGCTTTCTACAATTAATTCGAAGCTAACAAAGGGGTTTGGAACTGTCAAAGAAAAGCCCGAATTCTGCGGGCTTTGACTTAGTCTGCACCGGCTGCCTAGAATCCAACCTCCGTGCCAGCGGTGGCGCGTCTCGCGGGCGGGTAACCCCGCTGATTCCAGTGGTAAATCGAACCATTCCGACCAGGCGGAGGCTGTAAGGGCTCAATCCTGCCGCCGAATGGCTGTTCACGCACAATCTTGTCCGCCGTAGGCAGAAGGTTTGACGGCGAAGGTCGGGGGGAAGGGAAGGACGATGGGGGCTGGGCCATTTCAAGTCGTGTTTTTCGATGCGGCCGGAACCTTGTTTCACATCCGGGGTTCCGTGGCGGAGATTTACCTCCACCATGCCGAGCGGCATGGGTTCAAGAAGACCGGCGAGTCACTGAGTGCGATCAGGACGGCATTCGCAAGAGCTTTTGCCGAAGCGCCGCCACCGGTGTTTGCGGTGCACGAGCCGGCGGCGATCAAGCAGTCGGAACGACTGTGGTGGTTCGACATCGTCCACAACGTGTTCTATCGCGTGGGGATGTTCGAAGGGTTCGATGATTTCTTCGAGGAGGTGTTCAAAGTCTTCGAACGGCCGGAAACCTGGCGTCTCTATCCGGAAACCCTGACGGTCCTGAAGACCTTGAAGGAGGGCGGCTACGAGCTCGGTATTATCTCGAACTTCGACTCGCGGCTCTTTCCGATCCTGCGCGGGCTTGGGATTGCCGACTACTTCGATACCGTCACGATTTCGAGCCTGGCCCAGGCGGCCAAACCCTCCACCCGCATTTTCCAGGAAGCCTTGGACAAGCACGCGGCGGATCCAAGCGACGCGCTCCACATTGGGGACAGTGTGCGAGAAGATGTGCAAGGTGCGCTCAATGCCGGGTTGGCGGCCGTGCACGTGGCTCGCGAGGAAAAGGGCGGGGCGTTGCCGGGATCGCAGACGATTACCACGCTGACGGACCTGTTGCCCCTGTTGTCAAACCGACAGTAGCAGCGGGACCAGGTCCTTGGCTCGGCCCCGCAGGGCTGCGTCCACGAGGCTGGAGTGGGGCGTGGGGTCGAGGTTGACTTCGGCCACGAAGGCTCCCGCAGCTTTCGCAACCGATGCAAAGCCGGCAGCGGGGTAGACGACACCGGACGTGCCGATGATCAGACAGACCTCGCAAGACTGCAGCGCCCGATAGCTCTGTTGCAGATCATCCTCATCGAGCGATTCTCCGAACCAGACGATGTGTGGTCTGAGTAAACCCTTGCACGTTCGGCACGTGGGCAGGATCGGGATCGGGACTTGCCGGTTCTCCGTGACGCTGTGGCAGTTGGTGCAGCGGACCATCCAGATGTTGCCGTGAATCTCGGACAGCTTGGTCGAGCCGGCGTCGCGGTGGAGTCCGTCCACGTTCTGTGTGATCAGCCAACACCGGTCGAGGCGCCGCTCGAGTCCGACGAGGGCCTTATGCGCCGGATTCGGCCGCTTTGTCGCGATCAATTCCCTCCGCCAGTTGTACCACTCCCAGACCAAGCGCGGATCCCGCTCGAACGCCTCCGGTGTCGCCAGGTCCTCGGCGCGGAAGTTTCGCCAGAGCCCGTCGGCTCCGCGAAACGTCGGGACCCCGCTGTCGGCGGAGATGCCGGCGCCGGTCAGGATCGTGACCGATCCGGCCGAGGCCAGCTTTGCTTGTATGAGACCAAGTGTCGATCCGCTTCCCATCGTCAGGGAGGGCCTTTAAGCCGTTGATACGAGTAGGCCATGTCGTTCGCTGGGCATGGACCACCGGCTCATCAATGTGAATTCGAACTATTGTCTTCTCTCGCAAGTCACAACAGGAGTGCCGCGAACCAGGGAAATTGTTTCATTGGCTCCGTGTCTCTCATCAAGGGATTCGCAGTAGCCGTCCTTCCATTTTCGTAGTGCGCTGCGACCCCCTTCCGATGAGCCAAAGTCTCGGCCGCACACAACGATCTCCATGGCAAATAGAGCGATTCCGCACCCTGCGCACACTCTTGATTTGCACATTACCACAAGTCTGATCTCTTGCTGCCGACGATCCTCCGCATTGCAGCATCCGCCACAATAGTCGTAGTCAGCCTGCTCGGTCCGCCTGGACGAGCATGGCGGCGGTGGTGCGAAACTTGCCTGTCCGTCGGCAGGGTTTTCTGCACAAGCGTTCCGAACATCGCATTCTGGATGTATCCCGTACCCGTGTTGACAAACGACAGCGAAAGTAAACGATGAACGTGGCTCAGGTTCAGCAACGCTATCGCACTTTGCTCGAAATATCGAATGTGCTGAATTCGCAGGGCGAGATGGAGGATCTGTGGCGCGTCTGCACCGGACATATCAAGGAGGTTGTCCCCTGTGAACGAGCCGGAATCCTGCTGTATCAGCCCAGTATGGACAGCTTCCGGATTCACACCCTCGAGACCGATCTTCCGAAACGAGTGCTCGAGCGAGGCGCTCTCATACCAAGAATCGGCAGTGCAGTCGGATGGGCCTATGATCATCGTCGAACCCACACTCGACCGAATCTCCAGCAGGCGCCGGTCTTCCTCGAGGATCACTATTATGCAGAGGAAGGACTGGGCCGAATGGTCAATCTTCCGCTTCTTGTTCGCGGAAACTGTCTGGGCACCCTCAATATCGGGAGTATGGAACCAGGGGAGCCCGACGCGGAAACCTTGGAGTTTCTACGGCAGATTGCCATTCACGTTGCCCTGGCGATCGAGAATGTGCGGGTATCCGAGCAGTTGACCCAACTGAGTCATGGACTTGTTGAGCAGAGAGGTGCTCTACGCTGGGACCGTAAAGAGCAATGTAACTTTGGACTGGTTGGAAGGACCGATCTGCTCGAGAAGGTACTGTCGCAAATCCAAGCAGTCGCCGCGACGGCTACGACGGTGTTGATCGCGGGAGAGACCGGGACAGGAAAAGAACTTGTGGCGCGCGCCATCCACGACAACAGTCGCCGCAGGAACAAAGCTTTCATACGGGTGAATTGCGCCGCCCTCCCCGGCGGCCTCGTGGAAAGCGAACTATTCGGGCACGAGCGAGGAGCATTCACGGGCGCTGTGCAGCGACATCAAGGCCGATTTGAGCTCGCGCACGGAGGCACCTTGTTTCTCGATGAAATCGGGGAGATGCCATTACACGTGCAGGCCAAACTTCTGCGGATATTGGAAGACCGCCAGGTCGACCGAATCGGGGGCGCCAGGTCGATTCCCGTGGATGTGCGGCTCATTGCCGCCACCAATGTGGATTTAGGGGATGCCGTCTTGCAGAAACAATTTCGTGCTGATTTGTATTATCGACTGAAGGTCTTTCCGATTGTGTTGCCTCCCTTGCGGGAGCGGAGGGAGGATATTCCCCTCCTGGCCCAGCATTTTCTCAACGTATGCAGAGATAAATTCAAGCGCGGCGACCTGCTGTTCGACGACGCGGCCTTGGCACGGCTCTCTCGCTATGACTGGCCCGGAAACATACGCGAGCTGCAGAACGTTATCGAACGGGCCGTGATTCTGTCACCGACCCCCCTGGTTGCAATCGACGACCCGATCGTCAATTCTTCCCGCCGATCCTTGCCGGTCGGCGAACAACCGACCACGTTGCACGAGTCGGAGCGCGACCATATTCTTCGCAGCTTGGAGCAGGCAGGCTGGCGCATCTACGGACCGCTGGGAGCCGCCACGCGGTTGGGGCTCAATCCCAGCACGTTGCGCAGTCGGATGAAAAAGTTAGGCCTGTCGCGGCCGACCACTCCGGATACGTTCAATGCTCTCTCGCACGCCGCTCCTCACCTCTGTTAGCCACCGTTAATAGTCACGGCTTTGTGTGGAAAACCGCGAGAAATCGCGAATGATCCGCTGCCATGAGCGGCGGTGATGTGTTGTCGACCGCGCGCAGCAACATACGCGTAATTATTATGCAGAGTTACCGTGAGGTGATGCCCCGTCTTCACTCCATGTGCTTTGGGTATGTCGCTTGCACTTCCGGCACGGCAGCAGGTCCGGTTAGGAGATGAAACTCGAAGGAAACGTACGGAGGCGTTTTGGCGATGAAGTTCTTGGCCGTCCATCCAAGTCCACTGATGTATACCAAGATCTACTTGCGATTGGAGCCGCTGGGTTTGGAGTTGGTGGCCGAGGCGGCCCGCCGAGCGGGTCACGATGTCTGCTTGATCGATCTGCAAGTCGAGCATCATCGGGACTACTTCGCGCTCCTGGAAAGTTGGCAACCCGATGTCGTGGCCTTCTCCTGTAATTACTTGGCGAACGTGCCCGAAGTGATCGATCTCGCCAAACAGACGAGAATCAGGCGCCCTCAGTGCTTTGTTCTCGTCGGTGGACACAGCGCGTCATTCATTGCGCAAGAGCTGCTGGCACATGGACAGGGGGCCATCGATTGCGTCCTGAAGGGCGAAGGGGAGGCCGCGTTGCCGCTTCTCTTGGACGCCGTCGAGCGGGATCGCACAGCCTTGGTTCAGGTACCGGGAGTCATCACTACGGACGGTGAAGGCCCGTCTCCCCAGTTCGTTCAAACCCTCGACGACCTCCAGCCGGCACGAGACCTCGTTCGCCACCGACACAAATATTTCATCGGCGTGTTGGATCCTTGCGCCTCGATCGAGTTTGCCCGCGGCTGTCCTTGGGATTGCTCCTTCTGCAGCGCCTGGACATTCTACGGACGCAGCTACCGTCCGATCAGCGCCGACAGGGTGTTGGAGGATTTGGCCAGGATCAAAGAACCGGGCATTTTTATCGTAGACGACGTGGCCTTCATTCAGGCCAAGCATGGATTCGAGATCGGCGAAGCCATCGCCAAGAAAGGTATCAAGAAGCAGTACTACCTGGAAACGCGCGGCGACGTATTGCTGCGGAACAGAGAGGTTTTCAAATTTTGGAAGCGCCTCGGGATGGAATACATGTTCATCGGAGTGGAGGCCATCGATGAAGCAGGGCTGAAGATGCATCGCAAACGCATGTCCTTGGGCAAGAACTTCGAGGCCTTGGAATTCGCGAGATCACTAGGGATCACCGTGGCCATCAACCTCATTGCCGATCCCGGTTGGGACCGCACGCGCTTCGAGATCGTTCGGCAATGGTGCATGGAGATTCCCGAGATCGTCAATATCAGCGTCAACACGCCCTATCCGGGGACGGAAAGCTGGCACACCGAGGGACGCACGGTGCAGACGCGCGATTACCGGCTGTTCGACATTCAGCATGCCGTGCTGCCTACCAGGTTGCCGCTTCACGAGTTCTATGAAGAGCTCGTGAAGACTCAACAAGTATTGAACATGAAGCACTTGGGTTGGAAGGCTCTCAAGGGAACGGCCACAATCGCAGCCGGCCATCTGCTGCGCGGACAAACGAACTTCATCAGGATGCTGTGGAAATTCAACAAGGTCTACAACCCAAAGCTTCAGCTGGCAGACCACAGCCTGCCGGTCACCTATGAGATGACGCTTCCGCCGCCGCGGCGAGAACACAAGGGCAGCCCACTGATTTATGTCCATAAGGACAGAGGGCGTCAGGGCCGCGCGCTGGACGATCCGACTGAGCGGTTCATCGAAAAGACCCGCATGGGCGCCGGCATGGAAGCCGCCCCGCCGTTATGAAGTCTGCACGAGGAGACATCATGAACCACGAACTCGTCTTTCTCTTTGATGTCGATAACACGTTGCTCGATGCGGACCGCATCACGGTCGACCTCGGGTCCTACCTTGAGAAGACAGTAGGACATGATCGCCAGCAACGGTACTGGAGCATCTTCAAGCAACTGCGCGATGAACTGGGTTATGCCGATTATCTCGGCGCCCTCCAGCGCTATCGGGATGAAGAGCCGCGCGATCGGCATGCCATCGCGCTGTCACGGCTCCTGATCAATTATCCGTTCGAACGGTGCCTGTTCCCGCACGCGCTTCGGGTCATCGCTCACATGAAGGCGCAGGGACAGATCGTCTTGGTGACGGATGGCGATGCGGTCTTTCAACCCCGCAAGATCGAGCGTTCCGGTCTGTTCGATGCCGTGGATGGGCATGTCTGGATCTCCATGCGAAAGGAACGTGAATTGGGCGAGATCGAGGCCAGGTATCCGGCCGACCACTATGTGTTGGTCGACGACAAGCTGCGCATTCTGGCTGCGGCCAAGAGACGCTGGGGGCCGCGTGTGACCACGGTCTTGCCCAGGCAAGGCCGCTATGCCCAGACCGTCAGTGGCCAGCACACCTTTCCGGCGGCAGACATCACGGTCGAACAGATCGGCGATCTGTTGTGCGGTGTGCTGGATGCGGTCGTTCCATCTTTGCGGGCCGCCTCATCGGGCAACAGCAGCGGATTGTGATCCCTCGACCTGATCCGGGTGGGCGGAGTAACGATCTGCAGAGGGATGTGAGGATTGCCGTGTACGAGGTGTCACCAGGCCGAGCGAGTGTGCTTCTTATGTCCGCCATCCTGAGCTTGACCGGATGCGATCACACGTGGCGCTTCGACCGATCCCCGTCGGTACTCGGCAACGCCCAGTTCGTGGCTGCGTGGAAAACCTATCTGCACTGCCGAGCGAGTTTGAAACCGGAGGAGATCCGCGCGGATCTCCACCAGTTGACCCGCGTGGCTTATTCAGTGACTCAGCAACGTCAGGCGACTCCCTCTCTTCCGACTGCGATTCGATCTTTCGTTTCCAATCTTCCATTGAGGCTTTCCGTGGATCCCCATGCGATGTCCGTGGCCTGCGCGCTGCATGGCAGCGAAGTGGCTCAAGCGGCGGGCCGACCCGAGGTGAGCATTGAATTGCTCACGGCGGTCGTGGCGACGCAACAGGGGAGGGCGATCGTGTCTTCTCCGGTGGGGGCGGACGGGCGATCCTTGCCTGTAGAGGACTTATTCGACTGCAGCGACGTGGCGACCACAGACCGCAAATGTCTTTCGAGCGAAAGCTGGAAATGAAGCGAAAGCCACACATTGCGGTGCGGCTTTCGCCACGGAGGCCTCTCTCATGAGTACGAGTTTCGATTTTGATCTGTTGTGCATCGGCAGTGGTCCGGCCGGTCAACGTGCTGCGATTCAGGCAGCCAAACTTGGGAAGCGGGTGGCGCTCGTGGAAAAACGCCCCTGTGTGGGAGGGACCTGTCTCGAGCAAGGAACCATCCCGAGCAAAACGTTCCGCGAAGCGGTGTGTGCGCTCGTGCCGGGGAACGGTCGTGTTGGGCGGGGCGATGAATTCCGCTTCGATGCTCAACGGACGAAACGGCCGGCGGCGGAGGAGTTGCTCCATCGCATAGGAATGGTGGCTCGACGTGAATCTCAGGTCGTGGAGCAGCAATTGTGCCGGAATGAGGTCGAATTGATCCGCGGAGAAGCGTCGTTCGCCGATCCCCATACGGTGGCCGTGGTCGGTGCCGAAGGTCGGCGTGCCGTGACGGCAGACAAGATCCTGATCGCCGTGGGGACATATCCCGCGCCGCCTCCCGGCGTGCCGGCCGACGGAGACATCATTCTCACCAGCGATGACCTCGTGCGCTTGAGGCGGCTCCCCAAAAGACTCGTCGTGGTCGGTGCAGGCATCATCGGGATGGAATATGCGTCGATGTTTGCCGCGCTGTCGATCGAGGTGATCGTCGTGGACAAGCGCGATCGGGTTTTGGAGTTTCTCGATCGCGAGGCGGTCGATGAACTGATGCATCACATGAGAAAGCAGCGTGTGACGTTTCGATTGGGGGAGGCTGTTGAGCGATTGGAGATCGGCGAGGGCACGCCGGCTCAGGCTGTCGTGCAACTAGAAAGCGGGAAAACGCTCGTCGCCGATCAAGTCCTCTTTTCGGTCGGTCGGATCGGTGCTACGAGCCGGCTCAACCTCGAGGCAGTGGACCTCAAACCGGACGATCGGGGACGGTTGGTTGTGGATCGGCAGTTCCGCACGGCTGTCCCGCACATCTACGCCGTCGGTGATGTCATCGGATATCCGAGCCTGGCCTCGACCTCCTTCATGCAAGGACGGCTGGCGGCCTGTTACGCGTTCGGGGTGGAAACGGGACCGATGATCGAGCATCTTCCGATCGGCATTTATGCCGTGCCGGAGATCTCGGCGATCGGGCCGCCCGAGCATGAATTGACTCAGAAGAAAGTGCCCTACGAAACCGGCATCGCGCGGTATCGAGAGATCGCTCGCGGTCAGATCCTCGGAGACGATAGCGGATTTCTCAAGTTGCTCATCCACCGCGAGGATCGGCGCCTGTTGGGAGTTCATATCGTCGGCACGGGCGCGACGGAGTTGATCCATATCGGGCAAGCCGTAATGGAACTGGGCGGCGGACTCTCCTATTTTTTGCAGACCGTGTTCAACTATCCCACGTTGGCGGAATGTTACAAGGTTGCGGCGCTTGATGCTTTCAACAAACTGTCCAGGCGATAAGCCGTCGGTCTGCATGCGAGCCATGATCGGAATCGGAATCGGAATCCTTGCGGCCGCTTTCAGACTCGGACGGCACCTATAGTCGAGGAGTTCAACCATGACGAAAAGCAGGCAACTCGCTGTATGCACGCTGGTGTGGATGCTCACAGGCCCTGTCATAGCGCAGGGCCAATCTCACGGATTGGCTGAAGCCGATCCCGTCGATCCTGCAGTGTCGGATGCCTATCGGGTGCCGAGAAGTTCCTGGGAGGCATGGCTCCATCATGACCAAGGCAACGGGGCGCTGAAAGCGTACCGGCCTCGGACTCCCGAGCTGAGGCTACCGCCAGTTCACGATTCTTCTTTTGCGAGACGGGACTCACGATTGCCTGATGTAAACACAGACCGGAGTCCCTCGCTGGATGAGCGGGAGGCCAGTCGCGGCAGCCGGTAGTGCGATCAGAGACGGACGAGAAAGTCGGTCACAGGATTGAGGTGCCGCGGGCCGCAGCGAGGGATGGCGCTTTGGAGGTAAGGCAGAGAAAGGTTCTGCAGAGCGCCGTCCGGCGAAATCAGCGGAGGCAGCGCCACCACGGTGGTGTGACGTAAACCGGAGGAAAGACAAACGTGAAATTCTCGATGACCATGGGGACTGTGGCAGGACGCGTGTCGAGCGCTTCGGAAGAGCAACACCATGTGGCGATCAGAATGGCGCGCAAGCTGTCGGGCGGCACCGCTCGATGGCCCCTGTGGGAGGTCTGTGCGAGGTAGTGGAGCGCTGGCTATGAATCATCACGACGCCAAATTCTCTTCGGGTACGAAACTCCTTATCGACGGACTCCCGCCCACATTTACCGACACACAATTGAAAAAGTTGTTTGCCCCATTCGGTACGATTCTATCCGCCCGAGTCATCTTGGATGTGCGGGGCAAGTCCTTGAGGATGGCCGAGGTAGAGATGTCGATGGCGCGGGAAGCACGGAACGCTCTTACGAGCCTCCATGATTCCTCTGTTGAAGGCGCATTGATTTTGGTGTTCGAGCGATAACGGATGAACAGGGGCTCGGCCTCGAGGCCTATATCAGCGCGCTCTTCTCACCCGCCTCGCCTCCATGAGCCATTTCAGGTCGATGGTCCATCCCATCTCTGACAGTCCTGTTCCGGTACGCGCCTCGCGAAGGCAACGAGTGGAGCATGGCATGAAACAGATCATGGTCGTCGGAGCAGGGGCGGTCGGCGGATATTTCGGCGCGCAGCTCGCCAAGAGCAATCCCAATGTGTCCTTTTTGTTGCGATCTCGGACGCTCGAGGCGGTGAAACAACGGGGCCTGACGATCCGCAGCGCGAAAGGCACGTTGACCGTCCATCCGCCCGCCGCCTCCGATCCGCGGCAACTGGCGACCCCGGACCTGGACGGCGCGCCGTTGCCGGATGGCAAGGGCGGGCCCTACCGCCTCGTTACTCCGGGGCTTGGAGATCTTTGCGCGAACGTGAAGGGCGTCGCCCGCATCGAGCAGAGTTGTCGCCCGCGATGGCGTGGTGCAAGAGACGTTAAGCCGCTTGGTCCTCTTACAGGTGGGAATTGGCGGTGAGTGTGGCGCGATTCTGACATCGATCTCCATCGTGCTGTCCAATCACCTCGTCTCTTCCTTCGGGATTACCGCAAACGGCTTCCTCATGGAGCCGGCCATCCGGCCGGTTCCTACTTGCCAACTGTAATAATTCTCCACCTGTTCCGTCTTGAGAAATGACAGAGGGGCTCGGCCCGCCATGACACCGAGCCAGGCTCTCTAACCAACCAAGGAGGGACCATGGAACAGCTGACCATCGCCATTGACGGGATGAGTTGCGGGCATTGTGTGCGGCAAGTAGAAGGCGCATTAAGGCGACTCGAAGGAGTGCTGGTGCGAGCAGTGAGGGTGGGCGAAGCGTCGGTAGCGTATGACCCGACCTCGACATCGGAAAAGGAGATCGCACAGGTGATTCAAGGCCTTGGATATCAGGCTACACCTACAGGGAGGGGCGTATGACCGTGATGGACTGGATCGTGGTAGGCGCCGGACTCGCCGCCATCCTGTGGATCAACTGGTATTTCTTTCTGTCTCACGGCCCAAAGCAGTCTTGAGCAGATGATGTAGGTACGTCCCCATGCCGGAGCACGGCACCGTGCGGTGCGAGCGGCATGGGCAAACAGTCCATCGAGAACTGAAGAGGAGATAGGCCCAATGCCGACGGAACAATTGGTCAGACCCAAGCCTGCAGGAGAGACCCGGCCGAGCCAGCAAGCGCCGATGGAAGATCATGTTGAGACGGTCACGATTCCCGTGTCCGGCATGACCTGCGCGGCTTGCCAAGGCCGTGTGCAACGGGCGCTGGAGGCCGAACCCGGTGTGGTGAAGGCCAGCGTCAATCTCATGCTGAAGACTGTGGTCATTGATTATGATTCACACACCACTTCGCCTGAGGCATTGGTGGGTGCCATTAAGGAGACGGGCTATGAAGCCGAACTGCCGTCGACCCACCAAACTGCGGTCGAAGAACAGGCAGACCAGGATGCCGCTCAGGAACAGGAGTATCGTCATCTGCAACGGAAAGCGGCCCTGACCGGAATTGCCGCCCTTGTGGCCATGGTGCTCTCTATGACCCTCATGATCCCGAGCGAGCCCGTCGCCCATGACACCGGTTCTTTCATGGCATGGGCCATGGCCCTCGTGGCCTGGTTAGATTTTGCTCCGCCGGCATTCTGGTCCTATACCCTCATGGCTCTGACAATCGGTGTCATGGCAGGGACGGGGCGGCATTTTTATGTGCGAGCCTGGTCCGCGTTTCGGCACCGTTCGGCAGATATGAATACGCTCATCGCAGTCGGGACAGGGGCCGCATTTCTCTATTCGGTACCAGCCACCGTGGTGCCGGATCTCTTGGTTCGATATGGGCTGAAGACGGATGTGTACTATGAAGCGGTGGTCATGATCATCGCGCTCATTTTGATGGGCCATACCTTGGAGGCGAAAGCGAAACGGCAGACCTCCTCTGCCTTACGTCGGCTGGCTGCCTTGCAACCCCAGACCGCTCGCATTGTGCGAAACGGCGCTGAATCTGAGGTGGCGATTGGAGACGTGCGAAGCGGAGATATCGTCGTCGTTCGGCCGGGAGAGCGGATCCCCGTGGACGGCGACATTGTGGCCGGCACCGCGGTCGTGGATGAATCCATGTTGACTGGTGAGGCTATGCCGGTCGAAAAGCAACCGGGGACCGAGGTTATCGGCGGGACGATCAACAAGACCGGGGCGTTTCGTTATCGGGCGACCACCATAGGAGCGGAGAGCGTCTTGGCTCATGTCATCAAACTCATGCGGGACGCCCAGGGCTCACGAGCACCGATTCAAAAACTGGCGGATCAAGTCAGCGCGGTTTTCGTACCCATTGTTCTCTCACTGGCCGTGGCGGCCTTTGTGGCCTGGTTTATTGCGCTGGACCAGGCGCCCCTCGCCGGCGCGTTCGCGGCTGCGGTCGCGGTCCTCATTATCGCCTGCCCCTGCGCCATGGGGCTGGCCGTGCCAACGGCGTTAATGGTGGCGACAGGAAAGGGAGCGGAACACGGCATCTTGATCAAAGGCGGAGAAGCGTTACAGCGGGCGGGTCGGATCACGGCGGTCGTGCTGGACAAAACAGGCACGATCACGGAAGGACGGCCGGCGGTCACCGATGTGGTGATGGCTCCCGGGGTCCCCTGGCCCCAGGAGGACCTGGTGGGATGGGTCGCCTCGCTCGAATCCTCGTCGGAACATCCAGTCGCGGCGGCGATAGTGACCATGGCAAAGGAGCGGGGAGTTCCGCTTACGGAACCGGATTCGTTCCAATCCCTGACCGGCAGGGGCGTATCTGGAGTCGTCGGCGGTGCAGCGATTGCAGTCGGGAACGAGTCCTTGATGGCCCAGCAGGGGATAAGTCCGACCGGTCTGAGGCCTGATGCCGACCGCTTGGCTGAGGAAGGGAAGACGCCCTTGTATGTGAGCATCAATGGCCGGTTGGCAGGTCTGCTCGCCGTGGCGGATCCGATCAAGCCCTCGTCAGCGACGGCCATTCGTGACTTCACGCAGATGGGCCTCACGGTTGCTATGTTGACCGGTGACCATGGAAAGACGGCGCGGGCCGTCGCTCGGCAGGTTGGGATCGACCGTGTGGAAGCCGGTCTGCTGCCGGATGGCAAGGTTGCGGCGATCGAGCAGTTGCAACGCGGGGGCCATGTCGTCGCGATGGTAGGCGATGGCATCAACGATGCACCGGCCCTCGCGCGAGCCGATGTCGGTATGGCGATTGGGACGGGGACCGATATCGCGATCGAGGCGAGCGATGTCACGCTCATGCGAGGCAATCTGGAAAGCGTCACGTCGGCGATCCGATTGTCCCGAGCGACGATGCGCACCATGAAACAGAACCTGTTCTGGGCCTTTATCTATAACGTGATCGGAATTCCTGTGGCTGCGGGTGCGCTGTATCCGGTTGCGGGGATCATGCTGAGCCCGATCCTTGCCAGCGCGGCGATGGCCTTTAGTTCCGTCAGCGTGGTGACGAACAGCCTGCGTCTCCGACGCCTGGAGTTACGGTAGCTCATTACTGGAGCCCGGACATGAAAGCGACAAGTGAGGGCATCGGATGCTGGGCAACAGCGTTGAATGTTCGAGCGGATGTTGAAGGGCCCTCGCTTCGTGTACGGTGCCTACTTGCTTTGAAACAATAGAAAAATCATAATGAGCCTCTAACGGCGCGGCCATCAACATGACTTCGAACCTGACAAAATCGTGGCGTTTCAGCTTCGTGACGATCTCGATTGCTTTTGTGGTGTGTCAGGTCATCGGAACCATGTGCGTGTTGCCGGATGCCGCATCGGCACGACAGATGACAATGTTCATCGAAGAGAATATGCAGTGTCCGATGGATGCGACAATTATGTGTCCTCCTTCAGCCATCTCGTCCCCCGAACGACAGCTGAAGTCCGGCGTTGCCCTTGATCCCGACGATGCCTCCATCCTGCCCAACCTCGTGAGCCTGCGCAGTAGTACGATCACACCGACCCCATGGTCTTGGAGCAGTGTCTTCTCCATTGTCCCTCTCTCCATAGTCTCTTCCTGCGTTCTTCGGATCTGATCATCCGCTCCAGTCGTTCGATTACTGCCCGGCGAATCGCACCGAGGCAGCATTGAACCCTTTGCGTTGCTTCGACTGGAGGTGCCACGTGAATCTCTCCTCTCTTTTCAAACATGGTCGTTCGCTCGCGCCTGTATGTGCTGGCCTCCTGCTGATGTCCCCTGGGTTCTCGTCTGCCGCCGAGGAGCAGGATCATTCCACTGCCAATGCCCTCTCGCCCAATAGTCACATGGATGCGCGCCTAGGATTAGCCGGTCTCGTTCAAGAGCTCGAATCGGCCAATCCCGAGATCAAGGCCGCACGGCAGCGCTGGGAGGCGGCAAAGGCGATCGTGCCTCAGGTGCAGGCTTTGCCGGATCCCAAGCTGCAATTGGGCTATCAACGGATGCCGATGACAGATCCCCTTCAAGGGGCGATGTATGGCTTCGGTCAAGAGATTCCGTTTCCCGGCAAGCTCAAGCTCAAGGGCGAGGTGGCGCAAAGTGACGTGGACAGACTGGAGCAGGAGTACCAGGCCACGCGCCTGCGGCTGGTCGCTTCGCTGAAAGAAGCCTATTACACCCTGCATTTCGTGCACAAGAGCATCGAGATCGTCGGCAGCAACAAGACGCTGTTGATGCAGTTCGAGAAGACAGCCAAGACTCGCTATAGCGTGGGGCAAGCGGCACAACAGGATGTCTTCCGGGCGCAGGTGGAAATCTCGCGAGTGCTGGATCGTTTGGCCGTGTTGGATCAGCAAAAGGAGAGCCTGCACGCGGGGATCAACCGCCTGTTGAATCGCCCACCGGCCGGGCCGCTCGGCACACCGGAAGAAATTCACACGACGATTCTGACCGTCCCCCTCCACGAATTGAATCAACGCGCCGAGCAATTTTCCCCTGCGTTGCTGGCCTCGGCGAAGAGCATCGACCGTTCCGAGCACTCGGTGTCGCTCGCCAAACGGCAATACCTTCCTGATTTCGACGTTACGGCCCTCGGCCTACGAAATGATCGGATCAACGACAACGGCTATCAGGTCATGTTGGGAATCAAGATCCCGCTCTTTTATGAATCAAAACAAAAGCAAGGCGTGAGGGAGGCTCTGGCGTCGTTGGAGGGCGCGCGCGAGGACTTTACCGCCACGCGACAGGATCTGCTGTTTCAAGTCAAAGACGGGTTCGTGCAGGCACAACGGGCGGAACGTCTGATCACCATTCTGCGCGACGCGATTATTCCCCAAGCCACCTTGGCTCTCCAGGCCGCCCAAACAGGCTATGCCGTAGGGAAAGTGGATTTTCTCACCTTGCTCAACAGCCTGCTGACCCTGCAGGACAGTCAACTCGAATTACATGGGGAAATGGTGAATCATGAACGGGCCTTGGCACGGCTGGAAGCGGTCACCGGGGGATCGCTCGACCGGCCGATATCGGGAAGGATGTCCAAGTAATGACCGGTCGCCTGGTGAGAATCCTGGGAATCGTAGCGCTGGCCGGAGTGCTTGGCCTTGGATTTCGATGGGAGAGGCTGTCCATCGCCGAATCCGACCGGCATCCGATGCCGGACATGCCTGGCATGCCTTCCGTGCCCGGTATGGGCCCCCCGGCGAAGGCGCCGTCCAAGAATCCCTCCACCCTGGAATCCTCAACGTCCGGCGTTGAACCATCCGGCATCGTGACCATCGCTCCGGAACGGCTGCAGTCGGTGGGGGTTCGATACGAAGCGGTCCAGCGCCGTCCGCTTGAGAAACTGATCCGAACCGTCGGTCGGGTGTCTGTTGATGAACGCCGTCTCGCCAAAGTCACCATCAAATTCCACGGCTGGATCGAGCGGTTGTTCGTGAGTGCGACCGGCGATCACGTCAAGAAAGGACAGGAGCTGTTCACGATTTATAGCCCGGATCTGGTGGCGACGCAGGAAGAATATCTGCTCGCTCTCCAGGGACGGAAGCGGCTCGGCGAAAGCGAATTCCCCGAGGTGGCCCGCAGTTCAAAAGAGCTGTTGGAGGCCACTCGTCACCGATTACATCTCTGGGATATCAGCGAGGAACACATCCGAGAGTTGGAAAAAACGAAGCAGGTGACGAAGACCTTGCCGATTCATTCCCCCATCACCGGTACGGTGATTAAGAAGGAAGTGTTACAAGGAACCCATGTGGAGCCGGGCGAAGAGCTGTACACGATCGCCGATCTCTCCCGCATCTGGGTTCTCGCCGATTTTTATGAGTATGAGCTGCCGTTTGTGAGGGTCGGACAAAAGGCGGTCGTCACGCTCTCCTATGATCCCAGTACCGTGTTGAGCGGCCGTGTTGGTTTCATCTACCCCACTCTCGATGCCAAGACACGCACCGCGAAAGTCCGGTTCGAACTCGATAATCCGAAGGAGATGCTCAAACCGGATATGTATACGAATGTCGAATTGGCAGTGGACTTGGGCATGCGACTGGCGATCCCCCAAGAAGCCATCATTGAGTCAGGCCGGAAACAAGTGGTGTTTCTCCATCACGGCGGAGGAAAACTGGAACCGAAAATCATCAAGACGGGTGTAAAGACCGGAGAGTGGTCCGAAGTGCTGGAGGGGCTCAAGGAAGGAGACCACATTGTGACCTCAGCCAACTTCCTCATCGACAGCGAGAGCCGGCTCCGGTCGGCCGTCGAGGGCATGGGCGGGATGCCGGGTATGAAGAAGAAAGAGTGACCCCTATGGTCGAGCGCATTATTGAATACAGCGCGAGAAACCGCTTCATCGTGTTTCTCTTGGTGTTCTCATTGTCGGCCGTGGGCCTCTGGGCCATGTGGAAGACACCGATCGATGCGCTGCCCGATATTTCCGATACGCAGGTCATCGTCTACACCACGTGGCAGGGCCGCTCGCCGGACCTGGTTGAAGACCAGGTCACCTATCCTATCGTCACGGCGCTCCTGTCTGCGCCCAACGTCACGGTGGTGCGCGGGTTCTCGGACTTCGGCTATTCCTATGTCTACGTCCTGTTTAAGGATGGAACGGATATCTACTGGGCGCGATCACGCGTCTTGGAACGATTGAATCAGCTATCGGGACGGATGCCCGAGGGCGTCATGCCGCAGCTTGGGCCTGACGCCACCGGGGTCGGCTGGATCTTCCAATATGCCTTGGTCGACGAATCGGGCCAACAAGATCTCGCGTCATTGCGGAGCTTCCAGGATTGGTATCTGCAGTATTGGTTGCGCGCAGTGGAAGGCGTCGCGGAAGTCGCGAGCATCGGCGGGTTCGTGCGCCAATATCAAGTCAATCTTGATCCCACAAAGGTCCTGGCCTATCGGCTCTCAGTTCCCTCCATCGTGGAGACGATCAGGCAGAGCAACAACGACGTGGGCGGCCGGGTGGTGGAGTTCTCGGGAATCGAATATGTGATACGCGGGCGGGGGTACATTAAAAAGCCGGGAGACATTGAACAGATTGCGGTCGGCGTTAACGAGCACGGGACGCCGATTCTCTTGCGAGACGTCGCCACCGTTCGTCTTGGCCCCGATATGCGACGAGGATTGGCCGAAATGAACGGCCAAGGCGAGGTAGCGGGCGGCATCGTCATCATGCGCTTCGGCGAGAACGCGCTGACCGTGATCGAGAGGATCAAAGCGAAGCTGAAAGAGATCGAACCGTCCATGCCGAAGGGCACCAAGGTTGTCAGCGTCTACGACCGCAGTGACCTCATCCATGAATCGATCGCCACGGCCAAGGAGAGTTTGATCGAAGAATTGGCTGTCACGGGCCTGCTGATCGTGGCGTTTCTCCTGCATGTCAGATCTGCGATCGTTCCAATTCTCACACTCCCATTGGCCGTTCTGCTCGCCTTCATCCCGATGTATCTCATGAACATCGGTATGAATATCATGTCCCTCGGCGGCATTATCGTCGCGATCGGCGACATGGTCGATGCCGCGATCGTCATGGTGGATAACGCCCATAAACGATTGGAGGAATGGGAGCGGGACGGCACAGTCGGCGATCGGCTGGAGGTGCTGATCGCGTCTGCGAAGGAAGTCGGCCCGCCGATTTTTGCGTCCGTGCTCGTCATCGCCATTTCGTTCATTCCGGTCTTCGTCCTCGAAGCGCAGGAGGGCCGGATGTTCCGCCCGCTGGCCTGGACCAACAATTTGGCAATCGCCATGTGCGCGGTGCTCGCCATTACATTGGTGCCCGCCTGTCTCCCCACGTTCATCCGGGGGAGAATTTTCCCCGAACAGAAGCATCCGATTACGCGCTCCCTTCAAAGACTCTACGCGCCGGTGCTGAGGATGGCACTGCATTATCGAAAGGCCGTCGTTGTGGGTGCGCTTGCGCTGATGGCCAGCATCGTGCCGCTCTATCAGCAGATGGGGTCCGAGTTCATGCCGCCGCTCTATGAGGGGACGATCCTGTATATGCCGACGACCCTGCCTGGCTTGTCGGTGACTGAAGCGGGACGGTTGCTCCAGTTGATGGACCAGAAACTTCGGTCGTTCCCGGAAGTGGACCATGTGTTCGGGAAAGCGGGTCGAGCGGAGACCTCGACGGACTCTGCCCCCTTCAGCATGATGGAGGTCGTGGTCGAATTGAAACCGAAACAGCAGTGGCGTCCGGGTATCAGCTACGAGGGGCTGGTGGACGAGATGGACCGTGCACTTCAATTCCCCGGCGTGGCCAATGCTTGGACGATGCCGATCAAAGCACGGATCGATATGCTGACCACCGGAGTCCGGACGCCGGTCGGCATTAAAATCTTCGGCCCCGACCTCAAGCAGATCGAACAACTCGGCGAGCGTTTAGAAGCGATTCTCAAGGAAGTGCCGGGAACGAGAAGCATCTATGCCGAGCGAGTCTCGGGCGGGTACTTCCTAGATTTTGACATCAATCGCGAACAGATCGCACGGTATGGCCTTGCGCTCATGGACGTCGGGAAGATGATCGAATCGGCGATTGGTGGGGAAAATATTGCGACCACCATCGAAGGCCGTGAGCGCTATCCCATCAACGTCCGCTATTTGCGTGAATTGCGCGATGATCCACAGAAGCTCCAACGGGTGATCGTCGATACGCCGACGGGCGCCCAAGTCCCCTTGGCACAACTGGCGACGCTCCGGTTTGTCTCGGGGCCGCCCATGATCCGCGACGAAAATGGGATGCTGGCCGGGTATGTTTTCCTCGATATGACGGGCCGGGACATCGGAAGCTACGTGGAGGATTTGAAGAGGGCCGTGCGGGAAAACGTGGAGCTGCCGCCGGGATACCAGCTCATGTGGTCAGGACAGTACGAGTTTATGGAGCGGGTGAAAGAACGATTGAAGTTGGTCGTCCCTCTCACGTTGGTGATTATCTTCGTCACCTTTTATTTTTCCTTCGGATCGGTGGCCCAAACGGTCATGGTGATGGCCGGAGTACCGCTGTCGTTGGTCGGGGCCATCTGGTACCTGGTCATTCTTCAGTACAACATGAGCATCGCCGTGTGGGTGGGCATCATCACGGTTGTGGGAACCGCGGCGGAGACGAGCGCCGTCATGCTGGCCTATCTGAACGAAGCCTGTGCAAGACAGAAAGCGGGGGGTGGACTCAAGACGCTGGAGGACGTGCTCAACGCCGTGCAGTGGGGAGCCGTCGAACGCATCCGTCCGATGGTCATGATCGGCCTGGTCGACGTGATTGGATTGATCCCGGTGATGTGGGCGAGCGGCACCGGGGCGGACGTCATGAAGCGCATTGCCGCGCCTCAGGTCGGCGGGGTGTTCTCCGCCATGCTCCTCACTCTCTTCGTCATTCCTCCCATGTACGTCATGTGGCGCTGGTGGAAGGAAGGCTCGTCGCAACACCGATGACTGTCGCGAAGCAAGAGCACAGGAAAGAGATGAAGGGGGCCGACTCGGGAGAGGAGGGGTTTGCTCTCGAGGAAGAGCAGGACGCTCTGGTGCTCAGGGGGCTGCAGCGACGGCGGGTCGCGTGTCACTCATCCCGGCTGGCGAAGTGCCCGACAGGGTCCATCCGTGTAAAATAGGCAACCACAAACAGAAGAGACTATGATAAGAGGTTATGCTCACCCTATTTGGATAGATGGCGATGCGATCAGGTTGTGACGATTCTAAGCAGAGAAGGATCTTCATTTGTCCACTAGGTGAGAGTTGAGGACAATCGTCTGTATTTCAGGTGCGTCGCCGTATCCCATAGTACGCGGTACGCGCCTCGTGAAGGCAACGAGTGGAGCATGGCATGAAACAGATCATGGTCGTCGGAGCAGGGTCGGTCGGTGGATATTTCGGCGCGCAGCTCGCCAAGAGCAATCCCAATGTGTCCTTTTTGTTGCGATCTCGGACGCTCGAGGCGGTGAAACAACGGGGCCTGACGATCCGCAGCGCGAAAGGCACGTTGACCGTCCATCCGCCCGCCGCCTCCGATCCGCGGCAACTGGCGACCCCGGACCTGATCATCCTGGGCGTCAAGGCCTACGACCTGGACGAGGTGATCTCTCAACTCCAGCCAATCCTCACCGACAAGACGGTTATCTTGACGCTGCAGAACGGCATCGACACGGAGGATCGCATTCTGGCTCGTCTCCAACGTGACTGTGTAGTCGGCGGGGTGGCGTTCATCTACTCCAAGATCGTGGAGCCGGGCGTCATCGATCACTACAAGCGAGGCGCGGTCGCCATCGGTGAGTTGATGGGGCACAAGAGCGAGCGGTTGCTGCAGATCGCGGACATTTTCAAGCAAGGCGGGGTCTCGTGCCAGATCAGCGACGACATTCGGAAGAGTAAGTGGGAAAAGATGTGTTGGAATTGCGTCTTCAACCCGATCACCGTCTTGATCGACGACAAGGTGGCGAAGGCGTTGGACAATCCCGAGATGATGGGCGTGATTCGTCAGATTGTCGGCGAGGTCGCGGCGATCTCGGCCGCTCTCAAGGTTCCGCTGGCGCCGGATATGCCGGAAAAGGTTGTGAAGTGGACCCAGGAGATCCGTGACATCCACACATCCATGTATGACGACTGGAAGGCCAAGCGGCCGACGGAAATCGATTACTTGAACGGCTACATCGTGCGGATGGGCCGCCAGCTCGGCATTCCGACACCGGTGAATGAGGCCCTGACGGCGATGATCAAGGCGGTGACCGAAAAAGAAGTCTCCGGCCCCGGCGTGGTACGGATTGACGGCGCGGTGGTGCAACCGGTGTCATTGACCCGCGCGGCCCTGGCGCAGTTGCCCACGGAGCATCACGTCGAGGACATCGGCAGGGTCATGCCGGGGATGAAGGGGCGGGCGGTCCGGGTCAGCGGTCTCCTGGACGTGCCGGCGCTCGGCGTGAATGCCGACCACGTCACCTTCCACTCTTTAGACGGGAAGTACGCGGCCACCTTGACGCTCCAACAGGCCCGGGAGTTCGGGCTCCTGTTGTATGAACTGGACGGAGCGCCGTTGCCGGATGGCAAGGGTGGGCCCTACCGCCTCGTTACTCCTGGGCTTGGAGATCTTTGCGCGAACGTGAAGGGCGTCGGCCGCATCGAGGTTCGGATCGGATCCGGCAAGGACACGCGACCGCCGGCGGAGGAGCGGGCGCATTGCTAGGGGCGGTGCGCCGATCGATCAGCGCAGTACCTGAATCGCCTTCCAGCGTTCGGATCGATAACGCCAGAGCATCAACACCATCCGCAGCGTCCAGTCTGCGATCATCGCGAGCCAGACGTAGAACACCCCCAGTTGCAGCCACGCGCCCGCGACGAAGGCGATCGGGACGCGGACGGCCCACATCCCGATCATCGTCGCGATCATGATGAACCGGGTGTCCCCGGCACCCCGCAGCGAACCGGCCAGCACCATCGTGAGGGCCAACGGGACCTGCAAGAGCGCCACGATCTTGAGGAAGACCGTTCCCAGATCGATCACCGCCTCGTCGCTGGTGAAGGCGCGGAGAAGGGCATAGGGGAAAAAGAAAAATACGATCCCCATGCCGGACATGACGAACGTCGCCATCCGATTGGCCTCCCAATTCTCGATCTTCGCTCGTTGATACTTACCGGCGCCGATGCTCTGTCCCACCATCGTCGCGGCTGCAATCGCGAAGCCATAGCCGGGAAGAAACGACAACGACTCGATCGAGAGGCCGACCTGATGGGCGGCGTAGGAGACGGTGCCGTAGATCAATACGATTTTCGTGTAGACGAGAATCCCAGCCTGCTGGACCACCCGTTCCCCTGAGACCGGTGCTCCGATATTCCAAATTGTCCGGACAAGGTCCCAGCGGATGTGCGCGGCGCGCCGGAGCAGGGGCCGACAGCGGTGCAGAAGGAACGCCGTGCCGGTCGCCTCCGCAATTCCCACCGCCACCGCCGCGCCCGGCACGCCGAATGGCGGGAGGCCCCAGAGTCCATAGATCAGCGGGTAGGCCACGGCGACGTGCAAGAGGTTCACGAGGATCATCGCGTACATCGGCGTCCTGGTGTCGCCGGTGCCCTGCAACAGGGATGAGAGCACTTGGAGAAAGACCGTGAAGGGAATGACCAGGAAGATGATCGTCGAGTAAGGCATCGCCAGCGCGATGACCTCCGGTTGCGCGCCCAGGAGTTCCATCGCAAGGCGATTCACGGACAGGCCGAGCCCGACCAGTAAGGACGAGACCAATACGGCCAACCCAAGGAAATGGCGGGCAGCCTGGCCCGCATCTTCCTGCCGTCTGGCGCCCCAGAGCTGGGCAATGACCACATTGGTTCCGACGGAAAGACCTGAGACTAACGTGGTGGCGATGAAGGCCAGAAGTTGCCCGAGTCCCACGGCGGCGATCGGGATCGCCCCGAGGCCTCCCACCAAAAACACCGCGACGATGCCCTCGGTCCGCTGCAGCAGGCTACTGACGGTAACGGGAAGGGCGAGCGTCATGACTGAACGTCGAATCCGTGCTACACCGTTTGCCATGGTCGTGCATAGTAACAGGATGCAGAAAATGGCCGCCAGCCGGAGGGATGAAGATCGCCTGCCGTCCTGCATACGACAGATAAGCGGAAGGCATCCACCCGTCTTCGCTCCTGCCATCAGCCATGCGCCGTACGCTCCCGGACTCGCGGAGCTGGACAATGAAGCAGGCCTTCGGTAGCCTGCAGCATGTCCATGACGATTCTGCCTGAGCCAGCCGCTCGCTCTTCCTATCGCCTGTCGAAGTCCCGGTATCTGGCCGGGCTCCAGTGCCACAAGCGTTTGTTTTTGGAAATCCATCGTCCTGACTTGGCAACCCCGCCTGACGCGGCCACCCAGGCCATACTCGACATGGGAACGGATCTGGGAGCGTGGGCCAGGCGTCGATTTCCCGGCGGGCGGCTGGTGACGGCCGGCTATCGCCAGTCACGCGAGGCGCTGGAGCAGACGGCGGCGCTCTTGGCTGACCCATCGGTACCGGCCATATTCGAGGGCGCGTTTCAATTCAACGACGTACTGGTTCGCGTCGATGTGCTCGAGCGGGTCGGTGCAGGTGAGCAGGGGCAGCCGACCTGGCGGCTGCTCGAGGTGAAGTCTTCCACCCGACAGAAGCCGACGCACCTGGACGATCTCACGATCCAAAGCTATGTGCTTCAGGGGGCGGGGGTGGCGCTGGTGGAGATGTGTCTCATGCACGTGAACACCCGGTATATCTTCGACGGGCAATCGGTGAATCTTGCAGAGTTGTTCGCTATTCGTACCCTCACCGAGGTGATTCGGTCGCAGTTGCCGATAGTCGAGCCGCGCCTGCAGGCGATGAAGGAAATGCTCGCGTCGGGGCAGACCCCGGCCATCGAGCCGGACGACCATTGCCGCAGTCCCTATGAGTGTCCGTTCTGGGACCATTGCACTCAGGACAAGTCGCCCCGTTGGATCTTTCACCTTCCGGGGAACAAGAAGACTTTCGCCCAGTTGGTCGTGAAGGGTATCGAAACCATCGATCAGATCCCGGATGGAGTGGAACTCTCGCAGGTGCAGCGACTGGTCAAGGAACAGAAGGAATGGATCGGCAGCGGGCTGCGCCAGGCACTGGACACAGTGCGGTTCCCGGTGCACCACCTCGACTTCGAGACCTTCATGCCGGCTGTGCCCAAGTATGCCAACACGCGACCGTACGAGGTGCTGCCGATCCAGTGGTCCGACCACATTGAACGGGAGGACGGAGGGCTGGACCACGCCGAATTCCTGAGTCGGGACGCGCGGGACGCAAGGGAAGAATTGGTCGTGGCTTTGCTGGAAGCGCTGGGCCGCGAAGGCAGCATTTGTGTCTATTCCAGCTACGAGCGCTCGATTCTGGAACGCATGGGGGAGATTTTCCCCGCGCTTCGTCCGAAGATCAGGAAAGTCATCGCGCGGCTCTGGGATCTGCATGAGGTGGTCAAGGCCCACTACTTCCATCCGGGCTTCGGAGGATCCTACTCCATCAAGGCCGTGCTGCCGGCCGTGGTACCGTCGCTGAGCTATGCGGATTTGGAGATCAGGGACGGCGGAGTTGCGGCCCGCGAATATTATCGGATGGTCTTCGAACTCAGCGATTGGGTGGAACGTGCCAGGATCGAAGAGGCACTGCTGCGCTACTGCGCCCGCGACACGTTGGCGATGGTGGAGTTGCGGAGAGAGCTGAGGCGGAAGGTGCTGGCCAACGATCTACCACGGTAAACGTCCCCAACACAGTTGCTCGGCGGCCCGGTTCCTGAGGTCTGCACTCCTTTCCCCCCTTTTACCGCCGACCCCGTGCCTTGACCCATTTCACGAGGCTGAGGCAGGTGGCCTCAATCTTCTCGTCCGCCATCAAGGCAATTCCCGCGATTGCGAACACCGTCATCGCAAACCCGAATTCAGCATGTTCGAACATGGGTGCCTCCAATGAGGAGGTCACAGTAACGTAGGTCGCCGAGGCCTCCTAGGCCACTAGAGGAGGGGGAGAGCCCTGAATTGGGTGGGGAATGAGGGGAGTGGCCCTTCTTCGCCGGGCCGCGACGGGCAGCCTTCTCGTTTTGGGCCACTTGTCATGGTGCTTGCCGGGCCTAGCTCGCTGCGCCGGGATCCCCAGGAGTCTCTCACTTGAGTCAATAAGCACGATAAACTCAAGTAGGGCCAGCGGTCGGGGTAAGTCGGGAGGACGGATTCCGGGGGCGCTTATCCCGTCGCCAGGAGCGAAAAGAATGGCTCCGGGTCGAGCGAGCTCTGGATGGCGGAGAGGGTGGGATTCGAACCCACGGTCGAGTTACCCCGACTACGGTTTTCGAGACCGTCCGATTCGGCCACTCTCGCACCTCTCCTGCCTTGGCCGATCAAGGGGGGCAGCTTAACCTGCCAGGCCGCCGTTTTCAAATAAAATCATGCGCTTGGCTGAGAATCGGATTCAACATTAGGGAAGCGCCTCTATTGAGGAAAAGGTGAATCTGTTTTGCAATGTAGGGGGTGTACCGTAGACTCAAGCGGTACCCATAAACCATAGAAGCGATCTTTCGGCTGGTCGGGTGCAGGTCCGAGCCAGCCGAGGGAGAAAGCCCTGCAGCGCTGCCAACGAAGCACGGCCAGGGCGTTGCCGTTTCAGCCGCTCGACCGGCCTTGAGCCTAATTGTGACCAGACGACCGTCCCCAGAGATTCCTCCAGCTCACAACTTGCCGCAGGTTCTTCGATGGCGCGCGGAGCACCATCCGGACCAGCCTGCCTATCTGTTCTTGCGTGATGGACTGAATGTCGCCGGCACGCTTACGTACGGTGCACTCGACGCCCGTGCTCGGGCTGTAGCTGCCTATCTTCGTTCGCGTTTCGCACCCGGCGACAGGCTCCTGCTGGCCTTTCCCCCCGGGCTGAGTTTTGTGGAGGCCTTCTGGGGCACGCTCTACGCGGAGCTGGTGGCGGTTCCGGTTCCACCGCTCGATTCCGTTCGACTGAAACAGAGTGCGGCGCGATTCCACGGAATTGCTCTTGATGCCGGTTGTGCCAGCATTGTGAGCAGCCAGGCTATGCTGTCCACGATTCGCGGGGCGGAATTCGGTGCTCTGCCGATTCCGCTCGAGCGCTGGGTGTCCATTGAAGCGCTGGATCCATCCTGGGCCGATCAGTGGAAGCCGCTCGATCCGACTCCCGGCTCGCTGGCCTATCTGCAATACACCTCCGGCTCGACGTCATCCCCCAAGGGCGCGATGGTGAGCCACGACAATCTGGTCCATCAGAGCCGATACATTACGGAAGCCGGCTGCTACGATGCCGATTCGACCACACTTTCCTGGATGCCGCATTTTCACGACTACGGTCTCGTCAAGGGGATCGTTCAGCCCCTGTGGATCGGCCGTCCCACTTATCTGATGTCGCCGCTCGTGTTTTTGAAGCGGCCTGGACGCTGGCTCGAGGCCATTCAACGGTACGGCATCAGCCACAGCGGGGGGCCCAACTTCGCGTATCGCCGTTGTGTCGAAGCGGTGGAGCCGGCGACTCGACGGATTCTGGACCTGTCGGGCTGGCGCGTGGCCAGTTGCGGGGCCGAGCCGATTGCCGCCGAGACGGTCAGGCGGTTTAGCGAGGCTTTTGCGCCGGCCGGTTTCCGGCCCGAGTCGTTCTTTCCCGCCTACGGCATGGCCGAATTTACGTTGTTGATTTCCCTCAAGCCGCAAGTCGGGGCTCCTGGCATTCTGACGCTCGATCCGGATCGGCTCGAACGTGGCGTCGTGCGCGAAGCCGCACCGGGACAGGCCTCCGCACGGGCCGTTGTGAGTTGTGGGAGGCCGGTCGGCGATACAGAGGTCGCTATCGTGCATCCGGAGACGCTCAGTCGATGCGCGGCGCAACAGGTGGGAGAGATCTGGTTGCGCGGCGGCAGTACGACGCTCGGCTATTGGAATAGGCCCGAGGAGACGGAACAGACGTTCCACGCGATGGTCCGCGACACCGGCGAGGGGCCGTTTCTCCGGACCGGTGATCTGGGCTTCATCAAGGACGGCGAGTTGTATGTGACGGGCCGTTTGAAAGATCTGCTGATCGTGCGCGGACGGAACCATTATCCGCAGGACATCGAACGAACGGTCGAGCACTGTGATCCAGCCTTCCGAAGCGGCGGCGCGGCGGCCTTCTCCATCCTCGAGGACGGCGAGGAACATGTGGTCGTGGTGCAGGAACTCTCGCGGCACGAAGGAAGCCTCGAGATCGAGGAGATTGCCGGGCGGGTGCGGGCGGCGGTGTCCGAGGCGCACGACCTCCACGTTGCCTATGTCGTGCTGATCAAGTCCGGGAGCCTGCCCAAGACATCCAGCGGAAAGATTCAGCGGCGGACATGTCGCCAGCAGTTCCTGGCAGGGCAATTGGCGGTTGTGGGGATCAGTGTCTCCCGTCCGTCGCTCCAACTTTGTGAGCCGGTTCCACCGACTGCCGACGTACTTCAGGCACTCTCGCCCGAACGGCGGCGCGATGCCATTGCAGCTTACCTCCGCGGCTTGATTGCCATGCGGTTGCAGCTCGAAGAGGGCGCCGTTCCATTGGATCGGCCGGCGCAATTCCTCGGGCTCGATTCGTTGCTGACCGCGGAATTGCTGCACGGTGTCGAGTCGGCGTTCGGCACCGTCTTGTCCCTTCAGTCCGTGCTCGGCGGCGCGACGTTGAATGATCTGGCCGGGATGATCGCCAATCGTTCGATCACCGCTCGGGCAAGGCCCGATACGAGCGCCGGTGAAGCGGTGGGGCAAGAAGCCTGCTATTTCCTTTCCGAGAATCAGGCGGCACTGTGGTTTCTGAGCCAGCTTTCGCCGGACAGCCCTGCTGCAAACGTGGCGGTGCTGTTGAGGCTTCCGTCAACCATCGACCAGGCGATTCTCCGGCAGGCGCTCTCCGGCCTGAGCGCGCGGCATGCCACCCTGCGTACGACCTACGAAACCCGTGAAGACATACCTGTGCAGCTGGTTCACGACTCCTTGCCCTTGGACTGGATGCCGACGGACGCGAGCGGCTGGCGCTGGGAACAAATCAGAGCAGCCGCGTTGGATGCAGCGGCGGTTCCATTCGACATCATCCGCGGACCGGTTTGGCGGGCCCGGTTGTTCAAGGGGCCGGAGTCTTCGTTGCTCTTGCTGGTCGCCCATCACATTGCCGTTGACGGTTGGTCCATGACTCTGTTGGTCGAGGAGCTGCGCCGAGAATATGAGCAGCGAGTGAAGGGGGGGACGGACAGGAGCGCGCCGGACCCGGCGCCGGCTCCCTATACCGAGTACGTCGCCTGGCACAAACAACTGCTTGAGAGTGAAGAAGGGGTGCGGCTTGCGCGCTATTGGCAAGGTCGATTGGCCGGCGAGTGGCCGAACTACGAAGCGTTCTACGATCGGCCGCGTGCGACGATCGAACCCGAGCCCTACGCCTGGCACCGGTTTGCGGTGGGGCTAGAGCTGTCGCGGAAGATCAAGGCCGTCGCCAAATCCGAGGGTACCACGAGCTATGCAGTGTGTTTGGCCGCCCTCCAGGTCGTGCTCCATCGTTACACACATCATGATGATGTGGCGATCGCCTCACCGGTCTTCGGCCGTCACCGGGCGCGGTTCGCCCAGAGTGTCGGCGATTTCGTGAACGTGGTGATGCTGAGAAACACGCTTCACGGAGAGATGACCGGGCGTGAACTCCTGGGGGCCACCAAGCGAACGGTGTTGGAGGCGCTGGATCATCAGGACTATCCGTTTACCCGGTTGGCGACGGAGCTGCGTTCCGCGCAGGATCGCCGGCAGGGCGCGCTGTCGCAGGTGTTGTTCGTGCTGCAGCGATTCAAGTTGCTCGCCGAACTCGATGAAGAGATGGACGGGCGGGAGACCGACCGGGCGGCCGCCGACCACTCCGCGTGGGAGGCCTATGTCCTGCCGCAACACAGCGGGCAGTTCGACCTCTGCCTGGAGTTGTCCGAAGGCGCGCGAGGAATGAGCGGGTACCTCGAGTTCAAATCCGGGCTCTTCGACGCGAGCACGATGGCCCGATTCCAGCGGCACTTCGTCCGGGCCTTGGAGGGGTTGGTCTCTTCTCCGGGTCTGGCGATCGACGAGCTCAGCCTGATGGATGATGCAGAGCAACGGGCGGTGCTGGATCAATGGAGCGGAGGCCGGGCACCCATCGGCGAGGCACCCTGTGTGCAACAACTGATTGAGGCTCAGGCTCACAAGACACCGGATGCGGTCGCCGTGGAATTGGGCGATCGTCGTCTGACCTACCGAGAATTGAACGCCCGTGCCAATCGGGTCGCGCACTACCTGAGACGGCGGGGCGTCGGTCCTGACGTCGTGGTAGGGCTCTGCCTCGATCGCACACCGGACATGATCGTGGGCCTGCTGGGCATCTTAAAGTCCGGCGGAGCCTATTTGCCGTTGGACGCCGACTACCCGACCGAGCGGTTGGAATATATGCTGGCCGACAGCAAGGTTCGTGTCATCGTGACGCAGCAGGATCAACTCAGCCGCTTGCCTGTGTCCAACTCCCACACCGTCTGCTTGGATTCCGAGTGGGCCGAAATTGAGCGTTGTCCGGACGGCGAGGCTTTCGGCGCATCCTCTTCAGGCAACCTGGTGTACGTCATGTACACATCCGGTTCCACCGGACACCCCAAGGGCGTGCTGATTGAACAGCGGTCACTCGCCAATTACGTGCAGGCCGTCACGGCAGCCGTCAAACTGCAGGCCGGCGATCGCGTCTTGCAGTTCGCGTCGTTGAGCTTCGATACGGCGGCCGAGGAAATCTTTCCCTGTCTGGCGGCTGGCGGCACCTTAGTGCTCCGCCATGCCACCATGGCCGACTCCGTGTCGGGTTTCCTCGAATCCTGCGCGCAATCGAAGGTGACGGTGCTCGACCTTCCCACCGCCTATTGGCACGAGGTGGTAACGCGCATGGAGGTGGAGGGGATCGCGTGGCCCAATTCCATTCGCCACGTGATCATCGGCGGAGAACGAGCCTTGCCCCAGGTACTCGAGCGCTGGGCGAGGCTCATCGGTCGGAAGGTCGGGCTGCTCAATACCTATGGGCCGACTGAAGCGACGATTGCCGCGACCTTTTGCGATCTGACGGGCTGCGGATGTGAGTCACCTCTGACCGCGGATGTTCCGATCGGCCGGCCGATTGCCCACGTGACGGTGTACGTATTGGATCAGAAAGGTCGCCCTGTTCCGATCGGGGTGGCCGGTGAGTTGCACATCGGCGGTGTCGGTGTCGCGCGTGGCTACCTCGGACGCTCGGAGGCGACTGCGACCCGGTTTATTCCCGATCCCTTCTCCGGCCGTTCGGGGGCGCGCATCTATCGGACCGGTGACCTCGTGCGTTGGCGTTCCGACGGCCAATTGGAATATCGAGGCCGTGTGGACCGGCAGGTGAAGATTCGGGGCTATCGAATTGAGCTGGAGGAAATCGAAGCGGTCCTGAACCGGCAGCCGGAATTCGAGCAGGCGGTCGTGGAACTTCGGGAGGATCAGCCGGGCGACAAGCGAATCGCCGCCTTCCTCGTGCCGCGGCCGGACAGCCGCCTCGGGCTCGTTCAACTTCGAGAACGCCTGCGAAACCAGCTCCCTGCGCACATGATCCCGTCATCCTTCACGGAACTGGAAGCCCTGCCGAAAACGCCGAATGGAAAGGTGGACCGGCAGGCCTTGCGGGTCGCGCTGGACAGCAGGGCCAGCAAGGTCGATGTGACCGCCGACTACGTTGCGCCGCGCACGGCCGCGGAACAACTGCTCGCCCATATTTGGGGCGAGATCCTCCACGTGAAAGACGTCGGCATCCACGACAACTTCTTCGAGCTCGGCGGCCATTCCCTGTTGGCGACCCAGCTGGTTTCACGGGTCCAGTCCCTCTTTCAGGTTCGCTTGCCGCTGCGGCGGGTGTTCGACACGCCGACGATTGCCACGCTGGCCGACGTGATCGGTGATGCGAGCGCGACGACCAGGCCGATTCGAGACGAAACGGCCCGCGTGATCAAACGGGTCCCCCGCGGCGAGCCCTTGCCCCTGTCGTTTGCGCAGGAACGCATGTGGGTCCTGTATCAGATGGCGCCCGACGCAGCCGCCTATAACATTCCCGCCAGCGTCCGCCTGCACGGGCCGTTGAATACGAGCGCCCTGCGCGGTGCCGTGCAGCAGGTGGTCGCGCGCCATGAAGCCCTTCGCACCACGTTCGTGAAGGTAGAGGGGCGGGCCCGACAGGTCATCCACGACAGGTTGGAACCGGAATGGCGGGAAACGGATCTGCGCCTGCTCGCACGCGACCAACGTGAAGCACAGGCGTCGGAGCTGGCGATGGCCGAAGCGCGCCGTCCCTTCGACCTGGCTCGAGGGCCCCTGGTCCGTGTGCTTCTGATGGATCTCGGGGAAGAAGACCACGTGCTGATGGTCACCACCCACCACATCATTTCCGACCAGTGGTCGTACGGCATCATCGCGCGCGAGCTGGTGGCCTGTTACAACGCCGCCTGCGAAGGGCGCCCCGTGGTGCTCAAGCCCGAGCTGGCGATTCAATACGCCGATTTTGCGCAGTGGCAGCGCCAATGGTTGACTGGCCCGGTGCAGCGCGAGCAGATGGCCTATTGGACCTCCAAACTCGCGAACCTCCCGGTGATGTCCCTGCCGGGCGATCGGCCGCGGCCTCCCGTGCACTCGTTCAAGGGCGATCATGTGTCCATCGATCTACCCTGGGCCTTGATCAATCGCCTCAAACAGCTCAGCGTCCGGGAAGGCGTGACGCTGTACATGCTCTTCTTGGCCGGCTTCTTCGCGCTCATTCACCGGCTTACCCAGCAGCGCGACATCGTGATCGGGACGCCGATCGCCAATCGCCATTGGCTGGCGATCGAGGACCTGATCGGGACCTTCGTGAACACGCTGGTCTTGCGCGCGGACGTCTCGCCGGAGACGACGTTTCATGACCTGTTGGCCAAGATTCGTGACTTGTCCCTGGAGGCCTACGCCCATCAGGACATGCCGTTCGAGAAGCTGGTCGAGGAATTGCGTCCCGATCGGAGCCACGGGGGCCTTCCGCTCGTGCAGATCCTCTTCAACTTCGCCAACACGCCCTTCGCCAGGACTGAGTTTGCGCACCTGTCTTGGACGCCTTATGAAGTCAGCAGAGGCGCGGCGCAATTGGATTTGGGACTTTCCATTGACCCGCTGGCGTCAAGGAAAGCGTATTTGGAATTCAATTCCGATCTGTTCGACCGGGCGACGGTCGAACGGTGGCTGATGCACTATCGACAATTCATGGAGGCGATCGCACAGGAACCGCACCGAGCGATCGGCCGTCTGCCCGTTCTCACCAGCCAGCAGCGGCGCCGGATGCTGCAAGAATGGAATGCGACGGATGCCCACTATCCCAACCAGCAGTGCGTGGCGCAACTATTCGAGGAGCAGGCGAGCCGAACGCCCGATGCCGTGGCTCTGGTTGTGCAGGGCCTGGAATTCAGCTATGCCGAGTTGAACCGGCGCGCCAACCGGCTGGCCCATTGGCTGCGGGAGCAGGGGGTGGGGCCGGACGTGGTGGTTCCGGTCTGTTTGGAACGTTCGGCTGATCTGGTCGTGAGCCTGCTGGCGGTGATGAAGGCCGGAGGTGCATACCTGCCGCTGGTGCCCGGCCTCCCTGCGAGACGACTGGCCGCCATGCTGGAAGCCAGTCTCGGCCTCGTATTGATCACCGAGTCGCCGCTCCTGGCTGGGCTGCCGCAACACCAACTGCAGGTGCTGTGCGTGGATCGGGATGCCGTGGCGTTGGCTGAGCGACCGGCGGAGAATCCGGCACCGGTCGCCGAGCCGCGCCACCTGGCCTACGTCCTATTCACGTCCGGATCGACGGGGCAACCCAAGGGTGTCGAGATCGAGCAGGGAGCCCTGGTGAATTTCCTCGAATCCATGCGCCGCGAACCGGGCCTGACCCGGCGGGATACGTTGCTGGCGATCACGCCGCTGTCGTTCGACATCGCCGGATTGGAACTGTACCTGCCGCTGATCGCCGGGGCGCGAATCATCTTGGCGACCAGGAAAGAATCGACCGACGGCGAGTGGCTGGCTCGTGAACTGGATCGCGGTGCGGTGACGGTCATGCAGGCGACCCCTGCGACCTGGCGCATGGTCATCGCGTCAGGCTGGAGAGGCGGAAGGGGCGTCAAAGTCTTATGCGGCGGCGAGGCCATGCCGAAGGAACTGGCGCAGGAACTGGTGGCCCGAGCCGGCTCGGTCTGGAATGTCTATGGTCCGACCGAGACGACCATTTGGTCCACGCTGGAACGGGTGCGGTCGGTCGACCGGACCGTGCCCATCGGCAAGCCCATCGCCAACACGCGGGTTTATGTCCTGGATCCTCAACGCGAACCGGTGCCGGTCGGGATTCCCGGCGAGTTGTATATCGGGGGGGCGGGCTTGGCTCGAGGTTATCGGGGTGCGCCGACCCTCACGCAAGAGCGGTTCGTGCCGAGTCCGTTCCGGGAGGGGGAGCGGCTCTATCGAACGGGCGACCAAGTGAAATGGCTGCCGGACGGGCGTATGGATTACATCGGCCGAATCGACTACCAGGTCAAACTGCGGGGCTTCCGTATCGAGTTGGGCGAGATCGAAAGTGTGCTGGCGCAAGATGCGTCAGTGAAGCAGGCGGTGGTGGTCGTCCGGGAAGATGTGCCGGGCGACAAACGGTTGGTGGCTTACGTCACGGCGCAAGAGGGGATGATCTGTGATCCACCGCATCTGCGCAGGAGTCTGCGCGAGACGGTCCCGGACTACATGGTGCCCGCTGCGATCGTGCCGCTGTCGTCGTTTCCGCTGACGCCCAATGGCAAGGTCGACCGTGCGGCCCTGCCGGTACCGGATGTCGAGTCCCATCAGGACGATGTGCAGGTGATCCCGCCGCGCAATCGGATCGAATTGCAGCTGGCCGCGATTTGGGAGCAAGTGTTGGGGGTGACCCACGTCAGCGTGAAGGATAATTTCTTCGACTTGGGCGGCTATTCCTTGCTCGCACTTCGGATATTCAGTGCGATCGAGCGGACGTTCGGCAAGCGGCTGCCGATGGCGGTCCTGTTCCAGGCGCCGACGATCGAGCAGTTGGCCGACCTGCTGGCCGACGAAGGTTGCACGGTCCGATGGCACTCCCTGGTGGCGATCCAACCGGAAGGGACTCAAACCCCCTTCTTTGCCATCCCGGGGGTCGGTGGAAATGTGCTGGTGTTCGCCCGCTTGGCCAAGCTGCTCGGCGAGGATCGGCCCTTCTATGGCCTGCAGGCACGCGGCTTGGATGGACGGGAGAAGCCCTTCATGCGTGTGGAAGAGATGGCCGCCCACTATATCACCGAGATCCGTTCGGTGCAGCCTCACGGTCCCTATCTGATCGGCGGCACCTGCACGGGCGGGTTGACCGCCTATGAGATCGCGCAGCAGTTGCGGGCGCAAGGGGAGCAGGTGGTGCTGGCGATCATGGAGTCGTGGCACCCGCGGTCCTACCAGACCCATTGGCACCGGCCTCCGTATATACTGTGGCCGCTCCAGTTCATGACGCAAAAGGTGCGCACGTATCTGCGCTTGATGCGGGACCTGCCGGCCGAACAGTGGCCGGCGTTCTGGCGTGGAAAGTTGAAACAGCTCTGGAACCTGATGCACCATACCGAAGCGGCCGAGCACCAAGATGAGTTCCTGTACAAGGACCAGGTGACCTACGCGATGTTCCACGCCGCGGCGCGCTACGAGTTGAAACTGTTCCATGGGCCCGTCTTGAACGTCATCGCCTCCAAACATCCCTTGACCCATTCAGCGGACGATACGCGGCTGGTCTTCGGGAGTTCGGCGTTGGGACGGAGTCAGACGCTCTATTTGCCCGCTGAAGATTCGGGACGACTGTTCGTCGCTCCCCATGTCCAAGATCTGGCCGGCCATCTGCAACGGTTTTGGGCTGAGGCCTTGGCCGATCTCCACCCTCATGGAGACGATGAAGAGCCCGGCCTGCCTTCGCGGGTCGCCTAGGCGTTCCCGATGATGAAGACGCTACGATTCCTTCAGTTCCTGTTGCGCGACGCGCGGAAGATGATGCTGTTCATGGTCGCCGCCGGGATCGTGGCCGGCCTGTCGAGCGTCGGACTGTTGGTGGTCATCAACAAACTGATCGGTGCCGACGGGTCCGTACCGCGGATGCTCGGGGCGGCGTTCGTCGGCCTGGCGCTCCTCAAGGTCGGCGCGAACTACGCCTCTCAGCTGTTGCTGGTCAAGTTTGCGCAGGACACGATCACTCGGCTTGGGATGGGGCTCTGTTGGAAGATCATCCGGGCCCCCTACCGAACGCTGGAGACGCGCGGCGCCCATGCCATCCTCGCCACCCTGACGGAGGATACCAACGCGCTTGCCTGGGCCGTGAATTGCCTGCCCGGCTTGGCCGTCAACCTCGCGATCATCGCAGGCTGCTCCGCCTATTTGGCCTGGTTGTCGTGGCAGGCGTTTGTCGGCGTCGTCATCCTGTCGATTCTCGGGCTCCTCGGCTATCGCCAGCTCTACAATCGGCTCCTGGAGTCGTCACTGGCCGTTCGTGAGGCCAAGGGCGCACTCTTCGGCCACTTCCAAAGCCTGACGGAAGGCATCAAGGAACTCATGCTGCATCGCGCGAGACGCGAAGCCTTCGTGTCGATCGACGTGGAGCAGGCGGTGCAGGCGATGCGTGAGAGCAACCTCCTCGCCACCCGGCAGTATCTGAATTCAGAAAGTTGGACGCAGCTGCTGTTTTACGGATTGATCGGGATGATCCTCCTGGTGTTTCCCTCGCTGCTTTCCCTCTCCGGTGAATCCCTGACCGGCTATGCCTTTGCCATGCTGTACATGATCGGTCCGATGTGGGGCGTGATCGGGATGGTGCCGACCTTGAGCCGTGGGCAAATCGCACTGGAGAAGATCGAAGAGTTGGGCGTCGAGTTGGACGGCAGCGGCAGGGAGGGCGGCGCGGAGCGCGCAATCGACAAGGGACCCCATCGTGTGGAGTTTGCAGCCGCCCGGTTCACCTATGATGCGGGGAAGGATGACGAGCGCCAGTTCACGCTTGGGCCACTGGATCTGACCATCGAGACGGGGGAATTGCTGTTCGTCGTGGGCGGCAATGGCAGCGGCAAGTCGACTTTTGTTAAATTGCTCACCGGGCTGTACCGGCCTCAGGCGGGATCGGTCAGTTTGAACGGAGAAGCCATCGTCGCGGCGACTCAGGATTGGTACCGCCAGCATTTTGCCGCGGTGTTCTCGGATTTTTATCTGTTCCAGCGGCTGCTGGGGCTTGATCCGGATCTGGTCTCGGGGCAAGCCGATGAATGGCTGAAGGCGCTCCGCGTTCAGCACAAGGTGACGATCCAGAACGGGGAATATTCCACCGTCAACCTCTCTCAAGGCCAGCGCAAACGCCTGGCGCTGGTGACGGCGATGCTGGAAGACCGTCCCTTCTATGTGTTCGACGAATGGGCTGCCGATCAAGATCCGCAGTACAAGGAGATTTTCTACGGCGAGCTGTTGCCGGCGTTGCGATCTCGTGGGAAGGGCGTCATCGTCGTGACCCACGATGATCGCTACTTTCACTTGGGGGACCGCGTGCTGAAGTTGGATGAAGGCAGGATTGCCGAAGTGAGTTACGGGGCCTCTCGCGCTGCCGGCGGACGAACCGTTCAGCTGTTGAAGCCGGTGCCGCGACCCGCGGCCGGCAACGGGCCCTGTTGAGCGGCGTGCGATCGGTAGGGATCTGCCCGTGAACGATGCCCAGGCCCTCTCTGTTGAATCACTCGGCTTCGACGATCTCCACGTCTGGTTGTGCGTTCTCTCCCGTTACGATGCACAGGCCGAACACTTCTGCGCGATGTTGTCCGCGGACGAGGCGGCTCGGCACCGGCGGTTCGTGTTCCCGCGCGATCGCCGGCGATTTCTCCTGTCCCACGGCCTGCTCCGCGTCATCCTTGGGGCCTATGCGGGTCGGGAGCCGAGGGAATTGAAGTTTTCGGTCGCCCCGCAAGGAAAGCCGTTCCTTCTCGATCCGACGGGAGCACCCGATGCACTCCGGTTCAGTCTGTCCCATTCCGGCGACTATGCGGCGATCGCCGTCGCGGGCTATCGAGAGGTCGGGGTCGACATTGAAGCGGCCCGCGAGGACATGAACGAACTGGAATTGGCGCAGCGCTTCTTCGCGCCGGCTGAAGCAAAACAGGTGGTTCAAGCCGAGGCAGAGAGGAGACGGCGTGTGTTCTATCGCTACTGGACCGCCAAGGAAGCATTCCTGAAGGGGCGTGGAACCGGCCTATCCGAGGGCCTCCGTCGTTTCGCGGTGCAATGGGATACGGATCTTCTCGGGCACGTGACGCCGGCAGACGGATCGCTCCTCTCTACCCAGTGGCGGATCCGAGCTCTGGAATTGGACGAGGGGCTGGCAGGCGCGGTCGCGTTCGACGGAGCGGACTGTCGGCTGCGGGTCTATGAGAGCTCGTCTCTGGTCCCGGTCTAGCCTTCATCCCGCAGCAGGGATTCCTCCCTCAGCTTCCGAAAGAACTCCTGCAACAACGCCTGGCTTTCTTCGGCCAAGATTCCGCTCGTCACCTCGACGCGGTGATTGAGTCGCGGTTCCGGGGGAATATCGAGGACCGAGCCGCAGGCCCCGGCCTTCGGGTCCCAGGCGCCGAAGACCATTCGTGGAATCCTCGCAAGCACGACGGCGCCGATGCACATGGTACAGGGCTCGAGGGTGACGTAGAGTGTGGTCTCGGTGAGGCGCCAGCTTCCGGTGGCCCGGGCCGCTTCGCGGATCACGATCAACTCGGCATGGGCGGTCGGGTCTTGCCAGGTTTCGCGCCGGTTGTGGGCTGCGGCGAGAACAGTGTCGTCACGCACCAGCAGCGCGGCAATCGGTACTTCACCGATCAGGGGAGCGGTGCGGGCCAAGGCGAGCGCCTGGCGCATGTAGCGGATGTCGTCGTCCTGGAGCGGCATATCGGCCGGCATGCTAGCACGGCAGCCACGGAGAAAAGGAGAGGCTAGGTTTGGCCGATCAGGTAAATGGCCCCGGTCGGCTGCGGGCGCCCGCCGTCCGGTTCGACGCTCACGGCGAATTTCTTCATGCGGGTGAAGTCCGGGAGGTTCTTGATGAGCAGGCGGCCTTTTTGGCCGGAATCGAGCCCGAAAATGCCGGCGCTCACAGGTTTGTCGTCGATGGCCCAGAGTTGGTAAACCTTGCCGGTCGGGAGGGCGGGGAGGTTGAACGCATAGAGCCAGGCGCGTTTGGTGATCGGGTCGAACAACAGGAACGCGCCCGCCTCCTTCGCCATGTCGGACCCTGCGAGCGAGACGACTTTCGAGGAGGGACTCTTGAGGAAATTCGTAAATTCCTCGTTCTGCCGCACGAGGCGCTGCATCGACGACTCACGCTGCGCGAGTTGCGTGCGGAGGTCGTCGAGTTCCGCATCGCGCTGGATCAACTGATCCCGCAGGTCCGCGATCTCTGCGCCCCGTTGATCCAATTCGGCTTTCAAGTCACCTTCGCGCTGTTCCCGTTGTTTGAGATCGGTCTGGAGCGCGGTCGCCCGGGATGCTTCCTTCTGCAGGGCGGCCTGCAACTGATCGATCTGGCCCGAGCTGGTCGTCGTTTGGGTATAGTAGAGCCACCCCAGATAGCTGGCGCCCGCGACGATGAGGATGCCGGCCAATCCCATGGCCAGACGAAACGGCCACGAGCGCACCGGCGAGATCGGCGGAAAGAGATGGTTCATCCATTCTCCCGGCTCCAGACTGTTTCGGGGCACAGGTTTTTCCGGTTCCGCCGCGACCGGGACCGGGTTCCGGGCCGCCATGATTTGAGCCTTGAGCGACGTGGGCGGCGCGGCGGGCGTGAGACCGAACGGCAGCAGGGCCGCCACCGTCTGATAGTCCTTCAACGCGGCATGGCAGGTTGCGCAACCCGACAGGAGATGCGCTTCGATCGCCTGCCGTTCGGTGCGTTCCAGCGCCCCGATTGCGTAGAGGGGGACCGCTTCTTCGAGTTCTTCGTGCGTCATAGAGCCGTATCCGGGTGCAGCACCGGATGGAGCGAGGCCCGCAATTTGGTCATGGCCAGTTTGATGCGCGTTTTTACCGTGCCGAGGGGTTGATTCAATTTGGCCGCGATTTCCTGGTGCGTCAGTCCTTGGTAGAACGCCATCTCGATCGCCTGCTGTTGCGGGCCCGGCAGTTCAAGGATCGCCTTCACCATCACTTGACGGAGCTGGAGATCTTCCTGCGTTTCCTGCGGGGTCGGGCCGACGTCCGGGGTCTGGGAGACCAGCGGATGTTCCAACGAATCGACCGTCAGGCGCTGGCCGCGCGAAGAACGGGAACGGAGCCGGTCGATGGCGCGACTGCGGGTCAAGGTCACCAGCCAGGCGATCGGTGTCCCGCGCCCCGCGTCGTAGCGGGCGATCTTGCGCCAGACCTCCAAATAGACTTCCTGAAGCAACTCGGCCGCCTCTTCACGATCGCCGAGAATGCGGAATGCCAACGTGTAGAGCAGCGTGCTCGATTGGTCGTACAGTTGACCGAAGGCCTGGTGGTCGCCCTTGGCGACACGGGCCAACAGCTTGGGATCGAGTGTGGATGCGGCGTGGGGGGAACTGGCGTCCATTAGCTCGGTCGTTTCATTTTGCGCAACGCGCGGCTCCGTGACCAGCCACACTATAACATTTACGTGGAAAACGGCCAAAAGGATTTACGTTTAACTGTGCAAGAAACCAAGGCTTTTTACTGTAGGTTTGACGCGTCTGCCGCAGCAGTGCCGCGGGAGGGGCGAAGGCCGCGCCAGGAGGGACGATCCGTGATATCGAAAAGGAACCGATCCACACCGAGCCTGTGACCGACGACGCCCACCTCGATGTGGCCTGACGCACAATCCAGTGTCCCGAGGACGATCGAACCGAAGGAGACGCGGATAGACAAGGGACGCCGGTCTGCCCCCGCATCGCGAAGGTGTCGTCCGAGCGCCTGTCGCGCGAGCCCGCGCATCCGGCTGATCGGGTGCAACAGCTCGAATGATCGGATCGGAGCCCTGGTGCAGATCGTGACGGTGAGAAACTGCCTGAGCGGCACGATCGCGATCCCTCCGATGCGGCTGAGCAGCATCCGACGGGCGTATTGCCGGATGAGGTGCCGCCAGTAGGCTCTCGATGCGATGCGCGGGGTGACGGAAGCGACGGTGCCCTTCACGCGCGACGCTGCCACGAGTTCCGTCGAGGAAGGATCTGCGTCGCCGCTTACGAGCAAATTGCCGTTCTCGTTCCGTGAACGCAGTCGGTGACAGACCAGGCGGTCTCCATCTTCGTAGACCACGAGGTCACCGACCCGCAGCGGGGCGGGCGGACCGAGTTCCAGCACGTCACCGACGCGCAGTGTCGGCTCCATGCTCTTCGAGGCGACCCGGAACGTCACGCGATCGCCGAGCAAGGAAAGCGGGATGAGCCCCGATAGACCTGCAGCGGAGATTGTCGCTGGTGGAGGCTCCGTATCAAGAGAGTCCGCTCTGCCCGTGGTCTGTGCTGTCCTTTGGGAGAGTCTGGCGATGACACGCGTCGCAAGGATGGCTGCCGAACGCATGAGCCGGAGCCATCGCCGGATTCTCGCCAGCCGGGGCTGCCGCGCCGCTTCCGCTCCATAGCGATACTCCAGGAACGCTCGGGAAGGGAACAGCACCTGGCGCAACCACGCCCAACGTTTGCCGGACGGTTGTGACAGCACCAGCAAGAGATGTCCCACCTCGGGAATCGGTTCGCCGGTGACCACCTTTCTCAACAGCCAGAGTAATCTTCGCTCGTGGCGTAACCTCGGAGCCAGTTGTTGGGTGACCCAGTCGGGTATGCGGATCTCCGGCCTGGTCGTGCGCGCGAGGGAGAAGGCATGAAACAGGGGCATGGCCAGGTGCCGGCTTCGGGCATCCTTGACGAGACGCTCCCAATCGAGCGGGACTCTGCGGGTCAGCAGCGACAGGTCCTGCCGGAACGAGTCGGACAGGTGACCGCGGTGCACGACGCCGTAGGCCGTCAGGTGAATCAGCAGATCCTCGTCCGGCATGACCAACGCCTGTGCGCGGCCGATCGGTTGTACCTGTGCCCGCCGCCAGAGGTTGTCCAGCGCGGCTTCGTCCAGGTACCAGATCGTGGTCGTGATGTCGAGGATAAGTCCGGTATCGGCGCAGGCATAGGCGGGGTTTCCGTCGATCAGCGGCGTGAATCCCGATGCGCGGAGCCATCGGTCGATGGCCGGCAGGTCCCGCTCACGCGCCAGGAGATCGATGTCGGCCAGGGGGCGCGTGCCCTTCAGCCCATAGCAGCGCAGGAGCAGGTCCGCCCCCTTGAGTAGCATGACCTCAATCTCCCGTGACGCAAATCCGGCGAGCACATTGGCTAAGGCGGCCAGCCGGCGGTGGTTGGCTTCGCTGACAGCGGCGTAACGGTCAACGAGGGCGTCGAGGGTCGATGAGTGCATGGCTCCCCTGGAGTGCTTGCGCCCATTCCTTGAAGTGCGGAAGACAACGGCTCATGTCTCCTGTTTCCAGCCAGGCGTCGGCGCGTCCCTGGCGGCAGAACCGCTGGAGGTCACAGGTCGGACAGGCATCCCGCCCGTTCGGCATCGCGGCATCGACCGTTTGCTTCAACAACTCCCAACCTTCCCGAACCGTGCCGGTCCGCAGGTCGTAGCGTGGCGTGGGGAATCCGACGCACAGGTTCATGTGACCATAGGGAGTCACGGCGAAGCGGCTGCGGCCGCAGGCGCAGGAGATGAACGGTCGCTCGGGGTTGCAGCGATCGGGCACCCAGGCGGCAAGGCGATCCCCCAACATCCACTGATCGATCTCCGCCTTGGTTTGTGCGGCGAGGCGATATTGCAAGGGGGTCAGGTCACCGTCCGTGCGCGGCGTGATGTCGAGACAATATTGGAACGGAAATCGGTACGACTCTGCCAGCTCTCGACAGGCCGCCAGGTCATCCACGTTCACGCTGGTCACCGGCATGCGCAGCGTCACGGGGAGGCGGCGAGCGGCGAGCAACTCGAGGCCGCGGCGGAATTGCGTGTATGAGCCGGAGATCCCGGTCATCGCCTCATATCGCCCCGCCGTGGCCCCATAGATCGAGACGTTGAGTCCGGTCACGGGGAGGCGTTCCAACCGGTCGAGCAGGTGCGGCGTGAGTTTGGTGGCGTTGGTGAGGAGTTGGATCAGGAGCCCTTGCCGCTGACTGTGCTCAAGGATGCCCAAAAAGTCCGGCCGGATCGTCGGCTCCCCGCCGGTAAAGGTGACGGTCATCACGCCGAGTGCCGCAATCTGCGTGAGGATGCCGCAGATTTCCTCAGTCGAGAGTTCAGCCGGCAGCGCACGATGGGTGGGGTTCGCGCAATGCACGCAGCGAAGGTTGCAACCGTAACTCAGCTCGAAGGTGACCCCCTCGGGGCGGCGGTCTATGGCCGACCGGCCTGCATGCTGCTCGACGAAGTCATTCAGCGTCCGCGTGATCATGAGGCCACCAGGGGGCTCGCCGCTCGAAGGCTCCGAACGAAGTTCACCACCGACGGATCTTTGCTGAAGGCGAGGTGTCCGTGGAACGTGTCGTTGAGACAGGATTCGAGGAATGACAGGGTCCTGTCCATCGCGTCCCGATCCCATTGCGGCAAGAAGGTCTGTTGCAGCAATGAGGACAGGAGCTTGCCGCGGCTGGGCTGCTGCAGCCGGTGTCCGTCGCGGGCATGGGCGATGGTATAGAGTGCGGTGAGCGGTCCCGAAGCATTGGCGGCATACTGGCCCGATCCGACCCAGGGGGTTCCGTGCATCAAAAATCCGGAGGCAGAACGCGTCAGGACGAGACGCTCGTCGCTCAACACCAGCGCGCCGAAGCCGGCGAACATGGCGGCAATCGTCGATTTTCCCGCTCCCGATGGTCCGCAGAAGAGGTACCCGCCGTCCCCGAGGATGACCCCGGAAGAGTGGATGACACAACCTCCCCGGCGCGCCAACAGTGTGAGGCAGGCGACCTCCAAAATGGGATTGAAGACCTGCATCGGCGTCCAACTTGACGGTCCGTTCAGCCCGCTGGGGATGGTCCAGATCCGGAGCGTCCGAAAATCCGGAGAAATCGCGGCCACCGACCGCAAGACCAGGGTCATGGGGTCCTGGCATTCCAGCACGAATCCCTCGGAGGCGGAGAAGAGTCTCCAGAGTCCGGCTTCCGCGTCGAAGCGAAGCTCCGTGCGAGGCAGTTCCGGCAACCGCTCGGTTACGCGGACGAACGCCGTCATGTCCGGCGGCGCCGCGGCGTCCGTCAAGAATCGCTCGAAGGGCCGCAGAGGCCAGGCCACAGTCGGGCACTGGTTTGGTTCGGTGACCCGTATGACGAGTCCTGCGATGGAAAGCGCAAAGGTCATGTCCGGTGGCTCACGACAGGCGGGGACCGCTGTCTCCCGCGCCGAACGCCTTGTCACCCTGCTTGCAGGGAAAGAAGCCGGTGCCGCGGCAGGTGTTGGAGCCGAAACCAGCGACCGTGTTCATGGTCGAGATGCTGCATTGCGTCAGGATCGCCTGTTCCGGGTTGAGCTCGACGCGGAACACCTGCGGCGGCTGGTAACTTTTTTTTGTCATCAGAGCCCTCCCTCCGTTAGGACTGTCTTGGTCCCGAATCGCCCCCGCCCATCCCCATCGCACTGTCGTTCTTGCATCCCAGCGGCGGTACCTGGAGGGGGGACTTGCAGCGAGCGTTGCCTCTCCCGACCAGGCTCATCGCCGTAATGCTGCAGGCCGTCAGGATCGCCTGGTCCGGGTCGAGCGCGATGCGGAACACTTGCGGGGGTTGGTAGGGCTGCTTTTCTTTGTTCATGGCAGAGGGACAGTGGTGGTTTGTAAGCGTAACGGGTGAAGGAGCGGCAACCCCAACCGCTCAGCCCGACCGACCGCAAGGTCACAGGCGTGGGGTACGGGAGCTTCCGCCGAGCCGTATTCGCGCCGCGCATCGGTCGGTTTCTTGTCGCAAAATGCCGTGACCTGGCAGGTGCGGCAGGGACTGGCGGTCTCATAGCGCCGTCGGTGGACGGTGGAAAACAGTTCGGCGATGGCATCCGCGAGCGAACGGTTGTGGAGCCGAAGGCGATGCTCGTATTCCATCGTGCAGGTGCCGAGTTCGCCCCAGGCGTTGATGTGGATCGTGTCGGTGCCGCAGCCGCAGCGATAGAGCCGGTCCGATGGCGCCTCCGTCGATGCCTCGATCTCGCAGGGCATCTCGTGCCCACCCTCATGCCCGGTCCATTCCAGCTCGACGATGTGCTCAGGAGGAAGCCGCAGCGTAAGGGGCGAGCAGTCGTCATTCAGGCGGGGCGAGATCGTCGTGGTGAACGTAAACCGTTGTCCCTGCGACTCGACGAAAGCTTGAATGGCCGGGAGTTCGTCGACGTTCCAGGTCATCGCCTTCGTCTTGAAACCATAGGGCAGGCCGCTCTCCCGGAGGAGGTCGATCCCTCGCAGGAAGGCTCTGAACGAGCCCGGCACCTGCGTGAACCAGTCGAACCTGGTTTCGTCCACCGAGTGGCAGGAGATGTCGATCGTAAAGGGTGGCATCGTCCGGAGCCTTTCGATGGCCGCGCGCGTGAACAGAGTTCCGTTCGTATAGAGTTGCAGCAAAAAGCCCCGGCGGTGGGCCGCTTCGTAGATCTCGAAGAAGCGCGGGTGCATGAAGATGTCGCCGCCGGTGAGGTTGAGCCACACGATGCCGATGTCCCGCATCTCGTCCAGCAGGCGCAGGATCTCCCGCATCGACAGTTCACGGGAAAGGAACGCAGGGTCGTTGTGGGGGTCGGTGTAACAGTGGCGGCAGTGCAGGTTACAGCGGTACGTGAGTTCCAACTGAGCCTTGATCACTCGCTCCTGCTCGGCCGCCCGATCGTGGAGCGCACGGCTGAAATCGCCATACTCCAGGATGGGAATGGCGTGGCTTTCAGCCATGATGACCTGCCGACGCAAGGAACTCGATCGGGCGCGACGCTTTCCACGGACAGCCGAAGGTCGGCAGGGCTTTGTAGAACCCATGGCGGAACGACCCCGTCCGTAGGTCGTAACCTTCTCGCCGGTTCCCCGAGCAGAGTTGCAGCATCCCGTAGGCGTCGATGTGGAAACGGTGCAGGCCGCTTTGGCAAGGAGTCGCGGCGGCGGCGCGTTCCCGACAGGCCTCGGCGGAAAGGCGGGGATCCTGAGCGTGCAGGTCGGCCAACTCCTGTTCTCCCAAGGCGTGGCGGAACGGGCTGCCGTCGCCGTTCAAGGCCGGCCTGATGTCTTCGCCGAGTTTGAATGATACGCCGCCGAGCGCATCGACGTACCGCTTGATGTGGAGCAACTCATCCCGGTTGCTCGTGAGGGCCGTGGTCTTCAAGACCAACGGGATGCCCCTGGCACGCAGGAGATCGATGGCCCGGCGGCATCGGCCATAGGAACCGGGCCCTTGGGTGATCCCTTCGAACGTGGTCGCTGTGATTCCGTGGAGGCTGATTTCGATGCGGGCCGGGGGAGCGGAGGCGAACCGATCCGCGACGGCTTCGGTGATCAGCGTGCCGTTCGTGAACAGAGTTACCAGGAATCCCATCGCGACCGCGCGCTCGTAGAACTCGAAAAAATCCGGCCGCATGAGCGGTTCACCGCCCGTGAGGCAGAGTTCCAACGTGCCGGCCTCGGCCAATTCGTCCAGGATGCGGAGGAGCTCGGCCAGCGGCAGCTCACGGTAAGTCTGCTCCGGGACATTGAAGCAGTCCGTGTAACACATCACGCAGTGGAGGTTGCAGCGGCAGGTCACTTCCCACTGACAGAGCAGCGGGAACCGTTCGGGGATGTGACGCAACCGGGTCGCCTGGACCATAGGGTTAGGGGGATGTGAGCGTGATCGCCTCGATCGAGCGGAGATCGTCCACCAGCGTGACGACGTCCTGCGCCAACCGTTCGGGCGTGACATCGTACTCGTCCAGGAATTCCCGCAAAATGTCTTCCAGGGTACGGCGGCCGTCGATGCGTTTCCAGAGGGCCGCACCGGTTTCGTTCAACACATAAATGCTGCGGGCGTCTTGTGCCCGGCTGCGGATCGGCACGAGGATGCATTCCCCCGCCACGTCCCGTTCCACGAAATCCGGATTTTTACGATAGACCTGATCCATTGAGGCGCGAGCATAGCAAATCACCGAGGTCCTGGCTACGGGGAACTGACGGCCGTCGGCCGGTCCGGATGATCCGTGGGCCTATGCCCGGGGCACGGTTCGGGCCAGGACCGCATAGCCCTTCGCCCAGTTCAACTCCAACAGCGCAATTCCCGGTTCCGTCAATTCGTCCCGGAGCTCCCGTTCGTCCTGGAAGGCGTGGAGAAAGTGCGATTGGCCGCAAGTGTCGCCGGTCTGGTACTCGGGATTCGCGCCGGGAAGCCGGCAGAGCCATCCATTGACACGATCGCTCAGGCGCCTGTTGCGCGAGGGAACCGGAGGTTCGGTCAGGAAGCAGAGGATGAGACGGCCTCCTTCACGCAACAGCCTGATGCTACGCTGGAGCCAGGCTTGACGGGTTCGGCAGCCCGGCATAGCACTGTACATGATCCCGAAGAGCAACAGCGTGTCGAAGGAAGCGTCCGGAAACGGCAGCGCATCGAAATCCGCTTGGACGAAATCCGCTCCCTTCGTGAGCCTGACCGTGTGCTCTCGCGCCAACTTGAGCGCCTGCCGATCGACGTCGATCCCCACGACGAACCGCCCCGACAGCGCCAAGGGGATGGATTCCCGGCCGATCCCTGCCCCCAACACCAGCACCCGTGCCTTTGCCGGGAGGTATCGGTCGACGACCTGTTGTTCCCACGCTTCCAGCCGCCATTCGTAGGCCTGTGACTCCGGCCCGGAAGGCATGGTTTCATAACTGCGGGCGTAATGGCCGGTGATGGTACGTTTCAAATCCTGGCGAGCCAGAAGAGCGGGCAGCAGATTGTCCAGGAAGAACGCCAGGTCTTGCGCCAATAGGCCGAGGCGACCGGAGAGCCGGGCGAGCGCGCGTATGGGGAAGCTCAGCAGGTGCACGACCCTATTATAGGGCGGTCGAGGGAACCTGTCGCCGGGAGGATACCGGCAGGTCAGAAGTATGTTTCGAGGATTGCGGCTGCGTCGCGGGGGCCCGAGAGGGCCGGCGGGAGCGTCGCAGGCCTTGCCGTGCGTAGCAGCCTGTCGATGACCGATTCCCACCGTCCCTCGGCGAACTCCTTCCGTGAGAGTTCCGCTCCACGTCCGTATCGGTGCAGATAGCTGATCAGTGATTCCTCGTCGGCGAAGTTGAATCGGCGCACATAGACGACGGGAGTTCCCAAGGCCACCGCTTCGACGAAGGTGCCGTAGCCCGGCTTGGTAAGGATCAGGTCGGCTGACGCGAGCACGCTTTTGAACGGCAGAGCGGTCGTCGACATGGAATGGGTGCGCGAGAGGCCATCGGGCACGGCACCGTCCAATACGAAGCGCATGCGGGGCATGCGCTCCATTTCGGCGAACGGCAGGTGCTTCAGCGGGACTCCCCCGAATCCGACGAGGGTAATGCGGTCGGAGTCGCGTGCTCCAAGGGCCAGTCTCAGCCGTTCGCGCTCGGGGGCGGCCGGCTCCGCGATCGGGCCGATGTCGGTGCAGGTACGGAACCCGGTGATCGTCACGGCCGGGGCCACGCGAAGGAATCGTTCGGCTCTGCCATAGGCGGCTCGGATCATGTCGATGAGCGCGGCCTGGTCCGCGACGCTTCCACCCCGCAAGGCCTCGAGCACGACATCCCAGGAGAGCGAACACATGCCGACCGTCGGAATGCCGGCTGCCGATCCGGCCGCCACACCGAGGGGAGAAATGTCGGAGAGCACCAGATTGGGTTTCGCGGCAGTGATCTCTCGTGCTTCTGTCGTCACCTTGCCGGACCAATCAGCCAGGTAGGTCCGGTGGGCGGCCCAGGTGGCGGCGACGTCGATGGTCAGCGGGCCGTCCTGAATGCAGCCGATGTCCTGTCGAGCAGGCCGCAAGTCCCAGGGGATCGTCAACCGGGGTTGAAAGAACGAAGCCGGCACCTCCGTTCTCAGGAGCGCGCGAAGGTTCGGAATGCGGCGGCCGAGTTCGTTCAAGACCGGCACGACCTGCGCGGCGTGGCCGAAGCCGTGCGCAGAGATGGAACACCAGATGACGGGCATGGCTTATCGTAAGGCAAATGGCGAAAGGCGAAAGGAAAAAGATGAAATGCGGGGAAGCCGTGAGCGTGCCGCTCAGCTGTTCGAATAATCCGATTCCATCGGGGCGATGTTGAACTCGAGTTCGAGGTCGAATTCCTCGACCAGTTCGTTGAAGGCCTTGGCGCCCATGTCGGATCGGACCTCGTTCATGACGAGATCGATCATCGGGGCCGCGCGATGCCCGTATTGCGTGATGGCGGATTCGATCCGTTGTTTGGCCTGATTGAGATCCATAGGTCCTCCCGAACGTTCACCCGAGCGTGCGTAACAGTTGCTGCATTTCCGGCACGAGGTCGACACCGCCGTTGGAGCGGCCCGACACCGCGGCGTCGATGCCGGCTTTCAGGATGGGCTTGGCTTCAGTCTGCCGTCCCAGTTTGACGAGTGCTCTTCCCAACGCGAGGTGCGAGGCGATATGGGTCGGGTCCAACTGGGTGGCGACGGTCAGGTGTTCGACCGCCTCCTCCAGGCTGCCGCCTTCTTGCAAAATCTTGTTGCCGAGCCCGTACCGCCCCAAGAATCCCTTTGGGTTCTTCTCGACCATCTGACGAAACGCACTGATGTCCATCGTAAGTTCCTTCCTTCTGTGACGCGGGATTCTAACATCAGCGAAAACCGTTCAGCTACCGGCGGCGCGCAGGCGGGCCAAACGCGCCTTGTCCTCGGGGGACGGAGTGCGACCGGTTCCCAATGCCAGGTGGTGGAGTCGTTCGATGCAGCGGACGGCGGAGACCGTATCGCCTCGGCCTTCGTAGAGATCGGCCAGCTCGCGCATCACCGCCGCTTCCCCGGCCGGGTTTCCCAGTTTGATGAAATGTTCGGAGGCGTTGTTGAAACAGCGCTCGGCTTCCAGCGATCGGCCGCAGTCGAGGAACGTCTTCCCAAGCTGGCTGAACGTGGCGGCCAGGCCGTCTTCGCTGCCGACGACTCGATGGGAGTCGAGCGCCTGCTGAAACAGCGTCACCGCTTCGTCCCAGCTTTGCCGGCGCGCTTCCTCCATCGCGAGGTTGTGGTAGAGGATGCCGAGTGCCCGGTGGTCGTTCAACGGTTTCAGCAGGTCCAGCGCTTCCAAGTAGTAGGGGCGGGCCTTTTCGTGGCGGCCGGCACCCACGTGGAGGTTGCCCAGGTTGACGAGCGTGTGGGCGACGGCATGGGGATCGCGCTCGATCCGTTGGATCTCGAGCACTTCCTTGTAGCAGGCTTCGGCCTTATCGAATTCGCCGGCCAGCGCACAGGTATTTCCCAGATTGCCGAGGCTGTTGGAGAGGTCACGGGGTGACCCGGTGGCCCGGTCGTCCTTGACCGCTGCCTCCCAGGCCGCGCGGGCCTGCAGCAAGTCGCCTCGATGCATGAAAATCCTCGCGCGATGTTTGTCGCTCTCGGCCATGGTTCATGAAGCGTGATTCGTGAAGCGTGTCTCGCCTGGAAACAATCAACCCATCACGAGATACGAATACGCTTCACGGGATACGGTATTCTCTCAGTCTCCGCCCTTCGGCGTGTCCCTGCGAAACTCGACGCCGAGGTCGTCTTCTTCTTCCAGACCCAACCCTTCGCGAAAGGAGCGATAGATCTCGGCAACGGACTCAAAATGCGGGTCCGGCTGGTCGGGCGGCTCGGCAAAATAGGCTTCACAGAGCCTGATGCCGGTTTCGAAATGGCGCGCGATGGTTTCTTCTGCCGCCTGCTGCCACGTGATGAAGATACAAAAGGCCTGGAAGGAGCGGGCCTCGGCATGGCGTGCGGCAAGAGCCAAAAGATCTTCGTACGCCTGCCGCGCCGTTGCGCTGGCATTGGACGAAAAGGTGTCTTCAAGATCGACCGCCTCGTCCCAATCGGGACCGAGTTCCGGTTCGGCCTGTCGGAAAGCTGTTTGTGCTGCAAGCGCCGGGTTGAAGTGCACGATGTACTCGTCAAGCCTGGTTCGTGAAGCGTAGCTCGTCAGGCAAACGCAGGATACTGGGGGAGGGGAAAGGAGGTCAATGTGCAGGGAAGTGTCGTTCGTGAACCGTGAAGCCTGCCTCGCCAGGAGCGAGCAGCAAGAGGAAGAACGAGATCAGGTGTGAAGGCGTGAGTCGACGGTATCACGCCGTATCGGCGGTGGCCTCTCTCACGAGATACGCTTCACGCTTTTTCAGTGCGTTTACTTTTCGCTTAGGGGCTCGTTAGACTCGCCATCATGAGTCGCGAGCTTCCCATTACGCAGGCGCTAGGGCGGCCTGCCTCGGCCGATCCGGTCGAGCGCGTCATGTGGTACCACGACCGCACGAAGCACCAGTTCAATCGCTACGCGCGGTCGCTGGGGTATCTCGACTGGGCCAATCAGCCGAATCCGTTCAGACGGTTTGCCGGAGCCCACTTCGTCCCCTTGCCGCTGCTCGAGTCCGACGAGGCCCCTCCGGCGCCGCCTTACGATGCGATGTACCAACCAGGCTCTGCGCCGTCTCAACCGCTGTCGATCCGGAGCATCTCCCGTTTTCTCGAATTGGCCTTGGCCCTTTCCGCCTGGAAGCGGGCCGGAGAGTCGGAATGGGCTCTTCGGAACAATCCTTCTTCGGGCAATCTCCATCCGACGGAAGGCTATCTGGTCCTGCCTCGTCTCGATGGGGTGGAATTGGCGCCGGGTCTCTACCACTATGCGCCAAAGGAACATGGGCTCGAATATCGCGCGGCCTTCTCGCCTGCGTTGCTGGACAAGCTGCTGGCGCCGTTTCCACCCGGCTCGTTCCTGTTTGGGCTGACCTCCGTCCATTGGCGGGAGGCCTGGAAGTATGGGGAGCGAGCTTTTCGATACTGTAATCATGACGTGGGCCATGCGATCGGCACAGCCAGGCTCTCTGCCGCCACGCTGGGGTGGCGTATGCTGCTGCTCGATGGGGTTGAGCAGAACACGGTGGCGCGGCTGCTCGGCACGCACCGTCGGGACGATTTTTCCGAAGCTGAGCCGGAGCATCCCGATTGTGTCGCAGTGGTGTGGCCGAGAGAGGACGAAAGGCGTGAGACGGTAGACGGGAGTTGTGGAACTCAGTATGGGAGAAGTGAGTCGGAAGATGGGAGACGTGGGACGGAGGCGGTCAACCGGCAGACCAGCAACGCAGAACAGAAGAGGGAAGTGCCCTTGTTCTTGGATGCAGGTCTCGTGAAGGGATTGGCGGAAGGAACCTGGTTTGGGAAAGCCAATAGTTTGAGTCACGACCATGCGGTCCATTGGGATATCATCGACGAGGCAGCCGAGGCTTCGTGGAAAACCTCCGAGGAAGGCTCATCCCTGTCGTTTCTTCCGTCCGGTGCCGTGCCTCTGGTTCATACTCCGCGAACGACCGGCGACGCTGCATCGATCATTCGCCGACGCCGGAGTGCCGTGGCTTTCGATGGTCGCACCTCCATCACAGCGGACACGTTCTATTCCATGCTCCAACGGCTGGTGCCGATGGCTGATCGACCGCCGCTCGATCGCCCGGCTCCCTGGGATGTCTGGCCCTACGATCCGGCCATCCATCTGATGTTGTTCGTCCATCGGGTTGAGGGGCTCAGGCCAGGCCTCTATGTCCTGCTCCGTGACCCGAAGAAATTGGCGTTCGTGCGGCAGCAGATGAATCCCGAGTTGGAGTGGGTGCCGGCCTCTGGCTGTCCCGAAGGGCTGCCGCTCTATTGGTTACTGGAAGGCGATGCCAAACGGCTGGCGGTGCAGGTGAGTTGCCACCAGGACATCGCAGGCGACAGCGCCTTTTCGCTGGGCATGCTCGCTGAGTTCGAGGGGCGCTTGCGCGCAGGGGGACCTTGGTGGTATCCACGCCTGTTCTGGGAAGCAGGATTGGTGGGGCAGGTGCTCTACCTGGAAGCGGAAGCGGCGGGGGTGAGGGGGACGGGCATCGGCTGTTTTTTCGATGACCCGGTCCATGAGATTGTGGGGGTCACGACCCACGCGTTGCAGTCGCTGTATCATTTCACGGTCGGCGGACCCGTGGAGGATACGCGCCTGTTGACGTTGCCGCCGTATTATCACGTGGAACGTGAGAGGTAAGACGGGAGACGAAGACCTCCGAGCGAGAACGGAACGGCTGACGTCTGCCGTCTTACAATTTACGTCTTACGTCAGGGATGCGAGAGACGAACAACGAGATACGAGCACACGAGTGAACTGATGTTTAAGATCAAAAAAAAGGCTGAAAAGCCGAAGCCGGTGGTGCTCTACAACGTGATCGAAGACTATTCCGAGTGGGATGCGCCGGGGAACGTGACCGTCTGTGCGATGACCTTGCCGGAGGATTTGCCTGGCCATGCCAAGGTGTTGTCTGAAAGCTACGATGTCCCTCTGGACAAGATGACGCAGTTGCTCACCGGAGGCGGGATCTACGTCTATCCGCAGGAAGGCGGCTTGCTGACCCGCGGTCTGTTCGCGAGTCTCGTCGATGCCGACGGGGCCGGGCCCCGGCAGACCTTCGTGCTTGACCTCATGCAGTTCGCCGAGGCCGAGCAGTTGGCCCGGGCGCGGAACCTGCCGCTGCGCGAGGCTGCCGCAGAGGTGTTTCGCCGGACCCTGCCGGACGAGTTGAAGACGAAGCTGGAACAGAAAAATCTCGGGTTGGACTACCGCACGTTAGACCGGGCTGTGGCTAAGGGCGGAGATATCAAGTACATCGACTTCCGCAAGGATTGGTCGCCCCACTTCAAGCGGCTCTGCATCATGCCCGACGGCCGGTTGGTCGAGACCGGGGGGCTTGAGGAATTTGCCCAGCTCCATCAAATCTCGCTACCGCAGGCCAAAAAGCTGGTCGAGGAGGGCGGCACACTCGAAGTCGGCGGTGAGGTCCTGGCCTGCCAAATCGTGAACGGACAGCCGGCAGTGGCCCGATTCAGCGCAAAGAACTACGCCAAGGCCAAGGAATTGGTTGCCTTGAAGGGATTGCACCTCATGGATGCTCTCAGCGAGGTCGGGTACAACGATCCCGCCATGATGCGAACGCTGGTCCGAAAGGATTTGGGAGGGCGGGTGTAGGAGACCGAGAGTGAAAGGTTGCGACTGAGCGCAAGGTCGAGGGTCAACGGCAGATGCTGTGCCGCGTTGAAGGTTCCGACGGGGAAGTAGGATGACTCGACTGGTCTGGTTGTGCCTGATCGCCCTCGCCGCAGCCGGCTGTGGCGCCCACAAACCGATTCTCTATCCGAACCAACATTACCAGCAGGTGGGGGTGGAAGCGGCCGAGGCGGATATCAAGGATTGCATGGCGCTGGCGGAGGAATCCGGGGCCTCACCGAGCCAGGGCAAGTCCGGCCAGCTGGCAGGCAGTACCGTCGGCGGCGGGGCCATCGGCTCCGCGGGGGGCGCGGTCGGAGGGGCGATTCGAGGTAATCCCGGACACGGCGCGATGGTCGGAGCGGCCAGCGGCGCGACGGTCGGGTTTCTTCGCGGCCTGTTCAGAAAACCCCCTCCCAGCGGCGCCTATAAGAATTATGTCGACCGCTGTTTGCGGGATCGAGGTTACGACCCCACCGGATGGAATTAGTCGCCGAGGGTTTGACGCAGCCGGTTCCGATACACCCACACACCGAGCCAGGTGCCGGTTACATTGCAGACGATATCCGACGGGGCGGCTCTGCGGTTGTGCGAGTAGAGTTGGTAGAACTCGACGCCACAGGACAGGAGCAGGCCTGACGCCACTGCGAGCAGCATCGTCCGCCGGGTGATATGCTCTCGTGAATGAAGAAAGAGCAGTCCGAAGGGAACGTAGAGCAGCACGTTCACCGCCAGATCCTGCCAGAATCCGTAGGTCCCGATCTCCGCCGCCGGCGGCAGCCACTTCACGAATTCCCAGTGCGAATGCATCACGAAGTCGGTGTGGTAGACGCCCGACGCGATGATCAGGCAGGCATAGAGCAGCCAGGCTAGGGTCCACATCGTGCGTTGATCTGTAGGTGAATGGATGGAGCCGGCGGGTTCTGCGCCGGCGTCCCGCTATGCATCCGTGTCCGGCGGATGCCCGTGGTATGGCGGATGCGGGTGGCGATCAGTGAGGCTTCGTCGCCGCGTCCGCCGATTCTCGCAGAACCGATTCCAGCGTTTCCAGCAATTTTTGCTTGTCGAACGGCTTTTGCAGAAAGCCTTGCGCGCCCTTGACCTTGGCCCTGGCTTCCAGTCCGGCGGCGGTCTGCGCGGTGGTGACGATGATCGGGATGCTTCGGGTGCGGGCATTGGCGTGCAGGCGATCGAGCAGCATGAATCCGTCTCCGCCGGGGAGTCCGATGTCGAGCAGAATCAGTTTGGGTTTATCGCGCACGGCCATCCCGGTCGCCTGCAGGGCATCGCCGGCGCAGAGGAAACTCCATCTCGTCCCATGCAGGTAGTTTTGCATGAGGATTTGGAAGTCTTGGCTGTCGTCGATCACAAGGATACGAGCGGGCGCACCCAAGCCAGCCATGGGTCGATCCTCCTCGGCGTCGTACCGCCTCAGGCTTGATCGGCCGGATCGACGGCTTTCTTGAGGAGTTACGCAAGGAAGAGGCTTTGGCAGCTCCTGCTTTCTGCTTGCCGGGGTCGGGGTGAAGTCGGTCGGGTTACTTGTGGGCCAGTTCCGATTCGATCGCGTGGAGCATTTCTTTGAGGTCGAACGGCTTCTCGAAAGTGCGGCGGGCGCCGAACAGCTTGGCAATGTCCAGGAAATTTCGGTCGCCCTGGGCACCGGTCATGGCGATGATCTTCGTGTCGAGATACTCACGGCTCAGTTGGAGGGTGGCTTCGAGCCCGTCGACTTCCGGCATGAGAAGGTCGATAATCACCAGGTCGGCCTTGTCCTTTTGATACAGCGCCAACGCCTCCCGCCCGTCACAGGCCTCAACGACCTGATGCCCCGATTTTTCCAGCACCTCTCGCAGCAGGCTGCGAATCGAGGACTCGTCATCGATGACCATGATCTTTGCCATGTCAGCTCCTTCTCCAGAGGCGGTCTGCGGTGGCGGTAGGGCTGCAGCGGTGAGCGTGCGGCCGGCCGAAACCATGAACGATGGAGAAATCTTACCGCCGGTCTCCAGGTCTGTCTAGGAAAGTCGAGAAACCACGACTCAAGACCGGGTCGGCCGAGGAGCCGTCGACTCGCTCCTGGAATCGTGCATGGCCCGTGCATCTCCACACGGTGGTGCGCCGGCGCACTGTCTGTCCATCCAACGGTTCACCATCGCCATCCATCACGACCTATAAGTGATTGGAAAACAATTGAAGTGTAGAGGTTTTTCCAAGCCAGGCTGCGGGCCTTTTTCTTGCTGAATGGCTCCGCACGTACGATCTTTGGAGCTCTGACCGAAATGGAATGGTTGTTGCCGCTGTTGACGATGTTTGCGCCGCTGGCCGGCAGTCTTGCGATTTGGTTCTTTGGCCGGGAATGGGGGGAGCGGAGCGCCCGAGTCGGAATCGTGGCCCTTTGGTGCGCCGCGTTCTCGTCTGTTGCCACCTTCATCCTAGTGTTGGCCAATGGTCCGATGAAGCTGGCCCTGATCGGCGAGGCGTCCGGGGCCCTCTCCTATACGATTCTCATCGACCGGCTGTCGTCCGTCATGATGATGTTGATCAGCCTCGTCAGCCTCATCATCCATGTCTATTCGGAACGCTACATGGTCGGGGATCAAGGTTATGCCCGTTTCTTTGCTTTGGTCGGCAGTCTCACCTCCGTCCTGCTCGGCCTGGTCACCGCCGGCAACGTCTTGTGGATATTTCTCTATTGGCATGGCGTGACCTGGCTCCTGGCCACGTTGGTGGCCTTCCAGGTCACACATCGCGCGGCGGTTTCGGCAGGACGTCGGACGTTTTGGGTGCAGGGACTCGGTGATGCGGCCTTCGGTCTGGCCTTGGTCGTTCTCTATAAGGCCTACGGCACGCTGGATCTCGCCGATTTGGGAGAGCGGCTCCGCACGGCGCCGGTGCTGTTTTCTTTGGGGCTTGGAACCGACTGGCAGATCGAGGTTCCGGCGGTCGCGACTCTCCTGCTCATTCTGTCGGTGATGACCAAGTCCGCGCAATTTCCGCTGCACGTGTGGTTGATCGGCACCCTCGAGGCCCCGACCCCGGTCTCGGCTCTCATGCATGCGGGCATCGTGAATGCGGGCGGCTTCTTGGTGAATCGGCTCGCGCCCCTGTTCGGCCAAGCTCCCACGACGCTCCATCTGCTCTTCGTGATCGGCTCCGTCACGGCTTTGATCGGGGCCGCGGCGATGCTGACGCAACCGAGCGTGAAACGAATGCTGGTGTACTCCACCATGGGGCAGATGGGATACATGGTGATGGAGTGCGGCCTCGGGGCCTTCGCCCTTGCGGTGTTTCACCTTTGTGCGCACGGGCTGTTCAAAGCAACGTTGTTTTTGAATTCCGGGGCCAACATCCATAAGGCGCGCACTGAGTTCAAGTTGCCGCCGGGCATGAAACGTATGGCCTCGCCCCCGTTCTCGGCGATGACTTGGACAACGGGGCTCGCCGTGACACTGATCCTGCCGCTCGTGATTCTCTTGGCGCTCCATGGCGTCGTGCAAATTCCCTTGCAGGATGGGCAAGGCGCGGTGATCTTTCTGTTCTTTGGATGGGTGACGGCGTCGCAGGCGATGTTCAGCCTCTACCGCATGCAGGCCGGCGCATCGTGGAAGGTTTCGTTGACGATGTTGGCCGCGCTGGCCTTGATCGGGTTGACCTACCTCTGGGCCGGGGAGGCGTTCACGCATTTTCTGTACCCAGGCCCCGGAGAGGCGATGGGCTATCTCCAGGCGGCTGAATGGAACCGTACGCTTTTCGCCCTGTTCGTCGGTTGTTCCGCCGTGCTGGTCCTCGGGGCGTGGGGCGTGATTTACGGCGAGGCCAAAGGCCTCACCTTCCTCATGCCGACGTGGATGGAGTCCCTGCGGGGCGCAGCCTATGTCGCGTTTCTCAATGGGCTCTATGTCGAGGATTTCATGCGTGCGGTTCGCCGAAGGGTTTCGGGTCGTTTCGGGCAAGCGACAGGCGTGGATGCGCAGGGAGCAGGGGGATGACGACCGAACGACAGGTCTCCAGAGAAGCCAAGCGCATGGAGTTGCGCTCGCACGTTCAGTTGGCCGGCGAGATCGTCTCGCCCTACTGGCCCATGCGGACCTTCATCCACCACAACCCCCTGCACGGATTGGAAGACCTGCCTTTCGGCCAAGCCGTCAAGCGGGCTGAGCGGCTTCTCGGAGGACAGGGGTACCTGAGCAACCATCTCTACCGTCGATATTGCGAAGAAGGTCGAATACAGACCGGTGATTTGCTCGAGGTGTTGAGGCCGATCAGCACGGAGAAGCGCGTACGATTCGCGGGCCGGGACCTCTCGCACCTGGAGTTGCTTCGACTGTCGATGATGCACGGATTGGGAGAACAGCGTGCCGCTTCGTCCAGCGCTGCCGGCGTCGAACGTGAGGAGGTGCAATCCCTCGTCCCATGGTTGACCGCCTGTTTGGAAAACCAGCCTTCGGAATACACCGATGCCGTGACGCCCTGGGAGTCCGTCGATCTGCTGTCGAATGAAACGCTCTCCACGTGGTGCGACCGCACGCTCGGTACGACGATCGTCTCCGACATCAATGAACAGATGATCAAGTGGTGCTCCGTATTTCTGGACGAGGGGGAAGCCTCCTGGTCCATGCCGGACCGCGAACATACGTTTTATCGCTCTTGGAAACGCCTCGCTCGGTACGACGCGGGTTGGCGCCTGCTCGGGGTTCGGGAGGTCGCGAAGAAGCTCGATGCGTTGGACGATCTTCCCGACGAGGCTGTGTTGCAGAGTCTGGAGCTGATGGGCATTCCCAAGTCGGCCCACGAGTCCTACTGTGCGCTCCATTTGGCGGCGCTGCCCGGTTGGACCGGGTACATCAAGTGGCGATCGGAAGATCAAGGCCATCCGTGGCAGGTACAGTATCCCATCGATTTGGTGAAGTACCTGGCTGTGCGGTTGTTCTACGAGCGGGAGTTGGTGGAGTTGGCCTGCCGAAAGCGGCTGGAGTTCGGAGGGACGTACGAGGCAATCCGAGGGTATATCGAGCAGGCACCCTATGCCCATTGGCTCAGACGACGGGCCTTGGAAGGGCGCTTGCCGGCCACGGCGGCCAGCGAATTCCGCCAGTGGATCAAGCGCGGGGGGGCTGCAGGCCTCGCGGATTGGAATGAGTTGGGCCGGCGCTGGTTCGAGGAGACCGCGCAGTGGCGGTTGACCGACCGGGTGACGCGCATGGCGCGCCAGTTGGTGGATTTGGCCGTGGCGCTGGGAGTGCCGACCGAACATATCACGTTGACCGCGACGATGGATGCGGTCACGCTCTGCGACTGGCTGGACGGATTTCCTCCCGCCCAGCATGGGCCACGGTGGTTGGAAGCGTTGGAAACCGCCCATCGGCGCGACATGGTCCGGCAGTTGACCGAGTGCGCGAAGGCGGCTGGTCGTGCAGACGGCAGTCTCGCGGTGCCGGCCACGTCCCGGCCGTTGGCGCAGATGGTCTTTTGCATCGACGTACGGTCGGAGGTCTTTCGCCGGAATCTAGAACATTTGGGCGGCTACGAGACGTTCGGGGTCGCGGGCTTCTTCGGCATCCCCCTGAAGTATCAGGGGTTCGGCGGCGAACATCATGTTGCGCAAGCCCCGGTGCTGCTCAAACCCAAGAACCATATTCGGGAAATCCCGCGCAGCTACCACGGTGCGGCGGCCAGCCGCCATCGATTGTTCGGGCAACTCGCCAAGGCCGGCCATACCCTGTTGCACGATTTGAAGCAAAATGTCGTCACGCCCTACGTGATGGTCGAAGCGATGGGGTGGATGTTCGGGGCGCCGCTGGTGGGCAAAACGCTGTTTCCGCTCTGGTACCGGCGGATCAGCGATTGGTTCAAGCAGTGGTGGTTTCCGCCGCTGGCCACGACTTTGACGATCGACAAACTCACGAGGGCCGAGGCGGAGGAGATCGTGGCCGCCGACCACCGTGCCGCCATTCGAGCCGCGCTGCGCAGCCTGGTTCCGTCGTTGGGGTCTGCGGTCACGCCGGCACTGATCGAATCCATCCGCCGCTGCGCGCTGGGCGAGACCGATGAGCAGAGTCGGGCCGCAATCGCGGAGACGTTGGGATGGTCGCCCGAGCAAGAACGGTTGTTCTATGACCGGCTCAAACAACAATATGACATCAGCCTGCGCGGGGTATCCTCTCGTCTGCAGCGGATCACGCACAACGGCTTTTCCCTGTCCGAGCAGGCCTACGGGGTTGAAGCGGCGTTGCGCCTCATGGGTTTTACCTCGGGGTTCTCGCGCTTGGTGGTCATCTGCGCGCATGGGAGCACGTCGGACAATAACCCCTATGAATCGGCGTTGGATTGCGGCGCCTGCGGCGGCAACACCGGGTTGCCGAACGCGCGGGCCTTCGCGGCGATGGCCAACAACCGGGCGGTGCGGGAGACCCTGCAGGCACGCGGGATCGCGATCCCGAGCGATACGCATTTCGTCGCGGCGCGCCACGACACGACGTCGGACTCCGTGCAGATCGTGGACCTCGAGGATGTGCCGCCGACTCACCGCAAAGACCTGGCGCGGCTCTTGGCGGATCTGGATGAGGCGGGGGAAGCAACCGCTCGTGAACGGGGCATGGCACTGGAAGGCCTCTCCATTGAGAAGGAGGCCCGCAAGCCGGCGACCAGAGCGTCGCGGCGGAGCGTCGATTGGGCGCAGGTCCGTCCCGAATGGGGCCTCTCCAAGAACAACGCCCTCGTGATCGGCCGGCGTGAGTTGACCAGGCCGTTGAATCTTCACGGCCGGGTGTTTTTGCATTCGTATGACCACCGCCAGGACGAATCGGGGAAACTGCTCGAGACGATCATGACGGCGCCCCTCGTGGTGGCGCAGTGGATCAACATGGAGCATTACTTTTCCACCGTCGATAACGAGGTTTACGGGAGCGGCAGCAAGGTCTACCACAACATCGTCGGCCGAGTCGGCGTGATGAGCGGGGCCGGCAGCGACCTGCGCCTTGGGCTGCCTGCGCAGACCGTGTTGAACGGACCGGTGCCGTACCATGAACCGATGCGGCTGCTGGCTGTCATCGAAGCGCCCCGGTCGAGGGTGGATGCGGTGATCGCCAAGCACCCCGGCATCGAGCGGTTGGTCCATAATGAATGGGTCCTGCTGATGGTCTATGAGCCGGAGGATGGACTCTGCTATCGTCACGACATCATGACGGGCTGGCAGGTGGTGCCGACGGAGGCTGAGCGGGGCGCGGCGGGTGAATCAGGGGTTGATGCGGCGAGGGGAGAAGGGGCATCCTGGGCGCGTGAGCTGCCGGACGCGGCGGGCGTGTAGGGGGCGGAGTTCGGAAAGTCAGTCGGGATCAGAACCAACGGGAGGGGACGTAAAGTATGTTGACGTTGCATCCGATGAAAGAGATCCGCATCGTCGTGCAAGGCGAGCACGTGAAGATCGTCACGGACCTGCTCGATCGGGTCGGGGCCACCGGGTATACCATCATCAACAACGTATCCGGCAAGGGGCATCACGGGTTTCATGAAGGGCACCTCCTGTTCGACGATACCAGCAGCCAGGTCATCATCTTTACGGTGGTGCCGGAAGAGCGGATCGAGCCGATCCTGGGCGGCCTGGGGCCGCTGTTTCACAAGCATTCCGGGGCCATGTTCGTCAGCGACGTAGCCGTGACGCGCCGCGACCATTTCGTTGCCGAACCCGGCCGCAGCGCCTCCCCTCGACGCGGTTGACGCGCCTCGGTATACTCACGTGACGAGCCCCGTGAAGCGCACGATCCGTGAGCCACGGCCGGCGAGGACGAGATCCATGGCCTCCTCCCAACGAAGCCGTCCCAAGGCGTCCGTGACGGTGCAATCCGAAGTGGCCGCCGCCGAGGTGCTTGCCTGGTTGAGCGACTGCATCCATGGCGGCCTCTGCTTCGTGTCCAACGGCATCCTCATCTTCGAAAACTCCCAGTTCGCCGAATTGGTGGAAGCGCCAGCGCCGCCGGCGGAGGGCGCGGGCCCCGGCCTCCGCAGGCGGCTCCTCGACGAGGCGATCGCCTGGAACAAACGGTCGCTCGGTGAGCGCCAGCAGGTCGAGTATCGGTTGACCGATCGGTCCGGCCGGCCTTTGTATTACGACGGCCGATTCAACGTCGTGCCTTATCGCGGCGGGCGGGGCGTGCTCATCGTCCTCGAGGACGTTACGGAGCGGGTGCAGCTGGCGATCGAGGCATCGCAGGTCGCACGGTTCCAATCGGTACTGGCTCGCATCGGGACGCTCGCCGTCAGCGGCCTCTCGGCCCAAGCGTTGATGAACAAGGCGGTGAAGGAAACCGCCGCCGCGCTCGACGTCGAGCTGTGCAAGATCCTCGTGCCGCGGGAACAGGACGGCCATCTGTACATTCTGGCGGGCATCGGGCTTCGGGACGACCTGGTCGGGAAGCTCACGATCGAAGGAGGCACGCATTCCCAAGCCGGGTATGCGATCAGGGAGCGGGTGCCGGTGATCGTCGAAGATTTGCGGAGGGAAACCCGATTTTCCCCCTCCAAATTGCTCACCGAACACGGCGCTGTCGCGGGCATGTGCGTCCCCATGCTTGTGGAGGACCGGGTCTACGGGGTCATGACGGCCCATACGAAGCGGGTCCGCCGATTCAGCGATAAGGAACAGGAATTCCTCTGCACCGTAGCCAATACGGTTGGGACGGTGCTCGAGCGGCGCCGCCACGAGGAGACGCAGATCGATTTCTACCACCGGCTGTTCCTCTCGGCGCAGGACGGGGTGATGATGACCGACACCTCCGGCCGTATTCTCGAGTGGAACCCGGCGTTGGAGCGGATGACGGGCTGGACTCGTGAGGAAGCTCTCGGCCAGCGGCCGGCCATTCTGAAATCAGGCAAGCACCCGCCGGAATTTTACGATCGCCTCTGGCGGTCGATCCGCACGGGCCAGCCCTTCGTCGAGCGCTTCGTGAACCGCCGGAAGGACGGATCTGAATTCCTCGTGTGGGAGAGCGTGAGCCCGGTCAGGGCGTCCGACGGCACCACGCAGTATTTCATGGCCATTCTCACGGACCTGAGCGAGCGGGAGCAGATGCTGGAGGCCTTGCGCCACACGGAGCAGGTGAAACTGGTCGGGCAATTGGCGGGCGGGATTCTCCATGAGGTGCGCAATCCGTTGATCGGGCTGGGCAGCCTGGCCACCCATCTCTCGGAACAGGCCTCGCTTCCGCAGGAGGCGCGAGACCGCTGCCTGCTGATCGCGCGGGAGGCGGCGCGCATCGACGAATTGCTCGAATCGCACCTGGGACAACTGCGTCCCCGCCAATTCGACGTGGCCCCCTGCGATCTGGCCTCGGTCCTGACGGATACGTTTACTCTCCTGCGGCCGAACTTGGTGAAGAACCAGATCCGGGTCAAGGAACTGATTTCCCCCGATCTGCCGACGGTGGAGGGCTCGCGCGCCCACATCCTGCAGGTCTGTCTGAACATCGTCATGAACGCGATCGACGCGATGACCGGCGGCGGCGACCTGACCGTGACCCTCGCGCCGGATACCAGGCGCGTGCCGGGTCTGCTGATCCGCTTTTCGGATTCCGGCAAGGGCATTTCCGCCGAGGACTTGCAGCGGATCTATGAACCGTTTTTCACGAACGGAAAGGCCAAGGGCGTGGGGTTGGGGCTCACGATTACCAGGGACATCGTCGAGCGCCACCAGGGGCAGTTGGTCATCCAGAGTCCGCCCGGAAGCGGCGCGGTGGTGGATGTGTGGTTTCCTCTCAAGCACGAGGCCTAGCAGGATGTTGAAAATGGCTGCCAGCGTTGTTCTCGCCTCGAAAGCATCCTCAACGTAGCTGCCCGCTACGATTCCGGTGCTTTCGTCGGCTGCGGCCGCGTTGGACAGCCATTTTGAACATCCTGCGTCACATCGGAAGACCGAAAGACGGATGGCAGACACGAAATCCGCACGACGAGATACGAGATAGGCGTGTAGCCCATTCAAACCATGGCGTGGAATTTACTCTTGCTCGAAGATGAAGCCTCGGTACGTGAGGCGTTTGCGTTGCGGCTGCGCGATCACGGCTACGTGGTGCAGACGGCCGGCTCGGGTGAAGAGGCCCTGGCGTTGCTGCGCTCATTCGAGCCGGACATGCTCGTCGTCGATCTCGTGATGCCGAACCTCTCGGGCCTCGACGTGCTCGCGCGGGTCAAACATCTCCTGCCGTCGCTCCCCGTCATCGTGCTGACTGCCCGGGGTACTGTGAAAGACGCAGTGGAAGCCATGCGGCTCGGCGCCTTCGATTTCGTGGCCAAAAGCATCGACATGGACGACCTGCTGCATACGCTGCGGCGGGCTGCCGACTATCTCACGCTCCAGCGGCAGGTGCAGCTCCACAGCGGGCAGGATGCCGCGCGCTACGCGCTCGACCGCGTGATCGCGAAGAGTCCCGTCACCTGCGCGTTTCTTGCGCAGATTCGCGAACTGGCCAAGAACGATCGCGTCACCGTGTTGCTCCAGGGCGAGACCGGTACCGGCAAGCAGTACATGGGGCGTGTCATTCATTACAACAGCGCGCGCGCCGCCAAGCCTTGCGTCGAGGTGGATTGCCCGTCGATTCCGCGAGACCTGTTCGAGAGCGAATTGTTCGGCCATGAGAAGGGCTCCTTCACGGGTGCCACGGGGCGCAAGTGCGGCCTTATGGAGTTGGCGGAAGGCGGCACTGTGTTTTTCGACGAGATCGGAGACTTGCCTCTGCCGCTGCAGGCCAAGTTGCTCCGAGTGTTGGAGGAGCGGACCATTCGGCGGGTAGGCGGGGGCGCCAACATCCCCATCGACGTGCGAGTCATGGCCGCCACGAACCGTGATCTCAAGGACGCGGTGGCCAAGGGGGAGTTTCGCGAAGATCTCTACTTCCGGCTGAACGTCGTCACCATGACGGTACCCCCGTTGCGCGATCGGGCCGAAGACATCATCCCCATGGCCGAACAGTTCCTCACGCGCTCGGCCTTGGCGTTGAAGAAGCCGGTGCGTTTGCTCGGCGCGAGCGCGCAGGTTCTGCTGCGACGCTATCCCTTCCCGGGCAATGTGCGGGAGCTGAGCAACTTGATCGAGCGGGCTGTCCTCTTCTGTCGGGGCGCGAGCCTGGAAGCAGAGCATTTCCCGTCGGACCTCCACAGCCAGGCCGTCTTCCCGTTCAAAGGGGCACTTCCCAGGGTCGGACCTGCGACCGTGCCCCTGGACTCCGATCAGGTCCACATCGCTTTCGAAGTCGGCACCCAATCACTCTCCGACCTCGAGGACCGCATCATCGCCGAAGTCCTTGCCCGGTCCGGCGGCAACAAGACCCTGGCGGCGAAGCAATTGGGCATCACCCGCTGGATGTTGGACCGCCGACGAAAACCCCAGGCCTGATCCGTGAGGGACCGACACTGCCGCGAGCGGCCGTGCACGCTCATACGTGCGCGTGTGCGCCTGTACACCGGTATCTGCAGTACGAGAAGGCCCGTAGTGCGGCCGACTTCCCCCCGCCGTCGACACACCTGCTGATTTTCCGCGCAAACTAAACCAGGTCGAGCAGCGTTCTTTCGGTGCAGCTTGTGGACCGAGCTTTGCAAGAGCGCTGTTCGACCGTGCTGCGGCAAAAAGTGTTGAACAATCGACCGTCGAGTGAGAGCGCGGTACGGATCGATCCATATGGGACTCGCTCAGCGGAAATGCCGGACTATCGGAATCACGAAGACGCAGGTGCGGCAGGATTAACAGGTCGCTTCGCATCTCGTCGGCTGCAGGAGGGACGCACCGTGCTGCATATCATGGGGGGAGTGACAGCGATTCTGCTGTGGATGGTGTGGGCCCAGCCGCTCGGCGCGGCTCAAAAGCCGGACGCCGCGGCGAACGAGGCCGGACAGTTCGTGTTGCGCTATGCCGAGGCCCTGGCCGGCTCACAAGTGGAGCGCTGGGCCGCCGCCGATCTCGGCTGCCTCAGTCGGCAGAAGCGCTCCCATGGAGAGGCCGGCGGGACGTCGCGGGCCAGGGCCGCACAGAACTGTTGGGACGAGACCTTGAACGCGCATGCGGCGATGGTCGCGCAAGAAGCCGAAACGGGCGTGTTTCAGGCGGTGGGGCGCGGAGCCGGGTTGGGCCTCATCCACGACCGGCATCGCGCGACCGACATGTGGAAGGAGTATCCGCCGGCCGTGTTCGTCTCCCCCGCCGTGGTACGGCGGGATGAGGCGCCGGCCCCGCAGCTGACGATCGTCCGAACCGGCCCAACGACTGCGATTGCCTTGACCGGCCTCGCCGGGACTGAACCGGTCGGCGTGCGAGCGCGGGCCGTAGACCTGAAGATCGTCTACCAAGATCCCTTGACTGCACCTCTGGCGCTCAAGGCGGACGAAGTGTGGTGGGCGAGCGGCATTCAGCGGCGGTTTGGGCCGGTGCGGGAAGTGGCGGTGCGGTTCATCCTCGTGACCGGGCTGCGCTCCTTCGGCTATGCGGCGGATCAGGCGGTGTTGAACGAAGCGCTGCCCTCGGCCCCGCGAATCCCGACCACCCAATATGGCTACCGCCCCGATGCAGGGCGTCGGATCGAAGGAGACGGGGCCGGAAGCGGCGGGGGGATCCTCAAGGGAGAGCTCTTGATGGGCTCGCCTCGTTGGTGGGAACGGGCGGACGCCCAGGACTGGTTCCGTGAAGCCGTGGCCCGAGCGGCGCATCTGCCGGTAGCGGAACGAGGCCGTCTGCTGACCAGATTGCTCCTTCTGGATCCGGCGGACGGCCCGGTCCACGCGCTGCGCGGGGCGGACGCCTACCATGCGTTTCTGAAACAGGGTATTGCGAAGGGCGCCCTCGCGGCGCGGGAAGAGCCGGCGTTGAGACGGCTGGCCGAGCTGTATTGGACGCTGCAGGCCCAGACATGGCGTCAGGAACTGACCGCGGTGGCGGAAGGGTATGAACCCTCCGCCGAGACTCTCTACCAGGCACTCGCCTCCTACGAGCAGCTGAATGGTCAGAATCTCGCCGGCCCGGAGGAACGACGCAAGTTGGGCGCGTTGAGCCGCTGGAACAACGATCCCAAGTCCGCAGTCGAGATTCACGAGCGGCTCTTGAACGAGACCGACCGGGATGATCCGTTTCATGCGGTTGTCCTGAGCGAACTGGCCTGGGACCGGCTCCAATGGGTTTCCTGGGAACGGCGCTACGACCACCCCTGGCTGGCCCAGGCAGCAGTGGAAGCCGCCCGCGCAGCCGAGCGAGCGGAGCAGCCGCACGAGAGGCTTTATGCCGAGTACGCGCTCGTCGTGGCGGAATCGTTGATGGTGCCGCGCGACCCTGGTCGGTTCAACCAGCGCTTGCAGCTGGTTCGGCAGGAGCTGGACCGCATCCCCGGGGTCAAAGGCATTCTCGGGCACCTGCTGGCCAACGATCTGGTCAAAGGATTGGTGGCCGACTCGGCAACCGTCGTGCTCCCGCTTCCACCTCGGTCGGCCGAGGTGTTGGACGTTGCCGTGCATGCCACGCCGCCGCGTCAGGACATCGTGTGGTCGTGGAATTTCGACCGAGACGCGCCCAACGCGGTGCCCCGAGGTTTTACGGCATTGACCAGCGTCGGCGCGGAGGCACCGGAGTGGCGTGTCCTCGTGGACCAAGAGGCTCCGACACCGGGCCAATCGGTGGCCCAGTCCCGGACCTGCTCTGTTCCTGACTGTGCGGATCTACTCCTGGCCGAGGAGGTGCGGACGACCTACCCCGACGTGACAATTCAATTCAAGGACATGTCTCCCGACGGCCAAGGCGAGGCCGGGATCGCGGTGGCGGTGCGCGACCTGAACAACTACTACTCGGTCACGGTGAGGCCGTCGGCCGGCCTATTGACGACCCGCCGCGTGACGGAGGGAGTGGCGACTATGCTCGGGCAGGTCCCGGTGAAGCTCGCGCCTCGCGCCTGGCACACGCTGCGGGTGCAACGAATCAACTTCCTGCATCTGGATAAGGGGCGGCTGGCGGTCTTTCTCGACGGCGCGCAAGTCGCGGCGGTGGATGACGCCCTGTTGCCTCAAGAAGGGCGCGTCGGCTTGATCACGCTGGGACGCACGACGGCCCGGTTCGACACGCTGCATCTGCTGGACCTGGTCTCCAACCGGCCGCTTTCGGGGCCGGCGGCCTACTGAGAGCTACGCGACAATCAGGTCGTGCCGCCTTGAGCGCCTGGTTCAGCTTCGGGGTTCACACGACGAGTATCCGGTTCCGGATCTCCGAACGCGGAACTCGCCACCGATGAGACAACCGGATTGGAGCGGACGAGAGGCGTCCGACGAGAGACCGGAATGAAACATCTCCGTGCGTTGGAAGATCAGAGTGTGTACATCCTCCGCGAGGCCTATAAGCATTTTCGGGACCTTGCGATGCTGTGGTCGATGGGAAAGGACTCGACCGTCCTGCTTTGGTTGGCGCGAAAGGCCTTTTTCGGGCACGTGCCGTTTCCGTTGGTCCATATCGACACCGGATACGAGATGCCCGAGTTACTTCAGTACCGCGACCGCCTGTGTCGGGAGTGGCGGCTCAATCTCGTCGTCGGCCAGAATAGGGAGGCGCTTGCAGGGGGGATGGGGCCCGAGCGCGGCCGCGTCACCTGCTGCACCGCGATGAAGATCGAATCGCTCAAGCAGACGATCGCCGCCCACGGGTGGACGGCCGTCATCCTCGGCATCCGCGCGGACGAAGAGGGGACTCGCGCCAAGGAACGGTATTTCTCGTTGCGGGATGCGCACGGTGAATGGCAGTTCCGAGACCAACCGCCGGAGCTCTGGGATCAATATAAGACCTCCTTTCCCGCCGGCTCGCACATTCGGGTTCATCCGCTGCTCGATTGGACGGAGCTCAATGTCTGGGAATATCTGGAAGCAGAGGGGATTCCACTGCCCGATCTCTATTTCGACCGAGGGCAGGGGACTCGCTATAGGAGCTTGGGTTGCGTGCCCTGTACCGGCACCGTCGCATCCTGCGCCGCGACGATTCCGCAGATCATTACCGAACTGAGAACCACCTCGGTGGCCGAACGGTCGGGGCGCGCGCAGGACGAGGGCCGCGGCATGGAGGTGCTTCGCAAGCTGGGGCACATGTGAGGTGAGGGCCCTTACTCGGCGAAGCGGGATCGCACCTGCGCGGACGGGCCCCTCTCTGACGATGGAGGACATATGCGAACGTTGTGGGGTTTCATCCTGGGCTTGCAACTGTTCATCGCCGGTCCGGCTTCAGCCGCCGCGCCTGCCGATCCCCCCGGCTCGGGGGGCGCGGCAGGCCGAGTTATCCTGTTCGTGCTGGAAGGGGTCGACCAACCGGCGCTGATACAGGGACCTATGCCGGTGTTGTCGCGCCTCATTCGGCAGGGCGCTGTCACCTGGTCCGCGGAAACGGTTTCCCCTGCGCTGCGGCTCCCGGCCATGGCTTCGTTGTTCACGGGACTGCCGGTATCCAAGCATGGGATCACGTGGGATTACTTCGAATTCAGTCGTGGATATCCCCGCCCCCCGACGATCTTCGACTACCTCGATTTGAGCGGAGGCCGGGACAGCGCGATCTTTTTCATGGATGAATCGCTGTATCAATTGGCGAAGCCCGAGCCCTATACCGATTATCAGCTCTGCGGACCGCTCAAACCGGAATGCAGTCCCGAGCGCATGGTGGGCTATATCAGGCAGTACATCGACAAGGCCTTGAGCGGCCATGGCTTCGGCCACGCAAGCCGCTCGCTGCCGGACCTGCTCGTGTTGCATTTGCCTCAAGGCGCGCGGGCCGGGCAGGCACACGGCTGGGGCTCTAAGGACTATCGCGGCGCATTGCGGTCCGTCGACCAGGCCATGGGAGCCGTGCTCGATCTCTATCGAGCCCATGACCTGCTCTCGGATGCGACCGTCTTCGTCACATCGTTGAGCGGGGCGGCCCCGCCTTGGGACGGCAAGGTCGCCTGGATCGCATCCGGATCACGGATCAAGCCTGGCCATCGTATTCGAGCAACGGTCTCCATCCAGGATACGGGCGCCACGATCTTGCGGACACTCGGATTGCAGACCCATACCGAATGGGACAGCCGGGTGATCGACGAGATCTTTCTTCTCCAACCGCCGGACCGCGTCGCTCTGAGAAAGGAGCCGTGACCATGGTCGATTTCATCCGGGACCGGTATCGAGCAATCCGGCTGCAGATCGTTCTGGCCTCTGTCCTTGCGGCGGTCGCGGGCATCGTGGCAGCCCTGCCGGCGGCAGCCTCGCGTCCCTCCGATCCGTCCTATCCCATCACCATTGATGCAACGGCCCTGGTGTCGCCGAGCTGGTGGCAGGTGCCGGGAGTGACGCCTTCGATCTGGACTTTGGATCCTGAAACCTCCGACGCCTATCGGACAACCGAGGTTCGGGAGTTGCGCTTGCAGCCGGGAAACTACAAGTTCGTCAGTTTCACGTTCGATTTTCCCTTCGCCGTCAGTGAAGCGGGCACCATTGAATTCTCGACGTCGCTGGATCAATGCGTGGAGGGACGCGGGAAACACAAGCTGGTGATCAAGTGCAAACGCACCTACCCGCACGGAGGTCGCCCGGACTATTGACCGGCGTAAATCCGGATATCCGGCCCGGTGAGCGATCGATGGACGGCGGTGCGGCTTTCTCAACATCGACGAGGTGACACCATGATGTGGATTCGCAGGCAGACCATGACTCTCGCTATCCGGTCGACCGCCCTGCCGCTTTCGATCATTGCGGCGGCCTGCCTTTTCTGGTCAGGGCCGGTATGGGGCAAGCCACCGTCATCCGTGGCGATCCAACCGGCCGGGGCCCCGCCCGGAGCCACAGTCTGGCTGAAAGGAAGCGGATTCGGTCCCTTTACCTCGGCGCAGGACAACACCGTCTCTTTCAACGGCGTACCGGCCCTCGTGCAACGATGGGAAGCGGATCGGATCGAGGTTAGGGTCCCATCCCGTGCCACGACCGGGCCGGTCGTCATCTCGGCCGGCAAGAAGCGGCGTCCGGCCGGCCTGTTCACCGTGCTGCAGCCCCACATCGACTCCGTCGCTCCTGAGCAGGCGGAACGAGGGACCAGGGTGCAGATCAAGGGACGGCATTTCGGCCCGACCGCCGGTTCCCGCGATCCGAACACCATGTTTGGGGTGAATGATGTCCTGATCGGAGGCGTATCCGCCAGGCCGCTGCAGTGGTCGGACGATCAGATCGAGGTCGAAGTGCCGACGAACGCGCGTTCGGGAGAGGTACTCGTCCGCTTGGCTTCTTCCGATCCGCTGTCGAACGGGTTCTGCTGCGAGCCGGTGCGGCACGCGGTCAGCAATGCCGTCCCATTGACCCTGATCCAAGCCGTTCGCGTCGATCCTCCGAGCGGGCCGGTCGGCACCAAAGCGGTGCTGTTCGGTCAAGACTTCGGATCGAGGAAAGGCGCGGAGGACAAGGTGCTCATCGGCGACCGGCTGGCTCCCATCGACCAGTGGAAGGACGACCTGATCGTCTTCCACGTGCCGCTCGGCGCCGAGTCCGGCCCCCTGGTGGTCCAGACGCAGGGCACGCGACGGGCGCTCGGCACCTTCACCGTGCAGGTACCTCGGGCGACGGGTATCACTCCGGCCAGCGCTCCTATCGGCACGCTGCTGCGCATCACCGGAGAGCATTTCGGCATCTATTCGGAGAGCGGAGCCACCCCGTACAGCTTCATGGATTTCAACACCGGGGAGAACCGAGTGGAGGTCGGCGGCGTGCCGGCCGTGGTCTACCGGTGGACCGACGACCGGATCGAGGTCTGGGTGCCGTTCAGCGCAAAGAGTGGAAAAGTGGTGGTGTACCGAAGCGCGGCCAAGCCGAACCACGACGGCACCTGCTGCGCTGAACGCGGCGTTGTCGCCACCGACGCGGGCGAGTTCACGTTGGTCTCCCCGGTCATCGAGTCGTACGAGCCGAAATCGGCGGGCCTGGATGAATTGGTCACGATTCGAGGGAGAGGATTCGGGTCGTTCCTCAAGACGGCGGAGCATGCGCAGATCGGGCTCAATCAAAAAGCGTACAAACGGCGCGACGACCTGGAGATCAACGAATCGGGTACGGCCGGCACCGTGCTGTCCAACGTGTCGCGCACGGAAGTGCTCTTCAACGGCGCCGCGGCCCAGGTGGTCTCGTGGAACGATGCGGAAATCGTCGTGCGGGTGCCGCGTCGGAACCTCTATGGGATCGGAAAGCGTGGCGAGTTCTTCGACAATCTCGCGACCGGTCCCCTGGTGCTCCGGCGCGGCTCCTGGGACGTGCTTCCTGACGGAAGCTGCTGTACGTCGAAGCAGTGGTTGACCGTCGAAGCGGGGCCGTTCACGATCGAGTCCACAGGGTTGCCCGACACCAGCTATTGGACCAACAATCGTCCGGACGCAGCGACCAGTCAGTAGGGGCTGCTGCTGGCTCTCCCTAGCGTCCTTGCTGAGGTGCCGGTGCATGACTTCTTGCCCGCACCGGTCGGACGAGCGCGGCACGACCGGAGGAAGGCGTATGGATGACGCAGGCTGGGGCGCACGGCGGTCCTTCTGGCTGTGGGGAATCACCGTCGCGGTCGGAACGCTCCTCGGCGTCGGGGCGTATACCTTCATTTATGCGCGGGCAGCTTCCTATTTAACCGACAAGCCCGAGGCCTGCATCAATTGCCACGTCATGCAAGATCAGTATGCCGGATGGATGAAGGGCGGCCACCGCTCGGTGGCGGTGTGCAACGATTGCCACACGCCGGACGGCCTGATCGCCAAATACACCGCCAAAGCGATGTACGGGGTCGCGCACGCCTACGCGTTTACGACAGGCCGCTTCCCCGATGAGATCCGAATTACCCCGCACATGCACGCATTGACCGAACGGGCCTGTCTCAAGTGTCATGCGGACATCGTTGACGCCATGAGCGTAACCGCCGCCGGCCGTGTGAGGCGAGAGACAATCGCGTGCATTCGATGCCACGGCGAGGTCGGACATCGGTAGTCCCGGAGGAACGATGAACCCGACGAGGAAATCGATCCTGGTTCTTGGCGTGACGGCGGCCGCGACGGTTGCCGTGGCCGCGCTGTTGGTCACTATCGTCCAACGCAAACAAGAGGAGAAGAACGTCTTCTTCCGGGTCGTGGACCTCACCGACGACACCGACGACCCCGCCGTGTGGGGGAAGAACTTTCCGTTCCAGTTCGATGCCTATATGAGGACCGTCGATCAAGTGCGGACGCGGTTCGGCGGCAGCGAAGCGGTTCCACGGACGCCGACCGAAGCCGATCCCCGCTCGGTCGTGGCGCAATCGAAACTGGACGAAGACCCGAGGCTCAAGACCATGGGGGCCGGGTTCGCCTTTGCCAAGGACTTTCGCGAAGAGCGCGGCCATGCCCATATGCTGGACGACCAAACCTATACCGGACGCCAAAGTGCGGTCAGGCAGCCGGGGACCTGCTTGCAATGTCATGCTTCCGTCTATACCGCGATGAAGAAGCTCGGGGAGGGAGATCTGCTCAAGGGCTTCGAGAAAATGAACGCCTTGCCGTTTTCCGACGCCCGCTCGCTCGTGTCTCATCCGGTCACCTGTCTGGACTGCCATGCCCCTGATACCATGCAGCTGCGGATTACCCGTCCCGGGTTCATGGAAGGATTGCGGGCGCTGAAGGTGCAGGAGGGTGTCCCCGACTATGACGTCAACCGGACGGCGACGAGGCAAGAAATGCGCTCGTTCGTCTGTGCCCAATGCCACGTGGAGTATTACTTCAAGGGGCCGGAGAAGCGGCTGGTCTTTCCTTGGGCCAAAGGCCTGCGGGTGGACGACATGTTGGCCTACTATGACGAGATGCAATTCAAAGATTGGACTCATGCCGAGACGGGTGCGCCGGTCCTGAAGGCGCAGCATCCGGAGTTTGAGCTCTGGAGCCAAGGCATCCACGCCCGCTCGGGGGTCGCTTGCGCCGACTGTCATATGCCCTACAGGCGTGAAGGGGCTATGAAAATCAGCGATCACCACATCCGCAGTCCCCTTCTCAACATCAATCGGGCCTGCCAGACGTGCCACAAATGGGAGGAGGCGGAGTTGAAGGCTCGCGTGGAGACGATTCAGCATCGCACGTTTGAACTCCGCAATCGGGCCATGGATGCGCTCGTCTCGCTCATCCACGACCTCGCCGCGGCCCGCCAAAGCGGCCGCAGTGACCGGGCTCTGGACCCGGCTCGCCAGCTTCAGCGTCGGGCGCAGTTCATGGTGGACTTCGTGGAGGCGGAGAACTCGATGGGGTTTCACGCGCCGCAAGAGGCGGCGCGCATTCTCGGTGAAGCCATCGACTATGCGAGACAAGGGCAACTCGCCCTGCGGTCGGAACCGCAAGCCGCGCGGTAACGAGCGGCCGGCTTCTGGTAAAGTATACGATCCGCCGGTCGGTCATCCAGCAACCGTCGAAGCATGCCTTCGTTCCCCATTTCAGTCCACCCATAGTGCAACGGACAGTCTCCCCACTGCGTGCATCTACGCACGCGGCGTGCAGACCTGCACCGGCTGCTCGCCTGCCATGGTGAAGAGTGCTTCGAACTGCAGCGCAACCGTTCCGAGTTTTCACGATTTTTCGCGCTCCTAGATGCGATGACATGCCTGGGTCCTCTTCTTGCTCACTGCGGTGAAAACTGGCGTACAGGAGGAGCAGATGGCCCAACAGTATACCGACGTTCAACGCATGGAGCTTCGCTCGCACGTCAACTTGGCAGGCGAAGTGGTCGCCCGCCTCTGGCCGATGCGCACCTTTATCTCCAGAAATCCCCTTCAGGGCTTCGAGCATCTGCCCTTCGAAGACGGTGTCAAGGAAGGCGAGCGATTGTTCGGGGCGAAGGGATTCCTTCCGCTCGACTACTATCGGAAATCGTTCGAGGAGGGCCGGATCGGACTGGGCGCCGTGCAACAGGCGCTGCAAGGAGTCGTCACGGGCAAGCATGCGGTGCTGGGGGAGCACCGGCTCTCCCACGAAGATGTCCTGACCGCGGTGATGGTGCAGGGGATTCGGTTGGAGCCCGCTACCGGCTCGTCGCCACAAGCGATCCTACCCTCCGGCGTCACACCGGCCGTTGACCACATCGTTCGGTGGCTGCAAGGCCTTTTACCTGGAGAGCTGTGGGGAGCGGAGGAAGACCTCATGCGGCAGATCTCCGACGACTGGCCCTTCGAAGAAACGATGGCGGCTTGGTGCGATCGCACTTTCGGCGGTCGAGTGACGGAGGAGATCGATCGACAGATGATCACGTGGTGCGCCGCATTTTGCGACGAAGGGGAGGCGGCCTGGACCATGCCCTATCGGGAAGACACATTTTTCCGTAGCTGGAAACGCGCCGCTCAGTACGATCTGAGCTTGCCGCTGCTCGGGATCGAGCGCGCGGCGGAGAAGATCCGGGGCCTCTCCGATCGGCCTGAGGATGCGCTGCTTGCATCGCTGGATCAGATGGGGATTCCACGGCAGGCCTGGCCGAATTATCTCTCCTTGCACCTGGCGGCCTTGCCCGGCTGGACCGGGTTCATCAAGTGGCGGGCCGAACAGGCGGGAGACCCATGGCAAGAACACTATCGGATCGACCTCATCAAGTATTTGGCGATTCGGCTCTTCTACGAACGGGAACTGGTCGGGCCGGTTTGCCGTAAGGCGCTCGGCTGCGAGGGACACGTCGGGGCGGTCGGCGAGTATACCCGCCGGTTTCCATACGCCCTCTGGTTCAGGCGGTCCCTGGCAGCGGGCACGCTGTCCGTCGAGGCGAGGAAGGCGGGGAAGAGGTTGCTGCGGGGGTGGAAACGGGCACGGTCGGAAGACTGGAACGAGGCCGGCCGCCGTTGGTACGCCGAAGAGCACCGACACCGACGGCAGCAGGGCTTGCGAAACCATGCTCATCTGCTGCTTCGACTGGGCGAGGCGCTCGGTATCCCATTCGAATCCATCACCGCCACCACGCCCAGCGATCTTTCGACGATCCTCTCCTGGGTACGGTCCTTTCCGCCGCGGCTGCAGGCACTGAAATGGCTGGAGGCCCACGAGCGGACCCATCAGTCGCGCTTGGTGGAGGCGATGGCGCGGGGACAATCGTCGGAACTTCCCCTGCCGCGTCCTGACGGTGTGCGGCCCTTGGCGCAGTTCGCCTTCTGCATCGACGTCCGGTCGGAAGTGTTCCGCCGCCACCTCGAACGGCAAGGAGGGTATGAGACTTTCGGGTTCGCCGGTTTCTTCGGGCTGCCGATCGCCTACCACGCGCTGGATGAGGCCCATGAGGCCGAGTTGTGCCCGGTCTTGCTGAAGCCCAAGCACATGGTGCGAGAAGTCCCGCGGGCCTATCAGGGCGGAGCGGACGAACGACGGAGAGCGAGCCTCAAATTGGTGAAGGCGGGACAGGACTTGCTCCACGACCTGAAACACAATGTGGTGACGCCCTACGTCATGGTGGAGGCGATCGGGTGGCTCTTCGCCTGGCCGATCATCGGCAGGACCCTGTGGCCCCGCTGGTACCATCGGATCTCCGACTGGGCGAAGCGGACATGGATGCCTCCGGTGGCGACGAGCCTGACGGTCGACAAGATGTCGAACGACGAGGCCGAAGACATGGTAGCGGCCGAACAACGACGACTGATCGTGCGCTGGCTCCGCGCCCAGTCGCCGGTGCAGGGCCGTCACCTCACGCCGGAACGTATCGAGTGCATCCGGCTTCAGGCTGTGGGCGCGATCGGCGACACGCGCGACGGGGTCGGCCACCTGGGGCAGCTGTTGGCGTTGGACGCAGATGCAGAACTCCACGCGCTCGAGGCGCTCCGCCAAGCCTGTCGTCTCACGTCCCGCGAAACTTCCGCTAGGGTGGACCGTATCACCCGCACGGGTTTTACCCTCAACGAGCAGGCCTACTATGTCGAAACGGCCCTGCGCCTGATGGGGTTCACCAAGCGGTTCGGCCGGCTGGTGTTCCTCTGCGGCCACGGCAGTTCGTCGCAAAACAATCCATACGAATCGGCGCTGGACTGCGGGGCCTGCGGCGGGAGCCAGGGGCTGCCGAACGCGAGAGCCTTCGCCATGATCGCCAATCGGCCGCGCGTACGGGAGCTGCTGGCGCAACGGGGCCTGGCGATTCCGTCGGACACGCACTTCGTCGCCGCGGTGCACGACACGACGACCGACCGGCTGAGCGTCGCGGATGCGGAGGACGTGCCGCCGACCCACCGTAAGGACTTGGCGCAGATTCTCGAGGACGTCAATGCCGCGGGACAAGAGGCGGCCGCCGAGCGCTACGCGCTGGTGGCGGCCGGGGCCCGGGTGACGGATGCCGAAGCTGCTGCGCGCGCCGTCCTCGACCGAAGCGTCGACTGGTCGCAAGTGCGTCCCGAATGGGGCTTGGCGCGGAACAGCGCCTTCATCGTCGCCGACCGGGAAGTGACCCGGGCCGCGGATCTGGAAGGGCGGGCCTTCCTCCATTCGTACGACCACGAGGCCGACGCGGACGGCCGCCTGCTGGAGTTCATCATGACGGCGCCGCTGGTCGTGGCGCAGTGGATCAACGCGGAATACTACTTCTCCACCGTCGATCCGGACCGGTACGGCAGCGGCAGCAAGGTCTATCACAACGTGACGGGCCGCATCGGGGTCATGACGGGCAACGCGAGCGATCTCCGCATGGGCTTACCTGTGCAATCGCTGATGGACGGGTCTCGTCCCTACCATGAGCCCTTGCGGCTGACCGCGGTGATCGAAGCCCCTCGGGAACGCATTGAGATGATCATTCGCCGCCAACCGGGAATCGAGAAGCTGTTCCGCAACCGATGGCTCGGGCTGGTCGCGCTGGACCCGGGAGACCGGCGGTTCTATCGCTACGACGCCGACTCCGGCTGGCTGCCGATCTCGATCGACCACCGGGCGGTCACGGCCTGCTGAGATGGTCGATGCGGCGGCCAACATAGAGCCGCAGAAAAAGGAGCGATGACGATGAGCCGATGGGCGTCCAAGAAGTTTCCCCCGTATTGGGCCGTCGCCTTTTCCTCGTATGAAGAGGTCACGGAATTTCTCAAGGAAGTGGAGATCGAGCGCATCCTGCGGGGGCGGCCGTCGGACGGCACGGTCAGCTTCGCGTCGCTGGCACGCTGCCTCCACGAGCTCGGCCGGCCCGATCGCGAATACCGGTCCATCCACGTGACCGGCACCAACGGCAAGACGACCGTGAGCCGGATGATCGCGGCGCTGCTGAGGGCGAGCGGGCTGAGAGTCGGCCTCTACACCAGCCCTCACACCGGCCATTTTCGGGAACGAATCTCCGTCGACGGCCGGCCGATCAGCGATCAGGACATGGTCGATGCCTGCAATCACGTGAAGAGCTTCATGGATTGGAAAGGGATCGCGCTCAACCCCTTCGAATTCTTGACCGCCTCCGCCTTCTTCGCGTTCCGCGCCGCCCGCGTCGAGTATGCGGTGATCGAGGTCGGCATCGGCGGACGTCAAGATGCCACCAATGTGATCGCGCCGGAGGTGTCGGTGATCACGAACGTGGACTACGACCACATGGACCTGTTGGGCGAGGCGATCGAAGACATCGCGGCGGAAAAAGCCGGCATCATCAAGCCGGTGACGCCGGTCGTGTGCGGTGCGTCGGACGAGCCCGCGTTGGGTCTCATGCGCGCTCAGGCGGAAGGCCTGCATGCGCCCCTCCTGGCGATCGGGGAAGAGTACGACGTGGCGGATTTCCATCAAGACGGTTTTACAGGCCTCTGTTCCCTGCGCGTCGGCCGTCGGGTGTGGAGCGGCGTGCGGCTCAACTCGCCGGCGCCGTTCATGGCCGTCAACGCAGCCCATGCGCTCGCAGCCTACGATGTCCTGCGGCGGCGCGGCCTGGTGGCCGACATGCTCGAAGCGGATCTTCGCCGTCTGTTCGCGGAGATGGAGTTCAGTCCCTGCTGCGAGGTGCTGCCCGGGTCCCCGGACGTGCTCGTCGACGGCGCGCATAACGCACCGGCGACGGCTGCGCTGGCGGCCACCCTGCGCACGACCTTGGAAGGCCGGCGGGCCGTGCTGGTGGTGGCGATCCCGCACGACAAACCTTACGAACCCATGATCCGGCACTTGGCTCGGATCGGAGCAGACCGCGCCATCTTCACTCGCGGTCCTCAGGAATCGTCCGCGGATCCGGCGCTCCTGGCGCGTTGCTGGCGCAGTGAAGCCAGGACGGCCGCCGAGGTCGTGGAGGATCCCGCCGATGCGTTTCGCCGGGCGATCGAGGCGGCCGGGTCCATCGGTGCCGTCGTGGCGACCGGCTCCGTGGCCTTGGCCGGTTTCTGCCGTCAACTGCGAATGCCGGTTGCAGTGGCACAGGCGGCTCGGGAGGTTCCTCGGCTGTGAGCGTACGCGCACGTCCGGACGTGCAACCCGTGTGAGGCTGCACGCCGGAGCCGATGCCTGGCCGGACCGGACGCCACGGATCGGCGGTCGGCCTGCAAATTTCCGCTTGGTTGGAGGAGTTGCTCTGTCAGATCACCGTTCGTCCGATGTGGAACCGGTTTTGCACTGGCCGTGGAAGGAGTGAGGGGCGGAGCTTGCAGCCCGTACCTTGCGATCGTGGCGGTAGGATCCGCGGATTATTCACGCTAAAGGGAGGTTGAGCATGGCCCAGCATGTGGTCACGATGATCCCGGGAGAAGGCACCGGTCCGGAGATCTGCGAAGCGGTGCGGATGATCATCGATGCGAGCGGAGTGGACATCAAGTGGGAGTATGAGGACATCGGCTTGGATTGTTTGGAAAAGCACGGAACGCTGCTGCCGGAAAAGACCATGCAAAGCATCGCCAAAAACAGGGTGGCGCTCAAGGGGCCGACCACGACCCCGATCGGCACCGGGCACAAGAGTGCCAACGTGACGTTGCGCAAGGTGTTCGATCTCTATGCGAACGTTCGGCCGGTACGATTGATTCCGGCGCTGAAACGGCCCTGGGACAAACTGGACATCATCAACTTTCGCGAGAATACCGAAGACTCCTACGCCGCGATCGAACATATGGTCTCGGATGAAGTGGCGCAATGTCTCAAAGTGATCACCTGGCCCGGCTCGTATCGCATCGCCGATTTTGCCCTGAAGTGGGCGCGCGACAACGGCCGCAAGAAAGTGTACTGCGTACACAAAGCCAACATCATGAAGATGACGGACGGGCTGTTCCTGGAAGCGTTCCGGGCTGCCGCAAAGAAATATCCGGACATCGAAACCGGCGACATCATCGTCGACAACTGTTCGATGCAGCTGGTTCGGAACCCCGGGCAGTTCGATTGTCTGGTGCTGCCGAATCTGTACGGTGACATCCTGACCGATCTGTGCGCCGGCCTGATGGGCGGGCTGGGCTTTGCGCCCGGCGCCAACGTCGGCGACAACTGCGCCATCTTCGAAGCGGTGCATGGCTCCGCTCCCAAATACGCGGGGATGAAGAAAGTGAATCCCTCCGCCGTGCTGATCTCAGGAGTGATGATGCTGCGGTGGCTGGGCGAGAAGACTGCGGCCGACCGGATCGAGAAGGCCATGTATCAAGTGCTGGACGAGGGGAAGCGCGTGACGTACGACGTAGGCGGAACGGCCAAGACGGACGAATATGCGCAGGCCATCATCGACAAGATGCACGCGTCACTGAAGTAGTCGTAAAGGAGGGGGCGATGCCGACGTTTACACAGGAAGCGATTGCGACGAAGAAGAAGAAGGACGTCAAACTCGTGGGAGTCGATTTGTACGTCGTCACGGAACAGGGAATTCCGAAGTTCACAGACGGGGAGTTCGGACCCTTCAAGTGTGAATTCATTTCCAATCGAGGTACGAAGGTGTGGCCGGGCTTCGTGAGTCCAGACCTCTTGATGGTGAACTGGTATCGCTGTCGGTTCATGGCCACCCGTGACGTCAAAGACGCGGAGGTCAGCGAATTCTTGGTCAATCTGAGCAGGAAATGGGAATGGTCTGCTGCTCAGAAACTGTGGAACTACGACGGTGAGGCCGGCTACAGCAAGGCCTATTGATGTCGGGTCGCAAGGCGGCCGGTGGTATGGCCGGCCGCCTTGCGGCGAGTCGGGGGGGGGGTGAGTCCGAGCTACATGCCGCTCGGTCCATTTGTCGCGAGCATCCGCGCACGCTCCAGCCGCGCTTCGTGCACCGTCGCACCCATCAACGGCAGGTCGAGCATCGGGATGCGGCCTCCTCTAAGAGGACGGAAGAGTGATGCCGGTCAGCGTATTGATTTCTCTGCGGAAATCCATCCGGACCCGCAAGTGCGTGATAAGGGGCAGCGTGGACCGAGCCTTGCACAGTGTTGCGCTTATTCATCCGAGTCATTGCTCAGGTCTCGGTGTTTCGCGCATCGCTGAAACGGAGAATTCATGAACTGCCTACGCTGCAACAGTCCGATGTTCCGAGAACACTACGATGATCAGTTGGCGACGCATGGACAAGAGTTTGCGGCCATGCATTGCCTCATGTGCGGCGACATTGTTGATCCGGTGATTCTGGCCAACCGACGCAATCGCGTGGAACCGCGCGTCGAACGTGCCAGATTGGCGGTGGTCACAGCGGTCTAGGGTTAGGAGCACGAACCGATGAACGGTGCGCCAAGGGAATGCCTGATCTGCGGGACGGTGATGCAACCGGGGCTTCGCTCGGCGGATGCGTTCTTGGTGGATCGGTTTCTGGATGGGGCGAAGCTGGGCAAGCTCCGGCCCCACCGGCTGCGGCCCACGCCCTGTAGGAGACATATCATGGAGCAGACTCAGAGCAAGGCGGACATCGAATACGCGGTCATGCTGGCGACGCTCAATTTTCACACCGAGTTCATGCGCTCCAACTACTCCCACGTCTCGGTCGAAATGATGGAAGACGTCATCGACGTCACGCTGACACGCAACGCCGCGGTCCCGGCGGAGGAGCGTCTGGCCCAGTCCGAGGCGGGACGGGACCTATTGCGGCAGGTTCATGAGGCCATGATGCGCGCCTGTCAGGACATGCTGAAGGAACGGATCGAACGGATCGTAGGGCGACGTGTTCGAGAGATCGCAGCCAGTCTCGACCCCCTCGCGGGCCGGAGCCGGCTCGCGATCCGGTTGGAGAACCCGGCGGCGGCCGGCGTATCGGCATCCGCCTATGCGGGCCTGAGCGGAAAAGTGTGAAGTTGTCCGTAGCATATTGAACGTACCGCCGTACCCGTCTAGAATGCATCAGGCAGTCATACGGCATTGCCGCATCCGGTGTGTGATCGTTCCGCAGACCTCCGTCGCCGATACTCTGATCGCGGCGAGGAAGTGAGCCCCCAACACCAACTCCCGGTGTTCCGATTGTGGGCTTGTCCTGTACGGCTTGCCGCCCGGCAGGCCTGACCAGTCAACGTGCATCCCACCGTGTCACGGTCTTTTCCGAGCCGACGTGCTGAACGCCAAGGCGTCCGCATCGTCTGGTCGCTCGGGGTTCAACACCGACCGGTGAGGGCAGTAGGACAGACAGCGCCCCCAGGATACGTGGACGGCCCTCCGTCAGCCGCGTAGCAAGGCAGCGCGAGACCGCAAGGTCTCCCGTGGGGGTTTTTTGTGTTTTGCCTGAGGAGGAGCATCCACATGACCACTCAATCGTCCTTTTGGTCCAACAAAACCGTTTTCGTCACCGGTGCCACAGGTTTCCTCGGCGGCTGGTTGGTTCGCCGCCTGTTGGAGCTGGGAACAAACGTGGTGGCACTCACCCACACGAATACGGGCACATCCCAATTTTTCGCAGAGGGGTTCGACGAACGCACGGTTGTGTATAGCGGGAAGGTGCAGGATCAGACTCTCATCCAAAAGATATTCGAATCCCATCCCATCGATGTGTTGTTCCATACGGCCTATGGCGCAGACGTCAATCGCGTGTTGGCCGAACCGTTGGAGTGTTTTCAGGCGTCCGCGGTGAGCACCTGGCAGATTCTCGACTTCTTGAGGAAGGAACGTCCGGACTGTCTTTCCGTCATTAGCTCGACGGATAAGGTGTACGGGGCGCAGGCGGTCCCGTTTCATGAAAAAATGCCGCTCAAGCCGCTGCATCCCTATGAGACCGCCAAGGCATCGCAGGATCTTGCCGCGCAAACCTACGGCAAGGTCTATGGCTGTCCGGTGGCCGTCACGCGGTGCGGCAACTATTTCGGCGGATATGACTTTAACTTTACCCGTCTCATCCCGGGGACGGTTCGAAGCATCGGACAAGGCAACCGTCCCGCCCTTCGTTCCAATGGGCAGTTCACCCGAGACTTTCTTTATATCGAAGACGCAGTGGAAGTGCAGTTGCTCCTTGCGCAGCAATTGGCCAGCGATCCGACGCTGTACGGAGAGGCGTTCAATTTTTCGTATGGGGAGCGAATGGCGGTCCGAGAAATCGTGCGGCGAATCTGCCAGTTGATGGCGGTGCCGTTTGATCCAATCGTGCACGCAAACAGCACGGCAGAGATTCCGGATATCGAGCTGTCATCCGACAAAGCCAAGGGCCGTCTGCGGTGGGCACCAGCGCATGGATTTACGGAAGGGCTGAGGCGCACAGTAGCCTGGTACCGTGCATATTTCGAAAGCCAAGCCCAGGAAAGCGTTCCAAACGCTCTCGCATAGATTGCCTGCTGCTCAGACCTATTGCCTATGGCAAGGATAGGCTCGGGCTATCAGACAATGGTCTTGGGCGCATGCCCCGATGATCTTTGCCGGACGGCCGCCAGGCCTTTCCAGTCTTCCAGGTCTAGGTCCGGGTTTTCGGTTCGATATTTCGCATAGAGCGCAATGCCCTCGGGGTCTTGTTGAATGTCGACCTGCACGCCCTTTCGGCGGAGAAGCTCTTCGTTGCCGGATGCATTGGTCACATCACCGACGACCACCCTGTTGAACTGGCGCATATACAGCAACGTCGCACAGACATCACAGGGGCTCAAAGTCGTAAAGATGGTCGTCCGACTGAAATCACGGCGCCCGGCATCTCGGATGGCGGACGTTTCCCCATGATTGTAAGGGTGGTTCTCTTGAACCAATGTATTATGCCCTTTGCCTACAATCTGCCGGGTGTCGTTGCTGATCACCACGCCCCCGATCGGACAGCCGCCCTCCTCGTAGCCCTTCTGCGCCAACAAGACTGCGAGACGCATGAAGTCCGTGTCCGTCAATTTCCGGAAGAATCCTTCTTCGACGATCCTCGGAAGGCTGGTCGTCGGAAGGTAGGCGATCACGTTCAACACTTCGCTCGTCACGGGTGTGTCTCGTGTAATGAAGGCGTTCATGCCGACTCCTCCCTGGTGTGCAGGCTCAAAGGCCGAACGGCGAGCATTCTACGTGTTGAGCCCGGAGAGGTCTATCGGTGAGTACGCCCACCAAAAAAGGATGCCAGCAACTGTCTTGTGCGTCAGGCATGCCGAAACTCTGATTCGCGCCACGAGGCGCGATATTTGGGCTTGGCATTGAGAAAAGTCAGGAGCGATGAGTTTCGTTCCATTCTGAATTTCTCTCCTTGGGAGGGGCGCAGCCGGCACTGGCTGCTCCGCCTCCCCCCGCCGAGCAGACAGCCGCAACCCCGCGCGGACGGCAAGATTGCGGCTTCATCGATCACCCTCTGTATCGCGGACGCATCTACGGGCTCGCAGGCGCCCGTCAAGTCCCAAGCATGACGCCGCAGGCCAGGACCCTCGGTCCTCGCTCAAAAGTATGTTGCCGCCGAGAGCACCAGAGCCCCGTCATGGATTCGTTGGCCGGTGTTCGGATTGAACGCTTTCGGCTGATACTGATAGCTCAGCTTGAACACCGCATCTTCAACCGGTCGATAGTTCAGCCCGAAGGAGATCTGTTCCATTTGGCCAAACCCATCGTGATTGTCCAGGTTGGTGTTCACCCGATCGTAGCGAATGACCGCGGTAAACGTGGCGCCCTCTCCAAAGCGCTTCGGTGACAGGGAGGTCAGAAACGCCGGCATGAAGTGGTAGTTGCCTTGAATGTAAAAGCCGTTCATGCGTTGCGGCGGCACCCCCAGACTGTTGTGACCGGGGTCGATCCCGCTTAGCAGCGAGCCCGGTAGGACTCCAAGGTTGTTCGTCTGAATCGCGCGCGAATTCCCCCGCGCATAGGCCCAAGCCGCCTCGCCCAGAAGTTCAAACGGTCCACGCTGAAGAGTCCAGTCTATCGCCAGGATACTCAAGGGATTGTAGTTGCCGGCCGGCGCCGAGTTTCCGTAGTAACCGGAACCGCCGATTTCTATGCCGATCATCGGGCTGTAGGCCACGCGGCCGACGACGGTTTTGCCATTGTTGATCGCCAGTCCGTCCGTACTGCTGCATTTCCTCTGACGAGCTCCCCGCGTACCCTCCGCTTCATTCACCTGCGGCGTGCCGGCTTTGTCGTACCCGCAGGGGCCGGTAGTCACGTAGAATTCATAGTCCAGCTTGCTGGTTCGGCCGGGATACAACGTGCCGTAGAAACCGGCGCCTGTTTCCGAGACGGTGGAGGGGATGATGAATTGGCTGACCAGCGGTCGGTCGGTCAGATCGTTCAAGGGCGAGTCATGAAGCAGATTGAACTTGCCGAGCGGGAGCAGGAGGATACCTGCGCGGAGATTGAAATGTTCGTTGACCAAATAGTCGATATGGGCGAACTCGAGCCCGAACTCCAACTCATTGGCGGACGTCTCCCGAATCCCATGCTCGATCTCCAATTCCGACGCCATCTTCACGTGTTCCGTGATGTCGGCATAGATGAACGGCACGAATCGCTGTTGATCGAATCCGCTTGCGACGCCGCCGAAGCCGTTGTCGATGCTCGAGTGCCGCTGGGTCCGATACTGAATGTCCATATAGCCGCCGACGATGGCTTTCGGGGCGGCCACAAAGGGCTTGGCATACACCAGACGGCCGGATCCGGTGGAGCCGAACGACAACGCCGGCTGCGTGTCGGTTCGTCGTTCCCGTCCGACTTCCGGAAGCGAACCCACGCCCGGCTCGCTCGTCGGCCCGGAAACTCTGTCTTTCCGCTCACCCACTCCTTCCCGACGATCGAGTTCCCGGAGTCGCTTCTCGACGGCTTCATCCACGAGCTTTTTGAGCTCGTCCGGTGTCACCTCGGCCCAACCGGGGGCAATTCGTAAAAGACCGACCATGACCAGCACCACGAGGTATGTCCAACGCTTCATAACGAGCCTCCCTGTTCAGGTGAAAACCTACTGGTCGGGGGGCTCTGGACTCTCCATGGTCTCTGGCCGCTCTGTTTTGTATGTCGCTAGCGCTGCGCCGGTGCCGTACTCCTCTCTCCCCACCGTCTGTACGGATCATCCACGAGCATGGACGTGGGACTTCATGCTGCCTTCCGGTGAAGCTTGGTCAGACAAGACGGCTACCGGGGCACCGCTCCGTTGCCGGCTTCGTTCCGTCTCGGTCAAGGTCGGTTCATGGTTGTCCGGCTCCAGTCACGTCAAAAGGCGGGTCGCGCCGGGCATGGTGGGTGGTCTTCAGCACAGCGTTCCGCAACTACTGCCACTGGTACAAGTGCGATGTCGAAGAACGGCAGGCCGTGGAATCCTGTTCGACTCATCATGACCCCGAGGGGCTTCAGTGAAAAGGACCGACGGTGCACCTGTTTCCAGACCCACTCTGGAACTCGTCCGGCCTCCTATAATCGGCTTGCCTAAGCGTGGCAATGCCCGATGCGCCGCATTCACATGTCGGAGGAGAATCTGGCGGACTGTAGGACTAGTCTGAAAGTGATTCGGGAAGGAATCGCAACGCCGCTGACGTCATGGGCCTTCTCTGGCAGTTCGCGGGGGAGACGATTATGATAGGCCAATCGGCTCGGACGGGTGAGTGCTCGGGTCGCTCGCTGCGAGCCGGTCCTGTGTGGATGAAAAAGGCGATGCGGATTCTGTTTGGAAAGCGGTGGATGCGGAACAATCGTGTCCGACTCACTCTTGCGAGTCTTTCTCGAAGAACCACTCCAACGATTCTACCCTCAGTGGTGCTGTTCGGCTTCGTCACGGTATCCGCGATGGCGACCGCCGAAACCCGGCAGGCCCTTGAGAGCACCATCCAGGCGGTGCTGGCCGAGCAGGCGGGGCATGTGCCGAACGTGAGCGCCTTGGTTAGGCTCGCGGATCTGCATTTGGACCTTGGCGACGAACGCACCGATCCGGCCTTGCGCAAGGCTGCCTATGACGAGGGCGCGAAGTATGCCAAGCAAGCGCTGGATCGTGAGGAGCGCAACGCGCAGGCCCACTATCTCTATGCCGCCAACACGGGAAGCGCTGCCCAGCTCAAGGGGATGATGGCCTCAGCCCTCACGGTGGCGGATTTGAAAGCGCATATCCGCCGTGCGTTGGAGCTCCAGCCGAACCACGCGCCTTCCCTGCATATGATGGGAATGATGCTGGAGGAGCTGCCCTGGTTCATGGGCGGGGATGCCGCAGCGGCGCTCACGTATCTCAAGCGGGCGACGACAGCCGATCCGTCGTACGCCCACGCGCGGTTGGATCTCGCCCGGCTGTACATCAAGCGTCAAGACTTCGGCGAGGCGAGGAAGGAGCTGACCACCATCCTCGGTGCGACTCCTCCCACGCCCCCGACGGACAGCGATCGACGCCATCGCGAGCAGGCCTCGACGCTGCTCGGCTCACTGCCGAATCGGTAGGGGCCCCGGGGCATCGCTCGCCTCCATTCGGCATTGCGGCTTCCCGCGCTCCTTCCCTAAACACATTCTGACGCTAACGAGGGAAGGCCCCCCTTACTCCTCGAACCGTCGTCAGTCTCTGCCTCTGAGAGGAAAGGAGTGTGCGGAAAGAGTGCGGTGTGGAGAGTCTGACCCTCTTGAGCCGGCAATCGGAGGTTTCTACAATTGAGGCAGTGAACCATGATTGCTCCATTTGAAAACCTGATAGTCGGCAGGCGGGAGGACGCACCATGCAGATGAGAGCGTTTGGTTTGGGACTTGCCGTCGGCACGATCGTTACGATCCTCCTCGGTCAGTGGGTACACTCTGCTGCGGGCAACGAAGCGGAATCCGCCAAGGGTATCCCTCCTCAGCGCGTGGCTGATTATATCCACAGCGTGCTGCAGGCGGATCGCACATTCTATTCGACGGAGGTTGTGGACCGGATGCAGAAACGTGGGATCGTCTTCGCGTCGGAACATTGGAGGCAGGACGGCGATCTGCCGTTGCCGGCGCAATTCCTCCTCGAATCCGGGCGACTAGTGGACAAACAGCCTCATAACGTCAAATTCCGCCTGATCAGTAGCTGGGCGATCAACAAGAACAATGGGCCTGCGACGAACTTCGAGCGAAACGCCCTCGATCACGTGATCGGCAATGGCGATCGCCCCTATACCGGTGTCGTGACGGACGGGAAGGCTCGTGTCTTTCAGGCCCTCTACCCGGACAAGGCCCTGTCGTCGACCTGCGCACATTGCCATAACGTCCATCCGGAAAGTCCCAAACGGGATTTCAAGCTGGGAGACGTGATGGGTGGGGTCCTCATCACCATCCCCCTCTCCAACTAGGTCGGTGGTGTCCGAGGGCATCCGACGAGCTGTCATGTTCAGCTTAGTGTACGTGCGAGGAGGTCGATCATGAAACGGATGTGGCTTTGGAGCATCGCGGCCGGGCTGGGTGTGGCTTGGATTGTTTCCACCGTCCCGGCGATGCCGGCGGATTCCGGCACTTTCAACGAAAGCGACACCCGCGTGTTCAAGACGGCGGCCTGCACCAAAGACCAGGTCCCGATGGAAGCCCTGTACTATATCGTGCCAAGCCGGGCCGATATAGAGAAGGGAACGCCATCGCCGACCGCCCAACTGATGAAAGAGGAAGTGGATCGTAACTGGGCCTTGATCGCGGCCGCTCTCACCAAGGACGAGGTGATGGAAGAACGATTCGCAGCCAGGTATGACGCGGTGGTGAGCGACAGCATCCCGCTCCTGCAGAAGGCGGTGAAGGATAAGAGTGGGTGGACCATTCAGGTCACCGAGGTGAACAGCAGGCCGATGGATGCTGCGCTGGATGCGAACGTTCCCTCCTGCCGCCTAGACTAAGCAGCACGGGATGGGAGGCTGGGGACCCCGTGGGCAGAGATGAAGTGAACTCTTCGACCGCCGTTCGATGTCCCGTCAAATAGAGCACTGAAGAAGTCATCAGCCCCGGCAAGGGGTCGTCTCGAAACGGGACGAGCGTCAAAGCTCCGGAAGTGCTCCGTGTGAAGTGCCTCCTTGACTAGGGAGCTTACACAGGCTTCCGCACCAGCAATATTCCCCCTATCTCTCGAGCATGAGCCTGATGGTCCGTTCGGCCATCTGGCCTAATGGTTCCGTCGGACCGTCGACGCGGCCACGGCCTGTTCCTACAGGTGGCGAGCACTGTTTGGCGGTCCGTTCAAGCCGGCTTGGAATAGACCGAGTTGCGCGGCCAAGTGAGGGCGGGGCAGAACCCAATACACTCTGGCGGTTTGATTCGAGGGGCGCTCTACAGCTGTCTTGTAAGATGCAGGCACCCCCTGCGACCCACAGGCACCTGTGGGAGAATTTCCATGAACGTCTCGCTCTACTGGACGACACGACGTATACGTCGCTCCTGGCAACATTTCCGCTTCCGCGCCCAGTGCTGGTGGTTGAACCAGGAAATGGAACTTCTGCATTGGCGCTTGCGGCTGGGAACCGTCCGTCATCCTCTGAACGGTCTCGTCGATATCCGTGATCTTTCACGCAGCGGAGGCCTATGTTGTCCACCCGCTGTAAGGGAGTACCCGTGTGGGACTCATATGAACCGTCGAAGAGCAAGATTCAGCCTATTCCGGTAGCCGGAGCCGGGCATGGCGCCGTGGCCGGGTGTCATGATCGACGCCAGGCGGACAGACGAAAGAGTCTCAGACTCATGCACGCCGTGATTGAGACCGTTCGGAAACATTGGCCTGAATATGTTATGGAGGCGGCCGGCCTCGGGGTGTTCATGGGTTCGGCCGCCGTCGTGACAACCCTCCTTGAGCATCCGTCATCTTTTCTCCATGCGGCTCTCCCCGATCCCACCATGCGACGGGCGGTGATCGGACTCGCCATGGGGCTGACCGCCATTGGGCTCATCTATTCCCCGTGGGGAGCCCGATCAGGCGCGCACCTCAATCCGGCAGTGACCTTGACGTTTCTCCGCCTAGGCAAGATTCAGTGGATTGATGCCGTCTTCTATGTCGTCGGGCAATTCGTCGGCGGGACGGCTGGACTGCTCATTGCTGCGGGTGTGATCGGCATGGCGGTGCGGCATCCCGCCGTGAATTATGTGGTGACCGTGCCGGGCCGGGCGGGGACGGTCGCGGCCTTCATTGCCGAAGTCACAATCTCGTTCGGCTTAATGCTGGTCGTGCTCGTCTCATCCAATCACAAGCGCCTTCGCAGCTGGACCGGGCTGTTTGCCGGTGCGCTCGTGGCAGCCTACATCGCTCTGGAGGCGCCGTTGTCGGGCATGAGCATGAATCCAGCCCGGTCGTTCGCGTCAGCTCTTCCCGCGCAGGTGTGGAATGCGTTCTGGATCTATCTCACGGCTCCTCCGATCGGCATGTTGCTGGCGGCGGAATGTTATGTGCGAGTCCAGGGAGCCCAGCGCGTGCTCTGCGCCAAACTGCACCATCGGAACCGCGGACGCTGCATCTTTCGCTGCGGGTATGCGGAGTAAGAAGTTGTGACTGTAAGGGTTCCGCGTTTTGCGAGACCCATGCGCAGGTACGGTGACCGCACGCAAGCATGTCGCTACCGCGAGCGATCCACACAACAAGGAGGGCGTTATGAGCACAAGGAGTCGATTCAAGACAGGGATGCTGTCCTTTATCGCCGCCATGGGACTGTTGATGGCCTCGAATGGCCTGGCCGCCGACGGCCACACGACGGCGAAGTTCGAGGGGGTGAAGGCAAACAGCGGCACCGCCACGCATGCGAGGTCGGGAAGCGGCGACATCCTGACGTGGTCCGACGATTTCAAAATTCCGGACACGCCGGCACCGCACTGGCAGGTGGTCGATACGAAAGGCAATGTGTATCTGCTCAATCGCCTGACGATCAAAGGCGAGAAGCACAATCGCACGATCACCCTGCCTCCATACGTACACGATGTCGCCAAGGTCCAGATCTGGTGTGCATATGCCGAAGTGTTGCTCGGCGAAGCGCCGTTTGCCCAGCCGATCCTTACGGCGTCGGGTGAGAGGGTGAATGCCATGCGCACCGCAGGCGGAACGAAGCACGACAGCATGGGGATGGGCCGATAAGGGCGTCGCGGATTTCCCGAGGAGGGCATGACCTTCCTCGGGTCTTCGCGAGAAAGAGGGTACCATGAAGATCACCGCGTTCATAGTCGTAGTCCTTGGCGCCGTCTGGTCCATGGCGGCCAGCGCTCAAGTGGTCGAAAAAACGACATTGACCTTGGCCGGCGCCAAGCGGATTGCCGCTGCGGCGGAGCAAACGGCGAGAGACCAAGGGGCCAGGGTCGTCATTGCCGTCGTAGACGAGGGAGGCAATCTCCTCCTTTTGGAGCGTTTGGACGACACGCAGGTCGCCAGCGTGCAGGTCGGAATCGATAAGGCACGGACTGCCGCAATCTACCGGCGACCGAGCAGAGTCTTCGAGGACCAGGTCAGAAACGGGCGCGTGTCGGCCTTGGCGTTACATGGCGCGGTGGCATTGCAAGGGGGCATTCCGATTCTCGTCGAGGACAAGGTCGTCGGTGCGATCGGCGTGAGCGGGGAAACGCCCGGGCAGGACGAGGAGATCGCCCTTGCCGGTGCCTCGGTTGCCGCATCGTTTTCGAAACCGTAGTCGACGGCGATCAGCCATCAGTTCCTCTCGTTGGCCGAGCTGATACCCGATTTCCGCCGAGATGATCCGGAGGTAAGGGAGACTGCCATGACACGCTTCACCACTCTCACAGTCACGATCACGATGACGATGCTGGCTTCGGCGGGCTCTGCAGAACCGGTATCGGATAAACGCGGTCTTACTTTGGACGGAGCAAGGAAGGTCATCGCTGCTGCGGTCGCCGAGGCACAGCGCCTCAATGCGCCGGGTGGATCGATCGCGGCCGTCGACGAAGGCGGCAATCTCCTGGCGTTGGAGCGGCTGGACCGGACGTTCGCCGCCAGTGCGAACATTGCGATCGGCAAGGCGCGCACCTCGGCGTTGTTCAAGAAACCGACAAAGGTCTTCGAAGACGCCATCAAAAGCGGACGCACCTCGATGGTGACGTTGGGCGGAGATTTGCAGAATTTCACACCCTTGCAAGGCGGGATTCCGCTTGAATGGGAAGGAAGCGTCGTCGGGGCCATCGGAGTGAGCGGCGCGGCCAGCGCACAACAAGACGAAGAGCTGGCGATTGCGGGTGCCAAGTCGTTGGGCTCGATGGATGCGGCCGGCATGATCGAAGGACACCCGACCAGACCCGTGACATACATCGAAAGTCAAAAGGTCGCGGCGTCGTTTGCAAACGGCGCTGTGTTAGTGGGGGGCGACGAACACATGATGCACGCGGCGCGCAATTACATGGTGCACGCCAGTCATCGCGACAAAGCCGGTGTCGTCGAAATTCACGAGTTCGACACGGACATCGTCTATGTGCTGAAGGGATCAGCCACGCTGATTACGGGTGGAATGCCGGTGGGCGCCAAGATGATTGCGCCTCACGAACTGCGAGCCCCGACGCTCGAGGGCGGGGAAACCCGCATGTTGACGCCGGGCGATGTCGTGATTATCCCCAACGGCGTGCCGCATTGGTTCAATCAGGTAGAGGCGCCGTTCGACTATTACGTGGTGAAAGTTCGTGAGCACTGACTCAGAGAGGGAAACGATGGCGAGTCGTATTCCAGTTGCCATGCTTGGGGCGATCCTCGCGTGCCTTCAGCCGTCATGGGCGCAAGTGACGGGCGATGCGCCGGGAGTGAGACCGGACGCGATCGTGGATCTGAGGACGGAAGACGGTGTCGCGCTCGTGAAGGGCCGGTGGCGGTACAGCAACGTCAAGGTCATCGAGGTCGATCATCATAGTCCGGGGGCCGACCTCGCGCCATCCGGCCCCCCGAACCGCACGCAGGATATCGACCTCCGAGCCGGCGCGGCGGAGTTCGACGATTCGTTATGGGAAGAGATCAGGCCGGCTCAACTCGAAGAACGGCGATCGACCGGACGGCTCTGTTTCAACTGGTATCGGACAAGTGTGACGATTCCTGCCGCAATCGGCTCGTTCGATCCGACCGGAGCGACCGTCGTCTTCGAAATTGCTATCGACGACTATGCCGAAGTGTGGGTCGATGGCAAGCTCCCGCTCGTGCCGGGGCAAGCGGGCGGGCAGTTGGTGAAAGGGTTCAACGCGGCCAATCGAATTGTCCTCACGAGGAATGCCCGGCCCGGGCAAAAAATTCAACTGGCCGTGTTCGGCATCAACGGTCCGCTCTCACATCCGCCAGGGAATTTCATTTGGGTCCGGTCCGCCACTCTCGATTTCTATAAGACGACTCACCTCGGGCATACGGAATTCGTCGAGACCACGATTGAAAATGCCGATGCCGCGCTCGACCGGATCGTCTCGTCCGGCACCCAGCTCGAAAAACTTGCCGGCGGCTTTCTCTTCACCGAGGGACCGGTCTGGATCCCGGCCACCGCCGCGACTCCTGGGTACCTCCTCTTCAGCGATCCCAACGCCAACACGATCTATCGTTGGTCGCAGGACGGCCAGGTGTCCGTGTTTCGGACGAAGAGCGGCTACAGTGGATTCGACATCGGCGAATATCATCAGCCGGGATCAAACGGACTGACGTTGGACAAACAAGGGCGGCTCACCATCAACCAACACGGCAACCGGCGCGTGATCCGCGTCGAACCGCGCGGGAATACGACCGTGCTGGCGGATCGCTATGAGGGCAAACGGCTGAATAGCCCCAATGATCTCGTCTATCGTTCTGACGGTGCGCTCTACTTTACCGATCCGCCGTTCGGATTACCCAGCGTCTTCGACGACCCGCGGAAGGAACTTCCCTACAGCGGCGTCTACTGTGTGAGGGATGGGCGGGTGACGTTGGTGAGCACCGATCTCGATGCGCCGAACGGGATTGCGCTCTCGCCGGACGAAAAGACCCTTTACGTCAACAACTGGAACGACAAGAAGAAAATCATCCTCCGGTATGACGTGAATCCGGATTGCACCTTGTCGAACGGCAGACTGTTCTTCGACATGACGAATGCGCCGGGCAACGATGCCTTGGATGGATTGAAGGTCGATCAAGAGGGAAACGTCTATTCAACCGGACCGGGCGGGCTCTGGATTCTTTCGCCGGAAGGAAAACACCTGGGGCTGATCAAAGGTCCGGAGGATCCGCACAATATGGCCTGGGGCGATGACGACGGAAGAACGCTGTACCTCACCGCTCTGACCGGGCTCTACCGAATCCGGATGAACATTCCAGGTGTGCGGCCATGACCGGGTCACTCGGAAAGCTCGTGATCGTCCTGGGACTCATCGCGGTCTCACAGGGGGGAGGAGCATGGGCTGAACCGGTACCTGCCACGATCATCGGTCTCGATCCCCGCTTCGACCCACTCGTTCCACGCGACGCAAAGTTGGAAAAGATCGCCGACGGTTTTACCTGGGTGGAAGGGCCGGTCTGGCACCAAGAAGGCCGCTATCTGCTTTTCTCCGACATACCCTCCAACAGTGTCTACAAATGGAAACCGGGCGAAGGCGTCAGTCTATTCGTGAAGAACAGCGGCTACAGCGGGACGACACCGTTCACAGGGAAGGAGCCAGGCTCAAACGGACTCACTCTCGACGCACAAGGAAGTTTGGTTTTGTGCCGCCACGGCGATCGACAAATCGGACGGCTGGAGTCGAATGGAACGATTGTCCCGCTCGCCGAGCATTATGCAGGGTATCGGCTCAACAGCCCGAACGATCTGGTCTTCAAATCCAACGGCGACTTGTATTTCACCGATCCGCCGTTTGGACTCCCTCGTGCCTTCGACGATTCGAGCAAAGCACCGGTCCAAGGGGTCTATCGTCTGTCCAAAGATGGGACAGTGACCTTGCTGATCCATGACCTCAAGGCTCCGAACGGCATTGCCTTTTCACCGGATGAGCACATTCTCTATGTGTCGGACGTCGATCCGAAGCATGCCGCTTGGTTGGCCTATGACGTGAGGCAGGATGGCACTGTCACGAACGGCCGCGTGTTGCTCGACGCGACACGCTGGCGCAAAGATCCCTTTTTTGGACCGGACGGATTCAAAGTCGATCGGTATGGAAATATCTTCGGCGCGCGGCCCGACGGGCTCAGCGTCATCGCCCCGGACGGTACCCTCCTCGGGACCATCGAAACCGGCCAGCCGATGTCCAACGTGGCGTGGGGAGAAGATGGACGCACGCTGTTCATGACCGGTGGGGGTGCCGTGTACCGACTGCGGTTGACGACGAGCGGTGCAGGGTACTAGCGAGTCGTTGTAAGGCACAGGCCGGCCGCCCGACTCATGCTCAGTTATTCTCAGTCCGGAGGATTCGAATGGCCGTTCATCGCCGATCCCGTTCCCGATCCCACCCTCCGCTCATGGCCGAGCAACAACGGCTCGAAGAAGATGCCAAGCGGACGCACCATTGGAAACGGTGGGGCCCCTACGTGAGTGAGCGGGCCTGGGGCACCGTGCGCGAAGATTACAGTCCCTACGGCAACGCTTGGGAATCATTCTCGCATGACCAGGCACGCTCGCGCGCCTATCGCTGGAATGAAGACGGCCTGGCCGGCATCTGCGACCGGCATCAGTATATCTGCTTCGCCGTCGCCCTCTGGAACGGCCGCGACCCCATTCTCAAGGAACGGGTCTTCGGCGTGACCGGAAACGAGGGGAACCACGGCGAAGACGTCAAGGACTACTACTTCTATCTCGATTCGACCCCGACCCACTCCTATATGAAGTTCCTCTACAAATACCCGCAGGCGGAATTTCCATATGCGAAGCTCGTGGAAGAAAATCGGCGGCGCGGTCGAAGCGACCCTGAGTATGAGCTCATCGATACCGGCGTTTTCCAGGACAACCGCTACTTCGATGTCATCGTGGAGTACGCCAAAGAATCGCCGGAAGATCTCCTGATCCGCATTCAGGTCATCAATCGGGGGCCGGATCAGGCCGAACTGACGATCCTCCCCACCTTGTGGTTCCGTAACACATGGTCTTGGGGGTTGGACGCCCGCCGTCCCCGGATGCGGGAGGGAGATGCGGGCCCAGGCACCGGCATCATCGAACTCAACCATGGATACTATGGACATCGGCGGCTGCTCTGCGATCGTCAGCCGACGCTCCTGTTTACGGAGAACGAGACCAACACCAGACGGCTCTACGGCGACCAAGATGGCGCCCGCTACGTCAAGGATAGTTTTCACGACTATGTGATCCATGGCGATAAGGAGGCGGTCAACCCGGAGAAGATGGGCTCGAAAGCCGCCGCGCACTACTCGCTGTCCCTCGCACCGGGCGCCTCGGATTACATTCACTTACGGTTCACGCCCAACGACGACGCCACGAGCATTGTGCGTCACAGTATCGAGGAAACGTTCAAGAAGCGCATTCATGAAGCGAATGAATTCTACGACAGTCTTGCCCCCTCTGAGCTCTCGGAAGATGCCAGGCGCGTGCAACGCCAGGCCTTCGCCGGACTGCTGTGGAGTAAACAGTTCTACCACTACGAGCTGCAACGATGGCTCAAGGGCGATCCGATAGGCCCGGAGCCGCCGCGTGAACGGCTTCACGGCCGCAACTCGGACTGGACACACCTCTACAATGCCGACGTCATTTCGATGCCGGACAAGTGGGAATACCCGTGGTATGCAGCCTGGGATCTCGCGTTCCACTGCATTCCGCTGGCGCTCGTCGATCCCACCTTTGCCAAAGAGCAGCTCGTGCTGATGTTGCGTGAATGGTACCTGCATCCCAACGGGCAAATCCCCGCTTATGAGTGGGCCTTCGGGGACGTAAATCCACCGGTCCATGCGTGGGCGGCCTGGCGTGTCTACAAGATCGAGAAGAAGCGGAAGGGCGTGGGCGATCGCGTGTTCCTCGAACGCGTGTTTCATAAACTGCTGTTGAACTTCACCTGGTGGATCAATCGTAAAGACACGGAGGGCAACAACATTTTCCAGGGCGGCTTTCTTGGTCTCGACAATATCGGGGTCTTCGACCGCAGTGCCCCGCTTCCGACCGGCGGCCATATTGAGCAATCGGACGCGACGAGTTGGATGGGCATGTACTGCCTCAATATGCTGACGATCGCACTGGAACTCGCCCGGGACAACCGCGCTTACGAGGACGTGGCCAGCAAGTTCTTCGAGCATTTCGTCTACATCTCTCAGGCCATGAACAATATCGGCGGGGAGAAGATCGAGCTGTGGGATAAGGAAGACGGCTTTTTCTACGACGTGCTTCATCTGCCGGACGGGAAGACCTTCCACCTGAAGGTCCGCTCCATTGTCGGGCTGATTCCGCTGTTCGCCGTCGAGACGCTCGACGGCGACCTGATCGACAGCTTGCCGCGTTTCAAGCACCGGATGCAGTGGTTCATCGAGAACCGCCCGGACTTTGCCCACCATGTCGAAACACAGTCACACGACGGCGGCGTTCGTCGATTTCTCTCGCTGGTCAATCGGGATCGGCTGCGATCGGTGCTGCGCTATATGTTGGATGAGCAGGAATTCCTTTCTCCCTACGGCATCCGCGCCCTGTCGCATCATCACAAGGATCATCCCTACGCGCTCGAGGTGATGGGCCACGCGCATCGGGTGGACTATGAGCCGGCTGAGTCCCGCACGGGTCTCTTCGGCGGCAACTCCAATTGGCGCGGGCCCATCTGGTTCCCCATCAACTATCTGCTCATCGAATCGCTCCAGAAATTCCATTACTTTCTGGGCGATGGATACAAGGTGGAGTTTCCGACCGGATCAGGCCGGCAGGCGACCGTCTGGAGCGTGGCCGAGGAACTCTCTCGACGCCTCACGCACATTTTCTTGAAGGATGGAGAGGGACGCAGGCCGGTCTTCGGCGGCACGGAGACATTCCAGCGAGACCCTTATTGGCACGACGCGGTCCCTTTCTACGAATACTTCCACGGGGACAACGGGGCAGGCATCGGCGCGAGCCACCAAACAGGATGGACGGGGCTCGTGGCGAAACTGATTCAGCAGAGCGGCGAGTAACACCGTGCGGCCCGGTCGGCTAAGGGTAGTTCGCGACCGACGAAGGGCGAGCCTCGAGATACGACCCATGCACATCGAAAAAGCACAATGCCAAAACCTCGAGCGCGCCTTGAGTCTCGAATGGCTCGAAACCAACGGCCGAGGGGGCTTTTGCTCCGGCACGGTCGCGGGGGCCAACACGCGTCGCTACCACGCCTTGCTGCTCGTGGCCCGCAAGCCCCCGAGCGAACGATTCGTGCTCGTCAATCACCTCGAAGAATGGGTGGAGGCGGACGGCCGAGCGATTCCGCTGTCGACCAATCTCTACCCCGGCGTCGTCCATCCGGAGGGATACGAGATCTGCACGGGCTTCACGTCACATCCCTGGCCGACCTGGACCTATGACTGCGCAGGGGCGTCGATCCAACGCGAGATCGTCTCCGTCCAGGGTCGCGATCTCGTCATCGTCCGATGGCATCTCCTGAGGACAACCAAATTCCCTGTGACGCTCCGCGTACGGCCGATGTTGAGCGGGCGCGAGTACCATTCCACCCATCATGAAAACCTGGGGCTCGACAGCAGGCACGCGGATGAGGAACAGAGGGTGACGTGGCAGACTTACCACGACTTGCCAGCCGTGCATGCCTTCCACACCGGAGCCTATCGCCATGACCCCGATTGGTTTCGACAGGTCCAATTCACCGTTGAACGCCAACGCGGGCTCGACTGTACGGAGGATTGGTGGTCGCCCGGTGAGTTCGCCTACCAACTCCACGCCGGAGACGATGCCACACTGCTCTTTTCCACCGAGCCCAACGCCCGCTTCGATGTCGCCGCACTGGTCAAGGCCGAACGGGGGCGCCGCACCCGTCTCCGAGCGCTCGCCCCACGCGGCGATCCCTTGGCCCGCCGGCTCCTGCGTGCCGCGGAACAATATCTTTCAGAGCGGGGCACGCAGCAGACCGTGATCGCGGGGTATCCCTGGTTCACCGACTGGGGACGCGATACGTTCATTTCTTTGCCGGGACTCTGTCTCGTCACCGGCCGGTACGGGCTCGCCTGGCAGGTCATCGAATCCTTCTCGGCGCACGTCTCGGAAGGCATGGTGCCGAATCGCTTCCCGGATGTCGGCGAGCAACCGGAGTACAACACGATCGACGCATCGCTTTGGTTCATTCACGCGATCGAGCGATACCTCGTAGCGACGAACGACAATCATCGGGTGCAGGCTGTGGCCTGGCCGGCCATGAAACAGATACTCGATGGGTATCGGCAGGGGACGAGATACGGTATCAGGATGGATCACGACGGCCTCATCACCGGCGGCGTGCCTGGCGTGCAGCTCACGTGGATGGATGCAAAGGTCGGCGACTGGGTCGTGACCCCTCGCCACGGCAAGCCGGTCGAGGTTCAATCGCTCTGGATCCGCGCACTCGCGATCGGAGAGGCGCTCGCCACGAGATTTGGCGAGCCGGCCTACGCGGCACGCTGCCGACAGGATCGAACCAAGGCCGTGGAATCATTTCGGCAACGGTTTTGGTATGCCGAAGGCGGCTATCTCTATGATGTCATCGACGGCCCGAACGGGAACGATGCATCACTCAGACCCAACCAACTCTACGTCCTCTCCTTGAACGACGACTTGGTCTCGAACGAACAAGCGGTGAGCCTGCTTCGCATCGTCGAGGAGCACCTGCTCACCCCGGTCGGACTTCGCACACTCTCACCGCGAGACCCGCGCTATCGCGCCCGATATGAAGGCGGGGCGGAAGAGCGAGACGGCGCCTATCACCAAGGGACCGTCTGGCCGTTTCTCCTCGGCCCGTTCGTGACGGCGTGGATCAAGGTTCATGGAAAGACTGCGTCCGCTCTCAAACGAGCGCGCGTATTTCTGGATGGAATCGGCACGCATATGGACGAGGCCTGCCTGGGACAAGTGTCGGAAATTTTCGACGCCGAAGCACCCCATGCGCCCCGTGGCTGCTTCGCCCAGGCCTGGTCGGTGGCGGAGCCACTGCGCGTCTTGATGGAGGATCTCGGTGTCCAGGTCGGTGCCGGAAAGAAAGCCACGCTACCACGAGGGAGTGTGCGGCGACCCGAAGAAAGGATTCCCGCCAATTAGGTACAGCGTCCACGAAGCCTTGCGCCGTGCGTTCAAACGGGATCATCCGAACGAATCGTCGTCACTGCCTCCTGCCTCTAAAATTCGTCTGACCGAAATGTTCCGCGCAAAACACAAATAGCCTGCGCTCTTCTCTTCTTACAATCGGTGTAAGGATCTGATGTCTTTGGCGACTGCAAGCTATGCGAATCGTCAGCATTCTGCTCTCAGGTGTTCTGGCCGGATGCCAGGGACTGCCGGCCCTCGACCGATGGATTGCGCAACCGGTCCCGTCGGTGATGCCGTACTGGGAAACGTATCAACGCTGCATGGCGACAACCGATACCGATGTCCTCGTTCAGTCCGTCGAACAACTGGAACGCGCAGCCAGGCCGGAAGGAGCGGACCCGCCGGCCTGGATACGGCTGTGGGGCGACCATGCGGTCAAACAACCCCTCCGCACCGCCGTCGATCCAGAGGCCCTCAGCGCCGCCTGTACGATCCGAACCGCATCCGTCATGGCTGACCGCGAGCAACTCGTCCACGCCAGCGCCCTCTATCAACGGGTGGTCGCACGCTATCCCCGACGGGATCTCGCCTATTATGTTGAGCGAGCCAAAGACGGATTGGCCGCGCTTCCACCCTTCGATCCCGCTGTCCTCGCGCGCCGCTGACGATCCCGCCGGATGTCCCTTGGGAGCTGTAAGAAGTCCACGCTCGGCATGACGCATCATCGAGCCAGTGAGTGCCCATGAAGACCGGGACGTAGTGGATCTCCGTACCTGGTCAGCGCGCGGCGAGCGCTATTCGATGCGCCGCCACGCTGTGGCGGATCAACCGACGGGTCCAGCGTGTCGAATGGCCATGGCGCTGAAGGGAATCCTCCCATCTTCAAACGATCGGAGCTGAGCTCCAACCCATTCGGCAGGGAGACCACCATGCAATGCAGCCGCTGCCAGTCCTTCATGGTTAAGGATCATCTCTACGATCTCTTCGAGAACGACGGACAACTTTATGTGGGTGCATGGCAGCCGGCCCGCCGCTGTCTGGGCTGCGGCCGCGTGGTTGCGCCGACGCAAGAGCACTATCCAACTTCGGAACGGCCGGATGCCATCTAGCGTGCGCTGACGGATCCAAGATCCCATGACCAGCCGCAGGCATCGCTGAAGCCTGTGTTCGGCGTGGTCCGACGTAAGAGGCAACCCTGTGATGTCTCCGTTGCTTGTCGTGGGTGTGTTTCGGGCTCTCTCGTCTCCCTGTGCCCTTCTCGCTCCGCCGCTTCGCCGTTCCGCCACCGATCATCCTGAATCAGCTGGGCCAGACTCCGGTGCGTGCTCGGGAAGCCAGTGACCGACGCGGATGTTCGTCCCTCTCCCGTAAGGTCAGGCCCTCTTTTCCGACTACCTTCCAGCATCACGGAGGTCCCCATGTCTACGACGACCCATTATGATGTGATCATTATCGGTACCGGTCCGGGCGGCGGGACGCTGGCGTATAAGCTGGCTCCCTCGGGTAAAAAGATCCTTCTGCTAGAGCGCGGGGGCTATCTGCCGCGCGGGAAGGAGAACTGGAACTCGAGGGCCGTCTTCATCGACAACAAATACAAGGCCAAGGAAACCTGGAAGGACAAGGATGGCGGGACGTTCCATCCCGGCATTCACTATTACGTCGGTGGGAACAGCAAGGTCTATGGCGCGGCGCTGCTCCGCATGCGGGTGCAGGATTTCGGCGAAGTCAAGCATTACGGAGGGGTTTCGCCGGAATGGCCGATTCGCTATGAGGATCTCGAGCCCTACTACACGCAGGCCGAACACCTGTATCACGTCCACGGAAGCCACGGGGAAGATCCGACCGGTCCGCCGGCCAGTGCACCGTACAAGTACCCGCCGCTGAGACACGAACCGCGCATCCAGGAATTGCATGACGACTGGATGAAGATGGGCTATCACCCGTTTCATCTGCCCGTCGGCGTGATGCTGGACGAAGACAATCCGGAGAAGGGTGCCTGCATCCGGTGCGGGACTTGCGATGGGTTTCCATGCCTCGTCAACGGCAAGGCGGACGCGCAAGTCGTCTGCGTCGATCCTGCGTTGAAATATCCCAACGTGACGTTGATGACGAATGTGTTGGTGACCAGGCTCGAGACGAGCAGCAATGGGCGAGAGGTGACGGGTGTGGCGGTGGAGCGCCGTGGGGAGCATGAAACCTACAAGGCGAGTATCGTCGTGGTATCAGCCGGGGCGATCAACTCGGCGGCGCTCCTGCTGCGTTCGGCCAACGCCCGACATCCGAACGGGCTGGCGAATTCGTCCGATGTCGTGGGTCGGCACTACATGTGCCACAACAACTCGGCCATGCTTGCGATCTCGAAACGGCCGAATCCGACCGTGTTTCAGAAGACGATCGGGTTGAACGATTTCTATTTCCCCTCGCCCGAATGGGAATTTCCGATGGGCCATATCTCGATGATCGGGAAGCAGGACCTGGATTCGTTGCGGGCCGGTGCGCCTGCCTTTGCACCAGGTGTCGCCCTCGACGTGATGGCCAAACATTCGCTCGATTTCTGGATGACGTCGGAAGACCTGCCCGATCCAGATAATCGCGTGTTGGTCGGCAAGGATGGCAGCATCACGCTGGCCTATACGGAAAACAATCTCCAGGCCCATCAACGATTAGCCGCCAAGCTGAAGAGCATGCTCAATCATCTCGGCTGCGAAGAGCAGCTGTTGCCGACCCATCTGTACCTCGGCAAGAAGATTCCGATCGCAGGCACGGCGCACCAATGCGGCACGGTGCGATTCGGCAAAGACCCTTCAACCTCCGCCCTCGACGTCAACTGTAAAGCGCACGATTTGGACAATCTCTACGTGGTCGATGCAAGCTTCTTTGTATCCAGCAGTGCCGTGAATCCGTCGTTGACGATCATGGCGAACGCACTGCGGGTCGGAGATCATCTCTTACGGAGGATTGCGAGATGATCGCGAGAAGGCTCGAAGGCGATCATGATGAGGCATGCCGGATCAGGCCGGGTCGGAAACACGTCGTCATTGTCGGCGGCGGGTTCGGCGGAGTCTATACCGCCTTGGAGTTCGAAAAGATTCTGAGACACGATTCCACGTTCGACGTCACGCTCGTAAATCGGGAAAACTTCTTTCTCTTCACCCCCATGCTGCACGACGTGGCCTCCAGCGACCTGGACATGACCAACATCGTGAACCCGATCCGCAAGCTCTTGCGGCGAGTGGAGTTCTTTCACGGTGACGTGGAAGCCGTCGATTTGGAACAACGGCAGATCAAGGTGGTTCACGGCCGGACGCATCACGGGCATACGCTGCCGTACGACCATCTCGTCCTGGCCTTCGGAGCGGTCACGAATTTCTATGGTCTGCCCGGTCTGGCGGAACGCGCCTTGACGATGAAGACGCTCGGGGATGCCATCTATCTCCGCAATCGCATGATCGCCCACCTGGAGGAAGCCAACTTCGAATGCGCGGCCTCTTTGCGGAACCCGCTCCTGACCTTCGTGGTGGCGGGCGGCGGGTTCGCCGGAGTGGAAACGATTGCGGGCATGAACGACTTTCTCCGGGAGGCGCTCCCATTCTATCCCCATTTGAACACTGACATGCTGCGTTTGGTGCTGGTGCATTCGGGGGACGTGATTCTGCCGGAGCTCGGTGAACGATTGGGCCGGTACGCCCACGAGCGATTGGCGGCGCGCGGAGTCGACATCAGGACCAACGTCAAGGTCGTGGAACTGTCCGATTCCGAGGTGCGTTTAAGCGATGGGACTTGCATCGCATCTCACACGCTGGTGTGGACAGCCGGAACCGCGCCCCATCCGATCCTCACCACCTTACCGTGCCGGACACAACGGGGTCGCCTGCTGGTGAACGACTGTCTGGAAGTGCCGGATTGGCCGGGGGTATGGGCCCTCGGCGACTGCGCTTCGATTCCGGATCAGCTGACCGGTGGCTATCATCCGCCGACCGGGCAACATGCGTTGCGTGAAGGGACGGTCGTGGCCCGCAATGTGACGGCGGCCGTTCGCGGGACGGCTCTGCAGCCGTTCCGCTTCAAGACGATCGGCCAGCTTGCAGCCATCGGCCGGCGCACAGGCGTGGCCAGAATTCTCGGCTTCAATTTCTCCGGAGTGATCGCCTGGTCCTTGTGGCGGGCGATTTACCTGAGCAAGCTCCCGCGCATCGAAAAGAAAGTCCGTGTGGTGCTCGACTGGCTGCTCGATCTGATTTTCACGAAGGATCTCGTGCAGTTCCAGACCGGACGAGGGCAGGCCCCGGTCTCCATTACCTCTCACCCGGAGACCGAGCTTGCCGCAGAGCCGGTAGGCCGGAGTATGAGGTAGGCCATGGCCTTCAGCAACGGACTCGTCCGAGCCTGCGCGATGCTCATACTCCCGTGTTTGCTGACGATGCCGGCGCACGCAGTGGAGAGTCCATCGGTGCCGGTGACCGCCGTGAGCATGATTGGCTTTACCGTCTCGGATATGGACCGGTCCGTCGCGTTCTACCAAGAAGTGCTGGATTTCCAGAAGGTCAGCGAAGTGGAAGTCGATGGACCCGAATACGATCAACTCTGGGGTCTGTTCGGCGTGCGGGCTCGCGTGGCCCGGCTGCAATTGGGGGAACAGATGCTGGAGCTGATTGAGTTTCTTGCCCCGCCGGATCTTAGGCCGATTCCGGTGCCCTCGTACAGCAACGATCTGTGGTTTCAGCACATCGCGATTGTTGTGAGCGATATGGAGGCGGCCTGGGCGCAACTACGGAAGCACCACGTTCGGCAGATTTCACCGCGCCCGCAAACGATTCCTGTGTCGAATCCCGTGGCGGCAGGCATCAAGGCGATCAAATTCCGCGATCCGGACGGCCACAACCTGGAATTGCTGTGGTTCCCAGAAGGAAAAGGAAGCGTTCGGTGGCATGAGACGGCATCCGCATCGAGCTCGTCCGGCCACAATGTGTTCCTCGGGATCGACCATTCGGCCATGACGGTTCGGAGCACGGAGCACAGCATCACGTTCTACCGCGATCTGCTGGGCATGACAGTCGCAGGGGGCACGTTGAACATGGGCACGGAGCAACAACATCTCGACAGTCTGCCCGGCGCCCGAGCACGCGTCACGGGGATGAAGCCGGTGACGAGCCCCCCCGGCGTGGAATTTCTGGAGTACGAACTGCCGGCTGCCGGCAGGCCCATTCCGCCCGATTCGCACCCGACCGATCTCTGGCACTGGCAGACCACGTTGGTCGTGTCCGATGTGGAGGCTGCCGCGACACGCGTCCAGGGGATCGGGCAATGGGTGTCTTCCACAGTCGTGACGCTGCCGGATAGGGCCCTAGGATTCACCAAGGGATTTCAGGTTCGCGACCCGGACGGCCATGTCGTGCAGATCGTGGAGCGTTAGCAGACGGAGGGTGCGATCATGATTCAATTTCGCGCAGGCGACTTTACACTGTATTTCCTCCTCTTCATTCTAACCCTTCTCTGCCTGGCCGGTGTGGTCACGGCCGGAGAAGTTTTCACGAAGGACGCGGCGGCCATCCGCGGGTATGACCCGGTGGCCTATCTTGTGGAGAGGAAGCCGGTCAAAGGTTCGGCCGCCTATACCAGCGAGTATCGAGGTTCGGTCTTCCAGTTTGCTTCGGCCACGAATCGAGACAGGTTTGCCGCAAACCCTGATCGATATGCCCCGCAGTACGGGGGGTTCTGTGCCTATGGAATGGCCAAGGGGTACAAGGCCGCGACGGACCCGGAGGCTTTTACCATTGTCGACGGGAAGCTCTATCTGAACTATAGCCGCAAGGTCCGATCGCTCTGGCAAGAGGACATTCCCGGGTATATTGCGGCAGCCGACAAGAACTGGCCGGAGGTGAAACAGTCGACGAAGGTGCGGGAATAAGTGAACCGAAGTGCCGCGCTGCAATGGCAATGTAGGCAATCTATGATCCGAACCATCAAAATGCTCGTCCTTCTGCTGGTAGCCGGAGGCTCGCTTCTCATCGGACGGCAGATTGATTTCGAGCACATGCTCAATCCTGCTTATTTGGCCGAACTGTTGCAGTCGCTTGGTCCCTGGGGGCCGCTGATTCTGATCCTCTCGATGGCCACGGCTGTCGTGATTCCGCCCATTCCGAGCCTGCCGCTCGATTTTGCGGCGGGCGCAACCTTCGGTCCGCTCTGGGGCGCCCTCTACGCAGTAGTCGGGGCTGCCATCGGCGCCGTCGTGAGCTTTCTGATCGGAAGGTCCCTGGGGCGTGAAGTCCTGTCCAAACTCCTGCGAATCGATGCCGTCTTCTGCGAGACCTGTGCCGACCATCACCTCGGTCTTTTCATTTTCCTGGCGCGTCTGATTCCGGTCGTCTCGTTCGACATCATCAGTTACGGCGCGGGCTTCACGACCATCTCGCTGCGCGCCTTTTCACTGGCGACCATCGCCGGAATGATCCCACCGACCTTAGCCTTGACGTACCTCGGCAGCACGGTCGCTTCCGCCCAATGGCTGCTGATCGGGTCCGCCTGCGTGCTCACCGGCTTCTTCGTGTTGGCACCGAAATGGCTGAGCCGCCATCGCCACACCAGGCTCGCTCAGCTCTTGTTTGGGCCGCCGCCGGCTTCAGTGGTCGCGCCGCCGCCGGTCGAGTTGCCGGTCTGTCCGGCCTGCGGGAATCCGCTTGAAGCGGCGACCGTCCAGTCACCGATATTCGAACCCCTAGTTCCTCACGTTCCATCGTAGGGGGCTCGCCGGTGTGCCAGACTTGTCCGATCGTAGGTCGGAGCGCCAGGCTTGCCGTCTCCTGTGAGACCTTGGAAGATCCCTCTGGTCGTCGGCCTTGAGAAAGTGCGCCTCACATCCGCATTGGAAACCCTTCTCGTCGGCGAAGCGTTCACAGCCAGCTGCATCGCAAGCAGCCAGGACGGCATCCGGCGCTCGATGTCTGCAAAAAGAAATTACAGAGACCCACGATATTGAACGACTCATCGGTTCCGGACGAAGGTCTTTGCGGTGAGCGTTACCTTCGGCGTCGTCACCGGGATTCCGCCCGAATTCCAGTTCGGCACCAACTGGGCGAGGTTTTCCAACTGTGTCGGCGGAGCCGTCGGCCAGACGCCGGCGATGGAAGGGTTGTTCGCGTTCGTTCCGGAGTCCTCGTTCGTCTTGGCGGGAACCTGCCGCCTTGTAAGATTGCCTGCCGGCCCCTGACTCACCGATATCGGGTCCTTGTGCATCGGCCCACGAATAAGGAGGAAAACATCCATGAAGGCGGTTGCCGTTATTCCAGGACAGGCCGACTCGATCCACCTCGCTGAACTGCCTAAACCCTCGGTCCATGAGATTCCCAACGGACGCGGCGTCCTGGTGCAGGTGCTCCGGGTCGGGGTCGACGGCACGGACAAGGAGATCAATGCGGCGGAATATGGTCAGGCGCCGCCGGGTTACACGTTTCTCGTCATCGGGCATGAGTGTCTCGGCCGGGTCGTGGAGGTGGGGCCGAGCGTGTCCGAGTTCGTGCCCGGCGATTATGTCGTTCCGACCGTGCGCCGGCCGGGGGCGAGCTTCTACGACCAGATCGGGCAATCCGATATGACCACCGAGGACACGTACTACGAACGGGGCATCAATCTGCGCCATGGCTTTCTCACGGAACTGTTCGTGGAAGAGCCGGACCATCTCGTCAAGATTCCTCAGGGGCTGCAGCACGTCGCCGTGTTGCTCGAACCGACGTCGGTCATCGAAAAGGGCATCATACAAGCCTATGAGGCTCAACGCCGTCTCAAGATCTGGCGTCCGAAGCGGGCGGCGGTCCTCGGCGCTGGTACCGTCGGCCTCCTGGCCGCTCTCTCGCTTCGCATGAAGGGATTGGAGGTCACGAGTTTCGGCAAGAACAGCGCCGGATCGAAGAACGTGGACCTGCTCGCTCGATTAGGCGTGCGGTATGTCTCGACGGCGGAACAGTCCATCAAAGACGCGGCCGCAATGTATGGGCCCTTCGACGTGATGTTCGAAGCGACCGGCTACTCCCCCCTGGTTTTCGAAGCTATGGAGTGCCTGGGGAAAAACGGTGTTCTGATCCTGGCCAGCGTCACCGGGGGCAATCGAACGGTCCAGGTCCCGGCGGATCTCATCAATCTGGGATTTGTCTTGGGCAACAAGCTGGTCGTGGGGACCGTCAATGCCAACCGGGAGTACTTCGAAGCCGGTGTCTATGATCTCTGCCGGGCCGAGCTGGAATTCCCCGGCTGGCTGTCGAAATTGCTCACGCATCCCGTATCCGGACTCGAGAACTACGACAGCATGATGACGATGCTCACGGCGGAGACCGATGCCATCAAGGTCTATGTCAACGTGGCGCCCGGATAAACGAGCCTATTTCCTGGTCCAGCACCCCTGATCAAGGCGTCCAGGTCCCAGAGCCTGCACTGGTGCAGGCCTACAACCATGAAGGAGGTTGATGATGAACAAGATCCCGCTCACGATCATGACCGTGCTCTGTCTTGCGGGTTCCGGCTCCCTGTCCTATGCCGATGAGATGGGCAAGATGAAAGCAGAACCGAAAGGGGAGCAGGGGGGACACAAGGATGCCATGAAAGGCGAAATGAAACCCGCCCATGACGAAATGAAAGGGGACAAGAAGGCAAGGCGAGACAGCATGAAGGGGGAGATGAACGAGAAGCATGACAACATGAAGGGCGAGATGAAAGGGCACACGGGCGCCATGGGCAAATAGATTCAACAGGCTGCAGTGTTCCGGCTCGGCCTGTGTTCGCAAACCCGAACGCAGGCCGCGTCTTGTCCCATGCCGGCCCTCTGTAAGCATGCCGGCGAACCGTCGACGAAAGAGCAGACCTTGGTCCTCACCGGGAGGCAATGACGATGATGACCTCGCCGGCAGAGGAACAGGTAGAGAATGGCCGACGCACGGACGTGGATGATGACGGGGTCTTCTATTGCGAGAGCCTGGCGGTCGCAGCCCTCTATCATCCCCAAACGATCCTTGCCTAGGGGCTCAATGATCAGCCGCCGGATATCCAGCACGGGGCGCCGCTCCGGCTGCGGTTCGAGCGGCAGTTGGGCTACAAATAAGCGAAGTACATCGTAGAAAGCGGGTTGGCCGAGCCCCTTGGCGGATTCGGGCAGGCGAGGGGCGGATTCTGGGAAGATCAGGGATACGAATGGTCTGCGGGCATCTAGCCCGACTTCTCCATGAGCGTCCTGCTGCAGTCGCGATATTCGCTGCTGCAACAAACTTGCAAGAAACCCTCGCCGACCTGCCGAATCCGTTCGGATGACGGGAAGGGATCTCACAAGGTTTCCCCTGCACAATCCCTGAACGAAGAGAGGCAGGGTGCCATGTTTGATCGAATTGTGATTGGTCTTACGGTGCTCCTGGCAGGACTCATAGTCGCGTGGGCAGTCGCCAATGCGGGAGTCGGGATGAAGGCGCCCGAGATCACGAACGAGACCTGGCTCAACGGCGCGCCTCTCCGTCTAGGCGATCTCAAAGGAAAAGTTGTCATGGTCGAATTTTGGACATTCGGCTGCTACAACTGCCGGAACGTTGAACCCTATGTGAAGGGTTGGTATCAGAAATACGCGGATCAGGGTTTCCTGGTGATCGGCGTCCACTCGCCGGAGTTCTCGCACGAACGCGAGGTCGAGAACGTGCGGCGCTACGTCAAAGCGCATGGAATTCGCTTTCCCGTGCCGATCGACAACGACTTCTCCACCTGGAATCACTACGGCAACCGCTACTGGCCGGCGATGTATTTGATCGACAAGCAGGGTGTCATTCGGTATGTTCGAATCGGAGAAGGCGGCTACCAGGAAACCGAGCGACAGATTCAAGCGTTGTTGGCAGAAGAGAGCTGAATCAACGGTTAAGAGAGAACGCGTCGATGGCTTGGATGTGGGCTCTGCTCATGACCGCACTTGCTGGAGCCGGCTGTTCGACCGTCCCTGAGCGATTTACTCCGGTCCACCCGGTCGATCCCGCTCACGTGTCGCATCAGTTGCTGACCGACCTGTTGCAGGCTCATGTCAAGGACGGAGTTGTTGACTATCCGGAAATACTATCGGATCAGAGATTTGCCGCCTATCTTTCCCTGCTCGATCGGGTGGATCCTTCGGCGCTTCCTGCCGAACGCGAACGGCTGGCGTTTTGGATCAATGCGTACAACGCTGCCGCGATTCAGGGCATTCTCGAGGGTTACAGTCCGAGACCGTATATCGGCTGGTATCGTTTCTTCAAGTCGCGCACCTATGGGATCGGAGGCGCGCGACTGAATCTGAGCGACCTCGAACATGAGATCCTGCGCAAGCAGTTCCACGAGCCGCGTATCCATTTCGCCATCGTCTGTGCTTCTTCTTCCTGTCCGAAATTGCTTTCGCAGGCGTACAATGCCGCCCAACTCGAGCAACAATTGGATCAAGCTGCCCGAGCATTCATCAATGATCCGACGAGAAACCGCTTCGATCGACGGCGGAGAATCGCCTATCTCTCGAAGATCTTCGATTGGTTCGAGGATGACTTCTCCGCGGGCGCCGGGTCGGTCCTGCATTTTGTCGCGCGTTACGTGGACGAGGCGGACCTCGCACACGAACTGAGACTCGGCGTCTTTCGGGTCGCTTATCTGGAGTATGACTGGAGTCTCAACGGTCCACCGCCAAAGGGGACGGCTGATGCTAGTACACACTGATGAAAAGGTGCCGATCGCGCGGTTGCTGATGTTTCTTGAGCATGGGGAGCGACTGGCGCATACCTGTGCGAAGACTCAGGCCGCGTTAGTGGACGAGCCCGGCCAGCGCAGATTCCTCCTGAGCCAGGCGCGCCAGGAAGCCATGCACGCAATGGTCTTTAAAGGGGCCATCGCGTGGCTCGCGCCCAGGTACCTCGGGGATACGCCGGTTCTGCGAGCATTGGAAGATTATAGAAGGCGGCTCTTTGATGCACTGGACCGGAAGGATCTGATCGAAACGCTCCTCGCAGAACAGGTGATTCTGGAAGGACTGGGTGAAGCCATCCTCACCCGTATTGAGGCGGGATTAGTCAAGCGGGCCGCCCCGTACGGCCGGTTGCGGCGAATACTGCTGCATCAGGAGGAATCCCATCACCAATTCGGCCGGCGCATGCTTGAACGAGCCATCGGCGAGGGGAAAACCGATGCGGCGGCTCTACGCCGACATGCCGACGACTATCTCGAACTGACGGAGCGGATGGTTCTTGCCCTGAGAGACTTATTCGAATCGATCAACGAAGATCCAGCAGCCTGGGCGGCCGATGTCAGAACCTTTTTGCCGCCGTGGCTCTCAGATGACAGGATGGGCGATCGTCATAGGGAAGGAGCGTGACCGATATGGTCTCGGTTGTCGTGCCGGCCTACGACGAGGAGCGGGCTCTGCCACACACACTGGATGCGCTCTTACGGCAACAGGGATTCTACGAGGTGATTCTTGTAGACGGCGGCAGTCGTGATCAGACCCGCGCGATCGCCGAATCCTTCGGCTTTCTCAACGAGGCCGGCTGCTCCGATGACGTGCCGCTCGTTTCACCGCCGTCGTGCCAGGGGAGGGTGCGGAACGATGTCCCCCGTCGTGTACTCACTGCTGCCAAAGGTCGTGCCTCTCAGATGAATGCCGGGGCCCGGGCCGCCCGGGGGGAGTGGCTGCTATTTCTTCACGCGGACACGATATTGCCGGTCGGCGCGATTCAACGATTGAATGGCTTGGAGGTTGATCGGACGGTTCAGGCCGGCGGGTTCATGCATCGGTTTTCCGGCGATGATTGGCGGCTCAGATGGATTTCATTTCTGGACAATGTTCGCTGCCGCTGCAGTCGTATCATCTACGGCGATCAAGCCCTTTTCATCCGTCGTGCACTATTTGAGCAAATCGGTGGCTTTCCTAATCAGCCGATACTGGAAGATGTGGCGTTGTGCGAGCGCATTATCAAGGTCACCGCACCCGTGTTGCTGTCTCCTCCTGTCGTGACCGATGCTCGCAAGTTTGTGAAGATGGGCATCTGGAAGAGTTTCGTTCGTGTCCTTCTCATCATCCTCCATGTCGAGTTCGGCCTCCCTGTCCTTCCCCGGATATTCTTCCAGGATATTCGTTAGAGAAGTCGCGGCCTGTCCTTCTGTGGTGGGGCGCCGTCGAGGATGTTGCCGACTTTCGTCGGCTATTTTTGTTTCAAGGGAGAACTCGAATGATCGCCGGCGCTGGCCGCTGCCTTCCTCGGTACCACCGGCGGGATCAGCCTTGAGACGAGTGCGCTCGCGGCAGGAGTGATCGTACCCACATTCTTGGCTGTTGTCTCGGCCATGGTTCTTGTCCTGTGCGCCGGCTGCGCCGCTGGAGGCGGGTATGGGAACCCGAAAATGGCGTCAGGAATCATTGTGCCGGGCTTTTTCAGCACCGGCTTCGCTAGATTCAGATGAAACCATTCCTGACACCATTTCTATCGTTAATAAGGCACGCGACTTCGAGCCATTCGATAAAGAGAGAATCCGCTTACTCGACGGCCTGTTCCAGCAGTGTCCCGACTGGAATCAGTTTGGATGTCAGCTCAGCGGGCACCGCATGCCGCTCCTGCAACAAGCCGGGAGCATTGTAGGTGAGCCAAACTTTGCCGTCAGCGTCCTCCCACGCTAACGCTTTCATGGGCAAGTCGATCGCCGCTGTCGGCCGTGCCACCATCAGAGGCGTCCCGCCCTTTGGATTGCCGAAGATGAGGAGCTCGGTAGGTCTCATTTCCAACCCCACTTGCTTCGCTTCTTCACTATGATCGATCCGGGCAAAAATGCGCATGCCCTTGTCGGTGACGGCCTTCTGGATTCGGTCAATCGTGCTATGGACGGAATATTTGCTGGGCTTCGTCACCAAATGGCTTTCCGCATGGGCGGCACCCACGCACACGGACGCCAACGTCAGACCAAGACATAGCAAGCCGTTCAGCGATCCTTGAAGATACTTCATGGTTCACCTCTTTTCTGGCAAAAGACGGGAGGCCGCAATTCGTCGCGATCTCTTTCTTCTGCTGTTCGCCGCCAGGTTGCTCGTATGCGGAGGCAAAAGCAAGTTGTCCGCTTTGCGGCGTCCATCCACTTTAGAAATGTCCGCTTCCTGGCACCATAGAAATGTCCGGTTCATGTGGTGGCCTCGCGTTGTCGCGTCCGAGCGAACAGGCCGAGCCGCTTCTAGGGATGCGTGGCCGGCGGCTTGACTAATGGTCGTGATCGGCGAGGGGGCGGCGGACTCACGAGGGGCGGGCCTGAAATGGTGTCAGGAGCCTTTTGCCCGCTCTTTTCAGCGCCGGCTTCGCCAGATTCATAGGAAACGATTCCGACGCTATCTCGACAGCGAGCCAAGATGACAGAGCGCTGTGTCTGCTATGATCCGGGACGTCAGCCAGAAGCGAAGTCCGATAGACACGACTGGTTTGTTATTGACGGCACCAGGTCATGGTGCGGAAGGAGTGTGAAACGGTAAATAATATTCAGTCGGCGCTGGAGTCGCTGGAGGCGTCCAGCTCGAATAAAATTGTTCAACCTGCTCCTGCGTGGTAAGAACGACTTTGGTCCACTCTGAAACCCGGACTTGACCTCCTCTCTTGTATCGTGCCCGCACGGACCAGAAATATGCCGTGGAGGGTTCCAGCGGCTGTTCAATCGTATGGGACGAATCCGCCAGCCTCTCACGATGATAAATCAGCCTGCCTGGGACATCTTCCTTCGCGCGCCAGATTCGGAAATCATAGGTGATGTCAGTGATCATATCGTCTGAAGTCGGAAAATCCTGCCAGTGGAAAGTGGGTTGCAGGGACTCAACCGTTGCATCCCATCGTGAAGAGAACGCGCCCTTGCTGTACTGCGGGTAAGAAGGTTTTAGCCCGGCTGTCGGTACTGGCCCCCATTTGGTACAGCCGCCCAGTAGCCCGATGGAAATGAAAAAACACAGGATAAGACCTGACCTGGCTACGTATCGGCGGCGGCATATGTTAGTCGGCAGTGACACCGGCAGCCTCTTACGGTTTCGAGTTCGTTCCGATCGGATGCAGCAAGAGGAGCGTTTCGACGATCTTTTCGGCAAGATGCTCTGCCGTTCTGGGCAACCCTTCTCGGAACAGTCGGCCATTCTCTGCGACCCAATCATCAAATGGACGCCTCCCGTCGGACGGTTCCATTCTGACAAAATCGTCAACGCTGCGTTCGTTCAATGCGATGACACGAATGTCTCTTTCCGTTCCATCCTCGGTACGAATGAGTCTCGTCCTGACACTTAGTGAAATCCTAAGTGGAGGATCATAGGCTATACCTCCTCCCTGGGTGAGGCCAACTTCGAGCAACTCGATCTCGATCAGAGAATCGATGCCTTTGTTGAGAAGCGCTCGGTAGCTGCCACGATCCTCGGGAATCGGGATCTCCGACGTCTGAAGCACCTTGACGTTGTAAGAAGTTTCGTCTCGAACCAACTGGGCGATCGAATCTCGAAGTAGGTCATTGACCTGAAGTTCCTTCGGTACGATTGCCAAAGTCGCCATGGCATGCTCCATGCCGCCCTCGGGCGATTCCCGCAGACTTCCCTTAGTGGTTCCTGTGAAACCACCGGTGGTGGTTCCCATGCCTCCTCCAAGGCTACCCAGGCCCACTCCTCCGATTGCTGAGGTGGTTCCCAGAGGGTGCCCGCCGCCCTGCGTGCCGATATAGGAAATGACCATTCCAGGCCAAGCTCCATAGTAAGCCCCGGTTTGCCATCCCTTTGAAAAGCCTTGTGTCCAACCGATTGGTAAGCTTGGTGCGGCCAATGGTGTCGACAGGGATTTTGAGGCAATCCCAATTGTCCCGAGTTGGACGCGGACCTCCTCCGACAGCGGTTCGGTTGGATAGACGGCAGCGGGTGGCGGCGCGCAACCCCACTGCAGGGCCATATAGAAAACGCTTGGGATGAGCAGTGCTGATAGCCCAGACCGGTTTATGGATGATAACTTATAGCTCATCATTGTATTGGATGATCGAACTACAGATCACAGTGGAGGCCGCAGGGAGGTGTGACGAAATAAACTGGCAGAAATCCCTGCTATCGGTTTCGTTGACCGTCGAAAATTTAATACTTACCATCTTTAATGTCATCAGAGGAAATGAAATTCGGATCGAAGGATGGATCGATTTTGATTTGGCTTCGCCCGGCAGAACATTGTCGGCTATCCATCGAGCAGGCTGGCATTGCGGCTTTGGCTCTATGCTCTCTCATTCTTTTTGGATGCGCACCACCAATCCTGCCGTCGGGAGGAGGCACCCCTCTTGCTTCACGAACGTGGCGCAACAGCCCGAGCCATAGCGCTCAAGCTGATCGCCAATCAACCAGGAGGTCACTCACAGTCCTTCCCTTCGATGATGCCAGAGGAAAGCCTGATGGCGGAGATGATAAAGCAGATCTTGACTACCACTGCGCTATTCCGCTGGTGATTTGGTGTCATTTGGAATAGAGCTTCCCCGAGCGAGCGGCTTTTCATCCCGTACAATCGGGTGAGTGAAGATTTGATCCACCCGTCGATATTGCGAAGGCCTTAGTGGATGAGCTCGCGTTGTCTCACTTATTCGAGCAGGTTAGCTCTAGAGCCTCAAATGCAGACAGCGATCTCGTCCTCGCTGGAACACTGCGGTCTACAAAATACACGGTGACTTTCCATACTTAGGGGCTGTCGCTAGCAGGAATGGTGCTTCACGTGTTTGGTTTGCCGATAGACAGCGTGAGGAACGATCTTGCCTTCGCTCTCGAACTAGTAGACCGATCTACGAAGGAAGTGCTCTGGCAGAAGCAATACAGCGCTTCGCACGAAGCCATGTTTTGGTTCTATACGTTCCGTTTTCGCACGGATTTTTACTATGACAGGCTGCTGGACGAAATGATGCCGACGATCATCTCCGACCTAGCAACGACGCTCCAGCAGAACCGCAACGTCAATTCCCTCACGCCACGACGGTAACTGCTTCTGACCCATCGGGTTAAAACCGCCCATTCATAGAAGCGCGGGGGAGGGATGTGAGCTGACCGTGTCCCGTGAGCCGGGAGATCCGGAAAGAGGTCGGAGAATCAGATGAAGGTGTTGTGCACTCGCGCAAGGAATAGGTTTCTCACCCACACAAAGCGAGGTGGGGCACCGACTATTCATCAACGTCGTAGCGAGGTGGTGGAGGCCAAAGCCCGCCGAGGTTGCTCGCAAGGTCCGCGATGCGAAGAATAATGAGCATCACGTTTGTGCGCGCCCGCGAGACGTGAGCGGGCAGGTCTTAGATTCGGAGGATCAAATTAAGGTGTTTATCCGCCCGCGCAAGGAAGAGGGCTGACGCCCGATGAGCCGTCGGCCCACACGAAGTGCGGTATGGCGCGCCCGACAGGACTTGAACCTGTAACCCCCAGATCCGTAGCCATACTTAGTGATGTTACGACGAGCGATGATGAAGAGCGCTTAAAGCGAGGTGGGACAAAGACTTAGCAGCGATTTCTGTGCGACTACTTGAGATGGTGATAGACCCTGAAACGGGACCAAAATCGTGACCGAACCGTGACCAAAACCGGGACCACCGTGTATCTATTTCGCACCTCGTTCCGTCAAACATGAATGTTACCGCGAGGTGTATGAGAACAAATTCATGTTTCGACCTACCGGTCTCATTTGTCCCGCGATTCAAGACCTGATTGCAACCCCATCATCGCTCAGTAGCCCCATAATTTTTCAATAGTTTAATCATAGGACCAGAGGTTGCTAGATCCAGAGGCGTCCGTCCCGCCTTATCGCGGGGCATTACCTTTGCCTCGCCCTCCAGTAAAACTCGAGCGGCATAAATGTGGTCTTGCTCCGCTGCAACGTGCAGTGGTGTCCGGCCATCTGAATCAACGGAGGAAATATGAGCACCTCTTGCGATCAATTCGGAAAGAAGCATTTCTACACACGAGGGGTTCTCCTTACGAACATAAACAGAGGGGGCTCCGGAAATTCGGACAGTGTGATCAGTGGTAGCCTGGCTTCAGCAAAGCCACCGCGAGGTGGCGACACAAAGGAGCGAGGTAATGAAGAGGACGAGACGGAACCACGGAGCGACCTT